>Ga0214919_10000157_pt1 | contig 113156 bp, 95 predicted proteins | sample LL1503_MetaG_FD_177994 | JGI IMG/M metagenome (GOLD analysis project Ga0214919, IMG submission 177994) | Freshwater microbial communities from Lake Lanier, Atlanta, Georgia, United States - LL-1503 | ecosystem: Environmental > Aquatic > Freshwater > Lake | place: USA: Georgia | collected...
TGATCAGTATTACCTGCTGATTGACCAATCGCAATCGCATTATTAGATTGACCAGTATTACCTGCTGATTGACCAATCGCAATCGCATTATTAGATTGACCAGTATAACCAGCACTATTACCAATCGCAATCGCGTTATTAGATTGATCAGTATTACCTGCTAATGACCCAATAGCAATCGCATATGATTTTTGATTCTTCGCTCCTGCTGCTGGACCAATAGCAATCGTATAATCTGATTGACCAGTATTACCTGCAAAAGAGCCAAGAGCAATCGCATAATCTGACTGAACAGTACCTGCATATGCACCAATCGCAATCGCAAATAGTGATTGACTATAATACCCAGCAATAGTACCGATAGCTATCGCATTATTAGATTGATCAGTATAACCAGCAGCTGAACCAATCGCAATCGCATATTTTCCTTGATGGCTGCGCCCAGTACCTGGTCCGATAGCTATCGCATTATTAGATTGATCAGTATTACCTGCATATGAACCAATCGCAATCGCATATATTCCTTGGCCAGTTTTACCCGCATTTAAACCAATAGCAACACTGGTACTAGTCATCGAAAAATAATTTTCAATAGTCAACACGCCTCCGCCTGTTATATTTAAATTACCACTCGAATCATATGTTAAATTGGTCGACCCAGTAACACCTGATCCATTATAGAACAAAATAGAACCAGTAGGACCTGAACTAAATCCAGCACCTGTAACGCCAGTTAAGCCAGTTAAACCTGTAAGACCTGTAAGACCTGTAAGACCTGTTAAGCCGGTTTCGCCCGTTAAACCTGTTTCGCCCGTTAAACCCGTTAAACCTGTAAGCCCTGTAAGCCCTGTAATACCTGTAAGACCCGTAAGACCTGTTTCACCTGTAAGACCTGTTTCACCCGTTAAACCAGTTAAACCCGTTAAACCTGTAAGACCTGTTTCACCCGTTAAACCTGTAAGACCTGTTAAACCTGTAAGACCCGTAAGACCTGTTAAACCTGTAAGACCTGTAATACCTGTTTCACCTGTAATACCCGTTAAGCCAGTTAAACCTGTAATACCCGTAAGACCAGTTTCGCCCGTTAAGCCAGTTAAACCTGTAATACCCGTAAGACCAGTTTCGCCAGTTAAGCCAGTTAAACCCGTTAAACCTGTAAGACCAGTTTCACCTGTTAATCCTGTTAAGCCTGTTAAACCTGTTAAGCCAGTTAAGCCTGTAATACCAGTTTCGCCTGTAAGACCCGTTAAACCTGTAAGACCTGTAATACCTGTTAAACCTGTTTCACCTGTAAGACCTGTAAGACCAGTTAAACCTGTAAGACCTGTAAGACCTGTAATACCTGTTTCACCTGTAAGACCTGTAAGACCAGTTAAACCAGTTATACCTGTAAGACCTGTTTCACCCGTTAAGCCAGTTAAACCTGTAATACCCGTAAGACCAGTTTCCCCAGTTAAGCCAGTTAAACCCGTTAAACCTGTAAGACCAGTTTCACCTGTTAATCCTGTTAAGCCTGTTAAACCTGTTAAGCCAGTTAAGCCTGTAATACCAGTTTCGCCTGTAAGACCCGTTAAACCTGTAAGACCTGTAATACCTGTTAAACCTGTTTCACCTGTAAGACCTGTAAGACCAGTTAAACCTGTAAGACCTGTAAGACCTGTAATACCTGTTTCACCTGTAAGACCTGTAAGACCAGTTAAACCTGTAAGACCTGTAAGACCTGTAATACCTGTTTCACCTGTAAGACCTGTAAGACCAGTTAAACCTGTAAGACCTGTAAGACCTGTAAGACCTGTAAGACCTGTAAGACCAGTTTCACCCGTTAAACCTGTTAAACCAGTAAGACCCGTAATACCTGTTTCACCTGTTTCACCTGTAAGACCCGTAAGACCTGTTAAACCTGTAAGACCTGTTTCACCTGTTTCACCTGTAAGACCCGTAAGACCTGTTTCACCTGTAAGACCCGTAAGACCTGTAAGACCCGTAAGACCTGTAAGACCCGTAAGACCTGTAAGACCCGTTAAACCCGTAAGACCTGTTTCACCCGTAAAACCCGTTAGACCTGTTAAGCCTGTAAGACCAGTTAAACCTGTAAGACCAGTTAAACCCGTTAAACCAGGTTCACCCGTTAAACCTGTTAAACCTGTTAAACCAGTAAGACCTGTTAAACCTGTTAAACCCGTTAAACCCGTTAAACCCGTAAGACCCGTTAAACCAGTTAAACCAGTTAAGCCCGTTAATCCTGTTTCGCCAGTTAAACCCGTAAGACCCGTAATACCCGTTAAACCAGTTAAACCCGTAAGACCCGTAATACCTGTTAATCCTGTTAAGCCCGTTAATCCTGTTTCGCCAGTTAAGCCTGTTAAACCTGTCAAGCCAGTTAAGCCTGTTATCCCTGTTAAGCCAGTTAAACCTGTTAAGCCAGTTAAGCCAGTTAAGCCAGTTAAGCCAGTTAAACCTGTTAAGCCAGTTAAACCTGTTAAGCCAGTTAAACCTGTAAGACCAGTAATACCAGTAATACCAGTAGGACCTGTAGAACCTGTAGAACCAGAACCAGAGCCAGACCCAGGAGGACCGGTAGGCCCAGTAACACCAATCGGTCCTTGGTATGGTCCGATATTAACCCATGTACCAGCGGTAGAATAAGCCCATAAATCACCGTTGATAACATATCCGTCCCCGCCAGTTGCTCCAGTGGTGGGAAGACCACCGGTAGAACCGGTTACACCATTTATTCGTAGCGTTCCTATAAGAACATTACCAACTGTCGACCCCAATGGTAAAACAATAGCATTGTTAGCAGAACTAATAGGAACACCCCCCACATATAATGTATTTGCGCCAACATACATTTCTGAAAATGGATTGCCTGTTGCACCTATATGAAAGTTTTTACCGGGAGCAGGTATTAAATTCGCATTTAAAATAATATTACTACCATCAAAGGTCAACGCATTATTTGTAAAAATTGTATTAGGAATAGTATTCGTTGATAACATATAGTAGCCGGTAGTACCCGTTAAACCTTTATCAATTGTTATGGATGTTCCAGTTGGCCCTTGTGGCCCTTGTGGCCCTTGTCTGCCAGGAGACCCAACAGCACCTTTCATACCAATATGGTAATTACGATTTTCACTCGTCTTGTCTGTTTCTTTGAATAAAGGTTGATTCCTTTCTTGTTTGTCAGTATGTAAAATATAATTTTTACTCGTCTTGTCTATACTCGTCTTGTCTATACTCGTCTTGTCTAATTTTTTGACTAAAGATTCATTTGTTTCTTGTTTGGCAGTATGTAAAATAGGATTTTTACTCGTCTTGTCTAATCCTTTAACTAAAGGTTGATTCATGTCTTGTTTGTCTGTTTCTTTGAATAAAGGTTGATTCATGTCTTGTTTATGACAACGATGAGCATCATTCGTCTTGTCTAACACCGGTGACAATGAGGATCCAGTTATTCCTTGTTTTCCACAACTCGTCTTAACTAGACCAGTTTTTTTATGCATATAATAATATATTATAAGATGATATAATATAGTATAATATGATAACGCCGTTACACCATTTGGCATAACATTTACATATAATCAATAATATGTTTTACCATTCAATGATGACAATACCGTTAGCTCCATTACCACCAGCAACACCATTCCCTATACCTGATGCTATCCCACCTCCTCCTCCAGTACCGTATACTTTACCATTATTACCAAGTTCACTACCAGCAACTATTGATTTAAATTTACCAGAACCAGCCGCACATCCATACTGCGTAATACCACCGCTACCAGAATACATATTACCTGAAAGATTACCAGAAAACGTACCTACTCCTCCTTCTCCACCTGGTATAATAACAGTAGAATACGTTATTCCGGCAGGAGCAGTAATAAGACCAGTTCCGCCCACTCCGCCTTCGGGTGGTATACCAGATATACTCCCTTTTCCTCCTGCTCCTCCGTAAGCAGTAAAAGTAGTGCCATTATTATCGGTAAAAATACTATTTAAGCCATCACTACCATTATTGTTATATGCTAAACCACCTCCTCCTCCTCCACCTCCTCCACCAACATTTATAGTAAAAGATGTGCCAGGAACAATACCATTATAATACCCAATTACTGTACCTCCTCCTCCTCCACCAAGACCATATATACACGTCCCACTTATTGCATACACTCCTCCTCCGCCACCACCACCTCCTACAAGTGTTACTTTTACAGTATCAATATTAGATGGCAATGAAATAGGATTTGTTGGTGTAGAAGTATACGTCAACATATTATGTATGGTGACACCCGTCATACCTGTTGGGCCTGTAAGACCAGTTAAACCTGTTAAGCCAGTTAAACCTGTTAAGCCTGTTTCACCCGTCAAACCTGTTAAGCCAGTTTCACCCGTTAAGCCAGTTAAGCCAGTTAAGCCAGTTAGACCTGTAAGACCCGTTAAACCTGTTAAACCTGTTAAGCCTGTTAAACCTGTTAAACCAGTAAGACCAGTAAGACCAGTAAGACCTGTTAAGCCTGTAAGACCTGTTGAGCCAGTTGAGCCAGTTAAACCAGTAAAGCCAGTTACACCTGTGCCGGTAAGACCAGTCACACCAGTAGGACCTATACCACCAGTAGGACCGAGAAATGTGCCAACATCAACCCATCCAGCAGTAGCACCAGGACCGGTATAAGCCCACAAGTCAGCACCAATAATATAGCCATCCCCAGCAGTCATTCCAGTGGTGGGAAGAGCACCAGTAGAACCGCGTGTACCCATTATTTTAAGTGTGCCGGGCGCAACACCACCGATAGTAGACCCCACCGGTAAAGTTATAGCGTTGTTTGCAGAACGAATAGGAACATCACCTAAATATATGGTATTGGCACTAACACGCAAATCTGAAAACACACTACCAGTTGCCCCTAAACTAAATCTACTACCAACCGCAGGTATTAAATTGGCATTTAAAATAAGATTAGTACCATCGTAGGTTAAAGCATTATTAAAAAACACATTAGTCGTATTACCCGTTTCAGCCATCAAATAATTTCCTGGAGTAGTTGCTTGATTGCTAATATTAAGTGCTGGTCCTGGTGGGCCAACCGGACCTTGTCTACCAGGAGACCCTATCGCACCTTTCATACCAGATGAGCAACGACGATCTGTATTTTTATGCATATATGATAATAGTATATTTTATAATATTATAGAATATAAGATCATATAATATCATATAATACTATATGATAACGCTGTACATATAATCAATAGTATGTTTACCATTCAATGATGACAATACCGTCAGCACCATTCCCACCAATAGCACCATCGGGTTTGGTTGATATTCCACCTCCACCTCCAGTACCGTATAGGTCACCAGATAAACCATTTATATTGCCAATGTGGCCGTTACTTAAATAAGTACTAGGACCTGCAGCACATCCATACTGCGTAATACCACCATTACCAGAAAACGAATTACCTGTGGTATTGGGACCCGGAATACCTGATCCACCTGGCATACCTTTTATAATAACATTTTTATAACCCCCAGAAACAGAACCATTGCCACCTGCTCCGCCTAAAATAATCGTTTGAGGGGGATCCACACCATTTATTCCAGAGCCCCCTCCTCCTCCATCAGCAGTAAATGTATTAACATTATCGTCAAATGTACTATTACCGCCGTTACCCCCGTTACCCCCGTTAACACCAACACCGCCAGCACCAACATTTATAGTATAAATTCCGGTAGGAGTTAAACCTGTATAATAAGCAATTACTGTACCACCTCCTCCTCCACCAAGACCAAATACACAATTCGCAATAGTATTTGGTTTGGCTCCTCCGCCGGCACCTCCTCCTCCTACAAGTGTTACTTTTACAGTATCAACGGCAGCTGGTGCTGCAAATAAACTAGCTCCTGGTGTAGTATACGTCATGATATTATGTATGACGACACCCGTCATACCCGTTTCGCCCGTTAAACCAGTTAAGCCCGTTAGACCTGTTAGACCTGTAAGACCGGTTAAGCCTGTTAAGCCTGTAAGACCAGTAAGACCGGTTAAGCCGGTAAGACCTGTTAAGCCTGTTAAGCCTGTAAGACCAGTAAGACCGGTTAAGCCTGTAAGACCGGTTAAGCCAGTAAGACCAGTTAAGCCAGTAAGACCAGTTAAGCCAGTAAGACCAGTTAAGCCAGTAAGACCGGTTTCACCCGTCAAGCCAGTAAGGCCAGTAAGACCAGTTAAGCCAGTTTCACCCGTCAAGCCAGTTTCACCCGTTAAACCTGTAAGACCTGTCAAGCCAGTTAAACCTGTCAAGCCAGTTAAACCTGTTAAACCTGTTAAGCCTGTAAGACCGGTTAAGCCAGTTAAACCAGTTAGACCGGTTAAGCCAGTTAAACCAGTTAGACCAGTTAGACCGGTTAAGCCAGTTAAACCAGTTAGACCCGTTAAACCAGTTAGACCGGTTAAGCCAGTTAAACCAGTTAGGCCAGTTAAGCCAGTTAAGCCTGTTAAGCCTGTAAGACCGGTTAAGCCAGTTAAACCAGTTAGACCGGTTAAGCCTGTTAAACCTGTTAAACCTGTTAAGCCCGTAAAACCCGTAAGGCCCGTAAGGCCAGTAAGACCAGTTAAGCCAGTAAGGCCAGTTAAGCCAGTAAGACCAGTTGAGCCTGTAAGACCTGTTAAGCCGGTAAGACCTGTTAAACCAGTTAAACCTGTTGAGCCTGTTAAACCAGTTAGACCCGTCAAGCCTGTAAGACCAGTAACACCTGTGCCGATAGGACCGGTCACACCAGTAGGACCTATAACACCAGTAGGGCCGAGAAATGTTCCAACATCAACCCATCCAAGACCAGTACCAACACCATTAGGACCAGTATAAGCCCACAAGTTAGCACCAATAATATATCCATCTCCAATAGTCGCCGGAACTGGAAGTAATCCAGGATTAGCAACTGTACCCAAGATTGTAAGTGTACCGGGCGCAACAGCACCGATAGTAGACCCCACTGGTAAAGTTATAGCGTTGTTGGCAGAACTAATAGGAACGCCTCCTACATATAATGTATTAGCACCAACATACATTTCTGAAAATACGCTACCGGTTGTACCTAATTGAAAGTTACCTGTACCAGGTATTAAATTCGCATTTAAAATGATATTACTACCATCAAATGTTAAAGCATTATTAAAAAAAACATTAGCCAGATTATTAGGATCAGCCATCATATAATTCCCTGACACACCTAATATACCAGGAATAATATCAATTGCTGGTCCTTGTGGACCAACTGGACCTTGTCTACCAGGAGACCCTATCGCACCTTTCATACCAGATGAGCAACGACGATCTGTATTTTTATGCATACTGCTTATAAATTACCATTATATATTAAATTTTATATCTTTATCTAAATTTTATATCTTTATCTAAATTTTATATCTTTATCTAAATTTTATATCTTTATCTAAATTTTATATCTTTATCTAAATTTTATATCTTTGGTCTAAATTCTTATTCTTATTCTTATTCTTATTCTTATTCTTATTCTTATTGGTCTAATACCTAAATGTGTAAAATAATAATATAATAATAATATAATAATAATATAATAATAATATAATAATATGTAATACATAATATTATATACACCACCCAATACAACTAACAAATTAAATCCATTTATAAGGACCATCGCCTTTAACTAAATGTATGCCTTTTTCCGGTTCAACATCTATGGCAAGACGCTTACCAAATACAATATAACTAAACGTACAAGGATGAATATTACTATACACCGCGAATTTCCCATTCTTAACTAGTGTTGTCATTAATGAAGGAAAGAGTGCTGATTCTAATAATTCGTCCGTCATTATAGGCGTTACATGAACGGTAAATTCACACGCAATATAATCTACATAATCCGCCAAATAAATTTCTACTGTTTTAGTTTCAGACAGAATAGTCGCTGTGCCGCGATAATAGACACCTGCTTCAGGACCTTCTAAACACGCATGAACGAGATATTTGTCTGTATATAAGGGATGATCTATAACAAATGTTTTAATAGTATTATAAAGAATTTCTTGGTTCGATGCATTATAATATAACCCCCCGGTTAATCCCGCACCAGATCGTATAGGTGCGACATAAAACGCACCCGTAACTCCTGATTTACTATTTAAATTATTGCCGGTAGCATTTAAAATAATGGAATTAGCCGCTTGACCAGCAACACCGGCATTATAGCCAATCGCAATCGCACTGGGTCCTTGACTGTTTTGACCCGCATTGTTCCCAATCGCAATCGCATTAGCAGATTGATCGAATAAACCGGCTCCTTGACCCAGAGCTATGTTATTTTCTAGTTGATCTGGATACAGAATAAAACCGACATAGGGTAATACTCGTCGGGATGCTACTGAATAGCAAAAATTCTCAAAAATACTAGCACCACCAGGTCCACCAGTAGCACCATTAACAGATTGAGTCCAGTTTTTACCATCACTACTATAGGCTAATGTGTTTGTTCCGACACCACCAGCTACCCATAAACTACCATTCCAAGCTACTGACAAACAAATGTAATCACTAAAAATACCAGTACCATTAATAGACTGTGTCCAAGTTATACCATCACTACTATAGGCTAATGTGTTTTCGAAAGTGTTTATTGCTTGACCACCAGCTACCCATAAACTGCCATTCCAAGCTACTGAATTACAAATGGCATAAGAAAAAATAGGAGTTCCACCAGGTCCACCAGTAGCACCATTTAAAGATGGAGTCCAATTTTTACCATCACTGCTATAGGCTAATGGGTTTGATCCATAGCCACCAGCTACCCATAAACTGCCATTCCAAGCTACTGACAAACATGTGGTGTTAGAAAAAATAGGAGAACCACCAGTACCACCAGTAGCACCATTAGTAGAATAAGTCCAGGTTTTACCATCACTACTATAGGCTAATGGATTTGCTCCATTACCTCCAGCTACCCATAAACTGCCATTCCAGGATACGGTTACACAAACGTTGTTAGAAAAAATAGTACTACCAGATGGAGCCCATGTAATACCATCACTACTATAGGCTAATGTGTTTGTTCCATCACCACCAGCTACCCATAAACTGCCATTCCAAGCTACTGAATAACAAAAATTATCAGAAAAAATACCAGTACCATTAATAGACTGTGTCCAAGTTATACCATCACTACTGTAGGCTAATGAGTTTGACCCCCATCCACCAGCTACCCATAAACTGCCATTCCAAGCTACTGATTTACAAAGGAAAAACTGGAAAATATTAGCACCACCATTAGCAGATGGAGTCCAAGTTATACCATCACTACTATAGGCTAATGTGTTTTCTCCAGCGCCACCGGCTATCATAAAATTTTCCGTTACATAAGATGATATGGATCCGGTAGGACCTGTTAAGCCTGTAAGACCGGTTAAGCCAGTAGGACCAGTTGAGCCTGTTAAACCTGTTAAGCCTGTTAAACCTGTTAAACCTGTTAAGCCTGTTAAACCTGTTAAACCTGTTAAGCCTGTTTGACCAGTTAAGCCTGTTAAACCAGTAAAACCAGTAAGACCTGTTAAACCTGTTGAGCCTGTTAAGCCTGTAAGACCTGTTGAGCCTGTAAGACCTGTAGAGCCTGTAAGACCAGTAAGACCTGTAGAGCCTGTTGAACCAGTAAGACCTGTTAAACCAGTAAGACCTGTTAAACCAGTAAGACCTGTTAAGCCGGTTAAGCCTGTTAAACCAGTAAGACCAGTAGGGCCTGTAAGACCTGTAGAGCCTGTAAGACCAGTAAGACCTGTAAGACCAGTAAGACCTGTAAGACCTGTTTGACCTGTTAAGCCTGTTGAACCAGTAAGACCAGTAAGACCAGTAAGACCTGTTAAGCCTGTTAAACCTGTTAAACCTGTTTGACCAGTAAGACCTGTTAAACCTGTAAGACCTGTTAAGCCTGTTAAACCTGTTAAGCCTGTTAAGCCTGTTAAACCTGTTAAACCAGTAGGACCAGTTAATCCAGTAGAACCTAAACCACCGGGTTGCCCAACAGTGCTATAACAAACTTCATTATGACTAATATCATAGTATAAATAATTGCTAGTGCCGGTAAGTCCTCGAATAGGTGCGACATAAAACGCACCCGTAACTCCTGATGTACTATTTAAATTATCACCGGTGGCATTTAAAATAATGGAATTAGCCGCTTGACCTGTAAAACCGGCATTATAACCAATCGCAATCGCACTGGGTCCTTGATTCGTTTGACCCGCATTGTTACCCATCGCAATCGCATTGTTGGATTGATCAAATAAACCAGCTCCTTGACCCAAAGCTATGTTATTTTCTAGTTGGTCTGGATACAGAATAGACCCGACATAAGGTAATACTCGCCGGGATGCTACTGATGCACAAAAAGAAAAAAAAATACCAGTACCATTAGCAGATGGAGTCCAGTTTTTACCATCGCTACTATAGGCTAATGTGTTTGTTCCGACACCACCAGCTACCCATAAACTGCCATTCCAGTTTACTGAATTACAATTTGAGCCAGAAAAAATACTAGTACCACCATTAACAGATGGAGTCCAATTCATACCATCACTACTATAGGCGAATGTGTTTGTTCCAGCGCCACCAGCTACCCATAAACTGCCATTCCATGCTACTGAACTACAACCACTAGGAAAAATAGCAGTACCACCAGTACCACCAGTAGCACCATTAGCAGATGAAGTCCAATTTTTACCATCAGGACTATAGGCTAATGTGTTTGTTCCAATGCCACCGGCTACCCATAAACTGCCATTCCAGGCTACTGAATTACAATTTGAGCCAGAAAAAATACTAGTACCACCATTAACAGATGGAGTCCACGTTTTACCATCACTACTATAGGCGAATGTGTTTGTTCCAGCGCCACCAGCGACCCATAAACTGCCATTCCAAGCTACTGTGTAACAACCCTGGCTAGAAAAAATATCAGTACCACCGTTAACAGACTGTGTCCATGTAATACCATCACTACTATAGGCTAATGTGTTTGTTCCTTCACCACCAGCTACCCATAAACTGCCATTCCAAGCTACTGATAAACACCTTCCTTCAGAAAAAATATCAGCACCACCGTTAATAGATGGAGTCCAAGTTTTACCATCACTACTATAGGCTAATAGCTTTGTTCCATTTCCATAACCCCCAGCTACCCATAAACTACCATTCCAAGCTACTGAATAGCACTCGTCAGAAAAAATAGAAGTATTACCAGTACCACCAGTAGCACCATTAACAGATGGAGTCCATGTTTTACCATCACTACTATAGACCAATGTATTATCTCCATTACCCACAGCTACCATAAAATTTTCCGTTACATAAGATGAGATGGATCCGGTAGGGCCTGTTATACCTGTTAAGCCTGTAGAGCCTGTTAAGCCTGTAGAGCCTGTTAAGCCTGTAAGGCCTGTAAGGCCTGTAGAGCCTGTTAAGCCTGTAAGACCTGTTAAGCCTGTAGAGCCTGTTAAGCCTGTAGAGCCTGTTAAGCCTGTAGAGCCTGTTAAGCCTGTAGAGCCTGTTAAGCCTGTAGAGCCTGTTAAGCCTGTAAGGCCTGTAAGGCCTGTAGAGCCTGTTAAGCCTGTAAGACCTGTAAGACCTGTAAGGCCTGTTAAGCCTGTAAGACCTGTAAGGCCTGTAAGACCTGTTAAACCTGTTTGACCTGTTAAACCAGTTTGACCTGTTAAACCTGTTTGACCTGTTATACCTGTAAGACCTGTTAAACCTGTTTGACCTGTTGAGCCTGTTAAACCTGTAAGACCTGTAAGACCAGTAAGACCTGTTAAACCTGTTGGGCCTGTTAAACCTGTTAAGCCTGTTAAGCCTGTTAAACCTGTTAAGCCTGTTAAACCTGTTAAACCAGTAGGACCAGTTGAGCCTGTTAAGCCTGTTAAACCTGTTAAGCCTGTTAAGCCTGTAAGACCGGTTGAGCCTGTTAAACCTGTTTGACCTGTTAAACCTGTTAAACCTGTTAAACCTGTTAAGCCTGTAATACCTGTTATACCTGTTAAACCTGTTAAACCTGTTAAACCTGTTAAGCCTGTTAAGCCTGTTAAGCCTGTTAAGCCTGTTAAGCCTGTAAGACCTGTTAAACCTGTTAAGCCTGTTAAGCCTGTTAAGCCTGTTAAGCCTGTAAGACCTGTTAAACCTGTTAAACCTGTTAAACCTGTTAAGCCTGTAAGACCAGTTAAGCCTGTAAGACCAGTAAGACCAGTAAGACCAGTAGAACCTGAACCACCGGGTTGCCCAACAGTGCTATAACAAACTTCATTATGACTAATATCATAGTATAAATAATTACTAGTGCCGGTAAGTCCTCGAATAGGCGCGACATAAAACGCACCCGTAACTCCTGTTGTACTATTTAAATTATCACCGGTGGCATTTAAAATAATGGAATTAGCCGCTTGGCCAGTAACACCCGCATTATAGCCAATCGCAATCGCACTAGGTCCTTGATTCGTTTGACCTGCATTATTCCCAATCGCAATCGCATTGTTGGATTGATCGAATAAACCAGCTCCTTGTCCCAAAGCTACAGTATTATATAACTGATCTGGATTCAGAATAGAACCGACATAAGGTAATACTCGACGGGATGCTACTGAATAACAAATGCTGCCAGAAAAAATACCAGTACCATTAGCGGATTGAGTCCATGTTTTACCATCACTACTATAGGATAATGTGTTTGCTCCGCCATCACCAGCTACCCATAAACTGCCATTCCAAGCTACTGAACGACAATTAAAAAGAATAGTACCATTAATAGATGGAGTCCAAGTTATACCATCACTACTGTAGGCTAATGAGTTTGTTCCAGCGCCACCAGCTACCCATAAACTGCCATTCCAAGCTACTGAATAACAATTACTGACATCAAAAATAGGAGTTCCACCAGGTCCACCAGTAGCACCATTTAAAGATGGAGTCCAATTTTTACCATCACTGCTATAGGCTAATGTGTTTGTACCTCGACCACCAGCTACCCATAAGCTGCCATTCCAAGCTACTGCATAACAATTACTATTACTAAAAATATTAGTACCACCATTAACAGACTGAGTCCAACTTTTACCGTCACTACTATAGGCTAATGTGTTTGTACCTCGACCACCAGCTACCCATAAACTGCCATTCCATGCTACTGAATGACATTCACTAACGTTAAAAATATTAGTACCACCATTAACAGACTGTGCCCATGTAATACCATCATAACTATAGGCTAATGTGTTTGTTCCCTCGCCACCAGCTACCCATAAACTGCCATTCCAGTTTACTACATAACAAATACTATTACTAAAAATATTAGTACCACCGTTAGCGGATTGAGTCCAACTTTTACCATCACTACTATAGGCTAATGTGTTTGATCCATAGCCACCAGCTACCCATAAACTGCCATTCCAAGCTACTGAATAACAATTACTGGCATCAAAAATAGGAGTTCCACCAGTTCCTCCAGTAGCACCATTAACGGATTTAATCCAAGTTTTACCATCACTACTATAGGCTAATGTGTTTGTTCCAGCGCCACCGGCTATCATAAAATTTTCCGTTACATAAGAAGTGGATCCGGTAGGGCCTGTAGAGCCTGTTGAGCCTGTTGAGCCTGTTGAGCCTGTAGGGCCTGTAGGACCTGTTAAGCCGGTTAGACCTGTTAATCCTGTAAGGCCTGTTAAACCAGTAAGACCTGTTAAACCAGTTAATCCAGTAGGACCAGTAAGGCCTGTAATACCAGTTGGTCCAGTCGGTCCTTGGTATTGCCCAATATCGACCCATCCGCTAGAAGCTGAATAAGCCCATAATACACCATTGATAACATAGCCGTCTCCAGCCGTTGATCCAGTTGGTCCGGGAAGACCGGCGGTAGAACCAGTTACACCATTTATTCGTAGTGTTCCTAAAATAACATTATCCACCGTAGTGCCAGGTGGCAAATTGATAGAGTTGCCAGCGGCATTTACATTTATAGCATAATTTTCAATATAAAGTGAATTGGCTCCAACATATATTTCTGAAAATGAGGTGCCAGATGCGCCTAATTGAAAGTTACCTGTGCCAGGTAGTAAGTTTGCATTTATAATAATATTACTTCCATCATACGTTAAAGCATTATTTGTAAAAACAAAATTATTACCATTCGACAACAAGTATTGTCCCGAAACATCTACTTTATTATATGAAATGTCAAATGCAGAACCAATACCGGTTGGACCCGTTATACCTGTAAAACCTATAGCACCTGTAGAGCCTGTAGCACCTGTTGGGCCGGTAGAGCCGGTTATGCCCGTAAAGCCAGTGACACCTGTCATACCATCTATACCCGGAGGACCTTGTGGACCGTAAAATTTAACCGGTCTTATCGGACACATTGAACAAGGATTACATCCACCCGAATTTTGACACCCACATGATGAGTTTGTATTACAATTACACCGCGATTCATAATATGTAACATTGTTAACCTCACCAGGACAACATCGTTTTGGTGGCATTTTCTATATATTTATATATTAAATTATAAAAATATACACATGTATGAATTATGAATTATGAATTATGAATTATGAATTCTAAAAACACGCATCCATATCAAATACTTTAGAATCTTTCGTTTTATTTGCTAAAGCATATTCACCTACCCGTTTTTCAAAAAAATTCGTCTTACCTTCTATCGAAATCAGCTCCATAAAATCAAACGGATTAGGTGTATTATAGATTGCATCATATCCCAATTGTACGATTAGCCGATCCGCCACAAATTCAATATACTCCGACATTAATTTAGAATTCATTGAAATGAGACGGCAAGGCAATGCATCACATATAAATTCCTTTTCAATGTCTACTGCTTCTTTAATAATTTCAATGACCTTTTTCTTGCTCAACTTTTTAGTCAGTTTTTTATACAGCATAATAGCAAATTCGGTATGAAGCGCTTCATCCCGCGAAATAAGTTCATTACTAAAGGTCAATCCCGGCATTTTCCCTCTTTTTTTCAGCCAAAAAATAGAGCAAAAAGCACCAGAGAAAAAAATACCCTCGATACAAGCAAAGGCTAACAAGCGTGTCGCAAAAGACGCTCGTTTATCTTGTATCCATTTAATGGCCCAATCGCCTTTTTTCTTAATACACGGTACATGTTTCAACGCTTCAAATAGTGTCGTTTTTTCTGTCGCTTCTTTAATATAAGTATCAATGAGTAGAGAATACATTTCCGAATGGATGTTTTCCATCGCAATTTGAAACCCATAAAATGCTCTGGCTTCACTCAATTGAACCTCGCCCATAAACCGTAAAGCTAGATTTTCATTGACAATACCGTCCGACGCAGCAAAGAATGCCAAAACCATTTTAATATAATGGCGTTCGTCCTCATTTAGCGTTGCCCAACTGGAAAGATCTTTAGAAAGATCTACTTCTTCAGCACGCCAAAAACATTCCACTTGTTTTTTATACATTTTCCAAATATCCTGATCTTTGATAGGAAACATTACGAAGCGGCTATCGTCTTCTGTCAACAACGGTTCTACACTTTGTTTGGACATTACTAAATATATATACTTTATACGTGTATAAAAAGTATAGTAAATTATCTTTATACGCTTTTGAAAAAAGCGTGGCAAAACCGATGTAAATTTACCGGATAATTTTGTCTTATTTTTGCCAAAGCTTTTTCTAAAAGCTTTTTTTTTAAAAAGTAGAGTATATAACAACATGTCTTTAGCAAAGATAAACATGCCTTTGGCGAAGAGAGACAAGTCTATCAATACTATGATCATTGAATTGGAAAAGAAAAGACAAAACTTAAAAAACAAGTATAAGGAATTACATAATGCAGCAGCTGATAATGAACTGTTAAAAGATGTATTAGAAGATTATTTAACCTACTATGATACTCTTAAAAATGAGAAAACTCGGCAATACGATGCTTTAAATAAAACATTACACCATATCGATTCCATAGAAATCAACGATGAGAGTACATTATACAATGTTAAAATCGACCAAAAAGAAATTTTGAAAGAAATGAAGAGAATTAATGCTGAAATCAACAACCTTTAAAATCAACCTTTAAAAAAGGTTGGGCCAAACCTTTAAAATCAACCTTTAAAAAAGGTTGGGCCAAACACTTATTGGTTTATATTACGGGTGCTTTGACCAAACACTTATTGGTTTATATTACGGGTGTTTGGCACAACCTTTTTTAAAGGTTGTATATATAAATGGTGCGTAACAACAACAAAACTATAAACCGTAAAACTCGTAAAATCAATAAACATAAACGCTCTCGAAAAACAAAAAAAGGTGGATATCGTTATAAACAACATAAACGGCATACTACACAGCACAGGCATCATTAATTTTAATATTTTAAGATTTTAAGATTTTAAGATTTTAAGATTTTAAGGTAAATTTAAGGTAAATTTAAGGTAAATTTAGGCCATTGGCGTAGATGTTTAGGCCATTGTCCGTTTTGTTGACGTTCTTTTAATGCTACAATAGAAGACCGTTGTTTAAGCATCTCTTGTCTTTCCTTATAAACCTTTTTCCATCGTCGTTGGACTATTTTAAGCCAAAATGTTTTAATATAGCCCACTTGTTCTAATCCACTCAATTCATCACATTGAATAATATCTAATTTTGGGGCTCTGCCCATCTGATGCTCTTGCCGAATGTAAGCAGTCTGTTGCTGCTGCTGATCATAATTAAACTTAACAATTTCAATAATATCTTTATAGTCATTATTATAAAATTCATCCAATTCAATCGTATACACTACCAAATAATGATTTAAAATATCAGGTGAACTGGCTTCGTCCATACCATGGATAACGGGATCGAATTGCATACAAATCGCTAATTTAAAATTACTAGTGTTCATTTTACCAGTGTTCATTTTACCAGTGTTCATTTTACCAGTGTTCATTTTACCAGTGTAGGTGTTGGTTTGATTGTTTTTTTCTATTTGACTTCTCTTTCAATTTTTTCTACTTTAATACTATATATACGAAATGAAATTTAATATTCAATCTCTACTAAAGGATAAAAATGTGTTATATGTGGTTCTTTTTGTCGCCATAACAAATCTTTTTGCGTATTTAATGTTAAGACAGTTTGAAGCGATTGTCTTCTTTTTAATTGTCGGGTTTTTGTCGAGCTACTTTAGTAAAAATATGATCATTATTATGTTGGTAGCTATATTAAGCACTAATTTCCTTATTGGCACAAAGTTGATTGGAAAAAAAGTGAAAGAAGGATTAGAAGGAATGAAGAAAGATACAGTGAAGAAAGATTCAGCGAAGAAGAGTAAAAATGTATTACATGAAGGAATGGATGCGACAGCAGCAGCAAAACCAGTAGCACCAGTAGCAGCAGTAGCAGCAGTAGCACCAGCACAATGTAAAGATAAAGACGGTAAACCTATCCCTTGTAAAATCAAAGAAAAGTTCGCTGCTCTTTCACCGGCCAGTATTAATGAAGGCGAAGAAGGAACAGACCATAAAGTAGACTATGCATCTACGTTAGAATCCGCGTATGATAATTTAGATAAACTATTGGGATCGGATGCTATTAAAACAATGACGGAAGATACACAGCGGCTGGCAGAAAAACAACAGCTTTTGATGGGTAATATTAAGCAACTTCAACCGATGATGCAAACCGCTGGAAAAATGTTGGACGGCTTAAATGTCGGGCAAATGGGCGATATGCTGACCAATTTAGAAGATAAATTTAAGAAATTCACGGGTGGGGCGAAACCGACTCAAGCCGCGTAAAAGTATCGTTTGATTAATCAAAGGTTGTGGGCAAAAATACTACTATATAGTAATAGTAGTATCATGCCAAAACGTTGCCCCCCAGGTATAATATGTTTCGAAAAAGTGACTATAACTATTTTAGTTGTCATCTTGTTAGGTATTCTTTTATGGATGTTTTACCCGCACAAACTTTCATTACATCGAGAACATCGAGAAGAACATCGACCTATGCAGCCATTATCAATGTTTAATTTAAGTAGTCTATTTGCTAGACCTAATTATAGTTACTCTACTATACCAGATGATGTATTAATGAATCCTTATGAACCGCCTTTACGGGATGATCGGTATTTTAATCGTCTCCCCCCGACTACAAGCGGAATTGCCACAAGCGGAATTGTACCGACTACAAGCGGAATTGTCACAAGCGGAATTGTACCTATAAATATACCAACTCAATCTATAGACACTGCGTATCGTCAGGTAGGTTTGCTCACACGAATAAATGGTAGCGAAACGATATTGCCGTTGATGGGTAAACCGCTTTTCACCAACCGTGATAAATGGAATTTTTATACGATGAGCGATAAAAATAATATGATTAAATTGCCTGTTACCAATAAAGGGAAAAGCTGTACCAATGAATACGGGTGCGACAATTTATATAATGGTGATACCGTGTATGTAGAGGGTTATAACGATGCGTTCAAGGCGACCATCTATGATAATCAGGTCATGCGGTATTTGCCTTTTCTCTAACCGCTTTTGAAAAAAGCGTGGCAAAACCGAGGCAAATTTGTATTATAATTTTACACGGGTTTTGTCTCGGTTTTGTCTCGGTTTTGTCTCGGTTTTGTCTCGGTTTTGCCTCGGTTTTGTCACGCTTTTCGAACTTGTTCCACGGCAAAAGCGTTTTCAAAAGCGAAAGCCATATAAACATAATTTCAATTATTATATTATTATAGTAATCAATATTAATTGAAATTATGACAGACTATCCAAACAATGTTAAATATTTTTATAAAGATCCGTCGTTTGAGAAATATGTAAAGATTAGACGTTTTATCGACTCTACTAAAACTAAAACTAAAAATAAGACGAATTATGCTCTATTTCTATACGTGATTCATATGAAATATCCTACGTATGAATCACGCTATAGACCATCGTTCATGTTCCGATTATTCTCTTCTACATCCACTCCCACTACTGATATAGATTCAGCCACCATGTATAGACATATTATAGGTGATCCCGCTTTACTATCTATGACCGATATAGATATGCTATGGTTATGTTTTTATGCTACTGGGGATACTATTTATTCCAACCAAGTTAAATCCTGTGCTTTAATTAAAAAACAGATTCTTATATCTGATGCTGTCATAAGAACTGCTGCTGAATGGTCGTATAATAACCATATAATTCAAAAATTTATACACGGACCTGAAATCACAAAAACAGTTGTAACGGCCTCCGTCACAGATCCGTTATTTTTTTATCCCGATAAACCAACACAGCAAGCAATTATGGATAAATATAAAGATGAATAAGCTTGGCAAAAAAGCTTATAAAGAAAGACGTTTTCTGGTTTTGCGTTGGTATTTTTTCGAATACTTATTTTTAGATTTGGTTCTTTTATGTTTTCCGCCTCTTGTTAACGCAGTTAGTACAGTTTCTGTCGTATCCCCACCTGGTCCAACAATAGATGTTTGTGAATTTGGCGGAACGATAATCTTCACAATAATTTCATTGCTACCATCCTCTCTTGGTTTTACTAATGTAGACGTTTGAACGTTGGATTCAACAGAAGAAGATTGAGCTGCTGGTGTTACTTGTGGTGGTTGTACATGTGCTGGTTCTTGATTCGATATTATACTTTCTGGTTCTCGGTATGCCGGTGCTACTATTTCTTGTTCTGATGCTTGATATGCCGGTGCTACTGGTGATTGTTCTTGTTCTAGTGCTGGATATCCGAAAGGTACCGGTGAACCTTCTGTCGGTTCTTGATATGGCGGTGCTAAAGCTGCTGCTACAGCTGCTTCTTTAGCTCTCGCTTCTACTGCTGCTACTTGTTCATTCGCTTCTGCTAATTGTTGTTGTACATCTTCTAACAATGATACCGCTTCTTGTCTTTTAGTATCTTTATCTACAACCAATTCTTTTTGCCTTTCGACTTCTGCTTGTGCCGCAACTTGTGTCTGTATCGCAGCCATTTCGTCTTGTTTGGCTTGTGCTAATGCCTGTGTAGCTTCTTCCAGTGCGGCTTTTAACGACGCATTTGCTTCTGGGCCGGAAGTATCTAATTTTGCTTGTAATTCATTTTTCTCTTGTTCGGCCCGTTGTGTAGCTGCTAATGCTGCTTCTTTCTCTGTTTCTGCTTGTGCTACTCTTATATCCAACTCTGCTTCTTTATCTTTAGCTTGTTGTGCTTCTAACTGGGCTTGGTCGACTTTTGCTTGTGCTTCTTGTTCTGCTGTTTTCTTCTCCGCTAGTGCTGTTTCTGCTATTCCTTTATGTGCTGATACTGCCAATGCCGCTTCTGTTTGTGCTGCTGCGACTTCTTGTTCTGCTTTTGTTTTTGCTGCTGCGACTTCTTGTTCTGCTTTTGTTTTTGCTGCTGCTGCGATTTCTTTATGTTCTTCTACTGCTGATAATGCCAACCCCGCTTCTGCTTGTGCTGCTGCGGCTTCTTGTTCTGCTTTTGTTTTCCCCGCTAGTGCTGCTTCTGCTCTTTCTTTATGCTGTGCGGCTTCTATATTCGCTTGTTTCGATGCTGATTCTGCCAATAGTGCGTCTGATTGTGCTGATTCAGCTATTGCTTCTGCCCGTTGTTGTGCTGCGAGTGCTGCTGCGGCTTCTTCTTCTGCTTTTAAACGCGCAGCATTCGCTTCTTCCAGTGGATCGGTTATCTCTGGTGATCCTTCGCGTGATATATTAGGTGTTCCTTCCGGTGATGCTGCTATTCCTTCATCTTCAACTACTGGTGCGCTTTCACTTGGTTCATTTGTACTTGTAGCAGCAGATGGTGTACCTTCAACAACTGGTGGTTCCCCTGTACCTTCAGCAGCAACTGGTTCTAGCGTTGCTTTCTTTTTCTGTAAATCTTTTTGTGTTTTTTCAGTTTTATATTCACGTGGCAAAACATTATATAAATCAGGATCATCCATCACCTTATTTTTAAAATCGTCCATTTGGTTTTTAATGTCATTTATAGCATCTTTTTTCGGATTTGAACCTAATCCTTCTATTAAACGTTGGACATCATTATACTGACCCATTAATCCATTTTTGGTTAAAATATCATCACTCGTCGGCGAGTTTTTTAAATTGTCCATCAACTGTCGAAACGATTGGTAACCTGACTGTGCTGTACTTTCGTTTTTGTACTTACCACCGCCATATTTTTTCAAAGTCTTTGTTCGCAGATTTACATGTTTGCGTTTTTTATTCCTAAAGGTTCGATTCTTATGTTTAATGCTCTTACTGCTGCTACTGTTGCTACTGTTGCTACTGCTCTTACTGTTGCTAGTGCTCTTACTGTTGCTACTGCTACTCTTACTGGTGCTGCTTTTTTTATTTTTTTGTTTTCTTGTTTGAGCTTTATGTTTTAGCAATTTTGATATTTTATTTTTAGACAACTTCATCTATATATAACACTTTTGAAAAAAGTGTGGCAAAACCCCTTGTAATACTTGTGTGGCAAAACCCCTTGTAATACTTATGGGGTTGTTATGTGTATTTTACTGGTTTTGTTACACAAGTATAACAACAGGTTTTGCCACACAAGTATAACAACGGGTTTTGCCACACTTTTTTCAAAAGTGTTTTTATAAAAGTATTATATAGTAATGAGTTGTCCTAATGCTACAGCGCCAATAGATATCGTCAATAACAATGCATCTAATTGCGAATTAAAATGTAATTATTCTTTCAATTATCCTATAACAAATGTTCTTACCGTTGCCAACAGAGGCGAATATCTGTCTATGAGAGTAGAGAAAAAGGACAATTCACCAGTCACATATAATGCTGATAATTATGAAGTTCAGGATATTCGCATTTTTAAACCTTCTTTACATACTTATGGCGGTTCTAAAGCGGATGCTGAAATGATTATTTCGCATAATAATACTTCTGGCGGGCAGAATTTACTCGTATGTGTGCCTATTATTGTAGGCGCTAGTTCAGCCGACACTGTATCGCTCTTTGATGCTATACTTTCCGATGTAGCTAAAAATGCCAATTCAGTTGGCAAATATACCGTCGTCAATAGCTCTACTTTTTCTCTCAACAAATTCATACCCATGAAACCATTTTATTCCTATAATGGTTCTCTACCTTATTCGCCATGCAATGGTTCAAATAATTATGTGGTCTTTAGCAAAGAAGAATCGAATGTATACATGTCGCCTAGTGCGTTTGCTACATTGAATAAGATCATTTATACCAATAAATACTCTACTCAATCAGCTAATAATAAAAATGGATTGTTTTATAATCAAAATGGTCCGAGTTCGCTCGCCGGTGCGGGGAAAGATGGAGATATTTATATTGAATGTTTGCCGACGGGATCGTCAGGCGAATCGCTGGTACCCATGGAGGCACAAGCACAAGTACAAACACTATTAAATTTTAGTTCTGTTGGCACTATTTTTGATAGTGCGTTTTTTAAGATATTTATTGGAATTGCTATATTATTAATTATATGGTATGCGGGTGAATTTTTATTAAACAAACTAACGGATGTACAAAGTGGTGGTGTGCAAAATGGTGGCAGAGGTGGAAAATTCCGAAGAGGCAAAATAAACGGTCATAATTAGTATATTGTATAATCATACGTAGAATAATGTAAATTAAATATTGTGTTGATGTAATATATACATGTCTGGACAAAATATATTTACATTTAATCGGCATTGTGATGGTTGTGTTGGAGGAAGACAGGGTAGACCTATCATGTCATTAAATACTCTACATTTTCAATTACAGACGCCTGTAGAAACTATTGTAGTTAAACCGCCTTTGAAAAGGATAGTAAAACCAGTAGCGGCAGTAGCACCAGTAGCACCAGTAGCACCAGTAGCACCAGTAGCGGCAGTACCAATAATAATAGAACCTGTCGTTGAACCTGTAGTTGAACTTGTAGTTGAACTTGTAGTTGAAACAATAGTTGAACTTGTAGTTGAACCTATAGTTGAACTTGTAGTTGAACCTCTAGTTGAACCTATAACAAATACATCCTGGACATTTATTACTGTCCATTCAAATAATCTTAAATGGCGTTCAATAGCTGCTTCAGATGATGGTAAGTATGTAGCATCATGTATATTTAATGATGCTGTATATGTATCTTCTGATTATGGCGTAACATTGATAGAACAATCTTCTTTAGGTTTAAATAAATGGTTTTCAATACATTCCTCTAGTGATGGTAGACATGTAGCAGTATGTGCTTTAAATGGACCTATTTATACATCTTCTGATTATGGTATTTCGTGGCACAAACAGGAGTCATTTGGTAATAAAAACTGGTCAGCGGTTACCATATCCGATACTATATCCGATACCATAACCGATAATAGCCATCATATTTACGCGTGTGAAAATAACGGTTTTATTTACACAAATGATGGAGCAGAATTAACAACAACAGGTAAACAACATTGGAATTCCATCGCTTCGTCAAGTGACGGTAAAACAGTTGTCGCGTGTGTATTAAACGGATCTATATATTCCTCATCTGATTATGGAGTAACGTGGGCAGCACTCACTAACGCTGGCAATAAAGCATGGTCTCATGTAGCTTCATCTGGTGATGGTAAAATCTTGGTAGCAAGCGTTTATAATGGATTTATGTATACCTCGTCTGACTATGGTTTAACTTGGTTAGAACAAACATCAGTGGGTATAAATAAATGGATAGCTCTACTATTATCTAGTAATGGTACTAAAATAACTGCGTATAGTGGTAACGCAGTTATTACCGGCCGCTTTTGAAAACGCTTTCGCCGTGGAACAAGTTCAAAAAGCGTGGCAAAACCGATACAATATTACGTTACAATTTTACATGTAATTTGGCACAACCTTTTTTAAAGGTTGGTTTGGCACAACCTTTTTTACACCTTTGGACATTTAAAATGCCGATTTTTTCCATACTTCAAAAAAATTATTGTAACAAGGCCCCCATCCTCCAAATTCTTTATAATGTACACTAAAATTATTGTTTATCAATATTTCATCAATATAGTTTTTTTTTGATATATCCCAATAATCATTTTCCATAATAATTAAATTAATATTATTCAATATTTCAGGCATATCCATTAAAATATAATAAAATGCTCCTTCACAATCTAATACTAACGTATCAAACTCAATATTATATTTGGTTTTTAACTTATCTAATGTAATAGTATTAACCCACTTATAATCTGGATGTAGTATTTCACTTGGTATGGTGTCCCACCCTTTTTGTATTAATTTTCTGTTTGATAATGCGGAACTCTCTATATGAAAAAGCATATTATTTAAATCTCTATTGTTTGTTAATTGTTTCGAGATATTTATATCACTTTCTAATGTTACAAAATTATTATTATTTTCTAAAATAGAAGCGATAACTAATGAATTCCTTCCTATATTTCCACCAATTTCTAAAACCTTTTCATACCCCTTTAAATATCTAACTACCATTTTTTGTTCTGGTAACTCATCATTTAAACTACCATAATTTATTTTTAATTTAGAGTGTATATTTTTTAGTTTATCAGTAATATCATTTTCATTTATTGTATTTATTGTATTATTTATTATATTTATTTCTATTTGTATAAATTCATTGTATTCGTTTATAATACCATTGCTTTCAATAAATATTAATTTATGAACCCCATAAAGTGGGTCTGTAAAATATTGCGATCTATTTACATCTCCATAAGGAATTGTAATAATATTATTTTTTGTTAATCGTTCTATGCATATATTTGTAACATCAATTGTATTATCCTTAATTCCATAAGTAATTTTCATATATATTTATATTATATATAAATATATATATATATATATCAGCATTTAAAACGAACGTAAAAAATATGTAAAAGCGAAAGGTTAGATAACAATCAACCTTTGTTTTGCCACGCTTTTTACACTATTGGACATTTCAAATGTCCAATGTATCGTTGCATTTGTCAACGATAATACACCGAGTCGACGTTTTAAATGTCCAAAGGTGTAAAGGTTGGTTTGGCACAACCTTTTTTAAAGGTTGGTTTGGCACAACATTTTTTAAATGTTGCCTTTTTTAAACGTTGGTTTGGCACAACCTTTTTTAAAGGTTGGATTATATAACCCCTTCATAATCAATCGGCGCCGCATCATGTAATCCATCTAAAACCGGTTTATAATCTAAATTTGAACTACTATCGACGACAATAGGTGCCATTTTTTTAACCATTTCTTCTTCTAAAGTAGGCGGAAAATTATTATACCGAGAAAAATCAATTACTTTCGAAACTTCGGACGGCAAATAATTGTGAATGGCGAATGTACCAGTGCCCATACTGGCACGCGTCAACAGTTGATATCCCGCCACAATACCTAACAATCCAACCACCATATTCACACGAAACAGACTGAGAGAGAGTATAACAACTGCTACTTTACCCAGGGTAGTATCTACTAAAGAATCAACACTTTGCGGGGTCTGAACATTGAAAATAATATAAAGGATCAATAATACGACGAGAACCGTATGTTGACGCGTTTGCGATTTTAAAGATTTGAAAGTAGTCGCAAGATTGAGCATTATATATATACTTTTTAGAAAAAAGTATAGCAAAAAATGAGGCAAAAAAGTGAGGCAAAACTAGGAAAATACTTTATATGCAAAACAGTTGGTAAAAATCAACAGACTAAAATATACTACAATTTCGCATCGGTTTTGCCACACTTTTTTCAAAAGTGGCTTAAACACTACTACTTAATATAATTAGTAGTGTTTCACTAGTAGAGAAATGTCATATCTAGGCCCTAAAGGATATACCATTTATAAAGAATGTATGTCGGCAGAGGATCTGAAGCAGTTGAAAGAGGATCTGACTGTAAAAGCCTACATTCCTAAATCACCGATTCAGCCACCTTCTTTTCCCGTCTATCGAGAAAACGCCAATAAAATATACATTCCACGCTATTATGGTATTCAGAATTATGGCGAACCGCACGAAATAAAAATACCGCGAGGCGATGATATTAATGTACCCTTTGTTGGTTCATTACGGCCGGACCAACAGCAGATTGTAGATACTTTTATTCGAAGCACTAATGGAGGTTTAACGCAAGATGCAATCACAAAAGATAAAATTGCTGGGGACAAAACCCCGACCACAAGCGGAATTGCTGGGGGCAAAGCCCCCTTGCCCCCGACCACAAGCGGAATTGGGGGGGGCGGTGGCCTACTTGACATTCCCTGTGGCGAAGGCAAAACGGTCGACGCGTGTAAAATCATTTCCGAACGTAAGAAAAAGACACTCGTGATTGTCCATAAAGAGTTTCTAATGAATCAGTGGATTGAACGCATTGCGCAGTTCCTACCTACCGCGCGAGTAGGAAAAATACAAGGTCAGACGATTGATATTGAAAATAAAGATATTGTTATAGGCATGTTACAATCGTTAAGTATGAAAGAATACCCAGACGACATGTTTCACTCGTTCGGTCTTACTATAGTAGATGAATGTCATCATATTTCATCGGAAGTATTTAGTCGGTCTCTACAAAAAATCATCACCTTCTATACTTTAGGCTTGAGTGCCACAATGCAAAGAAAAGACGGTCTGACGAAAGTATTTAAAATGTTTCTAGGGGATGTTATATTTCAAAAGAAGCGTGCGAATGATGATATGGTATTGGTCAAAGGTATTCAATACATTACCAAAGATGAAGAATTTAATAAGGTGGAATACGATTATCGCGGCAACCCAGCGTTTAGCACTATGATTTCTAAATTATGTGCATATAATCGGCGTAGCGAATTCATTATAAAGATACTACAAAAAGAGTTATTGGAAAAACCAGACCAACAGGTCATGATATTAGCCCATAACAGATGTTTACTGACGTATTTACATGATGCGATTCAACATCGTGGCATTGGCACTGTCGGTTATTATGTCGGCGGCATGAAAGAAGCCGCACTTAAAAAAACTGAATCGTGTAAAATAGTGATTGCGACGTATTCCATGGCGGCGGAAGCCTTGGATATTAAAACATTGACTACCCTTATATTGGCAACGCCGAAAACGGATATTGTACAAGCGGTGGGCCGTATTCTACGAGTAAAGCATGAGCGTCCGCTGGTGATTGACATTATCGATTCGCATGATTTATTTGCGAACCAGTGGCTGAAAAGACGAAAGTATTACATTAGTAATAAATATAAAGTGGTTCATACAGATAGTAATTTGTATGAATCTACATTAGATGAATCGAAGAAATGGACGACACTCTATGAGCCGGGTGAAAAGGCTGGCGAATTTAAAAAGAAGATGAAAAAAAAGGACGATATGGAACAGATGAAGGGGGTGTGTCTCATTACAACCTTTTAGGAAAAGGTTGGGCCAAAACAAAAGCGAAACTTAACACGGATTTTGCCACGCTTTTTGAACTCGTTCCACGTCAAAAGCGGTTTTGCCACGCTTTTTAACGTCAAGAGCGGGGAACAATCGCACATCGGTCATACACACTCATCGGTAAAGGATTTGCAAACGCACTGTCTTGAGCCGATAACGCAGTATTAAAGGTTTGTCCAAATGTGCCACCATGGTAACGCCGTCTATGGGTTTTTCTATGTGATTTGCTACCTTTTCTATGACTGCTACGCTTGTGACTGCGTTTGTGTCTGTGACTGCTCTTGTGTTTGTGTCTGGGACTACGCATGTGACTTCTCTTGTGCTTGTGACTGCTACGCTTGTGTCTGTGACTGCTACGCTTGTGACTTTTTTTACACCCAATTTGTCTAAATTTATGCACACTACGTTTGCCGCCTTTAAACGTATTTATAATATTGCCAGGCCGGGCGTACGCGGTTGAACTATTATTATATTTATCTAGACCTAGATACCCAGCATCGGGCCCAATAATTTTACCAGGAAAATCACCGGTGAATCCATACCCATCACCACCGGATTGAATACTAGGTTCTAATTTACCAACCGTCTTTACATAGTTGCCTTCAGCAGCAGTACCGTTACATACTGTTCCACCTTGACCATGCCCAAGGGATTGTCCAACATTACTAGAATAATTAGAAGCATCAAATCCCCCATAGTTTGCTGGTGCCAAATTCATTTATATAGTATTAGTCTTTATAAAAATCTAGGGCAAAAACATAAGATTTATTTTTCAATCATCTGGGCTTCTTTAACTGTTATTAACTTTATTTTTTCTTTACCCTTTGCATTAACCACTTCAATTGGTTGCCATTTTCTAAACCTCTTATTAAATACGCATTTCATTACAATCTCTTTATTTAAATCTACAAATTTAGATTCACTACTATTTTCAAACTCTTCATCCTCATCACTCTCTTCTAGTAAATCTAAATTCGCATTTTCTTTAATGGTTCTAAACAGTGAGTTCATCATAACACTGCTTTTATAACTGGGTATCATGGCGATACCATAGGCAACGGTCGGGACATGACAACCCGGGGGCAAGGGGGCAGAGCCCCCGTATAAATTATAAATATCGTTTTGTAAAGTAGCTTTAACCAAAAACAAGCCTTCATGAAGAGTGGTTTGTTTAAGTAGATAGACCCCTTCTGATATTACTTTATTTTTCAAAAACATTTGTATGCCATAAGTTGGATAGGGTAGGCAATGGACTGCTTCTTGAAAATCAGTTTTCATAACGGGTAAGCCAATAATTAGAAAACTATTTGTATACGCCACTTGTTTAATATAATAGACAAATAGTTCTCTAAACAATGCTAGTTTCTTTCCGAACGTACTATGACCCACATAATAGCCTTTATAATAATAAATGTTTTCACAGGTAAAATGGGCTAGACCGTCTACTTCTACTACTGTGCCATACAGTAGAGTAGATAATGACAAATCTGAACTAAAACATACAGGTTGAATAGCTACATCGCATATGTTGCCTCTTTCGTTTAAGGTTAATTTAAAACATACATTTTGACCTTTCCAATAGGTAAACCACATCAATGCCTTTTTCCCTTTTGGTATAATAACGTATACGTCTGCGTAAACTTTTCTATGTACAATAGTATCATAGGAAAGTTCTAGTTCAGGTAATCGTCCGATGAGTAGATTTTTTTCCTGTATTGACAAGAACATTTTATTTGTGTATTTATTAATAAATCATAAAATGTCTTTAAGTCACTTTCCAAGGGGAAACCCCTTGAAAACCCCATTAGGGTAAACCATTGGGTAAAACCCGGGTCAAATTATTATATAATGGTTTTACCCTAATGAGTTTACCCTAATGAGTTTTCAATGGTTTTACCCTTATGGGGGTTTCAAGGGGGTTTTCAAGGGGTTTCCCCTTGGTTTAATAACTGGAAAACGAATTACTAAAACTAGACTCGTTGGCCGATTCAAACATGTTATTTTTAGTTGCTTCTATTGTAGATGACCCCGTATTTGACCCCGTATTTTTCGGCTTTTTCAATTCGTCTAAAAAGTTTTTCAATTCGTCTTGCATTGAATCCTCATTCTGGGTCGGATTATTTTGTTGTGTATAAGCCGGTCTTGAATGCTGTCTTTCCTGAATAGTACTCATTATTTCATTATAAGCATCATTTGGTCTAGTTACCAAATCTTTAATTTTGGGTATTGTGAGTGTATTTTTAAAAAACGAATATAAATAATGAAGTAATGTTATAAGCACCAATGATATAATTATCCATTGTAGAGTCCACCATAGCATTTATATATGTTTAACATAACTTATGCTCGACAATTCCGAGCGGTCGTATTAGAAATGTAAATGTAAAACTTTCAGTTCTTCTAAAAATGTAATAATATCATCATTTAATATTTGAATATCAATATCGTCATTTGCTAAAAAATACATTTCTCTTTGTATGGGGCCCTGAATCAGATGCACTTGTCCACCTGGCCTTAAACTATATTCATAATGGGTTATTTGTTCTAAATAATGTTCTACTGGTAATTGCATAGCTTCTTCATCTATTTTTAAAGTGCTATAGTCTATTGTATAGTCTATAGCCTTTATCGCCTGGCCGTCATCAATGTTAAAACTCATTTTTTTACACGGTGCATCTACTATTTCCATGCGCATTAATTTATTTTTATGAATCTGAAATATCCCTTGAGGCGTATATATATAATTTGTAGTGGTTGTTTTTGTTAAATACTTTTTAATCTTATCGATTTTGATAAGGGTTGAATTGGAAGATAACAGAGGTAAATATACTTTCATTCTAATATAATTGCTGAATTAGGGGGAATAATATATATCAGGCAAACTATTTAAACCGATTCAAGTATTACTAAACAATATATCCCATATTAAAATGACCAGCATCATTTTGGTTGAAAGCAATGGATCCTTGAAACAGTCTAAAGTAAAAGATGTGACTTTTGATAATTTGTATAAAAAATGCGGATTTCGCGTGGCAGAGCATTTCGCCAAGCGGGCCACATGGAATGTACCTATCGGTGAAGAAATGGCCAGTATTGAACTATGGTCCAAAAATGACGGCAAGGCAGGTTCGGAAAATAAATATGATTTCCCCCCACCAGTAGACACGGCTCTTTATTTTGGTACTTGTGTACTTGTTCGCGTCGATGAAACCGAAACTATTGTCAACCTGACTACCGAGGTATGGAATAAAGCCTACGAGTTTTTATTTGGCGGATTTGATGATTTGGATGAAGAGGAAGAACCGAGCGAAGATGAACTTGAAAAGATACCTCAATCCATGAAAACAAAGCATGGCTATTTGAAAGATGGGTTTGTAGTTGACGCACCGGAAGATGTAGCGGACGAAGCAGATGAAGACGATGAATTGGATTTTGATGAAGACGATGATGACTATGGCGACGATGATGAAGATGAAATAGTCGCAAAATTGGCCAAACCATCGAGTAAAAAACATTCTTCCTCTACGCCATTGCATAAAGTGGTTGAAGAAGAGGAAGAGGTAGATGATTTGGAAGGATCCGAGTTGGAAGAAGAGGATTATGAGTATTCCGACGAGTAAGAAGCTTTTCAAAAAGCTTTGGCAAAACGGGCCACCCTTTTTTCAAAAGGGCGGCTATCTTGTTAGACAAGTATTTATTTAATAGTTGTTACCTATTCTCCTCACTTTTATTTAATAGTTGTTACCTATTGCCCGCTTTTATTTAATAGTTGTTACCTATTCCCACTTTTATTTAATAGTTGTTACCTATTCCCACCTTTATGTAGGGGGTATGGGGGATGTATCCCCCAAAAATTGAAACAACAATATTAAATCTATATAAACATATAACACCTAAAAGTATATATTTATAATCAACATGCGTACCATTGAAAATCCCGAAGAATTCCGTGCTAATATTCGTTTAAAGTTACAAGTAGAGTTTGGCCCGATTGAAGAAGAAGAAAATGTTGCTTCTGTTATCGCTTTAAATCTGGAAAAAGGCATTTATAATTATGCGATTAAGCAGGCGACTGACAAAAATATTGTTAAAAAATGGGATAATGTCTACTTTACCCATATTTATCTCGACCGCTTGCGCACCATCTTTTGTAATTTGAAAAATCCCGAATTGAAAGCCCGTGTTATCACTAAAAATGTTAAACCGCATGAACTCGCTTTTATGACCCATCAAGAGATGAGCCCGGAAAAATGGCAAAAGTTGATTGAGGATAAGAAAATTCGCGATGAAAATAAATATGCGCCCAAATTGGAAGCCTCGACGGATAATTTCACCTGCCGGAAATGTAAATCGAAAGAATGCAGTTATTACCAGTTACAGACGCGGTCGGCCGATGAACCGATGACGACGTTTGTGACGTGTATTAAGTGTGGGAATAGGTGGAAATGCTAGAAGCTTTTGCAAAAGCTTTGGCAAAACGAGCCCCCTTTTTTCAAAGGGCGGCTAACAATTTATAAATTTTTTATAACATAAAATATTTATATTATAAAATTAAATAATTAAAGATTTATATATTAATACTAACATTCGCACGCATAAATAGTAACCTTATTTAATGTAACATTACCATTAAATCCAAGTGTTGAAATATATCTAAAAGGCGTTGAACCATATTTATATAAATCACCTGACGCTGTTTTATTAATAGTATCATAAGAAGGAATAGTAAATTCTTGTTCCGCATCAGTAGGACTAGCAGCAGTAAATGTTTTTAATAATGTTCCTTTTGTGCCTAATGTATTTGAACCATAAATATTAAATCCTTCACCTACTTGAATACTACCTATTTTCATTTTAGGGTCACTACATTTTTCGCTTCGAGTCCGAATAACATCATTTAAATCCATTTGAGCAAATTTTGTAGGATTAATTTCATGGTCTGAATCATCTGTAAACCCTATACCATTTTCATGTGCTGGTGATTGACCTGATTTAATATATAAATTTTTTGGAGTACCTGTTGTATTATCATAACCATAAACCAATATATTTACTAAATTCGGTATTGTATAAATAATTATTGTATCTTGTTCTCCTACATTAGTTGTAGGTCCGGATGGTGTAGTTAGATCTACGATAAACTCTTTACATACGCATTCACATACTCCGTCGGCACCCTTAGGTCCAGTGTCGCCTTTTTCACCTTTAGGTCCAGTATCACCTTGTTCACCTTTTTCACCTTGTGTGCCGTCGGCACCTTTCTCACCTTGATTGCCGTCGGCACCTTTATCGCCTTTATCACCTTGTTTGCCGTCGGCACCCTTATCACCTTTCTCACCCTTATCTCCTTTTTCACCTTGTGTGCCGTCGGCACCTTTCTCACCTTGGTTGCCGTCGGCACCTTTATCGCCTTTATCACCTTGTTTGCCGTCGGCACCCTTATCACCTTTCTCACCCTTATCTCCTTTTTCACCTTTACAACCCACATCACCTCTGTCCCCTTTATCGCCTTTACATCCCGCATCTCCCTTGTCGCCTTTATCACCTTTGCCGCCTCTACATCCTGTAAGTCCTTTATCCCCTTTCGGTCCTTCATCGCCTTTATCCCCTTTACATCCATTTTCACCTACATCACCTTTATCGCCTTTTGACCCACTATCCCCTTTGTCACCCTTTTCACCTTTATCACCCTTTTCACCCTTGTCGCCTTTATCCCCTTTATCCCCCTGAATACCCTTGTCACCTTTTTCACCTTTATCACCCTTTTCTCCCTTGTCACCTTTCGGACCTATATCACCTTTACAACCTATATCGCCTTTATCACCTTTATCGCCTTTATCGCCCTTGTCCCCTTTATCGCCCTTGTCACCTTGATCTCCTTTTGAACCAGTTTCACCACTATCGCCTTTTTCACCTCTATCGCCTAAATCTCCTTTATCGCCTTTTTCACCTCTATCGCCTCTATTACCCAATTCACCTTTATCGCCTTTTTCGCCTTTTGAGCCTTTATCCCCTTTATCACCCTTTTCTCCCTTTTCTCCTTTACAGCCACGATTGCAATCATCATTTTCATTACTGTCTGATTCAGATGACAAACTGCTGCTACTGCTTCTGCTTTTACAATCGGGCTTTTTGTTTTTATTACGTTTACTATTTTTTTTACTGGTTTTCTTATGTCTGTGTCTACTTTCTCTTTCTGACGACGACGAAGACGAAGACGAAACCTTGACAACATGCTTTTTCTTTTTATGCTGATGGTCCATATTTATACATTACATTAATAGATAATTTTACGCAGAAATATATATTATACCAGGGTATTTTTCTGTGTAAAGTTGTGTCTAAATTTAACTCTAAATTTGCTTTTAATCTTTGTTTTTAATTTTTGATAACAATTGCGACAATAGGATGTGTTTGTATATGCGTCTGCTGGGGGTACTAACGTATGTGCTTCTACTGGAGTTACTGACGTATATGCTTCTACTGCCGCTGCCTCTGGCGCTTCTGCTTCTACTGCGTTTGTTAAATCACTAAAATTAGAAGTATCGCTATCTACGGATACATCACTATCGCTATCCATAAAATCAAAATTATTACTACTATCCGGTTTATTTTTGAGATTAAAAACATCTTCAATGACTGCTTTTGAATAAATCCTGGGGGGTTTCGCGTCCGTGTCGACAATCTCTGTTTCCTGAATATATCTAATACCTTGAATCATCGGTATATCGCGATTTCTAGTAACAGGAAAAGGGGTCGGATGCCGATAGAGTGGCGGACGTCGGTAATTCTGATGAAAGGTGGGATGACGATACGTCACATTGTCATAGTTTCCACAAGTTTGCGCAAAGCTTTCGTTCTCCATTTCTATAATATAATAGTTCCATACATTATATTATACGAATTTTTTTATTATTTTGTACTACCGATTAAGGTCTAGGTTCATCGTCAAACTTATTACACAATTGTATCGCCATCAACGATGCATTGATTTGTGTCGGATCTTCGCCCGAACCTTCCCGACCATCTAATGCCATCGGAATAAATGAGGTATGGTTACGAATTTGTATCACGGCGGCAACGCCGGTGGGTGAATCAGAATGAGGGAATAAATCACCGGGGGCGATGCCAATGATAGAATGGGTTAAAACAATCGACGCCGCGGCGGGTTCACCGACTACTGATCCAGGTTGTAATACACCATTTACAAATATACCCATTTGAACGGCAAATTCGTGGAATATTTTACCAAATACTTCGTAATACCCTTCTTGGCAGAGTAACAAATCACCTGTGCCTGCCACGTGTGCGATCGTCCCTTTAAAAATTCCATTTTTATTAAATAAAACTGGTGCTTCAATGGCGATATCTTGTGATACATCATTATAGCATCTGCCGAAACCGCCGAGACACATACTGGCAGTGCCAGTCGGACCTTGAACGCCCGTTTCACCTTGAACACCGGTTTCACCTGTTGGGCCTTGAATGCCCGTTTCACCTTGAATACCCGTTTCGCCTTGAATACCTGTCTCACCTTGAATACCTGTCTCACCTTGAATACCCGTTTCACCTTGAATGCCCGTTTCGCCTTGAATACCCGTTTCACCTTGAATACCCGTTTCGCCTTGAATACCCGTCTCGCCTTGAATACCGGTTTCGCCTTGAATACCCGTCTCACCTTGAATACCCGTTTCGCCTTGAATACCCGTTTCGCCCGTCGGACCGGTCACGCCTGTATCACCCTTACACCCTTTATCACCCTTACACCCTTTGGGTCCTCTACAGCCATCACGTCCATCTTTACCATCTTTACCATTTAAACCATTTTGGCCATTTTGGCCATTTTGCCCATTTTGGCCATCTCTGCCATCTCGGCAGCATTCGTTCTCGTTCTCATCGCAATGGCAATCATCATCACAATGATTGCCGGTGGGGCCACAAGGCCCCGTAGGTCCAATAGGTCCAGTCTCGCCAGTTTGTCCGTTGCTCATTTTATAAGATAACCCATTATATTAATTTTGACAGATAAATTTACGCAAATTTATAGATATTTCGCCTTAAGTTATATATTCAACCATTAATTATATGTAAAATTGTAGACACCAATTCTCAAATATACGTAAATTATAGATTTACTTGATAATTTTATGTAAAATTATTAACATAGAACAGCGATTAGGGGGGGGGGGGCAAAAAAAATTACACAGCCGGTTGTGGCGGTGTAATTGTAATTGGCTCTAAAGGTTGATGTTGATTATTCGACGCATCAATCATTTTCTGTTTCTTATTAGCATAGGCCCGCTTGCTATAGGCTTTAATCTTTTCAGGGTTTTCCTCCTTAAGTTTTTTTAAATAGGTTGCCCCCGATTGCTTAATCTTCTCTTTATTCTTCTCGTAATAGCGTTTGTGGTTATCACCATTGGTATATTTATGTAGGCGGGTGGTCAACTCGTCCACTTTTGCTAAAAGGTCACTATTGATTTGTTTTAAAAACTTATTTTCATGCATTATCATGTCGTATTCGACGTTTTGAATTTTATTTTCATTTAAATTAGCAATTTCCATTTCTATTGTTCTATTGTTCTATTGTTCTATTTCTCTTTAAATCAATTCTATATAAAATTATATAAAATTATAATTTTCCGTATCCGCAATAATCACATATTTTTACATAAAATTATATAAAACGGTACCATAAAAAACAACTTATCTATTTGACTTAAATAGTTTATACAATGATAATAATAATATGCTTACATTGTCTACTATTTTTACAGATGTAAAAGAAAGGATATCAGCGATACCGCTAAACGAACCAGTTTTTATCTATATTGGTGTCGGGACCTATGCGGGTTTAAAAAATAAAGATGGTATTCTAGAACCGCAAAATTATCATCAGTATCCGCCTTTTCTTCAAGACCTTAAAAATAAAATAGTAGACCTGAATTTATTTATTGTGTTGATTGACCCGATGCAAGAACAGCCGCCTTATTTAATAGCAGATAAAGGATTTTTATTAAATAATAATAACAGTGCCGCGACTACAAGCGCAATTGCCGCGACCACAAGCGCAGGTGTAACAGATAGAATTGTTATATACTCCCTCTTACAAAGTGTCTATACCGACCCTTACGATTGTTATGGCGACTCTACCAACATCACAGAAGAGTTACGCGGATTAAATAAATATGTGATGGCCGAAAATATTACTCTACTCTATCACGATTTCACCGGCCGACGAAATAATGTATTGGCAGAATATTTTGACGATGAAATAAAAACCCATTTAAATCATGTTATCTATGGTATGAGTTCTAGAGTAGACCATGGGTGTTATTTTGATTTGAGTGACGCGAGTTCGTTCTTTCCCTGGGGGCGCTGCCCCCCAACCCCCGTGGGGCAAACAGAGGGGCAAACAAACCAATCGATTTCGTCTAGGGGGCAATCAGAGGGGCAACCAGAGGGGCAAACAAACCAATCGATTTCGTCTAGGGGGCAAACAGAGGGGCAAACAGAGGGGCAAACAAACCAATCGATTTCGTCTAGGGGGCAATCAGAGAGGCAAACAAACCAACCGATTTCGCCTACGGGGGTGTGGGGGCAGCGCCCCCTGTCATTGTTCAATATTTATTATTACATTGTCAATGATTGTATGCATGGTTTGGCTCAAGATGCTCAATACTACTCATCCCCTGTTGCCACAGATGTAAATACCATGATCAATACACAGATAGAACAGGTTATTTCCAGTGTTAAATCCGACCTGACCAATCATATGCTATCGCTCTTGCGTATTATTTTTCGCTTGATTGTCGGCGATGAACAACGTTCAGAAATCCATATTGACTACTGCTTTAATTTTATAGCAAAACCGCAAAGAGAAACTTTTTTGAATTTATATAATGACAATAATTATATTGAATTATATACTAACCTAATAGATTATTTTAGTAGAGATATTGATCGTGTTGCGAAATTAAAAAATCATGATCTAACTGGAAAGGAAATTTTACAGTTTATTACATATGGGGATAAACCGTATGAATGGTATGCGAATATTAAACACCACTTTTGAAAACACTTTTGAGAAAAGTGTGGCAAAACCCGGGTAAACTATAGAGGTAAACTATAGAGGTAAAATATGGTGTGATATACTTTATACTTATACTTTATACTTTATACTTTATACTTTATACTTTATACTTTATACTTTATAAATTATAAAAGACTATTATATACATACATGGTTAAACGTTATACACGTCGTAAAAAACGAAGCAATAAAAGAAAAAGTCATAAAAAACAAACTCACAAATATAAAAAAAGCTATAAAGGGGGTGTAAAAGAAGATGACGGATTTATTATTGAGATTGATTCACTCAATATGCCAATAGCAAATAGTTTAGATTTGGAAAACGCAGAAATTGTTTTAACTAATTTTATATTAAATGATACTTTTATTAAAAACTATTTAGAAAAAGATGTACAATTGTTAAGAAAATATTTAGATTCAGAGAATAATATTAATTTATATTCTGGCGATGAAGAACAATTAGACACTTTAATATTAAATTTGATTGAAAAAAATATGGATACATTTTTTAAATTATATAAACTAATTGACCCGAAATCACACGCTGAAACTATCAAACAATTATATACATCTACAAAACAAGATATACCTGTTACAAACAATGAAGGTGTTTTGATAAAGGCTATGGCGGGTGGGGTGAGATATTTTGGATCGATGTCACCGTCAGATTCACCATCAGATTTACCACCCGAACCGTCACCACCACCACCTAATATTTTAATCGCAGGTATAAGAGGTGTATTAAATTATTCGGTAATTGCATTAGTAGGAGCAAGAAATTTGTTAATCGGTATATTAAATTCGCAACCAGTACCTGTAGAAATTCCTGAACAAGTAGAACATCCACTAATGAGAGCAACCAGAGCAGCACGAGCACAAGTAAGACCAGCAGCAAGACCACCAGTACCAGCAGCACCAGTAGCAAGACCACCAGTACCAGCAGCACCAGTAGCACCAGCAAGTCCAGACGTACAACCGATGGACACACGTCCAGATAATAGGCAAGCCGCAGCACCAGCAAGTCCAGACGTACAACCGATGGACACACGTCCAGATAATACCAATTCTGTAGCAGCAGATAGGCAAGCCGCAGCAGCCGCAGCAGCCAGACAAGCAGCAGTAGATAGACAAGCAGCAGCAGCCAGACAAGCCGAAGCAGCCAGACAAGCCGAAGCAGCCAGACAAGCAGAAGAAACAAGACGGCGAAACCGTGAACGATTAGCAGCAGCGGACTTAATACGACGACAGGCTGAAGCAGCAGAAGCCGCACGACGACAAGCAATAGCAGCAGCAGCAGCAGCAGCAGCAGCAGAAGCATACAGATTGCAAAATGAACCATTAGTACGACCCACCGCCATTGAAAGAATAGATACAAGTGAGAGAAGATGGGTTGTTACGTTTAATTTAGGCGGCGGTATTCAACAGTTTATTAGTAAGATTTCAACATTTCCAGATTTTATTAATAGTTATCAGTATGAATTTTCTTTATATGATAGACTTGGTCCTCTCATTGCACCCCCGGGTAAACTAGAACTCTTTTTTAATTTTCAAAAAGAACGTAAGGCCATACGGCCAGCACCAGCAGAAATGCGAGTTATTCTTGATTTTACGCATGGTGGGCGTGTGTTTAAAAAACCCATCAACTTGAGACATTATACTGAACCACAAAATTTAGTAAATCCAAGATTTAGAATTCCTATGGGATCAAACCAAATAGAATGGTGCGCAATGAACGGTATATATAATCCGTTACATTTTGATTTTTTGGATGTTATGACTAACCCTAGATTTAATGCTATAAGAAATAATCCCCTTAAAGTACAATCCGCATTACAACTGATTTTTAATAATTTATATTATTTTTATACTACAGCTGGGTTTATACATAGTGATTTTAAATTAGATAATATATTGGTTGAAGTAACAGCAGATGAACAGAATGTTCGTTATGCTATCATGTTTGATTTAGATTTTTCAGCTATTGTTAATAATTTTAGACCAGGAATAACACCAAAAGCAACGTTGGATTTTTTACCTGTACCATTGGATGCTCAAAATAATACAAAAATTAACAATTATCTTAATCCTTCCCTGGTGAGAAATTTGGGAATAACATCTTTATCCGCAGGTTTTTGTCATCTTTTTGATTGTTATATGGCGGCGTTAGCATATCATCGTACGAATGTTAATTCTGCTACTATTACTACTCTCCCTTGGAATACCGGTAACCCAACACATTCCATCAATATTTTTAAAACGTGTTATTTATTGCAAAATAGGACTGCTGCAACGAAACAATATGTCTTGACGTTAGTACAGATATATAATGTGCTAGTATACCAAATCACACAGCCATTGTTTGCTTCACTTGAGCAGCAGCAAAAAATAGTTTTGAAATGGATATGGAATACATTATTAAGATGTTACGGTATTGAGCCATACTATGTCAATCAATTGACTACAGCGATCGCATGGCCGAATTAATATTTACAACAGTTCCAAATCACTTACATTCCAATATTCGAACCCGCCATTGGGTAAAGGCCGTTTAATAATAAAGGGTAGTTTCTTTTGTTCCAATTCCATTTTAGCAATCATATAGCCGTCTAAAATGGTCGGCGGTACCACTACAAATGTTTTGGCACCCGCGTTAATTTGTCGAGCCCGCTGGCCAATCACTCGGGTCATTTCATATTTAGTCAAGAATGGTAATGTTTTATGCAGTACATCAGAGACGATGCCACTACTGTTTCTCGATACGCGTGACAAGGCCTTAATTTCTTCATAATTATGGTTTTTACTTTCTGGGTGAAAGGTGGATAAATAGTCTTCTCGCAATTCTTTATCGAATTTTTGTAGATATGTTTCGTCTTCTTCTTCCTCTTCCTCCTCTTCTTCCTCTTCTGAAGCCATAAAGGGTAGAGCTGGTTCTAATGGACCTTTTTGTGTTTCTTCCGCTTCTTCTTCATCGCTTTCAGCTTGATCCTCGCTTTCAGCTTCTTCCTCTTCTTCCTCGCTTTCAGCCTCTTCTTCTACATCGCTGTCAACATCACTTTCACCTTCAGACCCAATATCTTCATCTTCCTCGTCTCTACTTTTTTGTTTGGATAATTTAATCGTTGCTTTTTTAGGGTCTTTTGACATTTTACTGAATAATTCGATATTGCTGACTTCTTCGATATCACTGACTTTTTCTAAACCACTCATTCTTCTGTTATATTACTACAATTAAAAACTTTAAATGATATTTCAATTTTCAACCTTTTAAAAAAAGGTTGGACCAAAATATAGTTAAAAAAGTCGAGTAAATTCAAATGTAAATTTACACTAGATTTTTGGTAAGTTTTACCGTTTTATTCTGCCTACGGGGGTTCTGCCTACGGGGGGTTAGGGGGCAGAGCCCCCGTCTGTCTTCCACATGGTATCGCATCGCGCACATAAATATATATATTTCATGTTGGTATCGTCATACCGAATATAAATAACTTCTCTACTCGTATCACCACCGGCCTGGTTACTCGCACATTCTTGGTTAGGGCATTTTATCGTATTAATTCGGGGTAACGTAGGATCAAACTTGGTATATTCATTCACCGTATGACTATACTTTTGTTCGCTGCGTTTCAATTGTGTATTTGACACGCAAATATTATCAGCTGTAAGAATATCATCTTCATGACCACAGTTACGGCAATAATAAATTAAACTGTTGGCATCGTCCGCCGTTACCTTCAGATAATACATGTTATGACATTCAGAACAGAAATGCATTCTTCTAGTATTAATATATATATTTATATTTATATTAATAATATTATTGTTTCAATTTTCAACCCAACCTTTAAAAAAAGGTTCAAGCGAAGCAGGTTGAGCCAAAATAACCCTTGTTTTGGCACGCTTTTGAACTTGTAAGCGAAAGGTTGAGGCAAAACTATAAGGCCAAAAAGATTGATTGGTTTTTGGTCCAACGGTTAATTAGTTTTTGGTCCAACGGTTAATTGGTTTTTGGTTCAACCTTTTTTTAAAAGGTTGGTTTTAACTCTATAATCTTTTCCTTCAACCCTTTATAATCCATTGTAGTAGACATTTGATATAAAGTAGTGTTGACAGTTTCTTTCTCATCACCATAGTCTACTATTTTCCGGTTAATGTTATCAATAATCGCATCATAGTTTTTAATAAAATTCTGTTTCATTATACTCAAAAAAGAAGGAAAATGTTCTAACGTGGCCGGGCTGGTAATCATACCCAGAATAGCCACTTCTATATTTTTATACTCAATCACTCTATTATAGTTATCATAGTCTTTATGTGATTTTTTAACACCGGGCTCATTTAAAAGTGGTGCATCGTTTAATACCATACACAAGGCTAACAAAATACTGGAAATGGTTTGGCAACCGGTCCACTGTTCTCCGTTCCACGTATTTAAAACCGATAAACATACTTTACCGTTTTTATAAAGATTCGGGTTAAACCGAGTTATACCATCACCGGTACAGAATTTCACTGCGGGGGGTGCATGCGGGTAATTAGTAGGGAAAGCAAATTCAAACAAATAGTAACCATATTCATAAGGTGTATCTTTCGGCCCGATAATCATGGCTTTACCCTTTAACATGTCAGTTTCATTATGTTCGTAATATATTCCGTGAGACGTCAATGGTGTCTTGATCAGTTCTTTCACGTCTTTTACCAAACGCATTACCGTTTCTTTGGATAAGGTGATGATAGCAGTGTCCTTTTTACTATTATCAGTTTTTAAATTAATAGTATTTGTTAAACTATTATTTTCTGTGGACTCTGACATTCGTTTATTTATATATAAATTTAGATATGTTTATGTCGAAATAAAAATATATCTATTCATCACCATAAAACATCACTAAATAGTAAACTCTATAAATAATCGGATCGATTCTCTCTATTATTATTATATTAAAAAATTGAGATAAAAATATCTTATGGATATATAGTAACACATACAATGGCTAGCACTAAAAGTTCTACCATAGATGACTATTTACGAACCCATAATGCTGTCAAAGGCGAATCATTTACCCATACTAGAATCGGCGATAAAGAACAAAATATATTTGGCGGTTCATATAATGTCCCACTAGATGACTGGTCTGATTTTATGAAAAAATATTATCAACATGTTTTCATAAATGGTAAGAAAGAATATCTTACAGAAAAACAGTTGATTGAAGATGGACCTATCATGATTGATATGGATTTTCGCTATGATACGTCTGTTACCACACGGCAACATACAGAAGACCACATCATTGATGGTGTCATGATTTATGCGGAAAAGCTATTGGATTTGGTCACTATAAAAGACAAGGCATCTATTGATGTGTTTGTCATGGAGAAAAAAGATGTCAACCGTATGGATGACAAGACCAAAGACGGTATTCATATTATTTTCGGCATTAAAATGCATAAAGGGTTACAAGTGCTGTTGAGGCAAAAGGTTCTACCCGAATTGAAAGAGATCTGGGAGGACTTGCCGATTACAAATGATTGGGAAAGTGTACTGGATGAAGGCGTGACCAAAGGATTTGTCAATTGGCAAATTTATGGTTCCCGCAAGCCTGGTCATCAAGCCTATATGGTCAAATACCATTTCGTTCTAGACTATGAAAACGAAGAGAATGAATGGTCTGTCACAAAACAAAATATTAGTGCATTTTCAACCGAGAAGAATCTAGAAAAATTATCTGCTCGGTATACGGGATATCCTGGATTTGACATGAAAGAGGGTATTCAAGAGCAGTTTGAACGAGCGAAAGAATCACTCAGTCGACAAAATAAAGGTGGTGGGGCAGCGGGGGCGGGTGCTGTCGCCGGTCGTAATAAATACAAGTTAAAAGTCGTCGGCGGTGGTGCCAATGTGAATTATGGCGATATCACCAATGAAGAAATGCTGGATTCAATGCTAGAAGACATGTTTGAAGAAATGGGTTCGAGTAATTATCGTATTAAAGAATCGCACCAATACGTGATGAGTTTACCAGTCAGCTATTATGGGCCTGGCAGTTTTCCCAAATGGATTCGCGTAGGTTGGGCTCTTGCCAATACTAGTCCAAAACTATTTCTCTCTTGGCTCAAATTCAGTTGCCAGGAGAATTGTCGAGACACTTTAAAAGGTGGCAATGGCAAATTCGATTGGCGAAATGTGAAAGATTTGTTTGAACAATGGAATAGCTTTAATACGCATAATGAAGATAGTTTAACGTATAGGTCTATTATGTATTGGTCTAAAAACGATGCACGCGAAAAATACCATAAAATCAGAAAAGAAACCATTGACTTCTTTATTGACCAATCGGTTGCCACAGCGACAGAACACGATTTGGCAGTGGTCTTGTACAATATGTTTAAAGACGATTTTATTTGCGTCAGTATTAAAAACAATGTATGGTATGAATATATTAATCATCGCTGGTTTGAGATTGATTCCGGTAATACATTGCGATTATTTATTTCCAAAAACATGTACGAGGTGTATTTCGCCAAACAGCAAGAAGAGCTGGTGAAATTACATTTGATGGGAAGTGATCAGTCGACACAGGAATTTGATATTCTGAAAAAGCGGCAAACCAAAATATTGGAAATTTGTGTGCTGTTGAAAAAGACCAATTGGAAAAATAATATTATGCGGGAAGCTCGAGAACTGTTTTATGATAAGGATTTCTTGGACAAGCTGGACCAGAATCCCTACTTGCTATGCTTCAACAATTATGTGATTGATTTCAAGGCGAAATGTCATCGGCGAGGTCAACCCGATGACTATATTTCCAAATGTACTAAAATCGATTATATCCCGTATAGTGTTGTCTTGGCCAAGCATTCACAAACCGTATCGGAAATAGAACATTTCTTTGAGCAGTTGTTTCCGGATGTTAATTTGCGAAACTATATGTGGGAGCATCTGGCGTCGTGTTTAATCGGAACTATTGTCAATCAGACCTTCTCTATTTACAAGGGCAGCGGACGCAATGGTAAATCCAAATTGGTGGAATTGATGGGGCGGGGCATGGGCAGTTATAAAGGTACTGTACCGATTACATTGATTACCCAGAAGCGTAATACGATTGGTTCTACTTCATCCGAAGTGGCGCAATTGATGGGTGTACGCTATGCGGTGATGCAAGAAATGTCGAAAGGCGATAAGATGAATGAAGGAATTATGAAAGAAATAACGGGTGGCGACCCGATTCAGGCACGGGCTCTGTTTAAAGATACCATTACCTTTATTCCGCAGTTTAAATTGGTGGTGTGTACCAATACGGATTTTGAAGAGACGAGCAATGATGATGGGACATGGCGTCGCATGCGCTATATCGATTTCGTTTCAAAAATGGTGGACAAGCCCTATGAAGACCCCAAATTTCCCAAAAAAGAGTTTCCATTTCAGTTTCCTTTGGATAAAAACCTGGATAAAAAGTTTGATACATGGGCACCTGTATTGATGACTTTGTTGATTGAGAAAGCCTATAAATTACAGGGTATTGTAAACGATTGTGAAGCGGTATTATCCAATAGTGATAAACATCGCGAAAAACAAGACTTTATGGCTGAATTTACCAAAGACAAGATCAAGACAGTGGCCGGTAGTCGTATTAAAAAGACTGAATTGCTAGAGACGTTTAAACAGTGGTATACCACAAATTATGGGAAAAATGTACCCAAAGGCAGAGAAGTATTTGAATTTATGGACCGGCGGTTTGGTGAATATAAAAATGGTTGGCACAATGCAAGTATTATTTATGATGAAGAAGAACAGGAGATCGACCTTTAAAATCAACCTTTGCCGTGAAACAAGTTTAAAGGTTGGTTGAAAATTGATTATTTATTATTTTTATTATATCTACTTATACCTAAAATCACATTATTCATTATTCATAATGCCTTTAACAGCAATTCAAGCATTATTACCCTCATTTGAAAGTATTCATGTCTATCATAAAGACCATGTTATTTTCAAAAGTACTATTTCTGATCTATTAAATGCTGCTTCCCAGAAAAAGGTAATAAATTGGAAATATAACCGGCCACCAGATACCATAAGATGTAGTGAAATAGCAGAATCGATTTATACTAAAAAGCAGGATAACGATTGGTTATTCTATATGGTGTATGAAAAGGATGTTTTACATATTATTGATGGTATTCATCGTTTCCATTCTTTGCAAATTATCAATCGAGAAAGCAATAAACCGGTGGACCATTTAACACCCACACTATTTGGCAGTGTGCCGGATTGGTTATACGAGAAATATATCTTAATCAGTCTACGATTAAATATGAGCGAAGGGCAAACAATTGATTTATTTCGATCGTTGAATAAAAGTAATCCAGTGCCTGATCTGTATATGGTTGATACCGACCATCAAAAACGCACCATCATCGAATATAATGTGAATGAATGGGTCACCAAATTTAGTACACACTTTACAGCATCGAAGAATCCAAATATACCCAATATGAACCGTGATAGATTTATTGAAATATTAGATTATGTGTATACCAAATATAATTTAAACAATTCAACGAGTTATGTATTGACCGAAAAGCTATATGAATTGAATGCTAAAATTAAAAAACAACCGCCTAAAAAAATAACTGCCAATGCTATTGAGAAATGTGTTAAAACGGGTTGTTTTATATTTCTACTTCGGAGAGAACAATTACAAGACAACCTTTGAGCAACCTTTGAACAACCTTTGAGAAAGGTTGTACCAAATCCACCTCGAAATTTAACATTGTTTTGACCCAAGCTTTTTTTTTACCTTTGTTTTGGCCCAACCTTTTTTAAAGGTTGTTTAAAGGTTGTTTGGAAAATTGAATTTATTATTAATTTATAATTAAATACTAATTAATAATAATAATAATAATAATAATGGATTTTGAAAATTGTGATGATTATAAAACTTTATTAACAGATAATCGTACGAATGATCGATATATTAAATGTGATCACTGTGGTTATCATAATAATAATAATACACTGGGTGATTTAGTAGACGCACTAGATACTCTCAAAAACCATAACCATAACCATAAAGGAACTTATCTACCGAAACCGAAACCGAAAAATATAGTACAAAAAATACGCGGTTTATTCCATTGTTGTTGACCGGTTCTATAGCTTTACGCAAAACTATAGAACCGCAAGAAGCCCCCTATTCATACACGTTTTTAAATGGCCGTGTTGTAAATAAATTATACATGTAATTTTTCAAATAGTAGAGTTGTATGATAATCCAATTGAGAAAATAAGGGAAAATGAGATATAAAACAATCATTAACCATACTTTTTTATCCTTGTATTTTTCTGTGATAAAGTAGTCGCTTGCCAATATGTAGACTACGAATAAACTATAATATAAAAAGAGTAGACCTTTTCTTACGGTTGATAACCAGGGGGATTCCATGTTTGTATAGTCTACTTTACGCGCAGCCGTTTGTGTTGTTTTTAAATAGTCGTCAATCTCTTCTTTTAACTGTTTATTTTCTTTTTTCCTTAATTTCAATAATTCGTGCATTCGTACTGAATAAATAGTCGCGGCATCATAGTTGGTCATTAGTACATTTAATTCATCCAAAAGGGTCTTATGCTTTACTAGCGATGACTCTTTCATCTCTTGTGCTGTTTTGGAATACCGGTCAAAGAGCAGATCTTGGTATTGTGGATACCCTTTATCAAAAATATAATAATTCTTTTCAGCAATCTCTACTTGTAATGGTGCGGTTTTTAAATTGGTTTGTGATGTTTCCCATATCTGTTTAAGCCGGTTAGATTCACGGGCTTTTTGGCATTCTTTATTACACATTAAACTGTCTTGTGCCATCGCTATAAGACCGTTTAATTTATTTTGCGGAAGACCAGCTTTATTAAGAGTACTGTCAATCATTTGTTGAATCTTAAGGTCATAGGGTGAACTATCTAAATCTGGTTGACTCATGACTCTCTACTAATATATACCAAGCTTTTAACCCACAACCTTTTGATAAAAGGTTGAACCAAAAATATGGCAAAAATAGGACCAAAAATAGGGGAAAACTTTTTATCTATGTTGTTTTATTTTATATTTTTTATTTTATTTTATATTTTTTATTTTATTTTATATTTTTTATTTTATTTTATATTTTTTATTTTTGTTTTTACAATTCTACACTATAAGTATATGATAAATATATTGATTCATTTATATTATTAATTTATCAAAAAAACAAAAAAATTTACAAAAAAACGTGATTTTCAGAGCCATACGAAAAAACGAAAAATGGACATTTATAAATGTCCAAATCCTGAAAATCGATTTACAAAAAAAAACAGAAAATGTGAAAAATCCATTTTAGACCATAATGCTCTCATTTCCGTTTTTTCATAAAAAGTTTGTGACGATAACATTTTTATGATTTTTATTAAAAAGGATTTAGGCATTTTTTATATTACCCTACTATATAGCAAAATGGATAACGAAACCCTTGATAAAAATGCCAAACTATTTGAATGTAAACATTGTGACTTTAAATGCTCTAAACATAGCAATTTTTCAAAACATATTTCTACTGCTAAACATAAAAGGGTAATAAATGGTAATTTGATGGTAACAGAAAATGCCGTTCAATTTACATGTGATAAATGTAGTAAGACTTATAAACATAAATCGGGGTTATGTAGGCATAACAAAAAATGCCAATATACATCCACCATTCCGCTTGTTCTTGCAGACAGCACCCCCAGTGAAAACATAATCATTTCCACCAACCCTACTACAATACTATCCAAATACGAACAACATGAAAAGGACATTACCCAGCTTACTCATTTGGTCATTGAAGTAGTGAAAAATAACAGTGAACTACAAAAACAGATGCTAGACATGTGTAAGAACATGCAAAGCACCATGATTAATTCGAATAACAATAGTCACAACACCACCAACAATTCATTTAATTTACAGGTGTTCTTAAATGAACATTGCAAAGATGCGATGAATATCAGTGAGTTTATAGATTCGTTCGACTTACAACTATCTGATTTGGAAAACGTAGGTAGACAAGGCTATATTGAAGGCATGTCTACTATTATTATTAACAAAATAAAAGACATGGATGTAAATAAACGCCCCCTTCATTGTAGTGACTTGAAAAGGGAAATCGTCTATATTAAAGATGACGATGTATGGGAACGGGAAGATGCCAACAATACCAAATTTCGAAAAGTGATTGGTAAAGTGATGCGGAAAAACATTGGTATGTTGACCGGTTGGCGAGACAAGTATCCGGATTGCATGGATATAGAGTCGGAATACAATGACATTTATGTCCGTTTGACCAAAGAAGCCATGGGTCCTGATGACACTATTGATAGTGAAAACAAAATTATCAAGCGGGTACTGAAGCATATTGTTATTGATAAAAAGGCAATTGCGGCTTGTAATTAAATAATTATTTATAAAGAAAGAATTATTTATAAATAAATAAATAAATAATTAAGTATAATGAATTGACTATTGCTCTAAAACTGTGCAAACTGTACCCCCTGACTATACGGTTCTGGTCCATTGTCCGATTTTCCCATATATACAGTGTCATTTGACCCATTAAAAACCCCTTTTGTGAGTTGGCCGGTACTAAACGTCTCCTTGGCAACCGTTTCAATACATTTTTTAGCCCCACTGTCATATGTCATTCCATCGGAACAACAGTTGGCACCCACACAACCCACCCCTAATCCTAACGCCATTGTCTGGGCATCCCCCAATGAATCTTCCACGGATGTCGCTATGCCCATCAGTTGTGCTTTATCATATTCATACAAGGTCGGTTTTACAGAGTTGGGGTTAAACTGCCAGTTGTATTCGTCATAATCCATATTATCTCTTGAATAAATATCTACTATGTTGTGTACCAAGGAAATACCGCCTACCAGTATAATTAATCCGGAAATACCATAAATGACATTTTCTGGAATAATCGGGGGAATAAGGTCCTTTTTCTTTAATATGGCTAAAATAAGCAATGGAATACTAATCAAAATAATTTTTTTAATGAGTTGTGTATGCGCTTTATAACGTTTACCATAATAAGTATTGATTTCAACCATTCGCATTTTATTATTCTTGCTCGTTTCCAACTGATTCAAGTTTTTTTTAGCATTGTTCAACTCTTTCTCAACCACACCTACTGTAGTAAGTTGGTCTACTAAATTCACCCTGGAATTAGCTACGCCGGATTGAACTGTATTATACATGTTTTCCAGAGATTTGAAAAGATTTATTCTTAATTGAGACAGTTCATTTATTTTCTTTATAATACTGCTTTGATCTTCGGCGCTACTGGCGCTACTGCCGCTACTGGCGTTACTGGCGCTACTGGCCGCATTAGCTTCTAGCTTGCTATACAACTCTTTTTCCATGGCTTGTAACTGCTGAATATTTTTTAAAGTCTGAACTTCGCTTTCTTGATTTTTCTTTAAATTGGCTTGAGATAAATCGCCGTTCATCTATATTATATATATGCTTTTAAAAAATCGAGAAGGTCTATGTAGAGGCACCTCCTCTGGCCATTTTAATCCCGCCCATAATAAATAATATTGCTAAAATAGTCCACAATATATGTTTGTAATTTTGACTGATCATGTTCAAGTCTGTATCTGTTAACATGCCGTCAATATTATCTGCATTAGCCACATGTTGTCCTGTTTTGGTCTTTATATCCGAATACGTATCAATATCTGTTTGAAGTTTAGTGACATTTGTTTTTATCGAACTATCCAACTTGTGTTTTTCTTGAGTCAATCCTTTTAATTTATTACCCAGCAGGTCGGCTATACTGGACAAAGTAGTATGTTTCGCTGCTAGATCCTTTTGTTCTTGTTCGGTAATGGCGCCTAAACTACATAATGTAGACATTGCCATCTTTTCCCCCATGGGTAATAATTCCCATTGAGCCGCGGTCGACGGTTCGGTGGTTTTAGTACACGAATTATTATTTTTAACGACCTTTGATCGGGTATACAATTCGTAATCATCATTGGGTTGTCGTAATCCTTTGGGAAACATCTCGGCATTTTTCAGCCAACATGTCTCTTCAGCGACTGGTTGAACGCCGACATTCGCTTTTTGATAGACAAACCCATAACACTCGTCTAAATCATTACACGATTGTTTACATTGGTCTAGTGTTGTTTTTGTCAATTGTTTAATATTATTACCCGCTGAATCATAGTTACCAATTAAAGTATAGTCGGTCCCTTGACTAACCATGGAATCGGGATACTCATGTATTTTACCATTGTTACTAACATATCCGACTTTACCTATATTAGTTGTGCTGACTTTTGATACATCAAAGGTGGCGAAAGCGTTTTCATCATTGGATTGACCGGTCTTTTCATCACAACTTGTCATGTTATATAAAAGCTGAAATCCGGTCGCAGTCATCATCAAATAACAATTGCCCGATGGCGAACCGATAAAATCACCTATATTGAGAACTTCACCCGATAGTAAATAATTGCGGCCGAATTTACTCTTGGCAGCACTGAATTGTGGAAGAGCTAGGCCGGTTTTATTAGTATTGCTAGACCATAAGGTTTTTCCATTGCCATCAGTAACTGTCATATTTCCATCGTCACCCAACGTAAGTTTGAATCCAGAGCACATTTTATTTTCAGCAGTACAATCGAAAAGAGCGGGTTTCGCCCATGCTTCTGCCGATAGATTAACGACTTTAGAAGGTCCATTGCCACATTGGTACGTAGATGTAAACATTTTTTTACATCCGTAAGCCGGATCTGTTGTTCCGCCACCCGATTTACCGACAATAAAAGAAGCACTTTCTTTACCACTAATATCTGATTGAACATAGGGTGTCCAATTACCGATTGGTATGTTATGTGTCATTGGTAATATATAAATACTTTTATTAAATACTTTTTAAAAAAGTATATCAAAAAATACTTTTAAAAAAAGTATATCAAAAAATACTTTTAAAAAAAGTATATCAAAAAATACTTTTAAAAAAAGTATATCAAAACGTTTATTAAATACTTTCAAAAAATACTTTTAAAAAAAGTATATCAAAACGTTTATTAAATACTTTTAGCAATTACTTTTTATAAAAGTATTTAATACAATCATCTAAACTCTACTTTTTCTTATATGTTTTTCTCTTTGTTTTTCTCTTTGTTTTTCTCTTTGTTTTTCTCTTTGTTTTTTTCAAAAACTTATTATTACCTTTTGAATAATATCCCCCTTTAAAAGTTTTCACATTAAAATCACGCATATCTGCTGGCACAAATGTAGGATTAAACACACCTTCTGGTGTGAGATAACAGTCTAAAAATCCATACGTGGCTATATTAGACACATTGGTATACTTTAATGTAAGTGTATCCAACACACTGATTTCTTTACCGGGTTTAACCAATGTTAAATCTACATCTAGATCCTCCAGTTGGCTACCGCCTGTTCCCGCCACATATTGTCTTACGTTCACTGTATCTGTCAAATCGCTATTATTAGACATACTTATATCCCCTACTTGATATTGATGTAAATCAGCACATAAATAAAAATAATTAATTCTTTTATTGGCTTTTAATTTACCATAAATAGAGTCAAAGTAGAGTTTATTTAAATCATTCATGACCAATGTTTCCGTTTCCTTCTCTTTTACGACGCCGCTTTTTTTATCGATCTTTCCTTCTTCGGTTCTAAAACACATCATTGGATGATGCCCAATGACGATAATATTTTTAATGGTGGCTACATTAGGAACCAGCGTATCTACAATAAAAGCTTCTACTCGTTTTTGCTGTAACGCTCTTACCTTTTCAATCGTATTTGCATCGTCTAGTTTTTCTAAACCGTGTATTTCAAACAGACGCTTATAACAGGCGGTGACTTTTTTAAGATCTTTTTCTTTATTAGAATACATGGAAGTATCTAGCATGATAATAATAGTAGAGTCGGATAATTGGGTATTCATTATATGCGGTTCTTGTAAATTGTCCATTTCAAACTGATTAGAGGGATCTGATTCAAGTTCTTTTTGCATATCTAATATTTGACAAACAGATGGTGCGGGTCTATTACTTAGTTTCTCTAAATCGTGATTACCTATTAATAAATACTTTTTAATATCCTCTGGCAAACTCATAAACCCACTTATCATGTCTATTTCATCTATTTTTTTAATTTTAGCATTTGCTGAATTCTTTTCAATAATGGGGTAATAGTTATCACCAGCTATTGTTATGAACTCTGGTGGAATACCGACAGCAATACTTTTCTGTATTTTTTTCATAACACGAGTCAATGCGGTATCTGTTGGATTGACGTTTTCAGTCAAGGTATTATAATTACCGCCCGAATTATTCCAACACCCGAAATGAATAAATCGTTTAAGCATGATATTACTTTACTATATATAAAGATAAAGTACTATAATTATACATATACATGTTGTCCAATTTAAAACTACATCAGAACAAAAAAACATATACTATTGCTGAATTAGAAAAAAATATCGACCGTTTAGGTTTATGGGATATATTACAAACACAAACCTTGACTGCGAATTTTTGTTTTACTTATTTTTGGTCACCCGATGACAAATACGCAAAAGACCAGGAAGACAAAGAAATATGCGAACATGATATTTTACACTGGCAACCGCATTTAACTAAAGAAAGTCTTTATAGTTGTGATGTGTATAAAGCGAGACTTAAACACGGATTATAAAATTACTATACTATAAACTTTATTGTTATTGTTATTGTTATTGTTATAAAGAATTATATTTATAACAATAGACAGATTTTATCAACTCGTTACCATAGCAACTTATCCGCCAGCCACCCTCTCGACCATTTTACATGTCGGTCTTTTTCATGGCGCATTTTATAGAGGCGACGTCTTGTTTTGGCAAAATTTAATCCTTTTTTCTGAATATAAGTAGGAAAATCGTTCATGCCGTAAGCACCGACCGACGCAATACGTTTACCTTTTTTAAATACGTCTATTTTTTTAGTTTTATTTGTAGAGGGTTTGACGACAAGACCTAATTGTTGCGCCTTTTTATACGTGTAGGGCGTAATGGTGTACATATATATAAATACGAAAATATTATATAAAAAATATAAAAAATATAAAAAATATAAAAAAAGTTATTTTACCCATAAAACACTATTGTTGGATGATGGAGCATTAAACCATGCTTCAAAAACGGTCTTTCCACCTGCCCCCACCAATGTTGAACCAATAGGATATGGAGCACTACTTATTGCAATCCAATCGTATTCATTATTAGCACCATTGGTTACCGCAACCCATTGATTATAATCTGGAACCAATGCCCCGCCAACCTTTTGTATATATGCTATTGCTTCAGCATAGGTAGGCAGCCGTCCACCTTGACTTTGTGCGTATTGCAATGAACCCATCCATGATACATTATTTACTTGTGTTAAATGATATGGATTGGCAGGGGCGGGTGGTGGCGCAGGGGCAGGAGCAGGGGCAGGAGCAGGGGCAGGAGCAGGCTTGGGTGTAGGCGTTGGTGTAGGCGTTGGCGCTGGCGCTGGTTTTGGCACGGGGGCTGGTGGTGTGGGAGCAGCGGGCCATTTCGTTTTATCCGTACCATAACATTTGGTCCGATGATAATCATCTGTCATGGTTGCCCATTTATACATATCACTGATCATTGCTTTTTTAGTGTTTGTTTTCCAATATGGTTCGTTAAAGTCTGAATCGGTTAAACAACCCGCTGTATTCCACAAGTCTTGTATACATGCATGTGGCAAGCCACTATCATTATCGCCAAATGTACTACAATCCACCGTTTCTGTCATCCAAAATACATATGTATTATAGGGTGCTACAGTTAGCGTGTCACCCCATGCGGGATAACCATAATATTGAACATGGGATTTACCCGGAAAGTGATACCCAGGATTTCCAATTTGTTCCCAGTCGCGTTGAGCGCCATTATAGCCGTCTGTTACGGCCACCCACTGGTCTTGATTGGGTACCAACGCTTTTCCGCCGCCTTGCTTGTTAATATATTCGAGTACTTCATTGAAGGTAGCTAATCGACCACCTTTGCTTTTAGCATAAGCAGCCGAACTATTCCATGTCATGTTGGTACCCGTATTTTCAAAATGAGGAACAAGAAGAGACGGTGGCGGGGCCGGTACATTACAGTTGGAACCATAACTGGCCACGGTACTGCTCGTATTAATAAGCCCACCTATTTGCGAATCACACCCTGCTACTCCGGTCAAATCGGTAACAAGCCCAGCACCAACATAATCTTTAAAAGTACCGATTTGGCCATTTTTAAGTAGACCGCCCATCGTCGCATCTTTATTGGATTTAAACGCATAAGATACCACCGGTTTATAGGCAGGCGTAGAGTTTTGCATATCAAAGGTGCCGACATAGCACTTGCTTCCCGCAACTACCGGTGGACTCGTTATATAAGCCGCACAACTATTTGCACAATTGGACAACATATAAGCGGGGTTTGCGGTACATTCAGAGGGTGTGCGCGCCGCCCAGGCTTTACATTGGGGATCTTTATCTGACCCAGCAGCAGGAGCTGTGCCGGTGGTTTTGGTCAACGCAAAATTACTATACCCTAAATCAGAAGCCCGAATTTTACATGCTGCCATTGTCGCTGAATTACCCATGTCGTCTTGAGAAATAAGTCCCTTCCCACCTGCATAACAGCCTTTCCATTTGGGATGAATATCATCTGGTGCTTGTGTTTGAATGGCATGTATATTTTTATTACGTTGATTCGTACTGGCTGAACTCTGAATATAGTTTTGGGTTTTATCCATGAGAATCTGTTGTGCACGCGCATACTCGCTTAAACTAGTGTTAAATTTATCTTCCATAATGCGATATTGGGATTCGTCTTGCTGGTTCAAGACGTTTGCTTGAGTCGGGCCTAGCATGCCGTCGAAGCCTTCCACGGGGGCTCTGCCCCGTAGCCAATGTTGTGGTTGCTCGGCTCTGCCCATCTTTTGTACTTGCCCCAGCCAATGTTGTGGTTGTTCTATCATAGGGGGTCTAGGAGTTCTGCCCTCATTATATTGTATTCCTTGGTTTATGGCTAAACTTGTTTCTCTACTATCATCATTTTTAATAGGTTTCCATACACTGTAGATTAAATCACCTAAACCCATTTATATTATCATAATACTTTTAAAACCGCTTTTGAGAAAAGCGTGGCAAAACCGAGGTAACCATTATAATATTATAAAACTAGCAAATATCGGCACAACCCCCTTTTTACACCTTTTAACATTTAAAACGCCGATTTAATAATATTATGCTGTAAATATGGCATATTCATTATCCTTACACATATACAATTTTTGAAGTCGTTGTTCTAATATAATTTTCTCAATATTTTCTCTTAATTCCGTTAACCAATCATATGTATCATAAAATACATCTGTTTGTAATAAGCGAATAACCGAATATCCATTTTCATTCGCACATTTCATTTTGTAGACATCATTCAAATGCGTTTCTTCTGGTGATGTCCAATTGCTAACTTGTTCAAAATGTTGTGTGCCATCCAATTCAATGATGATTTTATACTCTTCCAATACAAAATCAAAAGGTAAATAAGTTTTATTTTTACACCACTCTACTTTGAATTGCTGTTTGAGTTGCGAATAATAATGAATTAATTCCTCGTATAGTTTCTGTTCGGTTTTGTTTACGCAGTAGGGACACCAAACGCCTTGATTAATAGAGTCTAACCTTTGTTTAAATTCATGTCCATCATTACAAATAAATATATGTCTTACTGCCGATGATTTAAATACTTCTCTTGGTGTTATTTTATTTTTATCACTCCAATATAGTGATTTTTTATTGGAAGCAAATGACATATTATAACAATAATCACATTCATTCATACATATTTTTTGATGACAACAATAAGGACACCAACCATTACATCTCGTAATTAAATCTATTCGTTTTTTAAAATTGTGATTACATTTATTACAATTAAACCAATATTCTTTTTCTGTATATTTTTGAATATCTCTTGGAATAACACCTTCATTTTTATCATATATCCAATATTGTGCTTTATCTGATGATGCGAATGAATTATTTATACAAAAACTACAATTATCTTCACATAATTTTAAATTTACACAATAGGGACACCAATATCCAGTTGATATATTATTTAATGATGCTGAAAATTCGTGATTACATTTATCGCAATTAAATAAATACTTTAATTTTGCTGATATAAACACTTCGTATGATTTTACAGGATTTTTATCACTCCAATATTGTGATTTGTTTGATGATGCGAATGTTTTAATTTTACATGAATTACATTCTTCTTGTTTGCATATCTTTTGATTGGCACAAAAAGGACACCCATTACCTTTTGTTCTATTTTGAACAATACATTCCCATTCATGACAATCTTCTCTATCACATTTCCACCAAACTTTTTTACCACTACCATAAGTAAAATTCTCTACTCTTAAATCTCCATTTTTCGTTGGATGCCATTGTTTCGCAATTTCGGGATGCGTTATTGATATATTTACCATTTTAGTTTATTATACTAATCATTAATTAATATAAAATCAATTTTAACACTAATTTAAAAATTAACCATTATAGTGTATTAGCATAACAATGGACGATATTGTATCTAAATTAGAACAACAAATAAAACAATTAACAGATGAATTAAATGATACCAAAGAGCATCTCAAAAAATATACTGCGCCCTCAAGGAGTAAAACATATTACGAAAATCACAAAGAAGAATTATTGGAAAAAATGAAAAAATATACACCTTCGCAAGAAAAGATTAAGGAAAAAAACAAGAAAGCGTATCTAAAACGCAAAGAAAAACTCGCTCAACAAGAAATACCACAATAAAAATTATATATTAATATTTATAAATATTAATATTAATATATATTGCGTTAAATAGTTTAAATATATAATATTTAGTTAGTATATATGAAAGTTAAGAAGAAAAAGAAAGACGAATTCAAAGAGTTTAGGAATAATGATAAATCCGCTTATAAAACTTTCAAAATACCTCTCAAAACTATTTTATTAAATAATAAAGTAATGCAACCGCTTATTAACCATTTGGTTTTTGAAATGAATGATTTAGTTATTCATACTTATCAGTTTATTCGGTTATATGTGTTAAAGTGTTATACAGAGAAACAACCTCTTCCTGAAATAGATGATATGTTTATTATGTATTGTCTGAAAACATTAGGTACAAGAGACAATAGAGGTAAGACAAGCAAAGATACAGAACTTTTAGAAACATTAAGCAAATTTTATGAAACCGAATATAAACCACTCTTAAATCATGAGAAAACCAATTTAAAAAATACCACCTTTTTATTACCTTATTTAGCAACACAAATTCATACTTCTTTACACAATAATCTACAAGAGCATTTTATTCAACACTTTTTACGTTTTATTAATAAAACAACAACTGAAATAACCGAAGAAAAAGCATTACTATTTAAATTCAAGAAACAATTATTTGATTTAACCGAAACAGATGAAATGTTTAGTGAATGGAGAAACAATCATTTATCCAATATTTTACCTACCGAAATTAAAAAGTCAATCCATTATGATGTGAAAGTTAGACCTTTTGAATATTTGAAAGGAATGTTGTATATGAATGAAGTATTGGAAAAAATGGAAAGTAAATTATTTCAACCCTTACCTTTACGAAATAACATTATACCAAAACATATTATCATAGACACAGCAAGTTTAATAAATATATTTTGTCCTGAAAAGGATAAAGATGGAAACAAAGTAAAAAAAGGTAAATTGTTAAGTCATGTAAAAGACAATCAATGCGAAGTATGGAGTAATTTTTTAAATATGAAAAACAATATATTCAAGAATAAATATTACCAATTCCATAACCAAATTCAAACAGATGGTATTTCATGTTGTTTATTGTTTATTAGAAAAGATTTGAAGGATAAAAAATGGGGTTCAAGAGTTCCTACATTAGCAGAACAAGATTTTTATACTATTGAAGATTTATCCAAAGAACAATTGGATACACTAAAAGAAAGAAATATTGTTGGTTGTGATCCTGGAAAACGCAGTTTGGTTTATATGATGGATAAAAATGGTAATAAATTACAATATACAGCACCTCAAAGGAAAAAAGAAAGTAAAGCAAAATGTAATGCACGAATATTATTGTCAGAAAGAAAATGTAATGGAATTATTGAAAAAGAAACACATTTATCCTTACAAAATAGCAAATCGGTTGATTATGAAAAATTTAAAACATATTTAGTTGAGAAAGATAAACTGAATAAAGAAACCAGTAAATTTTATCAAAAAGAAGTATGGAGAAAAATGAAGTTTCGTCAATATAGCTATGGTAAGAAATCCATAGATACATTCCTAAATAAAATCAAAGAAACATTTGGAGAAAATATACTCATTGGTTATGGTAATTGGAGTAGAAGCACACAAATGAAACATTTTATGCCTACAATGAATAAAGGATTAAGAAAATTAATTCATAAAAAATATGATACAATAACAATAAATGAATGCAATACCAGTAAAAAATGTTGTGATTGTCATAAAGATTTAGAGTATTACAAAGATAAAGAAGGTAAAAAGGTATTTCGTCTGTTAAAGTGTTCTAATTGCGTGAGTTGCGAAAACAAAAAAATCGTATTTAGAACACGAGATGCTAATTCCTCAATAAACATAATGAAATTAACAAGTTGTTGGATAGAAAAACAAGAACGACCATTATGTTTTCAAATTTCGTCTTTCACTTCTTCAAATAAAAAGGAAGAGGAAAAAGTTAGACCATCGTAGGTGAAATTCCTACTATTGATTTTACAATTTTTAATATTTTTTATGTCGTAAAATCGGCGTTTTAAATGTTAAAAGGTGTAAAACATATAAACCAGCTCCATTATTCTTCGAACAACATGTTGAATCCCTTCTTTACCATAACTCATAACAGGGCCAATAAAATTATATACTAATAGTAGTATTGCGCAAATCAATATAATCGTGTCTACTGAATCATACCCGGAAAATGTGCCGTATATTTTAAAAATATAGATGCCAAATACTATCGTTAGAATAAGATAAAATGTATATTCATAATACGATGAATTTAATTGTAGAGTTAAATTACTATTTTTACCATCTAAACTATCGTTTTTATTAAGTAATTGTTGTATTTTCTTTTGTTCTTTATGTAATTTATTCACAATGTCTACTAAATTGGCATTATTCGACCGGACTACATTTTGGTTGGTTATACCCTTGGGGTAGACAATGGCAATTTTATTTTGAATCGTGGATATTAATCCAATAATTTTAGCATTGGCTTCTTGCATAGCTATCAGAGCACTTGGCGAGGGTGGTTGTTCTATAGAGCCTTGCTCCTGTTGTGCTAATAACAAATGCAGTTCCTTTTCCAGTGTTTTAATCTCTACTATAGAAGGGTTATCCGACATGTTATTATTAATATAATATAATACAACTTTTTAAAACCAACCTTTTTATAGAAAAAGGTTGAGCCCATATTTATCAAAGCAAAATAGACTGAATCAAAAAAGTTCTATTGATATCTAATAAAGGTATCATTCATCCATATTGAACCAAAGTATACGAATAACAAGCTAACCATGACTATAAAAGAGTTGGTTGCCGTAGTACTTGTACTTGTAATAGCATATAACCCCATGCTAATAAGTGTAATTCCTAAAATAAACCAAACGAGATAATGATATTTATTAGAAGTCAGTACTAACGCCGAATTCTGTACTAAACCATTTACGTTTACTTGTAGTTGCTCTCTTCTTACAGACATTTAATATATTATAATCAATATAATAAATAAAGGGGGCAGGCCCCCTTTTAAACCCCCTTTTACCCCCCGACCGCAAGCGGAATTGCTGGAATTGCTGGAATTGCTATAAATGTTTTACTCCGACCGCAAGCGGAATTGCTACTGCCAATAACCAATTCCCTGCCAACTGTTGATTATAGAGTAATTTAGTATCCTGTAACATTCCTACTGAAGCATCATTACTGTTTGTGATAAAATCCAAATAAGCTTGTAATTTTTTATTCTCTTTCTCAATACGAGCAATGTCACCATCAACTAGTCGTATATCTTTATCCAAATGATCTACATCTGCTTCTAAATCAGTTTTAAACACAATAAAATCGGTTTGAATCTTAGTCAGGTCGCTCATCTCTTTGGTAAAAGGTTTGGCATAACCTGGAAATTCAGGGTATAATTTATTTTTTGGAAACAAACTGGATATATTATCCAACACTACATAATAGCGTTGGTTCAACACTTTTAATGATTTTTCATAATAGGTGGGCGGTCGATAACCGTTGCTGCTATTCATTTATATTACAACAACCTTTTAAAATCAACCTTTAAAAAAGGTTGTACCAAAACCACACCCCAACATTTACAACCAATATTAAAAAAAGGTTGAATCAAAATCATGTTTTTTGAAAAGTATTTGAATATTTATTATGATACTATTCAAATATTCAAATACTTTTATAAAGTGTATATGTTTAAGCGGCAGAGTTGCTCCATAGGTTTACACCCCGGGCAGAGCCCCCGTTATGTGCAAACCCTATAAAAATCCGCCGAAATAGCCGTCTTACTCGGTCGCACAATATGGCACATTTGTCCGGGTCGTAAGCCAATCGCTTGAGCGACCGGACTGAATCGGGAAATATCCGGCACCTGATCATTGGTCAAAATATTATATTTGGCTTTAATGGCTGCGCCTTCTTCTTCGGATAAAGCATAGTGCGGCGGCTGCAATATATGATCCAAGACATTAAATTGTAAACCTTTAATATTGAAGATAGTCACAAAGACACCATCTTGTTCCCAGATATTTTTAAGCGTTTTCTCAATCGTCTCATTGGGTTTATCTTTCATAATAATGATGAGGTCGTCTTTTTTGGTCAACACTTCTTCTAAATTAAATAAATCATCAATATATTCATAGACGTTGACAGGTCGTAAACTCTTGCCGGAATGGTATTTTACATATACTTTTTTAGCGCCATTAGCAGCAATTCCTTCTGTTGTACTTGCGCTTGCGGTCGGGGTATCAATTCCGCTTGTGGTCGGTCCCTTGGTAAATAGCATATCCAATTGTTTGGTTTGAAACATGGTATGGACTTCGTGTATGCTAAATTCACTATAATTGGCTACGTCATACCCTTGCCGTTTTAGTAACGCTATCATTGTTTTGCGGGACTTGTAAATCTCGTCAATCTGACTGCTCTGACTGATTTGCGCCATTTTCTCTTGTATTTATACTACCTTTTATATTTTTAATTGTTTTTCAATTTTTTGCTTTTGCTTTTGAGATCGCTTTTGAGAAAAGCGTGGCAAAACCGTTGTTAAACTCGCTTTCGCCGTGGAACAAGTTCAAAAGCATGGCAAAACCCGTTGTTAAACTTATATGAAAAATTAATTAATGTTTTCTTTTATTTTTATTTTTCTTTGATTTATTTTTCTTTGATTTATTATTTTTCTTTTTTCTACTCTTATTTTTATTTTTCTTTGATGATTTCCCGGCACTTTGGGTTGGTATTATTTTTTTATACATTACTGCATCTATATCCTCTGTAGTTATATTTATAAATCTATCTGCAGGTGGAATATATAATTTATATTTATATTGTGTATCTTTAATATTTGAAGGATATGCACTAAACACCATTAAACCATTCTCTACTAATAACTTATAAATGACCGCATAGGGCATCAACTCAAATGGACATGTATTCAAGATTATCATTGAATAACTATTTTTATTTTTTGATAAAAATTCACTTGTAAATTCATCACTCTCGTTCTTTTCTAAAGAACCTAATATATCGACATCACCTTCTCCGTGACCTCTCTTATCAGATAAATATTCTATTGTATATTCATCTGTACCTAATATGTTTTTAACCAGAGTATCTAGTTTTGGCGTTATTATTTCTTCTACTCTTTTAGGTGTAAAGTGTAAGGGTCCGGTTTTCCTTTGACATAATACCAATACCTTTTTAAACGTGATATTATTTCCCGCCATTATAATAATGTTTTATATATTTTAAGGAAAAAGTGGATTGACTAACCGACATTTATTTTTTTGCTTTCTGTTTTTGATTTAGTTTCTTCGGTTTCACCTTCTGTTTCAATCGTGGTTAGCAGTGGTTCTGTGGGATATGTATAAGGTATTTCTACCAATTTTTTAACGGCGGGTGGTGTTTCTACAATTTCGGGTGCATAAGTGGGGCTAGTAGGGTTATAGACAGGACTGCCTGGAGCATAAGTGGGACTAGTAGGGTTATAGACAGGACTGCCTGGAGCATAAGTGGGACTAGTAGGGTTATAAACGGGGCTAGTAGGGTTATAGGCAGACGTAGAAGGACTCATATTATACGTGGGCGACACTTTGGAATAAGATTCTTGGTTCATAGGTGGTGTCTTTACCACAGTATTTATATCATACGTAGGCGATAACTTTGAATAAGGATCTTGAAATTCAGGCGTTAAAGGCTGATATGTCGGTGATGAAGGTCTATATTCAGATGGTGAGGCAGGTGCATAAACCTGACTACTGCTACTTGGCTTATAATATTTGTTACTGGGTGGACCAGCATCACCCCACGGTGTATCTGTAACACCCCACGGCGTATCTGTCTGAAATACAGTTGCTTTTGGTTTAGCTGCTGCTTTTCTAGGTCGTTCTGCTGCTACCGGTTTAATCTTCAATGACTCATCCCATGCTTTATTATTTTTCATATTCAAAGCATTTATTTGTTGGATAGTCTCTGCCCCTGCCCCTGCCCCTGCCCCTGCCCCTTTTGTCCCAGCCACTGCTACGTTTAGAACATTATCCGAAAAGGACATACTCGTGAGTTGATCTACATTGTCTTCGGTGATAAGCCGCATTTGTATATTCATCGCTTGAAGTTCTTGAATAAGTAATTTAAACGCATACGGAATACGCAAAATACTAAACGACCGACCATATTTGCTAATGTTTTCAATATTCATATTGTCCGTTAGCGTACCGGTAAATTTAATTGGTCCATCCGCAAAAGGACTCAAAAACAGATTATAACTTTCATTATAAATCGCTATAGTCCCGCTCTTGTTACAGACCGCCATATAATATTCGTCCCCTCTGACCAGCATCGACTCTTGTAAGAACTTGGTAATACCATGCGCAATAAGACCATCGCGTTCCATCTCACCAATTCGCAGACCACCATCATTGGCGCGGCCGCCCACCGTTTGTCGTGTAAGTACTGTACGCGGCCCTTGTGCCCGATAATTGATTTTGTCTTTCACCATATGTTTCAACCGCATATAATACGTCGGTCCAATAAATATTTCGCTCTGTAATTGCTCACCGGTTTGACCATTGTACAACAGCTCATTGCCGCTCGAATGAAAGCCCATGGTCGACAACATGGTACCAAACAACTTGTTTTTCGGACCTTTATTGACAAACGCCGTACAGTCGCCAAACGCACCATAAATGCTACAGGCTTTCCCCATCAACGTTTCTACCAGTTGGCCAATCGTCATACGAGAGGGCAGCGCATGCGGATTGATGATAATATCGGGTCTGACACCGTCGACTGTAAACGGCATATCTTCTTCCGGAATGACTAGACCGACCGTGCCTTTTTGTCCACAACGACTACTAAACTTATCACCTATACCTGGCACGCGTTCATCGCGCACTCGCACCTTTGCAATACGAAAGCCTTCTTCGCCATCGGTAATAAAAGCTTTATCCACAAACCCCATTTGGCCTTTCTTGGGAAAGGTAGACGCATCAATGACGGAATCGGGGTTGGTCATATCCACCATCACTTTACCAATAACCACTGTTTTATCGTCCAAGGGTGTGTTTTCTTTAATGAGACCAAATACATCCAAATGAGAGTAGTCATAACCCGGTTTTAAACCGGTGACATTTTCTTTCTCTACGTTGGAAAAATGCGTGTTTACCTGTGTTTTCGATACTTTAGAGCTCTCTTCTCGGCTTTCATACATACCATAATACGTGGTTCTGAAAAGACCGCGTTTGAGTGACCCTTCATTAAATAAGATGGAATCTTCTACATTATACCCGTTCCAGGCCATGATGGCGACAATCGTATTTTCACCACACGGATGCTCTTCGTTATTAATATATTTGAGATAACGGCTTTTAACTAGCGGGATTTGTCCATTGTTGAGCATCACGCCAAGTTTATCAATACGGGCCGGAAAATTACTATTGTAGAGTGAAATAGCCTGTTTCGCCTGACCACATGCAAACAAATCACGCGGCAAAGGATTATTTTCGGGAAATACGACTTGATTGCCCATGAAACCTAGAATGAGCGAAGGGTGAATTTCTATGTGCGTTGGGGGCTCTGCCCCCTTGCCCCCGTGTGATGAAGTGTCAGTCTCTTTACCCTTATCCCCCTGGGTCTGAATAGAAGTCCCCCACATTTTAATCAATGCTCCTTCCGTTTCCGAAGTATCAATATAATCAATAATAGCTTTGGACTTGTTTATTTCTTTCAAGCTCGTTACATTATATAAATCGTCTACTTTATCATAGACCCTATAGTTACTAATAGCAAACGTATCGTCTTTCTTTTTAGCAAACCCCGTGACGAGTTGTTCCCATGTAAATTCGTTTTTGGCTATTTTTTCTAAAATCGCTTCGTTCGAGTAGCTGGCTCGTTTAGTCTCGGAATCCACATAAAATATAGGCCGACAAATACGTCCCGAATCTGTATAAATATATAACACATTGGCTTCAATATCCCATGATATACTGGCATAGATCGGCAGCAGTGCCACACGACGAAGTTCTTTTAGACGTGATTCCAACTCTCTCGGCTCGCCAATAACGCCCACCCAATTGCCATTGACAAACACTTTACACATGGCAGATACATAGAGCGGCGTGCATTCGCTCAACAGATGTAATTTGGCATTTTTTCGTAGCCATTTAATCATCGGGTAGCCGGAAGACCCGCTCGTAATATGAGCAGTAATGGCCAAATGTTTATGCAGCCCTGCGTTGGCCCCATCGGGGGTATCAATCGGATCGATAATACCCCATTGTGACGGGTGCAGTAACCGCGGTTTGACAATCTTGGCACTGGCATCCATTGGCAAATTCACTTTCCTTAACAACGACATGAAAGAATTAAAACTGAGTCGGTTAATGTCTTGCACAATACCGAGCCGTTTAGTATGCGCCTCCGACCCCCAATTGCCTTTGAGAGCTTTTCTGAACCCGGCTTCCACGATACGCTCCGAGAAAAAATCCTTATAATTGGCTTCAATCAGATTAACAAAATTATCACCTTGATAGGTATTCTGTTTATACGTGTACTCTTTATCCATTTTCAAATAGATGCTTTTCTGTTGTAGTGTATAATATTCTTTAAATAAATCATAGATCAGCTTGCCGGGTAACTCTACCCGTTTAAAACGGAAACTATCTCGATCGGTTGGCTTGGTTTCTTTTGTAAATACCAATAATAATTGTTTCACCATATTACCGACAAAATAGGCTTTGTCCAGAAAATTCATTTCGCCCACATGCGGCAGAAAATAATTGGTCAGGATTTCCAGCGCATGTGTGATGAGTTTACCTTTGGTAAAGGAAGCAATATAGCGGATAGCCACTTCTTGTGTAAAGACGTGTCCTGCGTCATGGATAGAGGGAATAAAAAGATCCACGTGTGAATCATATTTATCCAAATCCAGTAAGCAATATTCGATAATTTCTTTATCGGATTCTACGCCTAATGCTCGCATCAGAATAAAGAGCGGTACCGGTTTACGCACATTCGGAATATTCACGACAATCTGATTATTGGTGAGTAATGAGGTCGGTGCCATCATTCTAATGGCGACAGTCCGGACCGGTTTGGACGCATCTTCTGACACGGACCGAATTTCAGCAGAATGACTGTATACGTTATCCTTATTGTTTTCTCGTACATAGATCATATTATCGGCGAATTTCTCTTGCGAGATAATACATTTCTCTTTACCATCAATAATAAAATAGCCGCCGCGATCGTTTTTACATTCCCCCATTTCAAACCGTACATGCCGGTCCAGACCACGCAATATACACAAGTCGGACATTAACATGATGGGAAATCGACCTAAAAATATCTTTTCTAAAGTAATAGTTTTGGTAGTTATAGAGGCATCCTCATTTGTTATAAAGAAATCTACGTCTACATCATAATGAATGGTAATACCATAGGTCATATTGCGTAGCCGGGCTTCATTGGGATACATAAAATGTTCTCTAGTATCGTCAAAAATAACGGGTTTGCCATAATACAGTTTCGTACCATCTTTACCGGCGAGATATATTTCACATTTTAATTTAAATTCCTCGGTTTTTTCGTCTTTGTTCTTCATGAGCGTAATCGGATTTTTTTCTTTAAAGATTTTCTTAATATCGTCGTTAAAAAAAGAATTGTAGGAATCTAAATGATGAGAAACCAGCGAATATGGATTATCGTTAAAATATTTATCTATGATTAACCAAGGCAGGCGTTCATCCATTTCATTCATTATATACTATTATTAGTATATATTTAAGCCAACCTTTTGAGAAAAGGTTGAACCAAAAATTTGCTTTGAAACCGGCTTTTGAAAAAAGCCTGCCAAAACCTATCCCAAACTTATATAAATTATTATAACAAGTATTATTTTATAATAATTTTATCTGAAAGGTTGACACGAGGGGTGTACATGGGTTTTTAAAATTGTTTCACGGCAAAAGCCGGTTGTTTAAACGTGTATGCTAGACCCTTTGGCCAGCATTAACGCGCCAATACCAATAAAAAACCCCAGAAACGGTAACAGCACTAAAAACCAAGAAACGCTTTTATAGCCGGCTTTGCAAATATAGTTGAGAACAAACGTCCAGAATCCAATATACAAAATCTTGGCAATAAACACCATCATCGTGCTCGGGACGTTACAGTGGAAGCAACCGACCGAATATTTGTTGGTGTTGCCACCGTTCTGAACCATAAGAATAATCATGGCAAGGACGGACATGACTAAATAAACATACGCGGGCGTGCAAAGCTTCTTAATAGTTTCCAACATTCGGTTTATAGTATAGTATTAGAAAAAAAGGGTTCTAAATGTTGATCTAAAGGGTGGCTACCGTTTTTCCCGCAGCTAAATGTATTTGGTTAATATTCGTAGGTGAATTGCCAATATATTTTATATTTGTATTCATCGCGTTTTGGCTTGTAGGTAAAGGATCAGTGAAATAGGGCCGTTCAACGCCTTGATAGCCATAAATAGCACTTTGTACGCCACCAGTTAATGAACGACCAAAGTTTACTAAATCTTGTGGAATTATATCGGTTAAGCCTCCGCCTTGTTGGCCGCCGCCGCCGAATTTATTTACTAAATTCTCTTGACTGGTATTTTCGGGCGGTTGAAAGTTACCGGCTGGTACACCGACTTTACTGAGCGGTAAATAATTAGATTGACCGTCTACGCCGGCTACACCCGGCCAAGTATTCACATCTTTACCAACCCAAGCAAAGCCTAACGGGCCCGCCCCTGGACCAAACCCACCGTGCATAGTGGCTCTGCCCCGTTTGTTGTGTTTTCTGGTGGCTCTGCCCCGTTTGTTGTGTTTTCTGGTGGCTCTGCCCCGTTTGTTGTGTTTTCTGACTTTTTTACTGTTTTTTTTGCTTTTGTAGCTTCTTCGTTTGCTCTTGCGGTTCTTGATATGTTTTTTATAGGTGTTTTTCATTATATAATAATCAGATATTATTATACAATTTTATGCTATAGAAGTTATTCAATATTAACATGGGTCAATATATGCCGGCGACAGCACATTTTATTTAATTTGAGCAGATCCATAACATCACCCTCGGGTGTTTTATCAGTTTGTGCTTTGGTCAGATAAATAACATTATCCATTTGCATGTTGCTGGCCATTTTCCGTTTACGGACTTCTTGTTCATACCAGCGGTATTTATTGGCCAGAACATTGCCACAAGTAAAACATTTGACAGGAATAAGCATTTTCTTTACTTTATTATAATATTATATGTTTAAATAATGAATATTCTATTTCAATTTTAGGGGAACCAAGGTTCCCCTTAAACCCCTCCTTTTCTCTTTTAGGGGAACCAATGTTCCTCCTTTTCTCTTTTAGGGGAACCAATGTTCCTCCTTTTCTCTTTTAGGGGAACCAATGTTCCTCCTTTTCTCTTTTAGGGGAAACAATGTTCCCCTTAAACCCCTCCTTTTTTTTCCATTTCTCTTTATCTTTCTCTTTCTATATAAAATCAAATCAAATCTTTAAACGTATAATAATCTAAATCTACATCTTTATTTTTATCTTTCCGATAGACAGAATCGCGGTATGATTCTACTACTACTTCCTTTTCAATCACTTTATTCTTTTGCGGGTTAAAATTTATGCCTAAAATAGAAAAAATACTCAACAAAGTGACAAAAATAACAACAATAATTAACATAATCGGCCATTGGTTTATAATAAACGAATTAAGTTCATCTACTAGTGTCATTCCTTTAAAAAAGGGTAATACTATAATTATAATATAATTATCTCGTAAAGGTTCGTAATTTTTCCCGATTATTTTTATTTCTTCTAGTTTTATTTTTTCTATTTTTACTTTTTCTACTTCTTTTTATATTTTTACTATTTATACTTTTACTATTTATACTACCGCCTTTGATTGTATTTTGTAAAATAATAGATGCCGGATGGGTGATGGCTGCGTTTATCATATAAAAAAGGTTAGATAATAATAATCGTTTACAGTTACAATTCGACTTTATCCTAATTTTTTATGACACGCTTTACATAACATCCATACTCCATATAATTTATGTTCTAGGATAAATGCGGTAATAAATACTTTCATATCAATCGGAATAGTTAAATCAGGATGTATTTTATTCAAAATATTTTCAGCTATTTCAAGTCTTCCCAATGTATGTGCTCTATCAAGTTGTCGGTTTTCGCCACATTCTTCGCAACATTTTTTACCCAAGCATGATTTAAATACCGAATTATGAATATTTTTTAATTCTCCGTTAATAGCTCTAACAATACGACAATTGGCTAATCCGTTTCCACCGATTAAAAATCCATCATATTTATTAATTAATTTAGATTTTTTAATAAATATTTCAATATGTTTAGATTGTTCTTCAAGCCGATCAAATGTCATTAGTTTTGATGACATTTTATTTTATATTATTATATTATGTTATTACACTGATACTTAAACTAATACTATATTCAATTTTATACGCATGTAAAATGCGTATGGTGTATTAAATTTCCTTTAGTTTATAGGTACCATCTAGTGCTTTCACCACCTTATGTTGTTTATTGGTCCCGTGGATTTTTTTATGACATGTTTCGCAAATATTCAATAAATTAGCCACGTGATTTTTATGAAAAGTATCGATATAATTGTTGGTTTTATTCGCGTTGGCCTGGTGTTGTAAGTGATGAACTTCGCTGGCTTTTTCATCCTTGCATAATTCGCAACACCCTACAATTTTTTTCGCGTTAAAATGGGATCCGGTAAACGAAAGTATATTTTGCTTGCTTTTATTATATTTCATACGAATCTCATCCGCTCTCTGTAAGAACGCATCGGGCAAATGAAGCGATTTACATACTTCCAATCCATAGTTGGAATCGCCCGGACCATCTTTTAACTTACGGTCATAAATAAGCACACTGTTTTCCAAATCATACGTCACTGCCATATGCTTCATTGTCAATCTATCCAGTGCTTTAATCTCATCAAACTTCACAATCTCATGAAAGTGCGTAGCAAAGAGAAAAGTGCTTCGTTTCTCATGTAAATGTTCTAAACCCGCAGTAAAAATACTCAAGGCTGAATCGCTTTCTGTTCCCGAGCATAATTCATCCCCGAGCACCAGGCTGTTTTCATTGGCTTGTAGCAGAATAGTTCGCAACTCGGACATTTCTACCGCAAATGTAGATAGTCCTTTAAATAAATTATCATTACCGAGAATACGGGTAAAAATATAAGAGTAGGGTTCATATTCAAAGGTGGTACAGGGCACATAGAGACCGGCTTGTGCCATGACGACAGCAATACCGACCGATTTAATAAAACTGGTTTTGCCGACAGCGTTGGTGCCGAAGAGTAATACCCCAGCGGGGGCGCTGCCCATCCGTTGCACTTGCCCTTGCCCCCGTACGTTAATTTTATCCGTTGTACTTAAAGGGGCAGAGCCCCCGATAAACAAATCATTCGTCACATACAATTCATTGGTTTGTATGTGTTCAATAAGCGGGTGACGAATACCAGTAAATTTTATAAATGGAGCAATGGTCGGGGGCAAAAAATTACCTTCCTGTTTAGTAGAAGCAGATTCTCCAGTATACTGATGAGGTTGAGAGGGCAAGTTTTGAGTACGGGGGTGAGGGGCAAGTGCAACAGATGGCAGAGCCCCCGGTTTACAATAATTATACGTATGCGCAATATAACATTTACATTGAAGCAAATCGAGTAGAGTAATATAATTTTTAATCTCTTCTAAATGGTGTTCAAACCGCTGTGAAAATTCCGTTATATAGTTATTAAAGAACACAAGCAATTCCTGTACAAGTTTATCTTTGGAATTCTGGACACTACTCGAAATCTGTTTAATTTGTGCATTGGTAACAATCATACTATTGCTGCCAACGGATTCATACATCAGGTCGTCAATATTGAGCGAGTATATGCTGCTATATACAACGATGTCGACGTTGGTCATCGTTTTTGTCATTTTACTCAATTCGCTTTTGAGCAACGCCATACGTCTACTGGTAGCCATTAAAACCGCGTCACTTCTTGCCGGTTCATGCAATTTAATATATTCAGTCTCTTTTTCTTTCTTTTCTTTCGATTTAATAATATCTGAAAAATAGGCTCTAATCGCTTCTAGTTTTTCTCTACTACCTATAGAGTCTTCCATTAAAGCATCAATTGTAGACGAAATGCCTTTATTAACGAAACATTGTTGTTCTGCTTCTATTGTAGTCATGTCATAACATTTATCCAAAGCAAATGTTTTTGTTAAATCATCTACTATTTCTGTACACAGGGATTGAATATCCGATTCCTGTTTTTGTTCTTGTATATAGGCGTTGAGTGTTAAGTCATCTTTAAGTTTACTATAGAGGTCGCCAATAACTTGTAAATCATAGGCCAGGAGAGCAAAATCTTTCGGCGCAATTTTCCCCATTGCCAGTTTGCGCCCCAGTTTTTCAATATCTTTAATCGTGGAGAGCTCTTTTCGGATCATGGGCCAAGATGACATAGAATTTTCTTTAAGTAGATGCTCGGTAATATCATACGATGCATTTAGCTTGTCGATATTCGTCGACGGGTTATTGAGTGTATACATAAACAAACGTTTACCCATGGTGGTCACACAATTATTCAAAAGACTACTTACCGACCGGTGTTTACCCGTATGTCGCGAATCATCAATAATATTCAATTGCTTGAGTGAATGGTTGGCCAGGATTAATTTATCGGCATGCGTTTCATACTTGGGCATTGATAATTTGCGTAAGAGGCTAGGGCTGTGTTGGTAGACAAAATCGAGAAGAAAACAAAAGGCTTGTATGGCGATATAATGAGTAGATAACGCATCCATTAAAATGGTATCGGACAAGGCGGGATAGAATTTTGACAAGACTTCTTTTTGATAGGTTTGTTTTTCGGCATTGATAGCACACTTTACCATAGCGGATTTTTCAGATTGCTGACCTACGCCTACTTTATGAATTTTCCGACATGAATCCAGACCTACAAAAGAAATAATATCATTTACCACATGGTCTTCCGTAATATTCGTGATAATCAAACACTCGCTGGGTTTATAAGCCGATACATAGCGTTCCAGCTCATCGTAGGTTAATGGGTTATGATTATAATCGACACTAAATTGAAAAAGAGATGTTTTGCCGGTGAAAATGTCAAGGGTGGCGACACCGATCGCAATTTCGCTTGCGGTCGAGGGCAGGGAGCTAGCGCCCCCTGAGGAATTTCTAAAATATTTAGATGTGGTTTTGCCCCGACCGCAAGCGGAATTGTCAAGCCAAATTGCCATTGTGTTATTGGAGAGCTCTTGCGTCTCTTGACCAAAATACGTACCCGGTGAGATGACCTCGGCCAGCGACCGCGTCGTGTTTTTGCCATTGACATCTTGCTTATAGATGACAATGGTATAGTCATGTTCTTGTAGCTTGCGGACATATTTATCGATTTGTGCGATACCAAACCCCGCCATCAATACTTGCTTGGCATCGACAAACATGGGTTTTTTAGTCACCACTAAATCACATATGGTAGCAAAATCTTGAAATACACTATTGGTATACGACCCATCATCGTTGACCAAAGAGTAGCATTCTTCAAAGGATCCTATCGCGGTTAAAACAATGGTTTTATGGCCATATTCTTGTTGATATTTACTATTATTATCCAAGCATTCTTTTACTACTGACATTTTTTAGTATAGAGGTATAGATAGATATAGTAGAAAAAATATCTTTATAACCTTTTAACAACAACCTTTTTTTTAAAAGGTTCAAGCGAAGCAGGTTGGACCAAAATTATCTAGTACTATAAGTCTACTCTACGCTAATTTTTACTACATACAAACAAACAGAATTTATTACCAATATCTGTTTTATTTTCTATGATATCAAAACCGTTTGTGGTGAGTAGTGTTCGCAAGAGTAAACCCGCGTTTTCTGGCGTCGTCGGTTCTGAAGACCATTTATTAGTACAGTCAATAATATAAAATCTACTACCACCGCCTTTTTCCAATACACGATATGCTTCTTTAATATATTGTGTACAATTTTCGGATGTTCCCCATAGTGCCAATGACATAATAGCAATTTCAATTGTTTCATCTTCCAAAGGCAGTGATGAAATATCCGTTTCACTTATCATTGAGTCACCGCCGGATTGGTGGTCATAATTGTGAAACTCGAACCGTTGATGTTTGTCGGTTTTGTTTTGAAAATAATGGGCAATCGGTGCTTGTCCACAGCCCATATCTACGACCTTTTTCGTTCGTTTGAGATTCATATAATCATTCTCCAAGTTTCGAATAATTATATTACTGGGAATAGAGGCGGGGTCAAATGACGTCAGATTTTGATTGCGAATCGTGTGATAGTCTCGCCAGAGTTGTGGATCAGACTTGAATTTTTCGTGAAGGGTATCGGACCGCATACGCCGATAGGTTTTGTGCAATTCACCGACGGCGGATGTTTTGTGGTGTATGGGTGATTTTTCTTTTTCTTCGGGTTCATCGTCTATTATGACGAGTTTTAGTTTTCTGTTCTTTTTGATGGGTGGAGGAGGGGGAGGTGATGATGTAGTATTGTGATTTTCACGCCATTCTGGTAAATTTACGTCGAGATAACTACATCGTTTAGTTATCTTTTCAGTATTATATTTTTTATTTTCTTTTTTAACCGAACGTTTTAAATTAGCAATAATCTTTGAGTCTTTATCTTCTACCTTTTCGTCATTTGTCCTCTTGTCTGGTTTTCCTTTTTTAATTTCATGACGTTTCGGTAAAATATTTTTACCAGCAATGCGACGTATATTTGCTCTATCAACTACATTCATCAATGGAACCATTGCTTTATCATCCCATCCAGGTAAATGTGTATCTAGATATATTATCGTGTCACTACAACAAACACTTGATGATGAACCTCCATTCAGCGAATTATACCACTGTCCTAATTTTACTGAATCCGCATATTCTTGCTGTTTAGATAATATCAAGAGGTCTGTTGTTTTAGTTTTATTATCTCTAACTACCCTATATTGTGTTGGTAAAAGTCTCCCCCCTTTCTGTTTGCGTTGAACTGCACGGATTACAATTTCTTTAGCATGATTTAACGAAGAATATTCATCACGCCATGCTTTTAAATGTTCATCTAGAAGTTTTTTTACGCTCTCGTATAAATTAGTTGTTCCTTTGCCTTTTAATGATGCTTTCCATTCAGAAAGTTTTATAGCATCATCTCTTTCTTGTTTGTCTTCCTCATTTTGAGGTTTAGAAATTGCACTTGGGAGTAGATATTGTTTGTTTGTATTCAACAAACGTTGTTTTGCTCTCTCAATGATACATTTTGCTTTCTCCAAAGCAACCTGTTCTAAATTATTATTCCATCCAGGAAGATTCTCGTTTAAATACTTTATAACTATGTCACGTTTTTTCCCCTTACCTATTAATGTATTATTAATTAGTCCTAGTTTTTGTGCATCAAGACGTTCTTGGTTTTCTTCATCTGTTATAGGATTTTCAATTCTTGTTGGCATGAGATTTCCTCCGTTATTTTGTCTAAGTAATGCTCTTGAAACAATACTTTTTACCTGTGTCAAAGATTTATCATCTGTAAAACAATCAATACTCCATCCTGATAATTCTATATCTAAATATTCTTTAACATTTTCTTGTAATTTATGACACGTTTTATTTCCTTTTAAACATTGTTTCCACTGTTGTAGCGTTGCTGCATCTTTAAACTCTTGAGAAAATTTATTCGTATGTTTCGGCAACAAATTTCCTCCGTTTGCCTCTCTTTCTTTCGCTCTCTCTACAATACCAGATGCAATATCAAGTTGTTTAACTTTTACAACTTCGCAATCAATCACCACCGAGCAAAACTTGTTATTGAAATCCAACTCTTCTTTAACACCCCATAACATTTCAATATCAGAGTTGTGATGAATAGACATTCCGAGACGTTTTTGTTTCGGCGGTTGAATCTCTCGGAGGTCATCTTCGTCTTCTTCGGCATCATCCATTTTCACAATCGGTTTATATACCTCCTCTTCTTCATCGTAATATAAACGCTTCAATGGTTCGCCATTTTCACAGTCAGAATCCATATTGAACCGTTCAATCGTTTCATTCGTATGGATTTCCAGCGGCGTTTCTCCACCCTCTTTCAAATCCTCTACTTCTTGAGGTGTATAGGTTTCACCATTATAGTCATCGTCATCTTCTTCCACAATCCGATACCCTTGCTCATTCAACGACTGTTCTTTATGTTGCTTGTTGGGATAATTCAAGCACATATCATAAAGTTCAGGGTCTTCTTGTTTGAGTGCCGCCAAAACATTTAATATAGGTGAATAATCGCCATTGTTTGCGCGCATCTGTTCACGAATAAGTTCATCCGTTTTAACTCGGTCGCCTTGCGCCGCCGCATAATGTTCCATATCTACAAAACATGGGATTAAAATTGTCGACAAAGGACTTGCTGTATTAGGTCGAACAACACGTCCAATGTTTTGAATAATTTTCGTAATAGAAGATTTAGGGTCAGCAAACACACACATGTTTGCCTTCTTGGTATCCACACCTTCACCAATGGTTTCACACGAACTGATGATATAGATTTCGTTGTCGGGCGTGTTGTCCAATTCATTCAATATTCTTTTGCGTTCCTGGGAGGGTGTTTTGCCATCCATACCCTTAAATGTAAATTTTTTATAATAGTTCTTTTTTTCAGGAAATTCGCTTTGCTGTACTTTATCAAATGCTTTATGAAAATCTACAGGATTCACAAAGTTCCAAACATTTGTATTACTTTCGCCATTAACCCCCGAATGAAACGACAACACCCGACTGGTACCACGTTCTAAAATCGCTCGTGCAATTGCTTCATACAATGATACATTTGCGTCTTTGGTAAACATATCAATACAAATCTGAAATGCGTTGAGAAAACCATCATTCAAACCTTGTAAATAAGTATAGTCATATGCCAAGTCACCACACATATTTTTTTCAGGAGCATCACGGTCATACATTGTAATGCCATTTTCGTTTCTGGGTGTGGCGGTAAAGAATACTTCTTTTTCAAAGTGTTCAGGTTGGAAGAATACAAGTTTCTGGTATTCCGGTGAGGTAACATGATGAGCTTCGTCGTAACACACTAGGCCGATTTTCTTTCCATCTAAATTGTCCAATAAAACTTGATAACTTTGATACGTCACTAAAACTATTTTGGGTCCTTTTTTATTCAAAAATTTTTTAATTTCTTTAGGATCAGTCGTGCTGTTGACATTCTCCAATTTTTCGGAAGAAATATTAATATGTGTATATTTTTTGAAATGCTTTTTATAAGGTTTTTCTTCATTCAATAAATAATCCATTGAATATTGCATGATGAGTGCGAGTGACGGAAAGACAATGACATTTAATTCTTTTTTCTCGTGAATAATGACATTGGTAATAATAATCGATTTACCAACGCCGCAAAACATTTTTACTAAGCATTTTGCGTAAAGGAAAATGCGTAGTAACGCATCTAATTGGTAATAGCGTAGCGCTGGATCGGTTTGTATTAAATCCGCTTTTATTGTCATTTTTATAGTAAATGAACTATAATAAATGAGTATTTTAATATCAATTTTGTTTATTCAATCAATCTTCTACTTTTCATCCAACAACATTAAAGCCATTGCCGCATAATTATGTAAATCCAACAATGTATCTCTTAAACCTTCATCGTTTACTAGATTTACACCATTTTTAGTGATGGATAACGACCGCTGGATTTTATCTTCAATACGCATTAAAACCCCTATAATACCATATTTGGCAAAGGCATCACCATAATCAATATTTTTTTTAGTAAATAGTTCGAGGGCGTTTTGTTGGACAGCTTTTAGTTGATCTACTCGGTTCATATAAACCTTTTGAGAAAAGGTTTGACCAAAACTTACGAAACCTTTTGAGAAAAGGTTTGGCCAAAACTTACGAAACCTTTTGACCAAAAACTTACGAAACCTTTTGACCAAAAACTTACGAAACCTTTTGATAAAGCTAAATATATATAATAGTTTACAAAGTTAGGGTTTATCATTATAAAAATTATGTATCAACGTATCTTTGCTTTTGTTTTCTACATCCCCTGCTAATATGCTCTGCTCATACATTTGTCTTAATACGTCATTGGGTGCGAAGCTGCCGACTTTTAATAGATTCTTTTCTCGCAAATGGTTTTTTACTTCTAATATAGTCTTTTGTTTGAGTAGACCTATTTCATGTTGGACTTTCCGTCTCGTCTGATTATTTTTAATCAAAACCGATACTTTATTTCCGCCTTTTGTCTTGCCCAGTTTATATTTGGTGGTTTTGGTGATGCGTTTTTTATATGGGGGCTCTGCCCCCTTACCCCCGGAGGCTGGTATATGTGGTTGTATTTGTTGCGATGTTATTGGTGCTATTGGTGCTACTATTTGTTGCGCTACTGTCTGTGCTACTGTTTGTACTGTTTGTGTTTGTGGTGCTACTGTCTGTTTCTGCTTATACTCTTGTTTAATCATCTCTAAATTTCTACTGCGTTCATTTTCATATATAGTTGGTTGTACATCTTGTTCAATCGTAATAAGTGGTTTCGCAGGAGAAGGATAATGTAATTTTTGTGTCGTATTATGCCATTGTCTATAGGTCGGTTTACCGCCGTGTTTTAATATGCCATACGGCGGGGTTTTTGTGTGTCCATTATTAGAATGCTGTGCTTGTTGTAATTGTTGTACTTGTTGTACTTGTTGTACTTGTTGTACTTGTTGTACTTGTTGTACTTGTTGTACTTGTTGTACTTGTTGTACTTGTTGTACTTGTTGTTGTTGTGGCTGTTTAAAGTGCTGCTGTGCTAATAATTCCATTGGCAATTCGGTCGCCACATGCATATGCACTTCGTTTTCAATCCGGCCTCGCTTAAGTGTATTTTTATGCTCTTTTTTTTCTTTTTTTTCTTGATGTTGTTGACTTTTTTGTTTTGACAAATCTTGTAGAAAATTCAATGATTTATTAAACTCGTCATTAAAATTTTTATCAAACTTGTCTACCTCTTGCTGCTGCTGTTGCTGTTGTTGTTGCTGCTGCTTACTTTCTTGAGGCGTAATACCTTTTTCTTCGGCCTTCATTTGAAAATCTTTTATTTTGGCCAATAATTCTTTTTTAACTTTATTCGGCTTAATCAACGCAGAATTTGGCATCACTGGCTTTTCTTTTTTAAGTGTTTTGGTAGATGATGTAGACGCTAATTTGGCTTTTGAAGTAGATGAACTTAAAAAGACTGGATTTAATTGAATCGTTTTATTACTCATTTATTTATATTTTTATAAAGAAAAAGTATAACAAACTTAAACCAACTATCTTTATCAAGACATGTATTGGATAAAGTAAAAAATTGATTTTGAATTGTTGGAAGTAATTAAACAAACAAACAAACTAAAATGGCAACAGATGAAATCCTTTATTATCCACAGCGGTTGGTCATGTTTACAACAGCAGACAATTGTATGTTTTGTGAAAAACCGAAAGGACCTTCAATAGTCGATTATGTTTATATACAAGAGAATATGGGTTTTATTTCATGTGATCTATGTAAAGATCACATGAAAGATGCTGTAAATGTATGGGAGGAAAAAGTGGCGTATGGCAGAGTGAATTATTTAAAAGAGTCGGTCATTAAAATCAAGCGGTCATCCGGTGACATTGATGATGGATGGAAATTGGGTAATCCTTTTATTCGGGTTGACTCGTGTAATCTTCAAAGAGAATTAGTGTATTGTGTGGATATTGGCCGTGATTTACAAAAATGGTGCGTAGTAGATGATATCATACGATTAAACCCACCGAAGCAACAGCCAGAGCCAGAGCCAGCGACGCAACCTTATAAAAACCTATGTATTAAATGTGGCGTGGATATGGGAGATGATAATCCCCGACAACTTTGCTACAAGACATATTGTTATAGTGATGAGTATGAGTAAAGTCTCTTCTTATTTCCAATATAATTTCCATCCTATACTATTATTCGATGCATCTTCTACATGAATAATAGCATAATCTTTACTTAATAAAAAAGTTTTAACATCGTCAATAATGTTGGTTTGGAATTTTCCAGATAATTCTTGATTTGAGATTGAAATATATTTTTGTAGTACAAAATCCGTAGTTTGTATTTTATTTTTTATTAGAATCAGGAGTTGATTAAAACTAGTTGTATAGAGTAAATCATTTAATTCTGTTTTTGTAGGAAAAGTGGTTCGATTTACCAAGTAATTTTTTTCAAAAAATTGGTGTTGACTAAGAGTTGCCATTTAATAATAGTATAGTCTGCTTATTTTTAAATCGAAATTAACTTATAATACAATAAGACTTTGATTCAACAATAACCGGTTTATTCGGTTGTTCTAATATAACATCTACCATTTCTTCAATTACTTTTTCTTCAATTACTTTTTCTTCAATTACTTTTTCTTCAATTACTTTTTCTTCAATTACTTTTTCTTCAATTACTTTTTCTTCAATTACTTTTTCTTCAATTACTTTTTCTTTTTCTTCAATTACTTTTTCTTCTTCTTCAATTTGTGTTATCTCTTCTTCAATGCGTGTTATATCTTTTTCTAACTGTTTTACCTCTTCTTCAATTTGTTTTATCTCTATAGGTGATATTACCTCTTTTGCTTTTGATAAAGCATTGTCTTCCATAGAACTTATAATGAGTTTCAAATACGTCGCTTCTTTTTGAATGTGTTTGTTTAATGTGGTATTGGTAGAGAAATGACAACCTTTACCTGAATCTGATATTTTTTTATCTATTAAATGAATAGTTTCTTTTAGTTTGCTAGATTCGTCCGACGATGTCAAATAATGATGATTTACCATCGTAATAAATTTAACAATGTGTGAATTCAACTCTTTTTTAGATTTGACTAAATTACCCAATCGAAAGATAAAATGGTAGATAATGGCTTCTATTATTTTATTTTTATCTTCTAGTAATGGATTATCAATTGGAAATGTTTTATACAAGCAGAGCTCGCAATCGCAACTATTCGTATTTTTAGGCATTTTTATAATAGTATAATACAATTAATTACTAAAAATAATTAAATGAATGTTACATACCATTATATAGATACTTAACCTATACAAATTAAATTCGCAGCCCGGGCAGAGCCCCCAAAATTGAAATACTTTTCATAAATATTATTATTTCCACACACACACACACACACACACACACACACACACACAAAAATGACTGACTATGAATACTTGAAGTATGTTGCGACGAAAGAAACGTTACGAGCAACAATTGATACATTTGGTGTAGCAATCATACCAAATGTATTGGGTGACGAAGAATGCACTGCGCTGGTAAGTGGTATATGGGATTTTTTCGAACATATTACACAAGAGTGGAAAGTGCCGATACAACGGGGGTTTGATGACTCCTGGAAAGGCTTTTATAAGCTTTATCCAATGCATTCTATGCTTATTCAGCACTGGGGAGTCGGGCACGCACAAGTGTCTTGGGATTTACGACAAAATGAAAAAATAGTAGATATATTCGCACACTTTTGGAAATGCTCGCCCCGCGACTTGCTGGTTTCATTTGATGGATTGAGTTTTAATTTGCCGCCCGAGGTGACAAAGCGGGGCTGGAATAAGCAAAACACTTGGTATCACACGGATCAAACGTATACAGAGAACGATTTCAAATGTATACAAAGCTGGGTCACGGGCTTGGATGTGAATGAGGGTGATGCGACACTGTCCTTTATGGAAGGCAGCAATACATTTCATAAAGAGTGTGGACAGCACTTTCAGTTGACAGAAAAGAGAAACTGGTTTCAATTGAATAAAGAACAAGAGGATTTTTATGTGGCAAAGGGGTGTGCGTATAAAAATATCAAGTGTCCCAAAGGCAGCTTGGTGTGTTGGGACAGTCGGACAATTCACTGTGGCGTTGAAGCTTCCAAGTCCAGAGCCAAGCAGAATTTCCGAGCGATTGTGTATTTGTGTTATATGCCGCGACAGCTATGTAGTGTGAAAAATTTAGAAAAGAAAAAAAAAGCATTTGAAGAATTTCGGACGACGAGTCACTGGCCATGTAATCCGACTTTATTTGGTACTTCGCCACGAACATATGGCGGAGAAATGCCGATAGTAACGCCACTACACGCACCTGTATTGAATGGATTGGGACGACGGCTGGCCGGTGGAACATCCGCCAAGTTGGTTATTGTGGATTGAGTTGATTGATAGTCTACTTATATAAAAAATAAAAAATAAAAAATAAAAATGGGCGAAAGTCTTTTTTATTTATTATAAAATTGAACATGCTTTACTTACATTATTGTGTAGGTAACACACATAAAAGAAAGCAAATGGCTACATCAACTGAAATACCTTTTAACATTCAAGACCCTTATTGGTCTACTGTACATCCAGGAATGCCCTGTCGAATTAAACATCGGCTTATATTGGTGCGTCACGGCGAGTCGGAATCCAATATTGAATTGACCTCAACAGGTCAGACAACAGAACACTCTATTGACACGCCACTGACAGCTCTGGGTCAAGAGCAAGCGCAAGATGTGGCGGATTTCCTAGAGTTGAAAGGAATAAAATATGAAGACGGGCACATGGACCGAGTTCACATTTCGCCGCTGTGGCGGGCGATTCAAACCGCTCTGCCGACGTTAAAGAAATCACCCTATTGCGATGTTGTAAAATATCCAGGTCATTACGTGGATATAAATTACGACCTTCGAGAGAAATATTCCAAAGAAGCTTATTGGATTACAACGCCAAGTTTGCGCCATTTGTTTCTGTGCCATAAACAACTAAACATGCATAAAATTAATTGGCGCGTGGCGGATTACAAACCAGGAGATGTTTTTAAAGGCTACACCTGGTTGCGCCATCCCGAAACACCTGCAGAGTTTTGCGAACGTGTTGCTTCAGTGATGGATGCTTGGAAAATGGAAGGCACAGTGGAAGAGAGAAAACAAACCATCGTGTTTACGCATTCGCAGTTTATTTCACAACTGCTAGCGGGCGACAGTGACCGCAGCTTTCATTTGGCAAATGGCTCTATCAGCATCATCGACATTGACGAGGAAAACAACTTACATGTCCAAGTGGCGAATTATACCAAACATTTGCGGACGCCGACGGGAATGCATACATGCATCTTTTAGGGGCTGGCGCCCCCTATAAGAGAATGCAACGATACCACCTATAATCGGGTGTCCCCCCTAAAATTGAATTGTTTATATATATTAAATAGATATGATATATTATATAAAATGGAAGAAATAACAATAACACCGCCAATCTGCGATAAAAACGCTAAAAACGCGTTGACTATACCTGTTGCTACTGTTGCTACTGTTGCTACTGTTGCTACTGCTAATGCTGACTATAATAAAACAATTAGAATTCCCAAAAAGAAAATGGTCATTAAAAATAAAAAGAAAAAAGTTGTAGTAGAGCATACTATACCCGGTGAGACCGATCTACGAGAGTGGCAGTGGGGACACGAGTCTCTCTATTTAAAACCCTGTCATGAAGAGTGTGATGAAAATGGCAACTATTGCGATTGCCCCGGTCCGGTATTCGATCCTATAAGTAAAGTCAAATTAGGTTCATATCTTGGTTCACCCAATGGCTTTTCAACGGACTTTTACGATCCACGGGATGGCCCATTCGACGACTCACAACCTGTAACTCAATACATTACTGGATGGCGCAAATGATTGATACGCAAAACTATAGAATCCGCAGCATCCGGGCAGGCATCCCCCTTCATAAGTGTAATACCTATAATTGATATGGTATATATAAAATAAAAATATGTAGACCAACAAAAAATTTACAAAAAAACATGATTTTCAGAGCCATACGAAAAAACGAAAAATGGACATTTATAAATGTCCAAATCCTGAAAATCGATTCCCAAACCAAAACACGAAAAATAAAAAAAATATGGAAAATCGTGTTTTTTCATTTCGTGACCATAATGCTCTCGTTTTCATTTTTTCATAAAACGGTTGTGATGATAACTTTTTTTGTGTTTTTTTAATGTTTTCGGTTTGAAAAGGTTTAGACGAATTATAATATATCCAATTATTAAGCAAAATGGAAGTCATGGAAGTCGCAAAACTCGCACAAAACTCGCACAAATTTGTTTGTGAAGTATGTGATTATAGATGCTCTAGATCCAATGACATGTTGAAACATGAAGCAACTGATAAACATAAACACAGTGTGGATGGAAGTAATCGAATCAAAATGGAAGTAAAAACTCGCATAAAAAAATATGACTGTATATGTAGTAAACATTATAAAACAACTGGCGGTTTATGGAAGCATAAACAAAAATGTACATATCAGACTGACGTGTCAAATACGTCATTGATTTGTTATGCTAACCCCAACCAGTTTTCTTTATTTGATGATGATGATGACGATAACAACAATTCCCCAGACAATGAATTTAACATTCGATACAGCAGCACCCCTAGTGAAAACATGATTATATCAAACCATGTTATTGCCAAATATAACAACTCTATAAGCAAACACGAAAATGACATTAACCAACTTACACAATTGGTCATTGAAGTAGTGAAAAATAATGGCGAACTGCAAAAACAGATGTTTGACATGTGTAAGAACATTCAGTCGACTATTATATCCAATACAAATTGTAACAATACGACAAACAACTTTAATCTACAAGTGTTTTTAAATGAGCATTGTAAAGATGCGATGAATATTGGTGAGTTTATTGATTCCTTTGACCTACAGATTTCCGATTTGGAAAACGTAGGTCGTGTAGGTTATATTGAAGGCATGTCTAACATAATAATAAACAAAATAAAAGAACTAGATGTAAGTAGGCGGCCGATTCATTGTAGTGATTTAAAAAGGGAAATTATCTACATTAAAGACGCAGATGTTTGGGAACGGGAAGATGCCAACAATACCAAATTTCGAAAAGTGATTGGTAAAGTGATGCGGAAAAACATTGGCATGTTAAGTGGTTGGCGCGACAAGTACCCGGATTGTATGGATATAGAGTCGGAATACAATGATATATATATGAAGCTAACCAAAGAAGCCATGGGTCCTGACGACACGATTGATAGTGAAAACAAAATCATGAAAAAGATTTACAAGCATTTGGTTATAGACAAGAAAGCATTGGCAAACAGCGGCTTTTGACAAGGCTTTTGATAAAAGCCGGGCAAAACCTAGGCAAGAGTATAGGTAAGAGTATAGGTAAAAAATGTTATCTCGGTTTTGTTACACTTTTCTCAAAAGTGTATTATCAAAACAATATAAAAATAAATTGAAATATAAATTAAGCCAATAATGATGCCAAATAAAGAAAGAAACATGGCTGAATTAAATAAAGATACAATTCCGCTTGTAGCCGGGGGTAAGGGTACAGAGCCCCCAGTGGAATCGATCGACCCCGATAATTATATCGAAGAGCCATGGACGATTATCAACTCTTACTTCCGCGGGAAGCATTTAAAACAATTGGTTAAACATCAAGTAGAATCTTATAATGATTTTGTCAATTATCAAATTCAAAAAACCATTACCATGTTTAACCCCGTACATATTCGGTCAGAAGAAGACTATGAAAAAGAATTTGACAAGTATAGATTGGAATTGTTCATCACCTGTGAAAATTTTAACATCTATCGTCCCCAAATACACGAAAACAACGGTGCCACTAAAATCATGTTTCCCCAAGAAGCTCGTCTGCGTAATTTTACCTACGCGGCAAACATGACAATTGACCTAAAAATCAAATTTGTTATTCGAACGGGACCCAAGCTGGAATCGGAGCAAGTCAGCTATAAGGTGTTACCCAATATTCATATAGGTAAGCTGCCTATTATGTTGAAATCCAGCGTGTGTATATTGGAGCAATACAAACATATTCCACATACGATTAGTGGCGAATGTAAAATGGACTCGGGCGGTTATTTCATCATCAATGGGTCAGAGAAAACATGTTTGGGACAAGAACGTGCCGCAGAAAATCTGGTCCAGTGTTTTAATATTTCTAAAAACAACAGCAAATGGAGTTGGCTAGCAGAAATCAAGTCGGTGCCGGATTTCAAATGTATTTCGCCCAAACAAATTTCTCTGACAATGGCGAGCAAAAACAATGGGTTTGGTAATGGACTCTATTTACAAATCCCGCGAGTCAAGATTCCCATACCCTTGTTTGTCATCTTTCGTGCTCTGGGTGTCATCAGCGATGAAGAGATTTGTAAGAAAATTATATTGGATATCAATGATGAGGCATCGTTGCCACTGATGAAAAGCCTACAAGGTGCGATTGTAGAGGCCAACAAATACATTACACAAGAAAGCTGCTTACGGTTCGTGACGAGCAATGTCATGTACACCCCGATGAACATGGATAAAGAAACGGGTGCTCGGAAAAAACAAGAGTTTGCTCAAGATGTTTTAAACACGGACCTGTTTCCGCATTGTAAGACCATGACACAGAAAATCTATTTCTTGGGTTACATGACCAACTGCTTGCTGCGGGCCAGTTTAGGTTGGGAAGAGCCGGATGATCGCGATTCTTATTTGAATAAACGTGTGGATTCAACCGGTATTCTCTTGAATAATCTGTTTCGCAATTACTTTAACAAGATGATTAAAGATATGCAAAAGCAGGTGATTAAAGAAATCAATACTGGATCTTGGCGGTCGACAGAAGATTACCATTCCATTATCAATATGACGAATATTTATAAGATTGTGAAATCCACGACGATTGAAAATGGTCTTAAACGAGCCTTGGCTACTGGCGATTTCGGAGTGAAGCATTCCAATAGCAATAAAGTGGGCGTGGCCCAAGTATTGAATCGGCTAACTTATATTTCCAGTTTGAGTCATTTGCGACGCATCAATACACCGATTGACAAGAGTGGTAAACTCATTCCACCCCGAAAACTACACAGCACGTCATGGGGGTTTCTATGTCCGGCCGAGACCCCGGAAGGCGGGAGTGTTGGTGTGGTGAAAAATCTGGCCTATATGACTCATGTGTCCACCCCATGCAATAGCACCGCGCTTTATGAATTTGTCGAGCCCTATATTCAACATATCGAATCTTTGACGGCTGAACAGTTGAATAACCAGGTGAAAGTATTTGTAAATGGGGCCTGGCTAGGTATTGCTAAAAACCCGATGGAACTATACCAAGAAATGAAAAATAAAAAATACAAAGGCATTATCAACATTTTCACATCGGTGGTGTTTGATATTAAACATAAAGAAATCCGTATTTGTAATGACGCCGGGCGTCTGGTACGACCATTGTTGCGGGTTAAAGACAATCAATTGCTGCTGACCAATTCTATTATTGACAAACTCAATAAACAAGAGCTGGTATGGGATGATTTGTTAACCGATTGTAAAATCGATCATTCCGTGATTGAATATGTGGATGCGACAGAGCAGAATTTGAGCATGTTGGCCATGACCCCGACGGATTTACGTGATAAAACCAACTTTATCTATAAGTTCACCCATTGCGAAATTCACCCCAGTACTATCTTTGGTATTCTGGCCTCGTGTATTCCCTTTCCAGAGCATAATCAGTCGCCCAGAAATACCTATCAATGTGCGATGGGCAAACAGGCCATGGGAATGTATGTGACCAATTACGATAATCGTATGGATAAGACCGCGTATGTGATGACCTATCCCATGCGGCCTTTGGTTGATACCCGAGTAATGAATATGATTGAACTGAATCAAATTCCTTCGGGCTGTCAGATAATTGTGGCTATTATGACACATAGCGGTTATAATCAGGAAGACAGTATCTTATTCAATCAAGGCTCGATTGACCGAGGGCTCTTTCAGGCGACCATCTATCATACGGAAAAAGATGAAGATAAGAAAATTCACGGGGATGAAGAAATCCGGTGTAAGCCAGACCCTAGCAAAACAAAGGGGATGAAGTTTGGTAATTATGATAAAGTCAACTCGTCTGGTGTTATACCGGAAAACACTCTGGTAGAGAACCGTGATATTATTATTGCCAAGGTGTTGCCGATTAAAGACGCACGTAATGATCATACCAAAGTGATGAAATATGAAGACCAGAGTAAAATATTTAGAACTACCGAAGAGACGTATGTAGATAAGAATTATATTGAGCGGAATGGGGATGGGTATAATTTCTGTAAAGTGCGATTACGCACGATTCGTAAACCCATTATTGGTGATAAGTTTAGCTCACGGCATGGACAAAAGGGTACGATAGGTAACATTATTCCTGAATGCGATATGCCGTTTACGGCTACAGGCATTAAGCCAGATATTATTATTAATCCTCATGCAATACCTTCGCGTATGACGATTGCGCAACTTAAGGAAACTGTGTTGGGAAAAACACTATTAGAACTGGGTCTCTTTGGCGACGGAACCAGTTTTGGCAAGTTTGATGTCAAGGACATTTGTAAAGAGTTACAAAAAGTGGGATACGAGTCCAATGGAAATGAAATCATGTATAATGGTTTGACGGGCGAACAAATAGAAACATCTATATTTTTAGGACCAGTGTTTTATCAGCGACTTAAGCATATGGTATCAGATAAACAACATAGCCGGAGTATCGGACCAATGGTAAATCTCACGCGTCAACCGGCGGAAGGGCGGTCCAAAGATGGTGGTTTGCGGTTTGGTGAAATGGAACGCGATTGCATGTGTTCACATGGTGCTTCGCGGTTTACCAAAGGACGTATGTATGATGCATCAGATGCATTTCGCGTTCATGTCTGTAAACGCTGTGGCATGATTGCGGCATATAATGATCAGACGCATATCCATCATTGTAAAACGTGTGATAATAGAATTGACTTTGATTATGTGGAGCTGCCATATTCATGTAAATTGTTGTTTCAAGAACTGATTACGATGAATATTGCGCCGCGGATTCTCACATAGGGGGCAGGCCCCCTAGAACCCCCGGAATTGACGACACTAGCAAAAAAAGAGTGTAAATAGTTTATAAATAGTTTAGCAAAACACGTATATAAAACATTAGATAAAACATAACTATTTTTTATTAGAGTTTTGTCACGAGTTTTGTCACGAGTTTTGTCACGGGTTTTGTCACGGGTTTTGCCACGCTTTTTTCAAAAGCGGTTTCAAAAGCGTTTTCAAAAGCGTTTTTATAAAAAGTATATATATACTATAATGTCAGGCTTTAACTTTGGTTTATTTAAAAATTCATTAGGCGGTGGTATTCCAGGGGCACAACCCAAAGGCGGATTATTAGGAGGCGGGGCTGGCGTTAACGGTGGTTCTGGTATGGAAGGTGGAGGGGATCGTGGGACAGAACGGTTTGTTCTACGCAGAGCGTTTGGCAATATGGTTTTGAAAAATGGCGTTGCCCCTTTGACCACTGCAAACTTACCTATAACGCCTTTTAGAGCAGCCTACAACGCCGGTGATACGAATGGTACCATCAATAGTTTTCCGTTGGCGTCAATGCCAGGCTCGGATCAAGTAAATAGCAATAGTCGAGTATCACGTCTCAATATTCGAGCAGCTGGAGCACGTAACAATGGTGGAGCGGCTTATTCAGGCAACTCTAGATATGTCTATGATGGTTCGGATTATATTCAATATAAAAAACTAAAAGCAGTCAACCGAACGTATAACGATTCTAGCTTTGGTGGTGACCAACATAATGCGTCATATGTGGCTTTGAAAGCTGTGCGGCGTTTTTAAACCCGCTTTTGCAAAAGCGTGGCAAAAGCGGTGACTGTTTTAGGTTATAATTTGTCCATTCTGTTTGCCATTCTGTTTGCCATTCTGTTTGCCATTCTGTTTGCCCCGCTTTTGCCGCGCTTTTTGCAAAAGCGTTTTAAAAAACGTAGTAGTATATAACAAATGCCATTAATGCAATTTCAAACAGTAGGTCCAGCCAGTATTCCACTTAAGCAAGCGGATAATAATAATTTAACAGACGCAAGAATGGGTATGCCTTTTAAACCAGACACGATGACTCAAGGCAGTGATTTCGCAGCCGGGCGTCTGGCATATATACAAAATGTAGGCGTAAATCCTATTAATAGTACGTCCGCAAATTTACATGCGACTAGCCATTCTACCATGACCACTTTTGCGGGCCGTCCTATACGATTTGGTGTTTCGAACGCGACTCTTACTCAACAGATTGCGGCTGGTAAGAAAAAGAATTATAATGTTTCGGCCGGTGAGCGAACATATATGAAAAAAATAAATGCGATAGGTAAAAGCTCTACAAATACATTAAATACCATTCCAGGTAAAATGTCATTTAGCGGTGTAGACCAAACATCTGTAAGAGATGCTATAGTACGCGTAAGAAACGCGGGTACGGCCGCCCCTAGAAAGAAGGGTGCTGCTAGAACATCTACTTCTTCGTCTATATACGGGAGTAATGGTAACAATTAATATACTAAAAGTAATATAATAATATAATAATATACATAATTATTATATTACAGTAATGAACAACTATTTAGTCGAATTTATTGGGACCCTCTTTTTCATTTTCGTTATTTTGTATACGAATAACGCGTTAGCAATCGGCACGGCTTTAGCCATAGCAGTTATGATTGGTAATGGTGATTATAATCCAGCATTGTCAGTTGTTAAAATGGTTTCTGGTAAATATTCACTGTATGAAACGATACCGATTATTCTGGCACAAGTTGCTGGAGGTTTAGCTGCGTTAGCACTTTTGAGACAACGCTTTTGAGAAAAGCGTGGCAAAACCGATATTAATAGATAGTCTTATCTTTTTTTAAAAGTATTATATATAATGGCGAAACTAACCCAACGACGAAAACGTACGCGAAGAGTCAAAAGACATATGGGGGGCGACGACATGAATCCATCATCGACAGTTGAAACAACGAATGAAGCCACTGCCATACCCGAAGATAATTCGGTTCAACCATCTTTGTATGAAAACGCGAAAAAAAGTTTAGAGGGGTGGTTTTCCGGTGGAAGTCGTAGACACAGAAGTCATAGACGTAGTAAAAATCACAAACGTAAACACACACATAAACGTAGAAGAAGTCATAGACGCAAACATTAATAATTTAAATTTATTCTTTACTTTTGCTTTTGCTTTTTTGCTTTTTCTTTGCTTTTTTCTTCAACTCTTTCATCTTTTCTTCTATATCATCCCCTGCCCATCCATCCTTCATCGCCTCTTTCCAAAGATCTTCAAAACAAGATTGGCACCAAACCTTATCGTCATCCCCTTTTGTTATAATAAAAATATTTTCATTGGCACAATTTATAATGTAATCACAATTTTCGCATAGTTCACTATCGACCGTTTCATCGTTATCCATTTTACTTTTACACTACTATATATACTATGTTAATTTTGTTTTATATAATTTATAAAACAAACTTTTACTTTTAGAGAAAGAAGCATTAAAACCCTGTAAAATTTACGGTTGTTTTTGACCCGGTTGGTTTGACCCACCCTTTTAAGGTTGTTTTTGGTTAAACCTTTTTCTAAAAGGTTTTTTCTAAAAGGTTTTCTTTTGAAACATCCTTAAAAAAATATATAAACCCAATAACCCCAAAGCACTATAGTAGAGTTTAACCAATATATCATCGGGCATTTTACTATAATCTACTTTTGAATCGTTTATAGTAGTAAAGTTTTCTTTGGGTTGTACTTTTTTTGGAATAATAGCTGGTTTAGTGCTATTGGGAAACCAATCCGCATCCATCGAATTAATATCATCTACCGTAACATACGCGGTTTTTTGACCAACTATATTGTTGATATCAATGGTTTCCATGGTTATTTGTTGACAATCGGGATTAGAACCTGTCATAAAGGCTTGAAACATTTGCATTGGATTAATATGTGCTAGGTTACTCATTGTGCCTGGCACCAGACCTTCAAACGTAGTCATTTTTTGTCCATCTAAAGCTGATGTAATAAAAGGAATTGAGCCATCCGGTACATTATTTACATAGATGGAACGGGTTACCGGATTATTACTAGCTAAATCAGTACATTTCGCACCAGTTTCCAAAAAAAACTTGTTACCTAAAGGTCTATCGACTTTGGATGCACTGCCACCACCAGCCACTAGCACTTCAACATATCCGATTAAACCGGCAATATTATGTTCTATTGTGCTCATGCTACCGCCAGAACCCATTCCCATTTCATCCGGGGAGTTGATAAATTTAAAATATTGATAATCGGGGCCGAGTATTTTTTCTTCTAATCCTTTAACATCTGATTTAGCTTGTTCAAAAAAATTTGCCATATCTACTCTACTATTAGATTATAAAACAACCTTTTGAGAAAAGGTTGAGCCAAAACCAACCTTTAAAAAAGGTTGAGCCAAAACCAACGTTAGTTTTGATCGATCAATCCCACATCGGTTTTGCCACGCTTTCCTCACATCGGTTTTGCCACGCTTTTTTCAAAAGCGGTTTCAAAAGCGGTTTCAAAAGCTATTTTGTACACCTGACATATTACCATAGTTGAGCCCAGTGGCTTGCGGTAAAGGTTCTTTAGAATCTACATCACGACCGGTTAGTTGTTGACTGGTATTTTTTAAAGTTTCGCCTAAAGCAGTGATAGCTTGTGAGTTGTTATCTACTTTAGTGGTTAATTTTTCTACTGTTTGATTTAAACTAGTAACCGTTTGCTTTAACCCAAGTAAATCATCTAGTTGACCTTTTAGAAAGGTAATATTGGAAGCGTTAATCGTGGCTATATAGGTAGGATCTTTGTTGAGCTGTGGGTCAGTATATGCTAATGCAGGTGGTGTCGGTGATGAATTTGTTTCCAACCCCTCTTTATAACTGGGTTTAAAAATTTTCATCACTACGTTAAAAAAATGATAAAAAAGTAGAATAGCGAGAAGAACTGTAAAGGATTTCACTAATAGCATTATAATAATACAATACTTTTAAAAACAACTTTTAAAAACAACTTTTAAAAAAAGTTGGGCAAAAACAACGAGGCAAAAACGACGAGGCAAAAACTAAAAGTTGTTTTTGCCCAACTTTTTTTAAAAGTTGTTATAATATACAAAGTAATATGTCCATAACAAATCCATTTTCCAATCAATATACACCCAATATAAGAAAATTCATAGCTACCAATAACAAACCACAAGCCACAAATAGTATTGTACCCTCTTATTCTAGACCACTAACCGGCATTGAAACCTATCAAAATGGTCCATCCTTTAGAGCCCGACCTATTAAGCATTGGCGAAAACAGCTAAACCCTAATACTGAAAATAATTCGGGTAAAGGTAGTTCAGGGCGGGGCAGGGCTGGATTAGGTATGCCGATGGATACGCCCGGCGGATCAGTGTATTTAGGTACCCAGGGATGTATTACATGTACTGGTCCTAATACCGATTCTTTTTCAGCCGGTATTAAAGAAGACATTATTAGAACAAATACGATAGTGAAACCTACAGCAGCAGATAGTGTTTTTAATAGCGAAGGTCAAGCTGTATGTATCGCGTGTAATCCAGAAAATAATATTATTCGATCTGCTACGACACTCTTAAGCAAAACATATTATAGCGATACCAAAGGCTATTTGAAGAGCCGGTGTATTTTGTATGATCAAAAATTATCTACGACTAAAGTACCGGGTATCACGTATACACAAACGAATGGCACGTGTACCATACCAGCTTATCCGAATGATTTACCCAATGGACCACAGGTAAGAGCCACGCAAAATTGTCAACAACCTTATTGCAAAAGCCCAAGCGGCAGTAAAGCCGGACTGACTATTTATAAACCCAGCAATGCACAATTTGCGGTACAAGGGGCAGTTTCGAGTAGTACACGTATTGATCGATTAAAATACAATACGATTACACAAAATGGATGCTCGTTTCAAAATGCGTGGGGTTCGGAAGGCGCCAATGCGGGTAGATATCAAGGCACGTCTACCTCACCTTATTTTCTTAAATCTAAATATCAAGTGCCTACAGTCGTTCATTCTAAACAAAATAAACAAATATGCTGCGCTCTTCCCAGCACAAATACGCCGTTGGTTCTCGCTTGGGGGTAACCCCCAGACCCCCTAAAGTAAAACTGGGAATAAGAGTGGGAATAAGACTGGGATAAGCGATAAAAAAATAAATACACTGAAAATGTATTTATTTTTTATATTTTTTATATTTTTTTATAGAGTTTACTTGTATATTTGAAGCTGATTTTGCCCAGCTTTTTTTAAAAGCTGATTTGAAGCTGATTTTGCCCAGCTTTTTTTAAAAGCTGATTTTTGCCCTACTTTTTTCTAAAAAGTAGTTTCTAAAAAGTAGTTTTTTTAATGATACGCGACCGAATAATCTTCATCGCTTGAATGACATTTGCCCGTTCGCCCCAAAACAGAAAGCAGTTCTTAACACGGTCATGCCAGATAAAATCCACGTTGGCATTGGTCTGTGTCAGTTTGAAATAGTAGCCGTCCTTACCAATCACTTGCTTGGCAATGTCCGCATTGGGAGGTGCTGGCATATAGCCAAATGTTGTAAACGGGCGCGAATAAACGCGTTCAAACAACCAAGCAGTGAAGTTCGCATCAAGAACTGTGAATCCACTGGTCAGACAACTGATGTGTGCCATCACTTCTACTGGAACACCATGAGAGAGGTCAAACCATTGCGGTGGGGGCTCTGCCCCCTGGCCCCCGCTCTTTACAAGCGCAGCAGTCTGTACAAGTGCAGCAGATGAAATTAGTGCTTTCTTCGCTTCGTGTTCGATAATCATCTGGGTGATGTCTGCTTCGGTCAGTTCGGCCCATACTTTACCTTGAGCCTTGGCCAAGGCCCGATATTCAGCAATCAACTCTTGATTTTGCTGATTCATCTTCTCGTCAACGTTACAATTCATTGTGTCCATTTTGTTTCTTTGTTTGGTTCTGTAGGTTATATACTCTACTAATCTTTAAATCCATTTCAATTTTTTACAATTCTTTGTTTCAGTCGTTTATTATTTTATTAAACATATTAAAATACTTTTACTACTTAAACCCTTTGCTTTACTTTTGTAAAGAAAAGTATTTGAATGAGTAGATCATTAACACAGAGACAGGCCGAAGTCAGACCCATTATACAAAAGTTAACTGAATTACACGTGTCCATGAGCCAGCATGACGAGATTAAACTGCTTTTTAAAGAATTACAGCGATATATTCAAGAGGGGGTTAGGATAGAATTAAATATTCCATTTGAGGCATATAATACAACGATTGAAGGGGTTTTGGCTATAAAATTAAACGAACGCGTATGGGTTAAATTTGCCGCAAATAATAAATAAATAAAACTAATATACAATATTATCATTAATCCATTTTTTTACCAGTGTATTAATCGGTGTCATCGCGGCATTAATGCCTTGTATATAGGATTCGAAATGTTCTGGTCTTTTTTCTAATAAAAGTAAATTATTATATATAATACTAAATTCGTGTTTTGAGTAGAGTTGTCGGATTTTAATAAATACATCATCAATGTCTTTATTTGAATTAGTAGTTGGTGTATCTATGTTTGTAATCTCACTTTCTTCCTTTTCTTTTTCCTTTTCCTTTTCTTTTTCTTTTTCTTCTTTCGCATAATGTTTACTAGAAGAAGAAGATTTATGAGCTGTAACTTCTGTAGGTGGTGGTGACTGATGCGACTGTTGCGACTGATGCGACTGTTGCTGCTGTTCATGTATAAATATTTCTGGTTTATCCAACATCGTTCTATACATTTGTAAAGTATGAAGCAACGAAGGTTGTTCACTACTCGCATATGTTTGTAATAAATTGTCAATACCTCGCTTACTCAATCGTAAAATCAATTCATATAATTTATTTTCTTCGCCGGGTTTATTTTTCATGTAGGAATAAAATTTATTAAACCGGATAATTACATTAAATAAAAAAAATAGATCGTCGCGTCTATCGTTATTATAAGAACGCGTTAACCCTTGTATCCAGGTCGGCGTTTGAATCAAGAGTAGATTATTCGTAATAGATAATTTACTGCCTTTGGGACAAAACGATATTAACGCGATTTGTGACATGGCTTGCATTGGTTCTAGAATAATATCAAACCGTTCTTTGCTTTTGCCTTTATCTTTTACAACCATTCCATATAACCCAACTAATGCGTCCATTATTATTATATAGTATTTAATGAATGCTATTATATCTTTATTACTTTTTATATAAAAGTACTTCTATTTCACCCCGCTTTTTACCCAACTTTTTGCCACTTTTACCCCACTTTTACCCCACGCTTTTTGTCCCACTTTTACCCCACTTTTACCCCACTGTTTACCCCACTTTTTGCCACGCTTTTTGTAAAAAGCGGTGTAAACAGCGGTGTAAACAGCGGCGAGTCAGCAACATTCATTCTCGCTGAAAGAAAAAGATTTGAGGTAGGGATAAACTTATTATAAGCTAAATTATATTTTTGACACCATGTAATACATTTTTGAATATTCATTTTTTTCATCGTTTCAACCTTATCATATTTGGCATTACTAGTACTATCAATTAAATTCAAGGTACTAACAATATTTTCAATCTGTTGTTGTCCGAATATCGCATTTATTTCTTCTACTTTATTTATAAAAATATACGGCAGCTCAAAGTTAAACAACGAAACAATAGTTTTGTCACTCATTTGAATCAAAATCTTATGAAATTTTTTAACCAGATCTTCTGTCGAAGCCAAGCGAAATCCTTTACATACAACATATTTTTCTGAATTGGCTTGTCGACTCGTATTGGGTTTAATAAAATAGACGCGTTCATAAATGGTTGATAATAGAAACAGCAAATCCAATGAAAACTTTGTAAAAGTGTCAAAAAATTTAATAATAAAGTTACCGCCTTGTTTTTGTATTGCTATAGCAAACGCAATTTGACACATGATTAGCTTTGAGCTTACGGTTTCTTGCGTATTAAAATCGTTAGAAAAGTCAAACCCGCCATCACCAGTTACCAAATCCATGGTGCCAGCATATTTCATAAAACAATATTTCAAATTATCTGGGTTCATTAGATCGCCACGACCATCGATTCCTTTTTCTATAACGACATTTGGATTATTGCTTAAAAAATATTTGCTTTTCCGCCAGCCAGGTACATTCATATCATCGTCAATTAGTGTCATCCCATAATAGGTGTCAACCAATCCATCGGCTGTAGCAGCACCCCTGCGCATGTAAGCCATGGCTTCAATAAATCCACCGGGACCTTCTGCCAAATGAAATGTAGTACATATCGGGGGCAACGCTTCTACCAGATATAACATTCTACAAATTTCAATCATTTTATAAAACGACCGCGACAATGGCTTATATGTAGACACGGCTACTTTTGTATTGGGAATAATAGTGTGAATATATTCATATGCGTTGGTATATTTCTTATATTTATCCCACTCGTTTTGCCGCGTATCAATTTGTTCTTTTACAAACGCGATATATTTACATAGCGATTTGTTAATAACAAAAGGCGGTGAAACATTGGGTTTATTGTCGATTTCGCTACTTTGAGTAAACGTAAACGTTGGATTTATATTTTCAATGAAATGGTTATTATAGTGAAGTTGTTGTAATTGAAAAAAGCTCATTAATTTATAACACGGTTATTATGAATTAATAAATAATGTTTATGTTGTTTTAACAACAACTTTCAACTTTTTACAAAAAAGTTGGGCAAAAAGTCGCGTTAAAAGCCGGGCAAAAGTTGGGCAAAAAGTTGGGCAAAAAGTCGCGTTAAAAGCCACATAGATTATCATATTATCTTATAAGGAGCCGCCCCCGACCAACTTAAGCTTACCTTTTAACTTTACTGGTTTTTTAGGTTTGGGTAGAGACAAAATTGCCGAGGATGCTTCTTGTGCATGTTTGCTTTGATCATCTTCATCTTTTTCAGCATCTACCGTCTTATGAAGAAAGTCTAATGACACTTTGTCCGCATCTACGTTTCTTACTTTTTTATAAATAAAGTATCTGTTTAAAAAGGATATCGTTCGTTCATTTACACTCATTAAAGGAGCTTTCCCATATTCGTGTGCCATACGTTTATTGGTATTGGCACGAATATCACTGTTCATCATAGTAAATAGTTCGCTGAATAGACCAGTACTGTTGGGTAGATTTTTCTCGGTCGTCTCTTTTTTTGTCAACGGGACAAACCCATAATTTTCCAAGATACGTGTGAGATAATCATAATTCACCAAATATTCTCTAAATGTCTTATTAATAGATTCGCAAAATACATCTATCGCAAATCCTACACTGCTACCATTATCGTCAAAATCAGTTCTGTCGTATTTTTTAGTGACTTCCCATATTTTTTTACCGTCTTCAAGAATAGATATACTCTCGTTTTCTTTCAAATGTTTAAGCCGATTAAACATTAATTTACCATCATAACTGGTACCGATAAAATACCCCCCCACCTTTGTTACTTCAGATACATTTCTTAAAAAGTTTTGTAGCGTTTCTTGAGATTCAAACATGTAATGAATGGCAAATTGGATAGAACAAATATTAAATCCGTCCGCACCAATACCGTATTCTTTATAGACACCTTTGCCCAATTGTTTTAAATCTTTCGCACCATGACCAAATACCGCATTGGTAATCTGTTTGTCCTTTTCCGAAAAAATTCCATTCGTATTTCGAATATTGACACTTGAATTACCGTGGACAAATAGTGCATCTGGCATTACTTTGTATTTTTTACGAAAGTTTAAAAATCTAGCACATGCCCCATCAAGTCGGTTTTGAATATTATCACGCGAATAATCAATACCAAACACAAATTTCAGTTTTGCATGAATCCATTTGGAAAAATCCCCGCCTTTACCCACCGCTAGATCAATAAGTGTATTGCCTGGACTTGATACACGAGTGATTAATAGTTTTTTCACTACGGAATTATGAAAATCTCGCAAGGCACCTGTTAACGTGCCGGACCCCTCTACTTTATTATAATATACATCCTCATCGTTCAAATCTGTCGGCATGCTTTCGCCGGTCATAATCATTTCTTCAGTAATCGGTGTATGAATAGACCGCCAATTGCTATCCGCCACATCATAGGGATTACCGAAATTTCTTTGCCCAGACCGGTATTCTTCCGTTTTACCATACCGTACTCGAAGAGGTACCCACCGCCATTCTTTCTCTTTTGTAAAATCATAGCTAAACTCTACAATTGTATTATCTTCAATCACCTCTTTGGCTTCAGTCAACATAATTTTACTCGTACCATCGTCTGTTAGCATAATATTTGTCAACCCAGCTTCCGAATCGGACGGTTTGGTCGGGTAAAATCGTTTCGGGTAATATTTGTTTTCATCGTCTTCTTCCGTACCGGCATCGGGCAAGTTGTCATCGATCACATCTTGACAAGGGTTGACATAGCCATGTCTTTTTTCATTAAACCCCACCCGTAGAACGATTTTTTTATATTGAGAGAGCTGATTGGCCTTCATCACATCTGTACCGGATTGAAATACACTGCCGATGAAATCAGTACCATTGGTGTTTTTGGTAACACTAATAAGAAAGTCAATTGTATTGAATTCGGCGGGTTTCCATTTAAACGAGTATTTCCAGGTACGTTTAATCGGTAGCGTTGTTTCGCCAATTTTATCGGCACCCACTCCCATGTTGGCGGGCGTAAAGATCAACCCATCTGTTTCGTACTCAAACAGTCCATCTTTTAACGTTTGCAGAATAAACTTACACCCGGTAAATATGCTTTGCGTGGCGGTATCGAAATAAAATCGTTTACTTTCAATTCGAACAGCACTGGCGTTTGCGGCGCCTTGTATAATAGATTCCGGTTTTATTTTGGCAACAATATCCATCAGTAATGGTAGACGAAAGTTGGTGAGAACATCCTTGTCGTTTGTACTATAAAACCCTTTGGCTCGAACGTCTTTCCCGTTTATATAATAAATATCGAAAGCCATGTATAAATTAATAAACTTTTTATATTTGTTATGTAATACATGCTCGCCGTCAATGATCGTATTCACTATATCTTTATTTTTAGTCATGGCACCGGTAAACTGAACATGCATGTTGGTGTTAATCATATATATTTTCCCGGTGGGATGAATATAAAGTAATTTTCTTTCGCCGTCCGCTTTATCTGTGACAGAGAAATTTTGACGAATATTCGGTATGGTAGATTCAGTGCCCTCCTCTATAGGGGTAATATTTTCCCGTTGTAATGTGTATGAGGAAGGTCCTACGAAATTTTTTGTAGTGATGCGGCCACCTTCTTTATATTCTTTGCCCCATAATAGTTTCATATAGTCTTGTAAAACCATATTTTGTTCGCCATAAGAAACTGGATAATTGGTGCCTTGTAAACCAGATAGGATATATTTGATGACTTGTTTCATTGCCTGGTTGATTAATTCAGGTGTATTATAACGTGTACCAACACCGATTTTAGAATTGATACACTCTATTTCTATTTCGTATTTTTCTAGTCCGTCAAAAACCCCTGAATCTTTGATATTAAACTCGGGTACATAAAATCTACCTTGTTTTTTCGAATCTTTGACGATACTTAAATCCACCATAAATGGAAACTGGTAGCTGCCGACCATGGTACACCGGTTTAAATATCTGAATGTTTTTTTATTTTCTGGCCATTTGTCTTTTATAGATCGGACCAGGGGCGACCGCTCATCTAAATTTATTTCGGTATTTAATGTGGTGCGGAAATTAAAATCATCAAAATTAACCGGGTATAGATTGTCCGAATCTCTAGAGGGCTTAAACGGTTGTTTTTGCTGAAATGAAATGCCTCCGCGAGTGATGTTGTCTAGTTTATCAGTTTTACAATAAGTTTGAACATTTTGCAATCCATTTATTTCCGTTCTTATATTGGACATTTTGGTGGCACCGGTTCTAGGATCTACATATTGGTTTTGGATACGCAGCAAATAATTATTTTCAGTTTTAAAAGTAAAGCCCATCGATAAAAGTTTTTGAACAACATTATCATAATCAATGCGCGTGATAGACTTTATGCCTAATGTTCCAAATTTACTTTCCAATTCCAATGATTCATTTGTAGTTGATCTGTGTACATTGGCTAAATACAATTCCAGCATAGTAGTTAACTGCTCTTGATTTGATTTAGTTGATTTAGGTTTAGGTTTAGATATAGCTATATCTTTCTTATCAGACATGCTGGTATATATAATTATAAACTATAATATTTATATTAATTTAATATCAATTTTCAATCGGGGGCTCTGCCCCCCAACCCCCGGATGGTAAACTGGCAGGACAATACCCAATATACACCTTATGTTATCAATAACAGTTTAGTTAGCATATTATATTATATAATATATAACATAATATGAATATGAATATGAATATGAATGGTTAAGATGCGAATAGCTGGTTGGTGTCTCCCAGAATATCTTCATACAACACTGTTTTAAGTTTATTTTTACCAGTTTCAGAGTTTGTAATGGGAATTTCTAGCCGCGTACAAATATCTTGTAGCTCTTTCACACTATAACTGCCTGGTGATGCCAATGGCTTTTGAACATTATCTATTTTCCAGAATGTAGTAGAGAGCATTGCCATATAGTCTTCATTGACATCGTATTTTACACTATTCGTTTTCTTTCCATACACAATAACACCAGTACCATTGTTACTGCCACTGCTGCTACTGCTGCTACTTGTAGCACTTTTATATAAAAATTCACAATACTTGCGGCCATAAATATAAGTTATAGATACTTCATGTACCAAGCATAGAGCGTGTAGGCCCTTCAATGTAATGACCTGTTTATTTGCGAGTTCATCTTCAATCTCATTAATTTTAAGTTTAGCTTCTTTAAACTTATCTTTCATAGACCGCATTTTTTCAACCGTAGCTATTTTAAAATTCTTTTCAGTGGCAAAATGGTCCGAGTTATGCAGTTCATATTCTTCAAACCCATTTAGAATGATGTAAAAACACCAGAACAATGTATCCTTTTGAAAAGGGGTAAATTGAGTGTCGGATTTCTTAACATGTGCCGAAGGCACCGAAGACAAAGGTGCCAAAAGCAAAGGTGCCAAAGACAAAGGTGCCAAAGGCAAAGGTGTCAAAGGCAAAGGTGCCAAAGGCAAAGGTGCCAAAGGCAAAGGTGCCGAAGACAAAGGTGCCGAAGGCACCGGTTCTGTAACAACCGTCGGTTTTTGAGAAGATTGATGTTGTAGTAGCTGTTGTTGAAGATGAAGTAGTTGTTGTCTAAACTGTTCTTGTTTAAGATCCTGTGCCTCTTCTTCTTTAATTCTCTTTTCTTCTTTGATTTTTTCAACAATCATAGTAGAGAAAACCTTGTTGTATTTGGCCATATTTCCTCTAGTAAACATGTATTCTTCCAATTTATTGAATATTTGTTCCGATGTAAGATCATCTTGAATAGACATTTTATGGTTAATATGCTATTATAAATTAATATAATGTCTTTATATCACTTTTCAACCAACCTTTGAAAAAGGTTGTGCCAAATCCACCTTTGTTTTGCCACGCGTGAGCCATTAAAGTCATATAAAAAAAGATATTACCTATTTTTTATTTTTTATTTTTTATTTTATTTATAGTTTTATAGTTTTATTTATATTTTTTTAGTTTTATAGTTTTATTTATATTTATAGTTTTATTTATATTTATAGTTTTATTTATATTTATAGTTTTATAGTTTTATAGTTTATGCCATTGCCAATACTGTCTTGATTTTAAGACTGCCTGCGAACATTTCAATCACCTTCCGTCCATCTTCTTCTTTTGAACCAAAGGTCTTTCTTTGAATAGTTTCAATTGATTTTTGTCCATATTTACGAGTAAACATGGTTATGGGTGTAATATCAACCCCCATAAAAGTCATACAGTGCGGGACTGTTATTACATAGTCGCCCAGAATTACGGCATCTTTACGTGTTTTTATAGCCGCTTTTGATACAATCTGAAACCACAATTCAATTGGCAATTGTGGCAATGATTGATTTTTTCCCATTTCATTGGAAAGCCATTCAGATACATTTCCAATGTCTTTTTTTGATGAAACGAGCAATTTTGTAAAAGAGACTATTTGGCTTTGAATCGCTGCCATTTTCTTAAGATATACAAATTAAGAGTAATAATAAAAGTATTTCAATTTTACATCGATTTTGCCACGCTTTTTCCATGTCAAAAGCGGTTAGGAAAAAAATGTTTTTTCAATCAATTCCTTTTCAGTCTCAATCTTATTTAAATGCTTTTGCTGTTCATCTACATAACACGCATATTTATCGAGTTCTTTAAGGACATCTTCGTTTTGTTCTGTTAGATTGATAAATGTACCATTGTTATTTTCATTTGTTTTGACGGATACATGTTTGTTTAAAATTCGCAACACTTCAATTTGGTGGTATTTTGGCATAGCTTCAATCCGCTCCTTTAATTTTAAAACGTTCATTATTTAAGTATAATAAAAAAATGTGTTTAACTCTTTTTTATTATTATAATAGTTTGGTTGATACTATTCTGATATTACAAGTCTAATCTTTTTATTTGGGATAATGTGTGTTTTTTTTCCTGCTACTTGGTTATTTACAGGTTCGTTTTCGTTTTCGTTTTCATTTTCATTTAAATCTTCTTCATCACCATCGCCGCCCTTTAATCGAGGCTGCTTATACCTCTCTTCCTTGGGTTCAATCAGTTTCGCGATAATAGAAATATATTTATCATTCAATTCAAACCGCTGACCAATCACAGCCACCTTTATTTCGTCATTTTCTTTAATCGACGCGAAATAAGGTAGCGAGTAATGATGATCACGAGCAATAAATATAACGACCGGACTGGGCGTTTCATTGGTTTCTGCTCGAATACCCGCTTTTGTGATGTTCTTTGCTACGCATTTAATATGCATACCTTCCACTGGAGAGCATACTAAACATTCAAAGGTAACTTCAAATATAATATCCGGACCATTTACCAACCCACTCGAGTAGGTCAGTATTTTCGTAGAATTGGGTTTTACAAAACCATCTACTACACATTTGCCTTCAATTTGTAAAGAAATCACTTTTTCCAATGTTTGTTTAATGTTATTTCCAACATTAATGATATTTACCGGAATACTACGCGTAATGAGTGCGGTGCTATATATACCTATATATTTGGGTTTGTTAAATTTAGGTTTAGGTTTACCCACTGTTTTTTTTACGGTTATTACAGCTGGTTCTGCTGCTGGTGTGGTAGGTCCTTCATAGGTTGGCGTGGTTGGTCCTTCGTAGGTTGGTGTAGTTGGCCCTTCATAGGTTGGCGTAGTAGGCCCTTCATAGGTTGGCGTAGTAGGCCCTTCATAGGTTGGCGTAGTAGGCCCTTCTGGTGTTATTAATTTGGCTACAGTGTTTATAGCGTTTGTAATAATATCCATGATTGAAGATATGTTATATATTATAGTGATAATAATATTTAAATCAAATTCAATTTTTGACACAAAGGGTGTTATAACGATAATTTTTCTATTTTAACCAATAATGCTTCTACTGGATTTAAAAACCAATAGAGTCCATTTTTCTTTTCCGTGTTATAGATACGCAATATAAATTCTAATAATATACACACTTGTATTCTGTTCATATCCGGCATGTCATCAAATATTTCTTTACCAATAATCTCATTTATTGTTTTAATAGATTTATTTTTATCCGATTGATCACATCTGGCTCCTTTTTGACGTGGTTTATTTAGATCTTTCAATTTAAATATAATATAATCTTTCTTGAAGTTAACCATAAATCCAATTAAATTATTAAACTTATTTTTATCCGGTATAGCTTTCTCTACTTCTTTCCCCAAGTCTATTATATCTTCCGGCTGTGCTGAAACCCAACTATTATCTTCTTTGTTTTTTACGAGTATTTTAAGTTCTCCATCATTATTAACGATCATTCCAATCACACCTTTATTAGTAATAATATCAGCCTCAATATATTGTTTAACTCGTTTACCAAAATCTAAATCGGTCGCAATCGTATCTAAATTATTCATCAATACCAGTCTGTTTTCAAAAGAAAGTTCATCAATAATATGGGCAACCACTATATCCAATAACGTATCTCTACTACTTAATTGTCTATTTTCCAATTCAGTCATCGCCAAACTGCATAAATCATACCAAGATTTTCCAGAAGGGTTGGAAGAAATAGCCAAAGTATAGTTTTCCAACAATTGTGTAAACAATGCGGTGAAAGCCGTCTTTTGTGGTGGTTCTGGTTGTACAGACGGTTGTTGTACAGACGGTTGTTGTACAGACGGTTGCCGTATTAAGGGTTGTTCTGCTACTTCTTCTAGACCCTTTTTAGTTTGAGTTTGAATAAAAGATATGTTGTCATGTTTAAAGTCTATCGGCACTGAACGATCGTATACAGAAATGTGTTTATTATTTAATTCCAACGGTTGAAATAAGTACAAATCGCCTATATTCACTAGATTACCTACGCGATTATATTTATCAGTTATATATTCGTATTTATCCTCTACTAACTGCTCTAATGCCGCATTAATTTGAACCAGCGGATAAAATTTAATGGCAGTAATCAAAGCAATCAATTCAGTTTTTCTATAGAAAAATCGATCTTTCATTAAAGACCGTATTTTGTGTACGATTTTGTCAGTATTCATCATAATAAATTGTTCATTATACGTATCTAATTTTACATCTGCATCTGTAATGTCTTTTGACGGCTTACACACAAACTGGCATTTTTTCAGATAATCGCAGGTGGAAGAATAGGGTTTATCGCCGACATCATAGTCCAATGTCCCTCTACTCGATAATTCCAATGTTACTCTTTGATTCATATTTTCAAAATTAAAACCAATTTGTTCATAATTTAATATACAATCTACCGCGATTTCTTTTAATACACGAGTTACATTGCCAATTTGAACTGCTTTAAGTTCTGCCAAACGGTACACATACAAGTCGGCGGCTTCTTCTCTTTTGTTTTCCATCAATGTCCCATATAAATAAATCTCTACATTTCGCTTATTAAATGGTAAATCTTTATGACTACAGGTGCGAACGGCGCGGCCAATAATTTGCTCAATGCGATTCATATTATACCAGGGTTCAAGGATATGGACCTGTCTTATAAATTTCAAATCCAGACCTTCGGCACCGGCTTGTGAAATAAACACTACTTTAACTCTACTACCGTCTTTATTATCTACATTGGTAGACATTTTAATATCCGTTACATTGTTGGGGGACAGTGTCTTGTCACCGGTAATCATGACATATTTGGCAGGATAAAAAGGTGCTCCGCCTTTTTTAACAGCTTGTATTTGTGGTTTAAAGGTTAGCGCATCTATGGCCGGTGTGGGTGGCGTTTTAAAAAGAGATTTCACAGTGCCGGCTCTAGTAAATCCCAATTCTTCCAAGGCTAGAGCAATCGGTAAGACTCCTCCATCAATATATTGTGAATATATTAAAACCACGCCAGTAGAGTTCATCACACAATCGCAAATGCTTTTAATTTTACCACTATAGTTACCGATTTCATTCGGTGCGAAAATATGTAAAGAGGGCTCTTTGTATTCAAAATTAAATCGGGATGAGGATGTTTCTTCATAAGACATCATTCGAGATAGACCTGCTTTGCCGACGAGTTCGTTAATACTTATTTCATTTGCGCCTATTTCATTTGCACCTGTTAGATTCGGATGCGGATAAATCATATTTAATGCTTCCAACGGTCGTTGTAACATGGTATAGCCAAATGATTCCATATTTTCAAACGAGAGTAGGTCTGTTTCTTCAGGTTCTGTAACTTTTTCAGCTTCTGTAACTTTTTCAGCTTCTGTTACCTCTTTGATTTCTTCAACTAGACTTTTTTCCTTTTTTTTCTTTATTCTTCTTTCTTTATCTTTTTGAACATCCTCTTTCAGATTGTTAAGTATATAATCATACCCTTTTTGTTGGTAGGAACCAATATTGACCAAGTAGACAGACAAAAATTCCAACTGTTGAATAATTTCTTTACCATTGAGTTGTTGTATTGGCTGTGGGTTATTTATATTTTGAAACGTATGGTCGACAGCAAATTCATTGGGCCATAAACGGTAAGGAAAAGTATATGGATTTTCGCCGCGAACAAACGAAATATAGCCAGTGGCTTTACGCTCTAATAATTCTCTACCTATTTCTTCACCGGTTTTCGAGAGTTTAAAGGTGCCTTTTTTAACATCAAACACATCACCGATTTCAATCGTTGGTCGGCGATCATTCATATTCATCAGGTTAACCAGCCATATAATCTCTTTATAACTATTATACATTGGCGTAGCCGAGAGTAAGAGTAGTCTTATATTATCGACATTCTCTACTAATTTAAATAATTCCATCGCCACATGTTTATTATCGCTGTTATCATCGGCAATACGGATATTATGTACCTCGTCTATAATAATCAGACGATTACTAAACAGCCGCCGTAGCTTTTGCCGTAAAGCAGCCGTTCTTTTTTTCGTACCTATGATCGAACTGTCAATGATAGATTCTTTACTCACATAGTTGGCAAATTGAATATATCCCATAAAACTGTAATAAGTATTAATTATTTTTTTAATCTGATTCGTCACATTTTCTCGGGTTAATCCTTTCATATTCATAGGGTTAATTTCTTTCAAAAACTTATTACTGGTACAAGCTTGTATATTCCATATACCATCTATTTCTTTTAATTTTCTTTCATCGAATAATTGTAGTTTGAAATTGTCTTGGACATTTGGATTGGCAATAACTATAATTTCATGTTCAATATTCATTTGAATTAAATAATCCCGCATCTCTTCAGCCACACTGATTGCCGAGCAGGTTTTTCCACTGCCCAGACCATGATAGAGTAGCAAACTGTTGTAGGGGGTTTGAAAAGAAAGAAAATTCCGGACAAACAATTGATGGGGTGCTAGTTCAAATTCGGCATTACAGAGAATTTCGGCTTGTTTTTCGACATTTACAATTTCGCCATTGTATTTCGCATCGTTGAATTCTTTTTTCTCGGCTATTTTAATATTAAACAAGGGGTCGTTTAAATTTGGATATAAATAATCATTGGCAGTTTCACTTTTAATGATGTCGGCTCTTTCTTTCAACTCAATCGTCCGATTTAAAGCATTGAGTTTTTTCTTTCGTAGCTTCTCTTTGTCATCATCATCTTCCATTTGTAAAAGTTCATTATAGTCGGATATAACGAGTTGTATGTTTTCATCTTCAGTAGATACTTTTGTAGGCAAAGGTACAGGTCCAGGCATAAGTCCAGGCCCAAGTACAGGACCAAGTACAGGACCAAGTACAGGCCCAAGTACAGGCTCAAGTACAGGCTCAAGTACAGGCTCAAGTATAGGTACAGGCACAGGCCCAGATGCTGACAAGTTAGTATTTTCTGTAACGGTTGCCATAATTGGTTCTTCTGGAAATTTATCTTTATGTTTTATAGGGTCTAAACAAGTAAATTTTTTATTAGGCACATCGAGATATCTTTTTTTCCCATCAACACATTTAATAACACATCTATTGGTTAATGGATTCAACTCTTGATGCGGTTTGCAATTTTTCATCACTACCCTTATTATATATTAAGGATATAATCTATAGTCGCTTAATAATTTATTAACTCGTATAAGAACATCTTTTTTCTCTAAATTATAAGGTCTGATGGATTCCATTGCTGCATCAAATGTTTTCCATTCCATTTTACTCACCTCTGATTTCTGAAAGGATAACACGTCTGTTTCTACATTCTCCATATATGCCAGGTAATATTTATGTTTATATGATTTGTAATTGGATCCAGTGAAAATCTCTTCAAAGGGAAGTAAGTTTTGTACCAATTTAATAGAGTTTCTTGAATACCCCGTTTCCTCTTCAAATTCGCGCAAAGCACATAACAAATCTTTCTCTTGATGATTATGACGGCCTTTTGGAAATCCCCATTCCGTTTCGTTCCAATGAGTTGAACATTCATCCACTAATGTTTTAAAACTATACGTATTTTTATCATAATGAATACCCGTTTTAATAAATTCAAATTTATCTCTGGCGGCTTTCTCTTCGCCTCTATATTGAATGCCTAAATTATCGCCCCATAATTCTCTCCATAACGTGTCGAAAGTATTGTTCAAAATTTTGTTTTTCTCTGCTTCAGTCATTTCAGAAATAATATTTTGTATATAAAGTTTATTATACATCGGATATTTGCCTCGCATGAATTCGACATAGCCAATGCTATCTTTCCGGCGAATCATTAAGAACAATTCCGCTGGGGGCTCTGTACCCAACGTGGTAGATGGAAATAATGTATTACCTGTTGCCACCCCTGGAGAAATTGGTAGGTTAGAATCTAGAGAATTTTGCCTACGGGCAAGAGCAACAGATGGCAGAGCCCCCGTGAAAACAATCAATCCTACACTGGTAATCGGCTGTTTACATTGATGAAAAGAGTGACCCAATTTACCACAATTGTTACAAAAATGTTCATTATTACTATTATAAAAATTGGTGTTTGTATTATTCGAAAAATCTCTTGACATGGGTATTATAGGTTAATTTACTTATCTTTTTATATCATTTATTGTAATGGCATTGGATCCGAAAGTGTGGGGTCCGTATTATTGGTTTGTATTGCATACCATCGCTTTAACCTATCCAGCTCATCCTAACGAGGTTATTAAGAAAAAATATTATGATTTCATTCAAAATATGCCGTTGTTTATTCCGGTTCATGAAATTGGTAATATATTTAGTTCGCTGCTGGACAAGTATCCAGTGACACCCTATTTGGATTCGCAGCAATCTTTTATTAAGTGGATGAATTTTATTCATAATAAAATAAATCTGTCTTTGGAATTACCAGAAATGTCGTTAGATGATGCCATGTTTTCTTATTATGAACATTATAAACCCAAAGTAGTGAAAGATAAAGAACAACGCAAACGTAGAGAAAAATACGTGTTTATAGCTATTATATCGACAGTAGCTTTATTGAGTGTGTTTTTGTATAATAAATAAAAGGGTCACCACTAGTTGATTGATGAATGACTATTGGTTAATCATTGTATTATCAATATTATTTAAATATCTAATTTGTAATGGATATAATATTTGTGATAATAAAATATTCCAACTAATAGGATATTCTGTTTTTTCATTAGTTGAGATGCCCTCCCAATCTGGTCTATCTAAAGCATAACATAGCGATGGATGATAACATTCACGTGTAAATGTAGCAGGACATTTAATCAATAAATATAAATACTCATCTAGTTTCTTATTTAATTCGTTATACCATTCTGTCGTTATTAATGATTTTGGTTTACATATAAACCAGCACATACATAATAAATAATCTATTTTTGAAATGATTTCATTTTTCATTTGATTTGACCATTCTTCAATTCCGGCATAAGTATGCCCAAACGTTGTTTTAACACCAATCATCATAAGCCCATTATTTTTTTCTAGTTTTTCAAAAGCATCATCCCATAAAATATTTGTGTATTTAACATCACTATAACCTCCACCATAGTGATGCATTAAATAGCATCTTAAATAATCACTTTTATGTATTGTAGACAAGTATGCATATGCTGGATGTAATGGATAATCTTTTAAAATATAGTCATCAAGATTATGTTTTGTTATCAAAACAGTATTTTTGGGCATATTATCAATTGCATTTTTTCTACAATTATTTATTTCTTCGTCGCCCAACCATAACACATATATTATTTTTTGTATAGCCATACTTATAAATACTATAATTATATTATATTATATTATATCATATTATATTATATAATATGATGTCATTTAAAATAGGCATTGTAATCGTTTGTACAAATGCTTATTTCATATTAGGTATACGATTTATTAAAAAATTTATGCATTATTATATTGGTAAAAGCACTATACAATTTTATTTATTTACAGATACAGATCCACGATTATATGCTCCGAATATAACTAATATTACATATATACACACAACTCATTCAAATTGGGTTGATGGAACAAATTCAAAATTTAAAAACATTCTTTCATTAGACAATGAAGAGTGTGACTATTTATTTTATTTTGATGCTGATACAAATATTTCAAAAGAGTTTACAGAAGAATGGTTTCTTGGTGATCTTGTTGGAGGAGAGCATTTTAATAATTATGATATGACAAATGGAAAACTATCGGAAAAACCATATGATAGAAATCCATTATCAAGAGCATATATACCAAACGATACTCTTTTAAAGCAAACATATTATTATGGTGCTTTTTTTGGTGGAAAGAAAGATAGGGTTATTGATTTTTGTAATATATTATATAATAATCAGGAACAAGATAAATTAATTTCATACGAACCATGTTGGAATGATGAAAGTTATATTAATCATTATTTTCATTATCATCCGCCGACATTTACTGTGCCGGCTAATAAATTTATGTTTGTTATAAGTGATAAAGGAGGGCTGGGGGAAACTCGTAATACAAGGTTAGATATTGAAAAATATAAAGAAATGGTTTTAAATAATAATCTACAAATATTCGATTTTAACGATACTACAGTTATATTTTATAATTACGTAGATACAGGAATAATATATGGGCCTTGGATTGCGGAAGATAAAAATGTACAATCTATACAGTATTTAATGGATGGAGAACAAGTGTATATGATTGTTGATGGCATTCATACAAAAATGGTTACTAAAACTGGTGTCGCTAAATATTATGTCGGAAAAATGTCTGATTTTAATATAGAAAAATGGCATGAATATAGTAATGCTGGTGATAATTATAGACTAAAATTTTACGGTTAATATTCAACTACTTTTTGTCCTATTTTTTTGTCCTATTTTTTTCCTATTTTTTTTGTCCTATTTTTTTGTCCTACTTTTTCCGTCCTGTTTTTTGTCCTACTTTTTCCGTCCTGTTTTTTGTCCTACTTTTTTCTAAAAAGTAGTTATACAACTTATATTCCACCCATTTTCATAGGGTTCTTCTGACGTGTTAGATGCGTGTCCTCCGCATGTTTCAGAAATTTCAGTTTCGTAAATCGCATTCGTCAATATCCAGCTGGTTGCATTGTAGAATATAATATATGTATCGCCACAGGTCCATAAAGGTTTACCAAAATAGACTTTACTAACATGTTTCGAATAAGATCCGTCATAGTCTTTTCCAGCTGTCAGATTGAATGAATCTCTTTTTTCTTTTATTTCTAAAACAATAGTGGGTGACCTGATATAATGATTAATATCTACATAGTCTTTCAACACAGTTGTATATCCAAATGTAGCACTGGTTTTAGATACATGATTAAATAGTAGAGGGTTTTTAATATACTCGTCAAAAATATTTACGTTGGTATACTTGCCTTTATAAAATTTATCACTTGCGGTTTCACTCGTAACACCTGCTAAATGAAATATATTCCTGTCGAAATAATCATGTAATGAATCAGTTGCCCATGAAAAGTATAATTCAGTATGAACGTTTGTTTTATTTCCTCTTTTCCAATAGTTCCATAAAACAGCCCACATATCTGACGTCCACGACTGAATGTCGTGATCCACCGGGTACTGTTTTTCATATTTTTTAAGCATGTCGTATAATTTTACACTACTATTTTCTACATCTGACCAGAAAGCCGCATCTATACCCTTCAATAGATATTGGGCACCACCTGAATTGTTCTCATTGGATTTGACCAGCGATGGATTAATATCTACAATAGCACACATTTTAATAAAGAGATCATCGACGGTTAAACTAGGGTATTTTTCTTTATATCTATTACAACATGACATTATATAGTCGTGGCCTATATATGAAACCGTATCAGACAGATATCCAATAGTATCGTCTTGGAGAAGTAGATCGAATTTAGGTAGTTTCACTATAAAAATATCTGAATCGTGATAAAACACGTTTTTTCCTAAATCCGGATGTTCAGTAAAGAATTTCTTTAAAATATGCGGTCGAATGGATGGAATATAATAATGGTCTACATTTGTTATACGTTCGTCTTTATACCAACGAATAGTAGGGTATTTTATAGCCAGATTGACGATATAGTCGGATGGTTTATCTCCTGTATACCCAAATATAGCATAACAACGATCTTTAATTCCATGTTTCGAAAATTGGTATAAATAGAGTTCTACTTGCCAATGAAAATATACTGTATCGGGCTGTGCTGATATAAAAATCATGTTTTTAGTGTTGATGGCTTCAAGGATTTGTTGCGTCATTATAATAGATTTTAAAAAAATCTAGGGCAAAAATAGATTGTAAAAAAATATAAGCAAAATAAGTATTTTAAAATATAAGCAAAATAAGTATTTTAAAATATAAGCAAAATAAGTATTTTAAAATATAAGCAAAATAAGTATTTTAAAATATAAGCAAAATAAGTATTTTAAAA
>Ga0214919_10000158_pt1 | contig 112924 bp, 97 predicted proteins | sample LL1503_MetaG_FD_177994 | JGI IMG/M metagenome (GOLD analysis project Ga0214919, IMG submission 177994) | Freshwater microbial communities from Lake Lanier, Atlanta, Georgia, United States - LL-1503 | ecosystem: Environmental > Aquatic > Freshwater > Lake | place: USA: Georgia | collected...
AGACACTCATGCGTTTTGATGAAGACCTTTTGTTCACACACCGCGGCTTGTCTGGCCCTGCCGTGTTGCAAATTTCCAGCTATTGGCAAGAAGGTCAGCCCCTTCATTTGAACCTGGCACCCCAAGAGGACATTGAAGGCTCGCTCATGCAAGCCAAAGCCAGATCCAAAAAACTCATTGCCAATGAACTTGGCGCTTGGGTGCCGCACCGACTTGCAGATGCCTGGGTGGCCAAAGACCCCCAATGGCAACGCCCGGTGGCCGAGGCCAGCGACAAAGCCTTGCTTCAATTGGCCCAAAAACTGAGCCGCTGGCCTCTCACCCCCAATGGCAGCGAGGGCTACAAAAAGGCTGAAGTCACATTGGGCGGGGTAGACACCCGAGATTTATCGTCCCAAACCATGGAATCCAAGCAACCCGGTCTGTATTTCATTGGGGAAGTGGTCGATGTCACGGGTTGGTTGGGGGGGTACAACTTCCAGTGGGCCTGGTCCAGCGCATTTGCCTGCGCCCAAGCCCTCAAGCAAAAACAGGCTACAGCCCTGAAAATATCCTAAAATCAGCCTAAAACTTAGGGCTATAATCTAGGGCTCCGCTGGCAATCCTCCGTCTGCCAAATACTAGTTCGTGACGGGGAACCCGCCGAAACTGCTTGTAAGGGCTCGATCTTCCCTCTCAATCTCAGTCGGCATATTTTGGAAACATTGATATCCATGACCACCATTCGCGTGAAAGAAAACGAGCCGTTTGACGTAGCCCTTCGCCGCTTCAAACGCACCATTGAAAAACTCGGTCTGTTGACCGACTTGCGTGCACGTGAGTTTTATGAAAAGCCCACCACAGAACGCAAGCGCAAAAAAGCGGCCGCTGTCAAGCGCCACTACAAGCGCGTGCGCAGCATGCAATTGCCCAAGAAGCTGTACTAATCGTACTTTGCTTCATTCAAAGTTTTTAACGAAGCTTTGAAATCGCGAAGCCCTCCTGATTCAGGGAGGGCCAAGCAAAGCCCGCTGGAGGACGCTCAAGCGGGCTTTTTTTAATTCCAGCCAGCGTCAAGCCACTTTAGGAAACACCATGAGCCTCAAAGACCAAATCACCGAAGACATGAAAAACGCCATGCGCGCCAAAGACACAGCGCGCTTAGGCACCATTCGTTTGCTGATGTCGGCCATGAAGCAAAAGGAAGTGGACGAGCGTGTGGTGTTGGACGATGCAGCCATTGTGAGCATCCTAGACAAATTGGTAAAGCAAAGAAAAGACTCTATCGCAGCATTTGAGTTGGCGGCTCGTCAAGATTTGGTTGACATCGAAAAAGCCGAAATGGTGGTGTTGCAAGCCTACTTGCCAGCCCGCATGTCCGCCGAAGAAGTGACAGCAGCCGTGCAAGCCATCGTGACCTCCCTTGGCGCCAAAGGCCCTGGCGACATGGGCAAAGTAATGGGTGCCGTTAAAACCCAACTGGCCGGCAAAGCCGACATGGGCCAAGTCTCTGCGGCAGTCAAAGCCGCCCTCGCCGGTTAATTTAATCGGGGTCAGATCAACATTAATTTCCAATCAGTGAGGGCAAAGGCTAAGGGGGCTGACGATTTCTGGTACCCCAGTATGAGGAAGTCCCCCTTAGCCTTTGCCCTCACTGGTTGACCAAATTAATGTTGATCTGACCCCATTTATTTCGAGCTCATGATCATGGCGCTGCCGATGACGGTCATCGCGCCGCCCCACCAAGCGCCGGAGGCGGGTTGGCGACGGTACACAATCCACAAGAGGGGCAGCAACACCACTGGCGCAATCGATGAAAAGATGGCCACCAAATTGGCAGGGCCCGTTTTCAAGGCCTGCAGGATCAAAGTCATGCCGATCACCATGGACACGCTGGCACTGAGCGCTGTATTCAACAGTGATTTCCAATTCAATGGGTTGGCCAACTTTGACAACTCTAATCCCGCCCACAAAAGAGCCAAGTGTGCAACAAAGCTGGCCGTTGCCCTCACAGCTGAGGCCGAGACCGCATCGATTCCCGTGCTAATCAAAGGTTTGATCATGAGGGTTGCAACGGCCTGACCCAATGCAGCCAACAAGCCCATGGCAACACCTGTCCAAAGGCTGCCTTTTGTATTTTCCCAAGCGTGTGTTTCTTCATCATGGCGTCCCCAGACGATGGCAACCATGACGCCCGAAACCAGAACACCACTGCCCATCAAGGTCATACCCCACAGCGTTTCGCTCAAAAATACCCACGCGAAAAGTGCGGAGAAAAGCGCATGCGTTGCAAACAGAACGCCCGAGCGACGAGGCCCCAATCGGTTCATGCACACAAAAAGCGCGGTATCACCGACCAAAATACCAACCCAACTGGAAGCGGAAAGCCAGGCAATGCTCTCCCAAGTCAGTTCGTTCCAGCGTCCCACATAAAGAGCGCCCAACCAAAGCAGGCACATGGCAAAGAAAAGTCGCCACCGGGTGAATGCAAAGGCGCCCATGTGGGTAGAGGCCGATGCCGAAAACAACGCACCCACCGCCCAACACCCTGAGGCCAGAGCTGCAAGCAACTCGGGCGCCAGCATTAAGAGCCCGCGACCTTCATTCGATTGATCAAGACAGAGCCAATGGTTTTAGCACCATAGTTATAAGCATCAGCCCCCACAGCGTCAATGCCTTTGAACATGGTTTTCAAATTGCCCGCAATGGTAATTTCATGAACGGGAAATGCAATTTCACCCTCCTCAACCCAGAAGCCAGAAGCGCCCCGCGAGTAATCGCCCGTCACGTAGTTCACACCTTGCCCCATGAGTTCAATGACGAACAAACCAGTTCCTAATTTTTGAAGCATCTGTTGGAGATCATCGCTTGAACGCGTTAACTTCGAACTCAGGGTCAGGTTGTGCGAACCGCCGGCATTGCCGGTGCTTGTCATTCCCAATTTACGAGCTGAATAGCTGCTCAAGAAATAGCCCTCGACCCGGCCACCAGAAACCACTTTGCGTTTCAAGCCGCGAACACCTTCATCGTCAAAAGGCGAGCTGCCTTTGCCGCGTACCACATGGGGATCTTCCAAAATATCGATGTGCTTGGGAAAGATTGTCTTGCCCAAAGAATCCAGCAAAAAGCTGCTTTTGCGGTACAAAGAGCCACCACTGACCGCCTGCACAAAGCCCCCTAGCAAGCCAGTCGCAACCGGTGACTCAAACAAAACAGGGCATTCCGTGGTTGGAATTTTCCGGCTCCCAAGACGGCTCAGTGCCCGCTCTGCTGCGTAACGTCCCACCGCTTCAGGTGAGGCCATTTCTGGTGCAGCTCTCATTGAGGTGTACCAAGCATCCCGCTGCATCTCGGCATTCTTACCAGGCAAAGAGGCAATCGGCGCAACAGACATGCTGTGTCTTGAACTGGCATAACCACCGCGGAACCCATGCGTGTGCGCGCTGAAAAAATGACTCTGCTGCGCAGAGACCCCAGCGCCTTCGCTGTTGGTAATGCGACGACTGGTTTTGAGTGCAGCCTCCTCACAAGCCAAAGCCAATTTGGCCGCCTCTTCACTGTTGATAGCCCAGGGGTGAAACAAATCCAACTCAGGATGGACCTTGGCAATGTCATCCTCATCTGGCAATCCCGCTGAGGGGTCTTCAGCGGTAAACCTCGCAATGTCAAACGCAGCCTGAACAGTTTGCTGTATCGCAGTTTCAGAGAAATCGGAAGTGCTGGCATTGCCCCGACGATGCCCGACATAAACGGTCACACCAAGCGATTTGTCCCTGTTGCGTTCAACCGTTTCCAGTTCACCCTTGCGCACACTCACACTCAGACCGCAGCCCTCTGAAGCCTCTGCACCTGCATCGGTTGCCCCAATTTTTTGAGCGTGTTTCAAGGCGGAATCAACCAAACCCTCGAAATAATCTCGGCTGTAACTGAATCCGTCGTGTGCTTGAGCATTGGGAGACTTTGAAGTTGCCTGCTTTGCACGAGATTTGAGTAGCTTGGGTTTTGTCATTTTTTGAGTCGAAGGGTTCAAAACTGTCATTTATTTAAAATTCACGCTGGCGGCTATGATACTTGCGTCCCGCTAAAAGGCTGAAGAGCTCACATGTCCCGTAAATTCAAAAAAGGTTATTTCGTTCAAGGTCAGTTTGTTGCCGAAGGCAGTGAGCTGGACCTTGAACTCAAGCGCGAGCTCAAAGGTGGCGATGAGCCCAGCCGAACAGACCTCAAAAAAGAGAGCGATGAGCTACAAAAACTGGGAGAAAGCCTGCTGGACTTGCGGCCCGACCTCATGGTCAAAGCCGACCTGCCCGAAAAACTGGTCGACGCCGTAGCAGATGCAAAACGCATCACCAACTTCGAAGGCAAGCGCCGGCAGTTGCAGTTCATTGGCAAACTCATGCGCAAACTGGACGACGATGTCATTGAAGGTGTCAAAGCAGCGCTTCTAGAACAAAGTCAAGGCTCAGCCCAAGAAACTCTGCAATTGCATCTGGCTGAGCAATGGCGAGACCGATTGATCAGCGACGACGATGCATGTGGCGAATGGTTGAAGAGCTTTCCAGGCACTGACACTCAGCAACTTCGCGCCCTCATTCGACAAGCTCGCAAAGATGCACCTGCCATCACGACTGCCAGTGTTTCGCAAGGCCTAGCACCTCGTCAAAGCCGCGCCTACCGTGAAATTTTTCAGATGGTCCGCGCAGAGATGAGCAGCAGTTCACTGAGCAAAGGCAGCGCCACCTTTGAAGAAGAAAACGAATAAGCACTGTAATTTCAAATGACAGATTCACAAAGCCATTCAAGTTCAGATCACGACGAGGTCAAAATCGGCGTCGTCTCCATCAGCGACCGTGCCAGCAAAGGCGTCTACGAAGACAAAGGATTGCCCGCGCTGCAAACTTGGTTAAGTACCGCCCTGAAAAATCCATTGCAGTTTGAATCACGCCTTATTCCCGATGAAAAAGAACGCATCAGCGCCACGCTCATCGAATTGGTTGAAGCAGGTTGCAGTTTAATTCTCACCACTGGCGGCACAGGCCCCGCCATCAGAGACGTCACCCCAGAGGCCACCTTGGCTGTGGCCGACAAAGAAATGCCGGGCTTTGGGGAACAAATGCGACAAATCAGTTTGAAATTTGTGCCCACTGCCATTCTCTCAAGGCAAGTGGCCGTCATTCGAGGCCAGAGTTTGATCATCAACTTGCCCGGACAACCCAAATCCATTGCGGAAACCTTGGAAGGTTTGAAAGACAGCCAAGGGCAAAGTTTGGTGCATGGGATTTTTGCCGCCGTGCCCTACTGCATTGATTTAATTGGTGGACCTTATTTGGAAACACACGACACGGTGTGCAAAGCTTTCAGGCCCAAAAACGCCGTTCGTGCGCCCCGCAACTGACACTCAGTCGGGTGCACGCAAGCAGCGCCCTTGCTGTTTTATTTTCCCACCAACTGATTGAGTTTGTCAGCCTCAAAGCTCTCACGCTTGGCTGCATCGCCGGGCATCTCTATGCCGTGAGGCATGCCCTGATTTGCATTCATTTTTTCAAGCGCCTGCCATAGCATGGCTATCTGATGCTCTTGACTTGATGCGTTGTCAATCAAACCGCGCATGGCTTGTGACAAGGGATCGTCGTTCTGCGTGACACCATAGGCTGAAAAACCCATTTTAGAAGCAGTCGCCTCGCGCTGAACATCGGCCTCTTCTTGGATGATTCGCGCAGGATTGCCGACTGCAGTGGCGCCAGCGGGCACCGGCTTTGTGACCACCGCGTTGGAGCCCACCTTGGCGCCATCTCCCACAGTAAAACCACCCAGAACTTTGGCGCCCGCGCCGATTACCACGTCTTTTCCCAAGGTGGGATGGCGCTTCGCACCCTTGTACAAAGAGGTACCGCCTAAAGTGACACCGTGATAGATGGTGCAACCGTCGCCAATTTCTGCCGTTTCACCGATCACAATACCCATGCCGTGATCAAAGAAAACCCGCTCACCCAACTTGGCACCCGGGTGAATTTCGATGCCCGTCACCCAGCGTGAAAAGTTAGAAACAAATCGACCCAACCATTTAAAGTCAGCCCGCCAGCACGCATGCGCCCAACGGTGCATCACCACAGCATGAAGCCCCGGATAGCACGTCAAAACTTCCCAAGATGTGCGCGCAGCAGGGTCTCGGTCTAAGATGCATTGAATGTCAGAATGGATAAGTGAAAACATAAGCTTCATTGATTGTGCCTAGTCTACCTTTTTGCCTGAGCCGTTTCGATCATGGCTTTAGCAACACCTCTCAAAATATGGATTTCTTCCGGCGTCAAATGGGCGCGATTGAACAACTGATTCAGCCGAGGCATGAGTTTTTTGGGCGCAGCGGGATCAAGAAAGCCAATTTCAACCAAGGCTTTTTCCAAGTGATCTAGCAGCCCCGCCACCTGCGCCGCATCTGCCAAAGGTGATTCAGGCAGAGGCGAGGCAACTGCCAACCCACCCAAGGCCAATCGCCATTCATAGGCCACCAATTGAATGGCCGCAGCCAAATTCAAGGAGCCAAATTGCGGATTTGTGGGAATGGACAAGGCCACATGGCACTTGTATACATCTTCATTTTTCATGCCAAAGCGTTCAGAACCAAATAAGAACCCAATTGATGAAATTGACATTGGGGACCGAGGTTCACGAAGTCCATGTCCCACTAAAAATTCGAAGTGGTCCCTGGGAGAACGCGTGGGAGGGCCGAAATCCCGCGGCGTCATGGCGGTGGCACACAAGTGAGAAATTCCGTCAAGCGCCTCCTCAAGGGTGTCCACAATCCGAGTGTGATCCAAAACATCCTGGGCACCACTGGCCCTTTGAATGGTTTCTTCCTTGCGCAATACATTCGCATAACGGGGCGCCACCAACACCATCTCGTCAAAGCCCATGACCTTCATGGCACGGGCAGCAGCCCCCACATTGCCGGGGTGACTGGTTTCAATCAAGATAAATCGGGTTCGCATAGGCGCTATTGTCCCAGTTCCATGCGCACAAAATGAGCAAAACGAACGGCGGTCTGTGCCGAGGCTCAAATTTCATGGGAAAATGCGCCCTTCGCTTCTGTCATTGCACAGAGGACCTCAGGTTTTGTTCTTAAAAATTCATGTCGACCAATCTCCACCCCATGCTCAACGTAGCCGTCAAGGCTGCTCGCGCCGCCGGCGCCATCATCAACCGTGCTGCCTTGGACGTGGAGGCTGTTCGAATTTCGCAAAAACAAGTGAATGACTTCGTGACCGAGGTTGACTTGGCGAGCGAAAACACCATCATCGAAACCCTTCTCACGGCCTACCCGCATCACGGCATTTTGGCCGAAGAGTCTGGCAAAACGCATGGCAACCCAGATGCTGACCATGTCTGGATCATCGACCCCCTCGACGGCACCACGAATTTCATCCATGGCTTTCCCGTTTACTGTGTCAGCATTGCCCTGGCCGTCAATGGCAAAGTGGAACAAGCCGTGGTGTACGACCCTTCTCGAAATGATTTGTTCACGGCCACCAAAGGACGAGGCGCTTACATGAACGATCGCCGTTTGCGCACCAGCAAGCGCACCCAAATGCATGAGTGCCTTATTTCGACAGGCTTTCCCTTTCGTCCTGGCGACAACTTCAACCAATACCTGCGCATGATGGGCGAGGTGATGCAACGCACCCAAGGCCTGCGCAGACCAGGTGCTGCGGCATTGGACTTGGCTTATGTAGCCGCTGGTTTCACAGATGCATTCTTCGAAACAGGTCTACAGCCTTGGGACGTTGCAGCAGGCGCCTTGTTGGTCACAGAAGCGGGCGGTTTGGTGGGCAACTTCACAGGCGAAGCCGACTTCTTGGATCAAAAAGAATGCTTGGCTGGCACCCCCAAAATTTACGGCCAGTTGGTCCCCATCCTCAGCAAGTACAGCAAATTCGCCAGTGCGGGCGAAAAAGAGGCCATGCGTGCGGCCGACATCAAGGATTCGGAAGCGCGTCACACCTCAACGGACAGCCAGAACTAAGCCATGACTGACGCGCTCGACTTGAGTGCCCACACGCCCATGATGCAGCAGTATCTGCGCATCAAGGCGGAGTTCCCTGACACCCTGGTTTTTTACCGGATGGGGGACTTTTACGAAATGTTCTTTGAAGACGCTGAGCGTGCAGCAGGCCTCATGGACATCACCCTCACTCATCGTGGTCAAACAGCGGGGAAACCCATTGCCATGGCCGGTGTGCCGTTTCATTCTGTAGAAAACTATTTGGCCAAACTCATCAAGCTCGGTGAGTCCGTGGCCATCTGCGAGCAAGTCGGCGATGTAGCCACCAGCAAAGGTCCTGTTGAGCGCAAAGTGGTTCGTGTTGTCACGCCAGGAACGCTCACAGACACGGCGTTGCTGTCTGACAAAAACGAAGCCATTTTGTTGTCACTGCACATTGTGCCGCGCAATGCGTGCGGCATGGCTTGGCTCAGCGTGACACAAGGAGTCTTGCATTTGGCCGAATGCACGCACGATGAATTAGCCGATTGGCTTGAGAGAATTTCGCCAAGTGAATTGCTGGTCAGCGCCAGCATCTCGCCCAAATGGGAACAGCAACTTCAGTCGATGCGCTTGGGCCAAAGAGGCATGCCTTTGTCGATGACACTGCGTCCCGATTTTCAATACGATGCCGGTTTAGGTCATGGCAAGCTCATCAAGCAGCTCAATGTGGCCAGTCTGGCTGCATGGGAAGCCGAGAAACTCAGCCACTCTCACGCTGCGGCTGGCGCATTGCTCACCTACGCCGAACACACGCAAGGCAGAGCTCTACCGCACGTGTCTCAGCTTAAAGTGCAAAAGGTCGACGACCTCATTGAACTGCCCACCAGCACGCGTCGCAACTTAGAGCTCACTCAAACCCTGCGCGGCGAAGACTCCCCTACTTTATTTTCCTTGCTCGACACCTGCATGACAGGCATGGGCAGCCGGCAACTTAAACAATGGTTGCTGAATCCGCCTCGCGACAGGCAAATTGCTGTTGAGCGTTTGGCTGCCATCGAACAATTGAACGACAACAGCGCCGCCGCACACAGCAGTGTGACCCTTTGGGCCAAATTGCGTGAACAACTGAAAGGCGCCAGCGATGTAGAGCGAATTACTGCGCGCATTGCTCTGAGGCAAGTAAGGCCCCGTGAACTGGTTGCCCTCAAAAATGCGCTGATTCGTTCTGCATCCTTGGCCCATCTTCTGCAAGAAAGCTTGGGGCATTTGTCACCCACCAAGTTACTGCACGACATCCATTTCGATTTGCAGCCGCCAACTGGCTTAACTGAAATGCTCAAACAAGCATTGCTGGAAGAACCGTCCAATTTAATCCGGGATGGCGGCGTCATGGCAAACGGCTTGGATCTCGACCTTGACGAACTTCGTGCTATTCAAACCAACTGCGATGATTTTCTGCTGGATCTAGAAACGCGGGAAAAGGCTCGGACAGGCATTGCCAATTTGCGGGTGCAATTTAACAAAGTGCATGGCTTCTACATCGAAGTGACCCAGAGTCAAATCGACAAAGTTCCTGAAGACTATCGCCGTCGACAAACCTTGAAAAATGCTGAGCGCTTCATTACACCCGAACTCAAGGCCTTCGAAGACAAAGCCTTGTCCGCTCAAGAGCGCGCATTGGCTCGCGAAAAATACTTGTACGAGATCTTGCTCGATCAACTGCAAAGCCACATTCAGGCCCTCGCCAAACTGGCGCAAGCCATGGCGCAATTGGATGCCATTTCCACACTCAGAGAGCGGGCCACCAGCCTTAATTGGTGCGCGCCACAATTCACCAAAGAGCCCTGTATTGAAATCAGGCAAGGCCGCCACCCTGTGGTGGAAGCACGATTGGCTGAAACATCAGGCGGCAGTTTCATTGCCAATGACTGCTTGATGAACAGCAAGCAACGATTGCAAATCATCACGGGCCCCAACATGGGCGGTAAGTCAACCTACATGCGTCAGGTTGCATTGATTGTGCTTTTGGCCAGCATCGGCAGCCATGTTTCGGCGAACAGTTGCAGGCTCGGCCCTGTTGACGCCATTCACACGCGCATCGGCGCTGCCGATGACTTGGCCAATGCCCAGTCGACCTTCATGCTAGAGATGACCGAAGCTGCACAAATTTTGCACAGCGCCACACCTTTGTCTTTGGTGCTCATGGATGAAATTGGACGCGGGACGTCCACCTTGGATGGCTTGGCTTTGGCCAGTGGCATTGCCACTCACCTGCATGACAAATCCCAAGCCTTCACTTTGTTTGCCACGCATTACTTTGAACTCACAGAGTTTCCAGCCTCACATCACGCTGCATTGAACATGCACGTCGGTGCCACAGAATCGGGCAATGACATTGTGTTTTTGCATGAACTTCAAGCTGGACCGGCCAGTCAGAGTTATGGTGTTCAAGTGGCAAGATTGGCTGGCATGCCAACATCTGTTTTGAACCACGCGCGACACACTTTGACGGCATTGAAAGTCGGCATGGATGAAAACCGCATTCAGGTAGACTTGTTTGCACCACCCCCAGAAGCAGAACGCGCTGACCCATCCGCTCTAGAAGCGGCTTTGAAACAAATCGATCCCGATCGCCTCAGCCCCCGAGAAGCTCTAGAAGCCCTTTACAGTTTGCAGCGTGTCTTAAAACGCTCAGAAAATTAACACGCACATATTTGATGAAAAATATCATCTTTTCTCATGGCAATGGCTTTCCAGCAAGCACTTATCGGGTCTTGACTGACAACTTGCAAACAAGAGGTTTCGCAGTCCATGCCATTGAAAAATTAGGACACAACCCAAAATTTCCAGTGACCAGCAATTGGCCCAACTTGGTCAATGAGTTGGCTGAATTCGCCAGCAATGTCATGCATCAGTCAAGCGAGCGTCCCTTTTTGGTGGGTCACTCCTTGGGTGGCATGCTGAGTTTAATGTGCGCCTCACAACACCCTGAATTGTCGGCAGGCGTCATTCTGCTCGACTCACCCGTCGTGGCAGGGTGGAAAGCCAGTGCGCTGAAACTGGCCAAGCAAACCAATTGGATTGGCTCTGTGAGCCCCGGTCGCATCAGCAAATCACGTCGACAACATTGGCCCACACAAGAGGCCGTATTTGAACACTTCCAACACAAGCGAGCATTTTCCAACTGGCATCCCGAAGTGCTCAGGGACTATGTCACAGATGGCACGCAAGAAGAAGCAGGTGAACGTGTCTTAAGTTTCAATCGCGATATCGAAACCGCCATCTACAACACCCTCCCACATAATTTACCCAGCATGTTGAAGCGCCAACCATTGAAATGTGCTGTGACTTTCATTGGCGGCACCCAATCACGGGAAATGCGCGTGGCCGGTTCCGAGATCACGCAAAAAATCGCCAAAGGCAGGGTCATGTGGCTTGATGGGACTCACCTGTTTCCCATGGAAAAACCCATTGCAACGGGGGCCGCTGTAGAAGCTGCTTTGCGCAACTTGGGCGCCAATCCCGATTGAACTGAACTTGTCTGCCCAGGCTTATGGCGCCCAGTTCACCATGCCTGTCGATGCAGTGCCAAGCACCACAAGCCCAAAAGCAATGCGATACCAAGCGAAAATTTCAAAGCTATGGCTGGCGATGAATTTAAGTAACCATCGCACGCAAATCCAAGCACTGATGAATGACACCACCAGGCCGGTTGCAAACATAGGGATGTCCTCTACCGACAACAAGGCTCTTTCTTTGTAAAGGCTGTAAACACCTGCCCCCATGAGTGTTGGAATGGCCAAGAAAAATGAAAAGTCTGTGGCTGCTTTTCTCGACAAGCCCAGCATCATGCCGCCAATGATGGTGGCGCCACTGCGACTGGTACCAGGAATCATGGCCAAGCATTGAACCAAGCCAACCATCAGTGCATCTCGGCCTCGCATATCTTCAACAGCGCGAATTCGAACACTGGAAGGCGGCCTTCTCTCTGCCCACAAAATAATGAGCCCTCCCACGATGAAAGTCGTGGCCACGACCCAGGGCGTGAACAGATGTGCTTTGATGTAATTGCCAAACAACAAACCAAAAATGACGGCTGGCAGAAAACCAATGAAAACATTCAAGACAAAACGCTGCGCCTCAAGCTGATAGCGCAAAGCTTTGGCGATACTGTGAATTTTTTCCCAGTAGACCCCTATCACCGCGAAGATGGCGCCCGTCTGAATGGCGATGTCAAAAACTTTGGCCTTGTCATCGTCAAAACCGAGCAAAGCGCCGGCCAAAATCAAGTGGCCCGTTGATGAAATGGGTAAAAATTCGGTCAAGCCCTCTACCAGGCCCATGACCGCAGCTTTGGCCAGCAACAATGAATCCACCAGTACTCCTTAGATATCGTGTAATTATCGCTCTTCACGGGCTGAGTCGCCCCCGTCTGGCTCTAAAATCGAAACATGAGCACAGCCAAAGACAAAGCCAAATTACCAGAGGCCTCCCAGGAGACTGCCAAGGTCAGCAACTTCCTACGTCAAATCATTGATTCTGACTTGGCTCAGGGCACTTATGCCCAAAGAAAATGGGCTGGCTCACCTGGCGACGCAGCGCATCATGCTGCAGGGCAGGCCGATCCGGCCAAAATTCGCACCCGCTTTCCACCCGAGCCCAACGGCTACTTGCACGTGGGACATGCCAAAAGTATTTGCCTGAATTTCGGTTTGGCACGCGACTATGGTGGCGTTTGCCACATGCGGTTTGACGACACCAATCCAGAAAAAGAAGACACCGAATATGTGAACTCTATTTTGGATGCGGTGAAGTGGCTTGGCTTCAATTGGGATGCGCATGGCACCTCTCATTTGTACCATGCCAGCGATTATTTCGATTTCATGTACCGCGCAGCTGAGTTTCTCATCCAAGCAGGTTTGGCCTATGTGGACGAACAGTCTGCAGAGGACATGCGCCTCAACCGAGGTGACTTCAACACGCCTGGCAAGGACAGTCCCTTCCGTTCACGCTCAAATGCTGATAACTTGACCCGCTTCCGTGAAATGAGAGAGGGCAAGCTGGCAGATGGGTCTGCTGTGCTGCGTGCCAAAATTGACATGGCTGCCCCTAACATCAACATGCGCGATCCAGCCATCTACCGCATTCGTCGGGCAACGCATCACAACACGGGCGACACTTGGTGCATCTACCCCATGTACACCTTCGCGCATCCCATAGAAGATGCTTTGGAGCAAATCACACACAGCATTTGCACCTTGGAATTTGAAGACCAACGTCCCTTCTACGACTGGCTGTTAACTCGCTTGAGCGAGTCACATGCTTTAGCCGACGGCGCGAAGTTACCCGCCTTATTGGCTCAACCCAATCCCAAACAATATGAATTTGCGCGACTCAATCTGACCTATGTCATCACGAGCAAACGCAAGCTGGCTCTATTGGTCAATGAACGCAAAGTCAGTGACTGGGACGACCCTCGCATGCCCACCATTGTGGGACTGCGTCGACGTGGCTACACCCCGGAAAGTCTTCAGCTTTTTGCAGAACGGATTGGCGTCACCAAAAGCGATTCATGGATCGACTACAGCACCTTAGAAGGCTGCCTGCGTGACGACCTCGACCCCAAAGCCGCTCGCGCCATGGCCGTCTTAGAGCCTGTGCTGTTAACCATTGCCAACTGGGATGAACTCATGGGTGCTGGGACCCTGGATGAATGCCACGCCCCCGTTCATCCCCATCACCCAGAATTAGGGCAGCGTCATTTCAAGTTTGGCAAATCACTCTGGATTGAACGCTCAGATTACGAAGAAGCACCATTCAAGGGTTTCTTTCGTTTGTTTCCAGGCAACAAGGTTCGTTTGAAATATGGCCATGTCATTGAATGCACGGGCGCTCTCAAGGATGCATCAGGCCAAGTGACGGAAGTCTTGGCGCAACTCATCCCTGACACCAAAAGTGGCACCCCAGGCGCCGACAGCGTGAAGGTGAAGGGCGTCATTACTTGGGTCAGCCAAGCAGATGCACTCCCTGCCGAGATCCGTTTGTACGACCGGTTGTTCACGGAAGCCCAACCCGATTCAGCCGGCAAAGACTTCTTGCTCAGCCTGAACGCCGAGAGTTTGAAAGTGATCAAGGGATTTGTGGAGCCCTCTCTTTCCTTCAGCAAGCCAGACAGCAAATTTCAATTTGAACGTCATGGCTATTTCGTGGCCGATCGCTTAGATCACACCACACAACACCCGATCTTCAACAGAAGTACGGGCTTGAAAGATACTTGGAGCAAATGAGGCGTGAGCGAGCCATTGGCTGAATGATGGCCAATTGGTTTATGCACCCATGCTGGCCGAAAAAAGCCCAATCGTACAAAGTAAACCAAGCAGCCAAGCCAGCGAGCGCAGCTTGTCTTGGTCGAGCAAATAGCAAACAATGTAGGCAAGTCTTGCGGCCACAAAAACGCACGCGTACAAGGCAATGCGTTCTTGCGGTGCCTGTGCGTGCAAGGCAAACAAAATTCCCGCTACAAAAAATGGGAAGGCCTCAAAGCAATTGGCCTGCGCAGCATTGGCGCGAGCACGGTACCCGGTTTGTTGCGCCAACCAATCACGCGGATTGTGATTGTCATAACTTTTCTGACCCGCCTTGGCAATCAAGGCGCAAGAGAAAGGCATGAACCCCGCAACGAGCACCATTGCAACGATTAAATTCATCATAAATTCCCAAAAAATTAAAGGATCTTGACACTCAAATTTGGCAAGCGATCAATGTGCATTTGAATCAAAGCGCCCTTGAACTCGTGGCCTGATGCAACCAATTGAACCGCATTCACAGGCTTTTGGCAGAAAAAAGGGGGATGCACACCCGAACAAAGTACCGGTGAAGACCCATGCTGAGCCTTGAAAGAAATTGCGACGGTCCATCAAATTGTCCTTTCCAGATGAATTCTCAACAGTATGCACCATGCCCTAAACTCAAGTATTGGCACTATCCCCAGTCAAGTCACTTAGAATTTGGGTTCAATCGGTTCGGCACAGGAAAATTAAATGTCATTGCAATCTCTTCGCGCCCCTCTTTGGGTCTTGATCGCTGCCTTTTTCTTGGCCGCTTGTGGCGGAAGTTCTAACAAAGACTTACCAGGGCCTCCTGTTGGTGGCCTGAGCCTCGAGCCGGGTGACAGCCAAGTCACTGTGAGTTGGAAAGAGACCCCCGGGGTGGAATATTGGATTTTTGCCTCACCGAACAATCCCAACGTCAGCATGAGCACTTGGTTGGCTTCAACAGGTTCCACTTATCGGCTCAAAGTCAACTCACCTTTTATCGTCTCGGGGCTCCTGAATGGCACGCCCTACTCTTTTTTCATGACGAGTCGAGTCAATAGCGGCCCCGGTGGGGAGGCATCCCCCACCGTGATTTCAACCCCTCGTTTGGCGGGCTCAGTCTGGAAAGCTGGCACCAAGCTCAATACAGGCGCTAAAACGGGCATGACTTACGGCGGCGTCATTGATACAGCCACTAACACAGTCAAATACGTCTATGTCGCAGTGGGTCAAGAGGGTCGAATGTTCAGCGCCTCAAGCATCGACGCTTGGACTGCACTGACACCCGTGATAAAAACCGATCTCAACACCGCCGGTTTTGGTTTAGGTAAATTTTTGGTTTTGGGCGCAGCAGGCAAAATTCTGTACAGCACCGATGCACAAACATGGCTTACAGCCACCAGCGCAACTTCTCAAAATCTGAACGCATTGGCAGTCAGTGGTAATTTTGCAGTAGCTGTCGGCGACAACGGCACCATCATCACCAGCAAAGATGCCATGAATTGGAGCATTGCCAAGAGCGTCCCCACCACAGCTCATCTGTTGGGTGTGACGTATGCCCCGAATGGCACATGGGCCGCCGTGGGTGCCAGTGGCACGCTCCTCACAAGTTCAGACGGACTCACTTGGACATCACAGACCACCGGAACTCTTTCAGATTTGAAAACCGTTGGCGCATTGGCCACAGCGGTCAACACCACAACCAACACCTATACCTATGTGGCTGTTGGCAACAATGGCACCATCATCAGCAGTCCAGATGCCCTCACTTGGACAACGCGAAATGCGGGAACATCTGAATCATTCAATGATATGTCTTCGATCAACCAGTTCTTAGCAGTCGGCTCTCGTGGCACCATCGTGACCAGTTCGGATGGCATCAACTGGACTCAGCAAACTTCCAACTCTGTCATCAACCTCAATACCCTTTTGAGAGCAGACAACCAATACGTGGTTGTCAATAGCGCCGGCGACCTCATTTACTCCAAATAATTCAGCCGTCAATCTGAAGCTCTTGTATTTTTCGAGTAATGGTGTTTCGGCCAATGCCCAACTTCACGGCAGCCTCAATCCGCCGACCCCGTGTGGTTGCCAGTGCAGCCTGAATCAGCAAAGATTCAAAGCGACGCGTTAAGACATCCCACACATCCTGTCGATCTGTCCCCAACAACTGCAAAGCCTCTACCTCTAAGGCACTCTCCCAGCCGGCATTGGCACCCAGGTTGATCAAGGCACCGCTGGTACTGGCTGCCAAAGTGGGTTGAACGATCTCCAAGCCACGACTCAAGTCTGGCGCTGCACCCATGATTGCAGCGGCTTGGCCAGTGGCGACGGGCGACAAAACCTCTGGCGGCAAATCTTTCACTTCAATCATTTGTGCCGGTGCCATGACCGTCAACCAGTGGCAAATATTTTCCAACTGTCGCACGTTGCCAGGGAATTGGAATTGACCCAACATCTCCAGTGCTTGCTCAGAAATTCTTTTAGCTTCTACGCCCAGTTGTTGAGCGCTTTGCAACAAGAAATGTTTGGTGAGTACATGGACATCTTCTTTGCGTTCACGAAGTGCAGGCAATCGCAAGCGAATCACATTCAATCGATGAAACAAATCCTCACGAAACACGCCGTCCTTCACTCGTTGCTCCAAGTTTTGGTGCGTAGCGGCAATCACACGCACATTGGCCTTGACGGAACTGTGCCCTCCAACACGGTAAAAATGTCCGTCTGACAAAACCCGCAAAAGCCGCGTTTGCAAATCAAAGGGCATGTCTCCGATTTCATCCAAAAAGAGCGTACCGCCTTCTGCTTGCTCGAAACGCCCCCGTCTGGATGTTTGAGCGCCTGTGAATGCGCCGCGTTCGTGACCAAAGAGTTCACTTTCAAGCAAATCTTTGGGAATGGCCGCGGTGTTGATGGCCACAAAAGGACCGCTCGCCCTTGGGGAGTGTTTGTGCAGTGCGCGCGCAACCAACTCTTTACCAGACCCTGATTCCCCCGTAATCATGACTGTCACATTGCTTTGAGACAATCTGCCAATGGCGCGAAAGACATCTTGCATGGCAGGTGCTTGCCCCAGCATTTCTGGGGTGGTGGCCATGCCTTCTTCGGCAACTTCTTCCCTCTGACTTTCTGCCAGAGCACGTCGAATCAATTCAATGGCTTTAGGCAAATCAAAGGGTTTGGGAAGGTATTCAAAGGCACCATTTTGGAAAGCTGAGACAGCACTGTCCAAATCAGAAAAAGCCGTCATGATGATGACAGGCAGACCCGGAAGCTTTTTCTTGACTTCGGTCAGTAAATCCAAGCCAGACCCACCAGGCATCCGAATGTCACTGACCAACACTTGCGGTCCCTCACGCCCCTCCTCTGTGGCCAGTGCCGCCAGAACTTCCCGTGGGTTGGTGAAGCTTCGCGTAGTCAAGCCCTCGCGAAGCAAGGCTTTCTCTAAGACGAATCGAATGGATTGGTCATCGTCTACGATCCAGATAGGCTTCATGGGTCTCAACTTTCTCTATAAAGTTTGCTCGTTTCTGAACTTCAGATCAGGGCAACGGAATTAATATTTTGAAATCTGTTCGACCTGGCACGCTCTCACACTCGATCAAACCGTGGTGCTGTTGGACAAAGGTTTGAGCCAACGTTAAACCTAAGCCAGAGCCACCTTCTCTTCCAGAGACCAAGGGGAAGAAAATTCGGTCTTTGATCGAGTCTGGAACTCCAGGCCCGTTGTCAATGACATGCAATTCCAATGCCAGTTTGTACCGCTGCTTTCCGAACGTACTTTGGCGGGCGATCCTCGTCTTGAAAATCAGTTCTGCATGCCCTTCCAAGATCTGGTCAGACAAAGCCAATGCGGCATTGTGTGAAATGTTCAAGACTGCTTGGATGAGCTGTTCTCGATCGCCTCTGAACTCTGGGATGGAGGTGTCATAGTCGCGAACCACCCGCATTCCCCTTGGAAACTCAGACACAATCAAAGACCGAACCCGTTCACAAACCTCATGAATATTCACATCGCCCACCACATGCGGGCGACGATGCGGGGCCAGCAACCGATCCACCAAGGTCTGAAGTCGATCAGCCTCTCGAATGATCACCTGGGTGTACTCAGTCAACTCTTTAGATTCCATCTCCATCTCAAGCAATTGAGCCGCGCCGCGAATACCTCCCAATGGATTTTTAATTTCGTGAGCTAAATTGCGAATCAATTCTTTATTGGCTTGTGCTTGGTCCAACAAGCGCTCCTCTCTGTCCTGCCGTGTTTGTTGTTGAATGGGCAACAGTTCAATGATCACTTCGTTTTCCTGGTCCGACTGCGCCACAATGACGTGCACAGGCAAACCTTCCTCAGGATTGATTCGAAGTAACTCTGCGTCATACCGCAGAGCAGCGAACTCATTGGCTTGCGCGCCTGCCAAGGCATGCAAAAGTGGTTTTGAGTCCGCAAAGAAATTCAAAAATGATTGCCCCTCTAAACTTCGTCGGGACTGACCCATCACATCTTCTAATTCGGCATTGACAAACAAAACGGTGCTATCGCACTTGAGAACCGCAATCGGAGTTGCCAGCCAATCAAAAGCATGAAAACGAAGATGAGCGGGCAATTGATTTAAGTTTGATTTCAATAAAGCATCTGCCATCTGAGCCTCACTTTGTTTGAGCTGTGGCCAAGTTCACAGATTGCCTTGAAAGTTCACGTTGCAAGGCTTGAATATCGCGCTCAATGCGTTGAAGTTGACTTTTCAGGCTCAGCACACGTTGCTTGTATTCAGGTGCATGGATGGTTTCACCCGCGAGCAAAGCAGGAACCCCTTGGTTGTAAAGGCGCACCATTTCAGCTTGCTTTGCACTCAGCTTTTGCCACTCATCCTCCAAGATGGTGCGCGCCTGAAGCGCGCGCTGTTGAGAGGCTGCTGCATCACTTGGGGGCATTTCTGCTCGCTCTAAATTCATTTCTGTCGTCGGCTTGCGAGGACGAGTTGAAACAGTCGCTTGCACCCGAGTGCCTTCAATTTGAGTGGGCACTGAAGTCTCTAATTTTTGGCATTGCTGGGGGTTGGCAGGTTTGTTGGTGATTTCTTGACCACACTTGTAGACAAGCTCATCGGCACTTGCGGTGCAGAGCGAAACAATCAACAAGATCAAAGCGATCACATAGGCCCTTGTTTTGTTGGTTTGCAAAAAATTGATGGGCATTCAAGCTTTCCTGACACAAAGAAAAAGGACGACCTGAGCCGTCCTTTTCGGGTAGGGCTCAGCTGCCCAAGTTCACTGCAAATTACAGTGAGTAGTACATCTCGTATTCGATCGGATGGACAGCTTGACGGAAGCGTGTGACTTCACCCATTTTCAATTCAATGTACGCGTCGAGCATGGAGTCTGTGAACACGCCACCTTTTGTGAGGAAGGCGCGGTCTTTGTCCAAATACTCGAGGGCTTGATCCAAGCTGTGGCAAACGGTTGGCACCAATGCATCCTCTTCAGGTGGCAAATGGTACAAATCTTTGGTAGCTGCTTCGCCTGGGTGAATCTTGTTTTCCACGCCGTCCAAACCAGCCATCATCAATGCAGAGAAGCAGAGGTATGGGTTGGCCATTGGATCTGGGAAGCGCGCTTCAATTCGGCGACCTTTGTCAGAAGCAACGTGAGGAATGCGAATGGAAGCAGAACGGTTGCGGCTAGAGTAAGCCAACTTCACAGGCGCTTCAAAACCGGGCACCAAACGCTTGTAGCTGTTGGTGGTTGGGTTGGTGATGGCGTTCAAAGCACGTGCGTGCTTGATGATGCCGCCGATGTAGTACAGCGCGAAGTCTGACAAACCTGCGTAGCCATTGCCAGCGAACAGGTTTTTGCCGTCTTTCCAGATGGACTGGTGCACGTGCATGCCGGAACCGTTGTCACCGACCAAAGGCTTGGGCATGAAAGTAGCTGTTTTGCCGTAGGCATTGGCCACGTTCCAAACCACATACTTCAATGTTTGAGTCCAGTCAGCGCGTTGCACCAAGGTGCTGAAGCGTGTGCCGATTTCGTTTTGACCTGCGCCCGCCACTTCGTGGTGGAACACTTCAACCGGGATGCCCATGCCTTCAAGAATCAAGGACATTTCTGCGCGCATGTCTTGTGTGCTGTCAACGGGAGGCACTGGAAAGTAACCACCTTTGACAGTTGGACGGTGACCGCGGTTGCCGCCTTCCATTTTGGTACCTGTGTTCCAAGGTGCTTCGTAGTCGTCAATCTTGAAGAACGAACCAGACATGTCGCTGCCGAAACGAACGTCGTCGAACAAGAAGAATTCTGGCTCGGGCCCAAAGTAAGCTGTATCGCCCAAACCGGAAGCTTTCAAATAGGCTTCAGCGCGCTTGGCGATAGAACGGGGGTCACGGTCGTAGGCTTTGCCATCACCTGGCTCCAACACGTCGCAACCCAGGATCAAAGTTGTTTCTTCGAAGAAAGGGTCAATGTTGGCAGTGATGGGATCGGGCATCAACAACATGTCGGAGGCTTCGATGCCTTTCCAACCGGCAATGGAAGAACCGTCGAAAGCGTGGCCGTCAGTGAACTTGGCTTCGTCAAAGTGGGAAATTGGCACGGAAACGTGCTGCTCTTTGCCACGGGTATCGGTGAAGCGGAAGTCAACAAATTTGACTTCGTTGTCTTTCACCATCTTCATTACGTCTGCGACGGTCTTTGCCATCAAATTCTCCTAAGGATGGGTATTGTTAACGGGTTCTTCGGGAATGCAGTTTCTATGCCAACAAAGGCAGATAACGGCAATTTCCCAAGTCCGCTATTGTGCCCTGAGGACAGGGATTCACTTGGCGTCTGATTGGGAATTTTTCACCTCCAATTGACGCACCACAATGCGCAAATATTGCCCCATTATAGTGCGCAATAAATTAACGCACCATTTCAGGGCCAAGCTCAACAGAAAATGGTTTTAAGCCGTCTTTCAAGGCCTGAAAAGCGGTCTCGACGTCAGGTTCAGCGCCTTTGACGCCCAACTCGATGTGCTTGCCCCACGTGGGGTGGTCCACGCTTGGAAGGCTGAAAACCTTGACGTTTGCATGCTGAAACTCAATGCGTTCCATCAACGGTGTCAGAGTTGCCTCCATTGCGCCAAAAACAATCACAGACCTCTCGATGCGCTTGGGTGCTGCGCCCCAAGTTTGACAAAAGGTATCTAGCTTGTCTTGCATCATGGGCCAAGCCATGACCGGAAAACCAGGCACAAAGTGAACCAAGCCTTGTCCCGCGCCCTGACAAGTGAAACCAGGAATTTTGTTGTAAGGGTTGAAAATGATCTGAGCCCCTTGGGGAAACGTGCCCATGTTCAATCTGTGAAGGTTGTCGTCGCGTTCAGGCTCAAAGGCAACACCCTGCTCCAAGGCGACATCGCGCATTCGTTCCAAGATCAAGGCCTTGGCTTGCTCTTGCAATGCCAAGGGCACACCCAAAGCTTGAGCCGCACATTGGCGGGTGTGATCGTCTGGCGTTGCACCGATGCCGCCGCAAGAAAAGACCACGTCACCTGATGCAAAAGCACGGGTTAAGACCGCTGTGATGCGCGCTGGGGAATCTCCCACATATTCGGCCCAAGCCAGTTGCAAACCTCGCTCATTGAGCAGCTCAATGAATTTGGGCAAGTGTTTGTCTGATCGTTTGCCTGACAAAATTTCATCGCCGATGATGATGAGGCCGATGGAAGGCGGCATGCGATGCAAAGGTGCGTTCATAGCTGTGCTTCGTTCAGGATAGTCATGGGTTCTTCTCTGAGGCTGCTTAAGGCAAGCAATAAAAAGTGAACAAACCAAAGCGCTGAAAAGATAAAAACAAAGGTGTAAATCCAAACTGCAATGGGAATGAGAATGACAAAGGCAGCAGCAAACAAAGCGCCCGAAGCCCACACCAAACTTGGTGCTGCACCCATTGCCCCGGTAAGAACTCCCATACCTAACAATTGCAATCGAAATCGCCTCATGAGTTCTACCCTCTCTTGCGCAGAAGCATGTTCAGCCAAGACATCGTAAGTCATGACCCTGTAAGTGAGCCACCCCCAAATCAATGCTGGCAACAGGATAGCCAACGGTGGGATCCACCAAAGGGGCAAGGTCAAGATCATGACGCCCATGGCCAAGATAACAGACATCAAAGTCCACAAGACGCTTTGCCATAAGGAACCGCCGCGTTTGCGCTCTAAATTGGGGAAGCGCCTTGCGCATACCAAGCTCACCAAAGCGGGGGTCATCATGAATGAGACTGCCAACAAGGACATGATCATGACCACTGGGGTCACCGCCAAAATGATGACCAATGGGGCCAGCACTGCCTTCAAATTCATCAATCCGACACGCTCCAACCAAGTCCACGCCCACGCCATCACAGGACTGCCTTCCATCCCTGTGCGCACGGTATTGAGCGCAAGGTCCCAGTACATCATGCCCAAGCCTGTCACGATGACCGCCATCAAGATAAGCGGCAACAAGGAAAGCAAGATGACTTTGGGATGCAGGCAGTAAGCAAGAGCACGCCAAAAAGAGTCCATGAAAATTTTCATGAACCCGAATCCTTGCTCATCAAACGCACCAAGCCTAATTTTTGTTGCAACCAAAAAGTCTGACCATAATCACGACCCTCTTCCACTTGGTCGCGGACACCTGTTGGGTCGTATCTGTTTGAAAAGTCAGCGGTTTTGAACACCATGTCCCACCATGGAAACAACACACCAAAGTTGTGTCCGCCCAGGGTTTTTCGGCCTGCTGATTCGTGACCAATCCCAATGGCGTGGTGCAAGCGATGAAACTTTGGGCTGACCCACAAGCGATCTCCAAGCCAGCCAAAACTGCATCTGATATTGGCGTGTTGAAAACTTTCACTCAATTGACTCAACACCACCAAGGCTACAAATTGCCCCGGGCCCACGCCAATCAGTTTGGCCACAACAGACAATAAAAGCGCGGTCATCACATCGTCTAACAAATGATTGCGGTTGTCCGTCCATAGGGTCATTTGTCTTTGCGAGTGATGCAAAGAGTGCAGCGCCCACCAGCGATTGAACTGATGCTGCCCTCGGTGAATCAAGTAGTGAACAAAATCGAAGACGATGAGGTAAAGAAAGAAACTGACCCAGGCAATGTCTGAGACGCCTGGCCACAGGGCATCGATATTGAAAGTTGGAAATCCATGCACGCGCAACATGCCAAATGCAGTTTCCACGGCATTTTCAAAAGTAAAAAACATGAACAGCTTGAAAAGACCCAAGCGATGGATGAGGGTGTAAATCACATCGACTTTGACCCCTTTGGAATCTGTGACAGGTTCGAAAGGTCGCCATTTTTCCAAAGGCGCAATAAGGACAAGCAAGATCAGAATTTGCAGCAAACCAATCAAGAGCCAACCGGTTCCTTCATATGCCACATCCAACAAGTTGCCAGCACCGAAAGCAAATGCCATGGGCTGAACCGCACTTTCAAACAACATCGTTTGCAGAGCTGCAAAGGTGTCAATGAGCCATTCAATCAAAGATGTGAGCATGAAATTGAGGGTCCGGCATTCAAGGTGCTTTATGGCACCGTAGAAAGTAGTTTCGAATATTGAGGGTGTTGGCGCAAACTGGCAAAACAAAAACCTTTTTCTTTCAAGCCCACAATGAGGGGTTCTAGCACCTTGGGCGCCCACGGGTCTTGTCGAGACCAAATGCCCAAATGAGCCATCAAAATATCGCCCGTTCTGATCGTTTGAAGTGAAGTTCTAAGCAACTTCGCATTGCTGTAGGTTTGGCTAGACAATTCGTCGCCCAAAAAGCCCGCTGGAGACCAACCGACGTGGGTGTAGCCACATTGGCTTGCTACCTGCAACAGGGCTGGCGAAGTTTTGCCACCTGGCGCTCGGAAAAGAGGCAAACTGGCACGGCCGGTCATGGCTTCAAGACGCTGCGAGGCTTTTTTCAAGTTGGCGCAGTAGTCTTCTGCTCGCCACATTAAATTTTGGTCTTTTTGCTCGCCTGCGCTGGGTCGAATTTTGAAATTTTGTGCATCAATGTCGGATCGCCAATACGCATGATCAAAAGTGTGACTGGCAAAGTCATGGCCCTCGCTGGCCCGCTCTTTCCACCATGCAGACCAGTGCTGGCCTAAGCTCCCATCACCCTCTTGTGTTCTTTCATGGGCTCCGAAAAAAGTGACTGGCACTCGATGCTTTCGAAGCACTTCAGCAATCAGAGGCGCCACGCCCATGTGGCCGGTATCAAAAGTAAGGTAGATTGGTTTTTGACATTGCGGCAATGATTTTTGAGGCTCAGCAGCCACGGAAAAAGAAAGCGCAAGGAACGAGAATGAACCCAGAATGATTCGGGCCAGGAGGCTGTTTAAAGTGTCATTGGCGGGGCGCATGGTCCAAAGTCCAAACCCCATGGGGTGACTTACCCACTTTAATTTGACGAACCACTTGGCGGGTGGCCATGTCAATCACACTTAATTTTTGTGCCCAACGCGAAGCCAGCAAAATGGTTTTACCGTCGGCGGTGATGTCCATGCAATCAGGTCCTGAGGGGCCAGGGTACTTGTCAACCACTGTGAAGTTTTTATAGTCAATTTTACTGATGGTGTTGGCCACTCGATTGCTGACCAAGACATGCTGCTTGTCGCCAATCGCTCTGAATGCGTGTGCACCTTTTCCTGTTTGCAAATGCTTTACTTTTTTGGCGGGTCCATTTGATGACACGTCGTAGATCTCTACGCCATCGCCACCTGTCAATCCAACGAGCAAAAATTGATCGTCAGGGGTGCCAAACACATCGGCTGGCATCGGTCCTGTTTTCACACGCCACTTGATGGTTTGCGTCGCCAAATCAATGGCCACCAATTCATTGCTGTCTTGCATGGTGGTCCAGACAGTGCTGCTCTTGCTGTCAATCCACAAGTGGCTTGGCGTTTTAGAAGATTGAATGCGTTTGACCAAGGTGGGCGTTTGGCCATCCCATTTGTAAATGTCAATGTGGTTGAGTCGATTGGCGACTGTCACAAACCATTTCATGTCAGGTGAAAAACGCAAGTGATAAGGATCCAAAATTCCTGGGATAACGCGCTGAACTTCTGCAGTTCGCGGATCAATGAAAGTCAGCGAGTCAGACAAGGCATTGGCGACGATGACAGATTTTTCATCTGGCGTCAGGTAAAAGTGATGGGGCTCTTTGCCGGTTGGAATTCTCTTGGTTTCAGTCCACGTGACGGGATCGATCACACTGACATTGCCGTCAAGCGAGTTCAACACAAAAATGGGAGCGGGAGCTTTTGCCACAGGCTCGGTCGGCGGAGGCTGCGGGCTTGAGGACATGGCCAAAGCAACACTCAAAGCAGCCAAACCCATTGTGAAAGTCAGTGCTCGTAAGATCATGCTCAGAGTGTAATGGGGTATTTCGACTTCGCATCAGAACTGATTGGAAATTTGCAAAATTTTGGGCGTTCTGGTGTCAAAATTGAAGCCATGACAGCGCCAATGCTCCTCTCCGTTTTGGGTGTCCAATTAGAAGTGCAACACATTCCCATGGGCAAACTCACCGATTCTTCGGCAAAAAAACCCGTCTGCGTGTTCTTGCATGAGGGCTTGGGAAGCGTGGCGCTTTGGAAAGATTGGCCCTCCCAAATTTGTGAAAGCCTAGCTTGCGAGGGCTGGGTATATTCCCGCCAAGGTTACGGCCAATCGGATGGCATCACCGACGTGCGAGGCGCAGGACGCTTGAAAGCAGACTATCTGCACCGCGAAGCGCTGGAAGTTCTGCCGGCCCTGTTGGCAGCTCTAGAGATCTCCAACCCTCTCTTGATTGGTCACTCTGACGGTGGCAGTATTTCTCTCATTCACGCGAGCCAATTTTCAGTGGCGGGCTGCGTGGTTCTGGCACCTCATGTGATGGTGGAAGACATTGCCGTGAGGGCCATCTCCAATGCGCGCGACAACTTTGAGCAACTCAGGCCTAGATTGGCTGCATTTCACAAGAATGTCGATGTGGCTTTCTGGCAATGGAACGATGTCTGGTTGAGCGAAGCCTTTCAACACTTTGACATCCGCCCCCTGCTCTACAAAATTCAGTCACCTTTGATGGCCATTCAGGGCTTCGATGACCCTTATGGAACCATGGCACAAATTGATGAGATAGCGGCGCGAGCGCCACAAACCCAATTGGTGAAATTAGAAAACTGCGGTCACAGTCCCCACAAAGACCAAGCCCAAGACGTGCTTCAGGCCTTGAAGTATTTTTCGAGCTCGCTGGGCAAAATCCAACGCCACTGACCTGGCGCCAAATCCTCTGGCAACTGCAAGTTGCCGATGGCACTGCGGTGCAGGCCTTCAACCCGATTGCCCACCGCTGCCAACATGCGTTTGACTTGGTGGTACTTCCCTTCGGTGAGAGTGAGTTTCAAATGGGTCTCTGACACCTTTTCACAAGCCGCAGCTTGCACTGGCTTGGGGCTGTCATCCAGCACCACACCGGACAATAATTTTTCCACTTGTTGGTCAGTGATTTCGTGCTTGGTGGTGACTTCGTACACCTTGGGCATGTGGTGCTTGGGTGAACTCATGCGGTGAATGAATTTGCCGTCATCGGTGAGCAATAACAAGCCGGTGGTGTCTTGGTCCAAGCGACCAACCGCTTGAACGCCTTGAACCGCGGCCTTTTGAGGCCGCAATCTCAAGGGTGATGGCAGCAAGGTGTAGATGCTGGGCCAGGTAGAGGGCTTTTGTGAACACTCGGTGCCTGTGGGTTTGTGCAGCATGAGGTAGGCGCGGTCGAAGTAGGGCCACTCGACGCCCTGTACTTTGAACTTGAGATTTTCGGGATCAAAAAAGACGCCGGGGTCGGCTTGCACCTCGCCCTCCACGCTCACATAGCCTTGTTGCACCAAACCTGCGCAAACGCGTCGCGTGCCAAAACCCTGGCTAAAGAGGACGTCCTCCAACCGCATGGGCTTCATGTCACAACTTCTCTCTGCAATCGCTCTTCCTTCTCACTTCATTCACTGAAGTCTCAAATTACTTCAAAGCTTTGAAACGGACGCGCTTGGGCTTGGCACCCTCTTCGCCCAATCGTTTTTTCTTATCAGCTTCGTACTCTTGGTAGTTGCCATCAAAGAAGACCCATTGGCTATCGCCTTCAGCAGCCAAGATGTGCGTCGCAATGCGGTCTAAGAACCAACGATCGTGGCTGATGACCATGACCGATCCAGCAAACTCAAGCAAGGCATCTTCCAAGGCGCGCAAAGTTTCCACATCCAAGTCATTGGAGGGTTCGTCCAGCAGCAGCACGTTGCCGCCTTCGATGAGTGTTTTGGCCAAGTGCAAGCGACCGCGCTCACCACCCGACAACATGCCCACTTTCTTTTGCTGATCGCCACCATTGAAGTTGAAACGACCGCAATAAGCACGGCTTGGCATTTGGAACTTACCAACCGTCATGATGTCCAGACCACCTGAGACGTCCTCCCAAACGGTTTTTTCGTTGGAAAGTTCATCACGGTTTTGATCAACGAAGGCCATCTTTACAGTTTGACCCACTTTGATGGATCCGCTGTCGGGCTTTTCTTTGCCTGCAATGAGTTTAAAGAGCGTTGATTTGCCAGCGCCGTTAGGGCCGATGATGCCCACAATGGCGCCAGCGGGCACATTGAAGCTCAAGTTGTCAATCAGCAGGCGGTCACCGAAGGACTTGCTGACGTTGCTGAATTCAAAAACTTCGTTGCCCAAACGCTCGGCCACAGGAATGAAAATTTCCTGTGTTTCATTGCGTTTTTGGTAGTCGTAATCGCTCAGTTCTTCAAAGCGAGCCAAACGCGCCTTGCTCTTGGCTTGACGACCTTTGGGGTTGGAACGGGCCCATTCCAATTCTTTTTTCATGGCCTTGGTGCGTGCATCTTCTGTGCGTTGCTCTTGGCCCAAACGTGCCTCTTTTTGCTCCAGCCAATTGGAATAATTGCCCTTGTAGGGAATGCCGTGGCCGCGGTCAAGTTCCAAAATCCATTCGGCCGCATTGTCTAAAAAGTAACGATCGTGGGTAATGGCCACCACGGTGCCAGGGAAACGTTGCAAGAACAACTCAAGCCAATCGACACTTTCTGCGTCCAAGTGGTTGGTGGGCTCGTCCAGCAGCAACATGTCGGGGCGGCTGAGCAACAAACGGCACAAAGCCACACGGCGTTTTTCACCGCCTGAGAGTTTGCCAATGATGGCGTCCCATGGGGGCAACCGCAAAGCGTCTGCTGCAATTTCCAGTTGGTGGTCGGATGCGTCACCTGCTGTGGCGATGATGGCCTCGAGTTTGGCTTGCTCTGCAGCCAGTGCATCAAAATCGGCGTCTTCTTCAGCATAGGCTGCATAAACTTCTTCGAGGCGAGCTTGAGCGGCTTTCACCTCGCCCATGCCACCTTCAACCGCTTCGCGAACAGTTTCGTCGGGGTCCATCTGGGGCTCTTGTGGCAGATAGCCAATTTTGAGGCCGGCCATGGGAATGGCTTCGCCCTCAATTTCCTTGTCGATACCGGCCATGATTTTCAACAAAGTCGATTTACCGGAACCGTTCAAACCGAGAACGCCAATTTTGGCGCCTGGGAAGAAACTGAGAGAAATGTCTTTGAGAATGTGACGCTTTGGCGGCACGATCTTGCCGACGCGGTTCATAGAAAAAACGTATTGGGCCATAACTGGGATGCTCTTCAAAAGGGAGGAGGAAGATGATTTTCCAAAAGGGAAATTAAATTTCCCCAACCCGTGATTATCCCTGTCTTTAGGTACCCCTTCTGGGCTTTCTGCCCCTGAAATCTCTCAAATTACAAGACTCGATCGCCCGATTTACCGCTTCGACTGGAAAATTGGACCCGCGCGTCTTGGGTTTCTAAACCAATTCGGGCTGCTCTTCCTGCGTAAATCTGTGATTTAAGCCATTCTGCCTCTGCCTCCAACGCATCGGCTGACTTCACGGCTGTGAACCAAACTTTGGCCTCGGCGTCCCAGCGGTAGCCGCGAGCTTTGAGCTTGTCTTTGGTTTCGAAAGGAGAACCGAAAGCTTTGACCACAGTTCGGGCTTGTTCGGCCGACTTGAAAAGTTGCTGCAAGCCAGTTAAAGGCATTTCCTCTGCTTTTGTCTTCAAGGGCGAAGACAAAACCCTTAGCAAAGCATGACAGTCCACTTGCGCGCGGTGAGCGTCGTAGAACCAGCCCAATTCGCTGCACAAAAATTCCAATTTGGCGGATCCCAAACCTTGGGCTTTCCAGTTGATGCCAGCGAAGGAGCACGCCCATGCTTTGTGCTCAAACACTTCCAATCGGTGTTCTACGAAAGGCCGATCGAATCCGGCGTTGTGGGCTACGATGAGATCGGCGCGTGCCACCATGTCTTTGATTTTGGCTTCGTTGAGTTGATGGCCTTTCACGTCTTGGTCGGTGATGCCTGTGAGCTTGACAATTTCTGGGGGAATAGGCCGTCCCGGATCTTCGAAGTCTTCGTACACCTCAAGCTCACCGACAGGTTGACCACTTTGCATATCGACATCCACGGCCAGCATGGCCAACTCAATGATGTTTTCTGCGCGCCAATCTAAGCCCGTTGTTTCTGTGTCCAAAATAAGAACGCGCTGGGTAGGACCTCCAGAACCAGGTCCGAAATCTAGGACCGGAACCAAGCGACGCTTCACTTTGTAGTCTGGGTGGGCTGACAATGTGTCAGCCATTTCATCGAAATTCATCATTGCTCACTTTTTTTCTGAAGTGTCTATTTTGACGGATGAAACAAAGCGTCTGCAAGACCGCCACTTCGTGTAACCCGTTGACCCACAGAATGGAACAAGACAGACGCACTGGGCACCCACCAGGTTAAGCGGGATTTAGCGCGTGTGACGCCGGTGTAAAGCAACTCGCGCGTGAGCACAGGGGCATCTCGGTCGGGCAGCACCATCAGCACATGGTCGTATTCAGAGCCTTGCGATTTATGAACCGTCATGGCCCACACAGTTTCAACCGCGTCCAATCGGGAAGGCAGCACCCATCTCACGCCGCCTTTGCCGTCGGGAAATGCAACGCGCAGGCCAGTGGCGGTGGGTAAACATTGGCCCACATCACCGTTCATGAGGTTCAGGTGATAGTCGTTACGGGTGACCATCACGGGTCGCCCTACAAACCAAGCTTGCTTTGGATTGCCCTTTGAGAAACTAAGCTCCGAGCCTTTAAACAGCCCAAGTGCACTGGCAATTAAATCGTTCATGACATGGACACCCCAAGCGCCTTGCCTGAGTGCGCACAAAACCTGAAATTCACTGAAGCATTTCATCAAATGAAGCGCTTGGGCGTTGTCACAAATGGCGGCCTCTGCTTGCAAAGCTTGGAGGGCCTGCAACCAGTTGCGCCATCCCAACCGAAGCGTCATTGCAACTTCTGGATGCAATTGCCCCTGCGATCGATCCCGCCACGCATCTGGCAAGCGTTGAACTTCTTGCGCCAATTGATCTTGGCCGCTGAGTGGCACCTGCAATCTTTGCCACTGCGATTGCAATTGAGTCTGATCGCCTTCATTGATCATTTTGGCCCACTGACCAATGGCGCTTTGAGCATTAAAGCGGCGACTCACAAGCAGCACCGCTGTTTGTTCTGGCAATGAACAGGCCTTTGCGTTAACGGGTTCGGTGAAGTTTTCTGACAGGGCTGCACCTTCACAAAGTTGTGACCAAACGCCGCCCGCTTCGACAGAAGCCAGTTGATCTTTATCGCCTAGCAAGACCAGTCTGGCATTCTGTGGCACACACTTCATCAGGCGTGCCATCAATTCCAAATCAATCATGGACGCTTCGTCTACCACCACCAAGTCGGTTGCCAGCATAGGGGCCGGCCTGACGGCTGCATCTGGGTTGTATTGCAAAAGTTGGTGCAAGGTGACCGCTTGAACCGGCAATCCTTCAGCCCAAGCTTCAGGCAAACTGGCCAAAGCCGATTGGATGGAGGTGCTCAATCGGCTGGCGGCCTTGCCCGTGGGTGCAGCCAAATGAATGCGCAGCGTTTGATGTTGATCACGTGCTGTATGTTGAAGAAGCGCCAGCAACCTGACCACGGTTGTGGTTTTGCCTGTGCCAGGTCCCCCCGTAATCAAGGTGAGTCCTGCGCGAAGTGCTTTTGCACAGGCAACGCGCTGCCAATCTGTTTCTGTGCTGGTTGTTTGAAACAGCAAGTCCAACTTTTGGCCAGTATCTTGGGGAACTTCAAAATGTTGAGACAACCTGTTTTGAATTGACTGCTGAATGGTTTGCTCTGCCTGCCATGCGCGGCGCAGGTAAAGACGAACAGGTTGGCCGTCAATGCGAGTAGCCGTGACCAACGGGGAATTTTCACCGGCTGCCCAGGGCAGTGATTTGGCAGCTTGCACCCAAGGATTTGCAGTTTGGGAAAGTGCGGGATTTTTTTCCTTTGCTTGCTGAATCTGCGTTTCAGTCAAGGGCAATGCAGCCACCTGCGCCTGAGACCAATCTAGCAGATGTGACGGGTCGTGCCACAAGGCTTCGAGGTCTAAGCAGGCATGCCCTCTGCCCATTTGATGGCTGACCAACAAGGCCAATAAATCGTGAAGAGGCTCTGGTGTGGCTTGGTGAGATTTTAAAAATTGAAGCCATGCCACATCCAACGCCGTCCAAGGCCATGCCACCTCATTTGCTGCAGGTTGAAAGTCTCCAAGTTTATTTTTTGAGAGTAAAAATGTCATGCGATGACGCCCGCTTGGGGCTCCACATTTTTTTCTTTGAAGGCTTCATCCAAAGCATGAATCAACTCAAAGGGAGGTCTGTGCGCATAAATGCCTTTCCCCACTTGATCAATGCCGCGCAAATAAAAGTAGACAGCGCCGCCCATGTGTTGATCGTAGTTGTAGTCTTTCAATCGTGACTTTAAAAGACGGTGAACAGCCAAGATGTACAAAGTGTATTGAACCTCATACCGATGACTTAGAACACTTTCTAGCATGCTGTCTTGTGCATAGTGCGGCAACTTGTTGGATTTGTAATCGAGCACGTAATAATGGCCTTCATGCTTCAACACGATGTCCATAAATCCAGTGAGCAAACCATTGAGTTGTTGCGGCTGCAATGCGGGTCTTTCTTGACCCACATGCAAATGGCTTCTGATGAGCTTGTCGATGTATTGAGACGATACGCCATGGGTTTTGAGGGTGAACCCCATTTCGGGCCAGGCGTTTTGGGGGTTGAGTAGGGACAGGCTTAGGTTATTGAGGTCGTGGAATGGGTGGGGTTCGCTGTGGCTTTTCACTGCAATCTGACGGTTCTGTGTCTCAGCCTCAAAACAATGTTGATCTGACCCCAATTGACTTGACCCCAATTTAGTTTGTGCGCATTGGCGAATGAGGTTGAGGCAGAGGGATTGGTGCTCGGGGTTGAGTTGCAGGCTGTTGGCTTGCGTTTGCCACCAGTATTGCCAGCGGATTTGGGTTTCGGGCAAGACAGAGGTACTTTCTTGCAGCAGGGGCCAGCCTTCTTGGAGTTGCCATTCAAAAATATCGTGAAGCAAGGTGCCGTAAGCGCTGCCAGCAGGAAATGCGTTGTAGGGCGGTTGCAATGAATTGGGATTTGCTGAATTGATTCCGGCTGATGAATTCTGAGTCAGCGCATCTGGATGGGCAGGATTGTCGAGTTGCGAATCTAACCAGCGTTCTTCGCGATCAAACGTGGGCGTTAAAACCTTGGATGTGAACTCACCCAGATTGCGCGTGAGGGCACTGAAACTGGTCGTCCATCCGGCGCTTGGCAACACGCGTGAGGGCTTTCTGGCAACACAAGGCAGGCTGTCAGTCTGAGTTTGTATTGGCACATAGCTCAGATCGTTGGCAACTGGTGCCTGCATCACTTCAATGTCATCACAAGACGCCCATGCATGTAGCTTGTCAAACAGATCTTCGGCCGACTGACGCTTCAACAAAACACTGAGCGCGCTTTGTGGCTGGCTGTCTTTGTCTTTGCCTTTGAAATCGTCTTTTCGCTTGGCTACGCCCATCCACATGGCTTGTTGCGCGCGCGTAAGCGCCACGTACAACAAACGAATGTCTTCTTGTAATCGCTCCTCAGGTGTTCTGAGCGATTCATCTTTGTCCTCTTTGAAATTGGACACGAAGGGTAAAAATACCAAGGGATACTGCAAGCCTTTGGCTTTGTGAAACGTGATCACCTGAACTAACTCTTCATCGGTTTCAAGTCGCATCTGCGCCGCCTCACCCTGCGCTTGGGGATCGGCCAGCTGATCGGTGAGAAAGCGCAACAATGCCGATTCACCTTGCAATTGAAGACTGGCAGATTGGAGCAACTCTCCCAAGTGCAAAAGATTGGTCAAACGACGCTCCGCCGTATCGCCCTGGTTTTGCATGCGCCTGCCAATGCCTTGTTCATGCACAATTTTGTAGAGCATGGGTAAGAAACCTTGCCGCTGCCAAGTTTGGTGCCAAGCGTTAAAACGCTCCACCCAAACATCCCAAGCGTCTTCGGCATTGATGACTTGCTCAATTTCAGAAAGACTGAGGCAAAGTGTGCGGGTGGTAAGGGCTGCACGCAGCAACTTGGCATTTCGCGCTTGTAAAACAGCTTCCAAAATAACGGCCAAGTCAAGTGCTTCACGCGTGGCGTAAACGCTGTCTCGGTCAGACAAATAAACACTTCTGACCCCTCGCTGTTTCAACGCTTGCCGAATCTTCTTGGCTTCTTGTCCATCTCTGACCAACACAGCCATTTTGCCTGGCAATGTCACACCTTCATTCAGAAGTGCAACCATTTGCGTGGCGCAAATTTGCGCCATCTCGTCGCCATACTTCGGCCCACTGAGTGGCTTGTCCGCTTCTAAATGCCAAACCGTCAAGGCAGCTTGCTTCATGCCTTGCGCAGATTGCAAACACTTGGCCTTGGCAGGTTGCGGTGTTTGCACACGCTCAAAGGGCACCTCACCAAAAGGTTCATGAGCCAAGTCAAAAATATGATTGACGGCGTTGACCACCTCTTGGCTAGAGCGGAAATTTTCAGTGAGCGTCCAAATGGATTGGGCGGTATGTCGCGCATTTAAATAGGTGTTGAGATCTGCACCTCGGAAGCTGTAGATAGCTTGTTTGGGATCGCCGATCATCAAGAAAGCACTTGAAAGATTTTCTGACTCAGAAGTTTGAGGCATCAAAGAAGGGGTGGCATAGATTTTTGACAATGATGCGTATTGCCATGGATCGGTATCTTGAAACTCATCCACCATGGCCACAGGAAATTGCGCACGGATCATCTCGGGCAATCGGCTGTCCTGCGCATGCAGGGCTCTGTGCAATCTTTGCAACAAGTCTGAAAAATCAAAACTCGCCAAATTCTTTTTCTGCTGCAAATACGCTCGGCCTACTTTGATGGCAGCGTGCTGCAACAAATGAACACCCACATCGGGTTCACGTTCAATCTCTGCCATCCAGTCGCCGATGGCATGCCAAACGCCGTGCGCATCGTCTATGGGTGCAGCATCTTTTTTCAGGCTGTTGTTGAGCTTTTCAAACGTGAACTTCTGCAAAGCTTCTAGGTCTGCCGCCTCGCCTGAAGCCCATTCAGACAAATGTCGGATGAAGAAATCGTGCTTTTTGGGAATATAGATATTTCCCTTTAAGTCCTTGCTGAGGGCTGCGGCCAACTTCGACAATGCATTTTGCATGTTGTCGACCAACAATTGGCGCGCATTGGCCTCAGCCTGTATTTCCAGAGTTTTCCATGCCTGCCATGCCTTCAAAGATGACGTGGGATCGGGATCTGAAGCTGGACTTGGAAAATCACCAGGTGATTTTTCGAAGCGCTGCCATAAGGGTTGGATCTTTTTCAGCAAGACTTCAGGTGAAGCCCCCAAATCCTTCAGGGCACCCCATTGGTGAGCCTCTAAGGGATAGACAAACTCTCGCCAGTAGTCTTTGACCAACTTTAATTTCAAAGCCGGTGCATCGTCCAAACGTTTTTGATCAAACAAGCTTTGACTGTCAAACGCATGCTGCCTCAACATGCGACTCGACCAACTGTGAATGGTGTAGATGGCGGCCTCGTCCATCCACTGCGCCGCTGTCTCAAGCTTGGCAGCGTGCAATATGTTGTGTTCGGTGCCCAGTGTGGCTTGAAGATCTTTCAAGAAATCATCGACCTCTTTGGCTTGGCCTCTGAAGAACAGCGCCGCCTGAGCAAGGCGATCGCGAATGCGTTCTCTTAATTCAGCCGTGGCAGCATCTGTGAAGGTCATCACCAATATTTGAGGCGGCATCAAGCCAGGCCCTTGCCAACCATGACCTAATATGAGCCTCACATAAAGCGCTGCCAAGGTCCAAGTTTTACCCGTGCCAGCGCTGGCTTCAATGAGCTGAATGCCTTTCAGTGGCAAAGACAAGACATTTAATTTTTGTGTTTGCAAGACACTCACGGCGCACCGCCTTCCATGGCAGACGCACTGACCAAGTCGGCGTACAAAACAGGCGCCCACTTGGGCAATCCAGAACGAAGTTCATCAAAGCTTTCAAAAGATCGCTGCACATACAGTGAGCGGGAATCAGTGCTGTCTGATGAATAGCTGCCTGAAAAAACCTGACTCGCTTTGTCAAGTGCGTTTTCCAAGGCGGATTCTGGGTCTGGCTTTTTCTCAGCCACTGCATTGCGCAGTTGCTCGGTCACAAACGCCATTCCCGCTTTGGCAGTCACGGGCAACGGGCTCTGCCATGCCTGGGCATAAACATTCAGCCACTGAATCAACAATTGCTGAGCACTCTGAGGCGACATCGGAGCTAACACAGCGACACCATCCAGGCCCACTGCCACTGAACGTACTGTCCAACCTGCAGCGCAAAGAAGTACATGGGCGGGCCACAAATTGATCAACACGTCTGGCCTGGCTATTTGCTGATCTTTTTGCCCAGTGGCCACCGCGCCAGGCCGGGTGATGATCTGCAAAGCATCTGCCTCACCTTTTCGCAAACCTTCAATTTCAGCGTGAATTCGAACAAGACCCCAAGGCATGGCAACGCTGAGCTCGATCGATTGAGTTGGCAGTTGATGCGGGTATTGATCGAGGTAGCCTGCTGCGCGATCTTTGACACGAAGAACGGCTTCATATTGCTGATTCAAAACCAGCTGCCCCGCGGCACCCATGGGCAATTGACCCGAAAGTTGTTCTGCATCTCGTTGTTGTTCAATCCATGTTGAATCCAACATAGAACGGCCTAGTAAGAATCGATCAAGTCCATTTAAAACAAAATTTTCATCGTCAAGCAAGGCTTCTTCCGGCGCATGCAGTTGAACGCCCAGACGACTTCGCCAATAGACCTCCACAGGTTGTTTGAGAAGTCGAATGCATTCTTTCAAAGACCATTCAGTGATGGGCGTGAAACTCCCAACTGATGCCGATGAGGTAGGGGGTGAAACATTCTCTTGCTGCGACATCTGCCAATCGTCAGCATAGGTATAAAACTCAGCGTTAGGTTTGAAATACTTGGCAGAGAAAGCTTGAAGGGGCTGTAAAGTGGCATCCAAGCTAGGGAAGAAACGAGCCTTCAGTGTGTCTCGTAACTGAGAGACCAATACCGAAGAAGGCATCGATTGATTGTCGGTGGCCCTTCGGCCTTGCCAACTGATGTAAAGCCTCTCGCGCGCAGACAGCAGTGCCTCCAAGAACAAATATCGATCGTCTTCTCGGCGTGATCGATCGCCAGCACGCCAATGGGACGTCATTAAATCAAAATCGCGCGGTGTGCTTTGGCGAGGATAGGCGCCATCGTTCATGCCCAACAAACAAACCCCTTTAAAAGGAATAGCCCGCATGGGCATGAGGGTTGAGAACTGAACACCACCGCCGAAGAATCTTTGCTTCAAGCCTGCACTTTCCAATTCAGACAAGCAATGTTCGCGCACGACGGTTAAGGGAAGAGCGTCGTACATGCCGGCTTGGTTGCATAGCAATTGCCATTGCATCAGATCTTGCTTCAGTCGAAGCAACATTCGCTCGTCTGCATCGTTGTCGTCTGCAAAAAAGCGTGACATGACTTCGTTCAATATGCCGCACCATTCTGAGGGCGTGTGTGGCTCATTCAACTGCTTCAGGGTAACGTTGACAGCATTCAGCCACTCCGCCAAATAACCCACTTTAAGCGCACTTAAACCTGAGACCTGAGGCAAAGGCAAAACACCTTGCCAGGTAGCATTTCCTTCAGCTTGGCCTGATGCATACCCGAGTAGCAAACGCTGCAATCCAAAGGCCCAAGTGTTTTGCTGAGCAAAAGGCATTTGGCTGGGAACGCCCCATTTTTGTCGGTGTGCAGCATTCAAACCCCAACGTACCGCAGCGGCCTGCAGCCACTCCTTTAAAGCATCCACATCGGCTTCGCTCATTTGAAACTTTGCGCGAACTGCCGAGATTTCAAACAGGCTGAGCCATTCAGACAAAGTCACTCTGGCCTCCGGCAAGTTGAGCAAAAACTCAAGTGCTTGCACCAAAGGCACTTGCCGAGGTGAGGTGTCGGCCACTGAAAAAGGAATGTGCCTTGGGTGTTGACTTGGAAACCTTCCAAAAACAGCTTGAATGTGCGATGCGAAGGTGGCCATGTCAGGCACCATGACCATGACATCGGAGGGCTTCCAGCTTTTATTTTCATCAAACCAAGCCCATAGCTGGTCGTGCAAAATTTCAACTTCGCGCTGCGCCGAATGCGCTTGAACCATGTGAATACTGCCATCATCCAAAATCGGTTCCGGTTGCTCTGGCATCGGACTTAAATTCAAAATATCTGACTGAATTTTTTGAAGTCTGGTGGGTGATGACTCTTTTGCAGGATCGACAAAAAAGCTTTGCTTGCTCATGAGGCTGAGGGCACTTTCTGGCTGGTCAAAGCGCTCAAGTGCATGTAAATAGTCGCGGCCTTGCTGCCCCCAAGACGACAACAAAGAATGTTTCTGCGCTTGCAAGTCCATGTCGTGACCCCAGTATTCTTGGCAGGGGTTTTGCACCATCAAAATAATTTGACGCCAACGCCCCAAAGCAGCCAAGGCTTCGACCACTTGCATGGGCAAGTTGGAAATTCCAAACACCACAATGCGAGGGGGTAAGCCTTGCGGCGGAGCAGCGCCCTCTTGTTGCACCTTGTGCATAAACCGAGAATGCACTTCTGCCCTTGAATGGCATTGGGTTGCCAACTCTGGCCCTTGGGTTTTCTGGACATCTTCTTGAAGTAACTGCCAAAGTTGAGCTTGCCATACGTGCTCACTGGGCAAAGGTTTTCGCTCACCGTTGTGATGCAATTCCCATTTGCCAGCCGCCCAATCGCTTAACCAATCGGCGCGGTAGCTTTGGTAGCCGTCAAACACGTCGGCCACTTGCTGAGCCAACTGATACCTTTGTCGTCCTAGTGGATCGTCTTTCACGTAGGCCAGCAGAGGGGCGACCTGGTGTGTTTGGGCAAAGCTGGGAAGCAAGCGCCACAAGCGCCAAACCAAGGCCTGTTTGTCAAACGGCATGGCCACGGGCACCACCTCTTGACCGAGCACCAAGCGGTACATGCGCCAAATAAAACTGGAAGGCAATTCCATGTGTGTAGCAGCGCAAATGCCCATGGCACTGTCATCGGCCAAGGCCATTTCCAGCCAGTGCTTCATGCCATTGCTTTGCACCAACAAGGTTTCGGGCACCAAAGGGGGTAAAGGATTGTTGCGAAACAAGCCAACCGTGAGATCGCGCAGGTCTTCCAAGCGATTGCCATGGAAAACCATGAATCCTGGTTGAAATGCGTTGGCCATAAAGAAAGAGCTTGTTTTTGCGCGTGGATCTTGTCTGAATTATGAGCTGAGCGCAGGCTCAGGAGACGAGCCCAGCTATAAAAAACTGTTCAAAACTCTTTGGAATTCATCGGCAGAGACGGGCTTGATGAGGAAGTCTTGCATGCCAGCCGCTTTTGCCATTGCGCGGTCAGCGTCTAAAACGTGCGCTGTCATGGCCACGATAGGGGTCATTTTCAATGCCTCGGTAATTTCAATCCGCCGAATTTCGTAGGTGGCTGTGATGCCATCCATGCCTGGCATTTGCAAGTCCATCAAAATCAGATCGTAAGTCTCTGCGCGAATTTTTTGAAGGGCCATCTCGCCATTCGCAGCAATGTCAACTGTGCAGCCTAGTTTTTGCAAAGTCCATTGCGCTAACTGCTGATTCATCGGTGTATCTTCCACCACCAACACCTTGCCTGCATGCTTTTTGGAGGGCGCAGGGTCTGCGGCTGCTTCATCAATTTCATCACGCCGACTCACTTCAATCAAATTATTTTGAAGTTCGAGTGCCGTCACAGGTTTGTACAGGTTAGAGACTCGAATACCCAAAGTTCTGGCCAAGGCACACAGATTTTGAATATCATGATTCAAGCCAAAATCTGACAGCACAATCCACTTCAAATTTCGCCACTTGCTCGCATCTTGTGCCAACAAATAGGCGGGCTCAATGTAAGCCAACATGGTGTGATCAATGACCCAAAGTGTTTGTCTTCGAAGTCCTTGCTGCAGCCAGACTTCCAAACAGGCCTGTAAGTCCGCGGGTATGACAATTTCTTGCGGGTGAATTTGCTGGGCGGCCAACAAATTTCTGAGAATTTCGCGTGAGAAGGGATTTGACTCAACCAACACGACATCGACAGAATGCGGGAGTCGACGAAACTCAAGTCCTTTTTCTATCTCAATCAATGGTTCTGCAAGACCATTCGTGGATGAAGTGGCAATGGTTTCAAACTGCGCTGTGAATGTGAAAACACTGCCGCCCCCCTCACGGGGCTTCACCTTCATTTCACCCGACATCAATTTGACCAGGTTCTTGGCAATCGACAAACCCAATCCGCTGCCGCCATATTTGCGGTTGACAGAAACATCAGCTTGACTGAAGGGCGAAAATATCATGTGCATTTTTTCGCTGGGAATTCCAATGCCAGTGTCACTGACCTCAAACGCACATTGCACACTTTGATCTGTCACTCTGATTTTTTGAACTTGTAATTTCACCCAACCTGTATCACTGAATTTCAGTGCATTCCCCAAAAGATTTTGAAGAACCTGTCCCAAGCGCAAGGGGTCACCCACCACGCGCTGGGGTACGTCGGGCTCTATGACCAAATACAGATCAATTTTTTTTTGCTCGGCTTGAAATGCAAAACCCTTCAGCGCTTGCTGACACGCCGTGTGAAGATCAAAAGGCGTTGGATCAAGGGTCAATCGGTTGGCCCCCAATCGGGTGAAGTCCAAGATGTCATCAATCAGTCGCAACAAACTTTTAGAGGCCGTTCGCGACATTTCCAAGTAGCCCTGTTGCTCGGAGCTGAGTTTTGTTCCCAAAGCCAACTCAGTCATGCCAACCATGCTGTTGATGGGCGTTCTAATTTCGTGACTCATTTGCGCCAAAAAAGAAGATTTGGCCTGATTCGCAGACTCTGCGTCATTGAGGGCGCCCGCCATGGCAATTCGATCTTCCTCTCTGCGCATCCAAATGACTGCGATGTGGCGCGTCAGTAAATAGGTCGCCAACAACATCACCAACGCCATCCCTAGAATGCCTTTTGAAGCCAGCCACCAATGTGCCTCTACCCTGCTGCGAGAAATGGCCACGGCCACGGTCAAAGGCAAATTAGCCGTCGTTCTGTAGTGAACTTCCAATTTTTCTGCGGCTTGCTGCGTGTCTTTTTGAACATGAAAATAGCGACCAAATTCTTGATTTTTCGCCACACCTAAGACAGCAGGCATCTCCTTAAAGACTTGATCGTTTGGAAACCATCTCTCAGAACTGCTGGCCAAAATTCGACCCGCGTAATCAAACACATAGACCGCGTCACAATCTTTGTCCACAGACTCTGCAAAGCCATTGATCAGGTCTTTGGGATTGATCAACACCAACCATCTGACCACTCGTCCGTCGGGACGTTTCATGCGCATGGACAAAGGCAAAACGGCAATGTCCTTCAAGGGTGCATTGCCCTGGCTCAAGTCAAAAAGATTGCGCACCGGTTGCCAACGACCTGCTGCCAAATCTTCGCCCACATCCCTGTCGAGTCCCAGTTTTTGCCAATGAACGGACTGGCTGACCACACCCTCCTCGGAGCTTGCCAGTATCAAACCATCTTCTGTCAACAATGAAATAGACCGAATAAAACTCGACTTTTCTATGACTGATTTAAGTTTGCCCTGCGAGGGCAATTGTGCATCGGGCCACTGGTTGGCCAAGGTCATGAGCGAGGTGGCGGACTCCAACGTTCGGCTGACATGATTGAACAAAATGCGGGTGAGTAAATCACCCCTCGCTTGCTCACGCTCAAGCGTGGTCTGCCGATCTTGCCAAAGATACACCGAAGCCACCAACACAATGAACAGTGCAACCGCTTTACCAAAGCGGTACACGCCATGGCCAGCATTCTGCATGGCCTGAATTGGTTTTGTAGTTGACAAGAGGCTCACAATTCAGTTGCTGCTTTATTTCAACAGCACAATCGGGTCAAGCGTGTTTTGTTTGGCGTATTGCATCAAACGGCCATCTTTTTTAATTTGGCTCAAGAAAGTATCAACGCGCTGCAGCAAGCTGGCATCGCCTTTGGCAAACGCATAAGCATAATCTGTGGTGGGCATGTGATTGGGCGCAGAAATGACCGCCGCCCAATCCGTGAGTTCAGTCATTCGCAAGCTGTAGGGATAGTCGGTCACAAAGGCATCGGCTCTGCCCGACAAAACTTCTTGCTCTCGGGTCCCTGGCGCCTGCACCTTGATCAGGCGAGCATTCTTTAAAGACCGCGCCATGATGCCTTCCATGAGCGTGCCAGCGGCTACCGCAATCACCCTGCCGTTTTGATCGAGACTTTCCCATGCTTGAAGTCCCTCTTTGTTTTTCAGGGTCACTGCGAACAAACCGCTTTTTAAATAGGCTTGAGAAAATTGCAGCCTTAACTGTCTTTCTGGCGTGATGCCAATGGCATGGGTGGCAATGTCGCAACGATCTTGTTCTAAAGATTCAAACAACTGAGAAAAATTGCTGTCGACATAGCGCACCTTGACGCCCATTTCGCGCGCCAGTTCTTGCGTGATGGCAATGTCAATGCCACTTAATTCCCGAGTTTTGGGGTTTCGATAAGTAATGCTGTAGTACTCGGGCCAAATACAGGCCCGCAATTCTTTGTTCATGAGCACACGTTCAAGTCGCGTTGTTTCTGCCCATGCCGTTAGACTTAAGAGCCACATCAAGACCCCGCACAAAAGAAGCAAATTGCACTTGCCACAGTACGGATTTCTTTCTCTTTTCAAACGCAAGAATTGAAAAATATTCATGGATAAGAATTCAATAGTTTTATATTGACTTGAAATTAAACACCAAAAATTTGTAAAAATCGAATTTATTCATTCTTTAGAATTAATTTGTGAGTTTACAGAATCGTGCGACAATCTGCCAGTTGCCGCCTCCAGTTGCCGCAACACCAGCACTTCTGCTGGGGTTTGACCCAGGCACCCGCCTGTTGTTTCCATGCCCACCTGTGAATCCCATCGGTCTTTGACTGGCGGCTGTTCCCAAACAGCCTGACATACCGATGCCATGCGCCTTTTTTGGCGCGACACCATGAAATTTGAAGAATTGAATTTGGCTCCGGCCATTCTGCAAGCCGTGCAAGAGCAAGGCTATGACACCCCCACCCCAGTGCAGGCCCAAGCGATTCCCATCGTCTTGGCAGGCCACGACCTGTTAGCAGGGGCCCAAACTGGCACCGGCAAAACGGCCGCCTTCATGCTACCCATCTTGCACAAGCTGAGTTTGTCAGAGGCCGGCAGGAACAAATTTGGCGGAAAAGCCATTCGTGCCTTGGTGCTTACACCCACACGCGAATTGGCCGCCCAGATTGAGGAATCCGCTAAAGATTACGGGAAATACCTCAGCCTCCAGTCCACCGTTGTCTTTGGCGGCGTTGGCATGAAGCCCCAAGTTGACCGCGTCAAGCGCGGCGTCGATGTTTTGGTGGCCACCCCCGGTCGCTTACTCGACCTGCAAGGCCAAGGCCTACTCGACTTGTCCAGCATTGAAATTTTGGTCTTGGACGAAGCCGATCGCATGCTCGACATGGGCTTTATTCACGACGTGAAAAAAGTTTTAGCTTTGGTACCAAAAGACAAACAGAGTTTGCTTTTCTCCGCCACCTTCAGCGATGAAATTCGCGATCTGGCCGCCACACTTTTGAAGAATCCCCAGAGCATTCAAGTGACGCCCAGCAACACCACGGTGCAGCGCATCTCTCAAGTGATTCACCCTGTGGGTCGCGGCAAGAAAAAAGAAGTGTTGGTGCACATCATCAACCAACACAATTGGAGCCAAGTACTGGTTTTCACGCGCACCAAGTTTGGCGCCAACAATGTGGCTGACTACCTCACCAAAAACGGCATCAAGTCCATGGCGCTGCATGGCAACAAGAGTCAAACAGCTCGCACCCAAGCTTTGGCTGGATTCAAGAGTGGCGATATTCGCGTTTTGGTTGCCACCGACATTGCAGCACGCGGGATCGACATTGAAGACTTGCCACATGTCGTGAATTACGAAATTCCCAATGTGTCTGAAGACTACGTGCACCGCATTGGCCGCACGGGTCGTGCCGGTGCAAGTGGCGAAGCGGTGAGTTTGGTTTGCTTGGATGAAGAAGGTTTCATGATGGAAATCGAGCGCTTTACCAAACAAGAAATTCCAGTCCAAATATTAGAAGGCTTTGGACCTGAACCGGGCGAGAAGCCAGAGCCTATTGCGATGGGACGTCAAACTTTGTGGGGCGGTGCTGGCCGGCCACCCAGCCGTGATGTGATGCAAGCCGCGGCCAAAGCAGCGCGCTCAGACATGATGCAACGCATTCGCGAAACCAAAGGTGCTGCGGGTGAAGGCGGTGGCGGAGGTCGAGGCGGTCGCTCGGGTGGCAATGGCGGTGGCCAATCTAGCCCTGAAGGTGGCACAGGACGTTCACGCAATGGCCCGCCGCCATCTCGCCGAGGCGGCCCTGCACAAGGTCCACGCACTGATCGTCATGATCGCGGTGAAAGAAGTTTTGAGGGCGCACCATCAGACCGTTTCCAGGAGCGGGGTGATCGTCGAAATGATCGTCCCAATGACAGACCCAACGACCGCAACATGGACAGAGACCATGATCGCGGCCCCGGGGGTGATGAGTTGCCACGTCACATCGACCCCCTCATGACGAATCAATTTGCGCGTCAGGGCGCACCTCGTCGAAACAGTGGTGGTGGCAGTGGCGGTCAACCCGACCCAACCCGTACCAGCATCGACAGCTTGGCTGGCAGTGGCCGCGGTGGTCCTCGCCGTCAAGGTGGTGGAGGATTTGGCGGCGGCAATGGGGGGGGTGGTGGCCGTCGAGGTGGCGGTGGCGGCTACGGCGGCGGCAATGGCGGCGGCCGATCTTTCGGTCGCTGATTAGCAATTGGCCCGACGATGATCGGCAATGGCCCGATCATCAAATTTCATCTCGGAGCTGCGCAGATCACGGTGCTTCGTTACCCTGCCCCGCATCCTTGCGCGCCACATTTTAAAAGACCGCGAACTTAATTCTGCACGCATGATTTTGATCACGCCAGGTTCTGTCACGCCCGTTCTTTCATAAATCGTCTCAAAGGTGGTGCGGTCTTCCCATGCCATTTGAATCACAGCCGATACATCACCAGGGCTGAGGGGAATGGAGTTTTCAAGCGATTTGGGCATGGTGATTGTTAATCCCTGTATTCACAATGGTTTGGCTAGGGAGATTATCCAGCAGGCCTGCAAAGGCCTGCGGCTTGACGCCACAATAGCCCCATGAAAACCACTTTCAAAGGCAACAAGCAATGCCTGCCCAGCAAGCCCTGCACTGTGTGCGGGCGCGACATGACATGGCGCAAGGCTTGGGCCAAAAATTGGGATCAAGTTTTGTACTGTTCTGACGCTTGCAGAAAGAAAAAATCAACAGCCAGTCAAGAAAGCAGCCACCATGGCTAAACCGCTGCGGCATTTGGTTTTGATATTGGGTGACCAATTGAATTTAGACGCCAGTGCCTTGGCTGACTTTGACCCCACACAAGACGCCATTTGGATGGCAGAGGTGAAAGAAGAGTCAACCCATGTCGCATCATCCAAACAGCGCAGCACCTTGTTTCTCAGTGCCATGCGACACTTTGCTGAAACCATCAAAGACAAAGCTTGGCAACTTCATTACATCCACCTTGACGATGCAGACAACGTTGGCACTTTGGCGGGGGAACTCGACAAAACCATTCGAAAAATCAAACCACAACATCTTGTCATGACGGCCCCTGGTGAATGGCGTGTCCTGCAAAATTTGAGAGCGATTGCCAAGAAGAACATCCTGACATTAGAAGTCAGAGATGATACGTATTTCTTTAGCACTGTGCGTGAGTTTGCAGAGCATGCCAAGGGCCGCAAACAGTTGCGCCAAGAATTTTTCTACCGCGAGTTACGGCAAAAAACCGGAATCTTGATGGACGGTAAAAAACCGATGGGGGGTCAATGGAACTTTGACGAAGAAAACCGCGGAAGCTTTGGCAAAGCAGGCCCGGGCTTGTTGCCCCCACCCATGCGATTTGAACCTGACACCATCACCCAAGACGTGATGCGCATGGTCAACGCCCAACTTAATTTAAACCCTGGTTCCTTGACCAGTTTTGGCTGGCCCGTCACGCGCACACAAGCTCTTGAGGCGCTCCATGGTTTCGTTCAGCACAGGCTGCCCTCCTTTGGCTTGTACCAAGATGCCATGTGGGAAGGTGAGGTTTGGCTTTACCACTCACACATTGCGAGCGCATTGAATTTGAAACTGCTCAGTCCCATAGAAGTGGTGAATTCAGCAGAAAAAGCCTATCAACAAGGCCATGCACCGCTGCCTGCGGTAGAAGGCTTCATTCGTCAAATCTTAGGATGGCGAGAATACGTGCGCGGCATCTACTGGACACAAATGCCTGAGTATCTGGAACGCAATGAAATGCTGGCAACTGCGCACCTGCCAGAGTTTTACTGGACGGGTGACACAGACATGGCCTGCTTGCGAGACGCCATCAAACAAACGCTCAAGCATGGCTATGCCCACCACATTCAGAGGCTCATGGTCACAGGACTTTATGCATTGCTCTTGGGTGTTGCACCGAAAGAAGTCCACCAATGGTATTTGGCGGTCTATGTTGACGCCGTGGAGTGGGTTGAGCTTCCCAATACCTTGGGCATGAGTCAGTTTGCAGATGGCGGCGTGATGGCCAGCAAACCCTATGTGGCCAGCGGTAAATACATCGATCGAATGAGCAACCATTGCAAAGGCTGTCGCTTTAATCCGGCATTGGCCATCGGCGAGAATGCTTGTCCATTCACAACCCTTTATTGGGATTACCTGAACCGACACGTCGATGCATTGGCCAAGAATCCGCGCATGCTCCTTCAAATCAAAAATTTAAATCGACTTTCCATTGACGAGCGAAACGCCATTGCTGCACAAGCTCTAACCTACAGGCCTCTTTGAGTCATGACCTACTTTTACGAACCCCGCCTTGGACATCAACTTCCACACGATCCATTCAATGCCATTGTGGGCCCGCGCCCTATTGGTTGGATCTCCTCCCAAAGCGCTGAAGGCATCTTGAATTTAGCACCCTACAGTTTCTTCAATGCCTTCAATTACGTGCCACCCCTGATTGGTTTTTCGAGCATCGGGCGCAAAGATTCACTCAACAACATTGAGGCGACAGGAGAATTTGTATGGAATTTGGTCACGCGTCCGCAAGTTGATGCCATGAATCAGACTTGCAAGGCCGTTCCACCAGAAGTGAATGAATTTGAAATTTCAGGGCTTTCAACGGCCCCTTCTCGCTTGATCAACGTACCACGTGTTGCAGAAAGTCCTGTTAACTTTGAATGCCGCTGCACCCAAATTTTGCAGATGAAAAATCTTCAAGGCGAAGGGCTTGACACATGGATGATTTTTGGTGAGGTGATTGGCATTCACATTGATGAAAAACTCATCAGCACGGGTGTTTATGACACCGCCAATGCGCAACATGTAGTTCGAGGTGGCGGGCCTGCAGACTACTTCTCTATCGGTCCAGAACAGTTATTTCAAATATTTCGACCCAAATAAGCCAGCGCTTGGAAGGAATTAATCTTTCAAAAATAAGGTTTGCAATGGCTCATTGCCGATCTGCCGACTCCAATGGCCATGGACTTTGGCATCAAAAGTAGCCCCTTCTGGCAAGGTATCTGCAGAATAAAAATGCTGCCCTGCACAAAACACTCGGGAAGAGCCATCTTGCAAACCTATTTCCATTTGGCCAGCCAAAATAAAGACCCACTGCGGCTTTCCCGTGGTGTGAAATTGACTTCTGAAACCCACGGGGCTGTAACGAAGTTGGTAAGCTTCTGCTGAGAAAATTTCTGTGAGTTGACTTTGTGGGTGACCCTGTCCCATTGGCAATGTTTCTTCTTTGAATCGGGCCTTGCCGTCGGTATCGGTGAACAACACTACTTTGGTGAAATTTGTCATGCTGAAATCAATCCATTAAATTGAAGAGGTATGAAGGCAGGAAGGGGATGAGGTTCAAGGGGCTTTGATGGGTTTGGCGGGCCCCGAAAGGCTGGGCAATTTTCGGCGTGAAGTTAAGACATGTTCGATGTCTTGGTGCGCGCCTTCAATGAGCACCCGAATGGCTTTCTCAGCCTTGTCTGGATTTTGAGCAATCACCGCGTCTAGCACCGCTTTGTGCAAAGGCAAAGCAGCCTTTGGCGCATCTTTTCGGGCGGTTGAAATTTCAAAACTGGTTCGAAGCAAAGCCCCCAATGCCTTGCACATTTGCACCATCATGCGGTTGTGTGAAGCCAACAACATACCCGTGTGAAAGTGCAAGTCATGGGTGACGTAATCGCCACCTTCTTCGATTGCCTTTTTCATGCCCAGATAGGCCGAAGAGAGCCCCTCTATGTCCGCTGGTGTGGCGCGTTCGGCAGCCAATCGAACGGCAGCAGGCTCCACAACTCGGCGGAGTTCTTGAAGGTCGCGCAAAAATTCTGCCGTCAGTCCTGCCTTGGCTTGCCACGCAATGACATCGGGGTCAAACCAATTCCACTGTTCCTCAGCCAAAACCTTGGTCCCCACTTTGGGCCCCGTAAAAATCAATCCTTTCGCCACCAGCGATTTAACAGATTCACGAATCACGGTTCGACTGACGCCCAACTGTTCGCAAAGCACCGGTTCTGGCGGCAAACTTGACCCTACTGGGTAGCGGCCGCCCACAATGGCCTCTCCGAAATAATCAACGGTATTGCCGTGAACGTTTTTAATCATTCAACATCAGCCTTGATTGCAAGTTGAATCACTTCGCGTTCGCCGGCTTAAGCGCGAAACTCAGGCACCGGTGTTTTCACAGGCTGACCTGCCATGTGCGCATCCAAGTTGGCCAATGCCAGGGCAGACATGGCTTTCCTCGTTTCAACCGTGCCACTCGCAATGTGCGGGGTGAGTACCACATTGTCGAGTTTTCGCAACTCAGCAGGCACATTGGGCTCATCAAGGAAAACATCCAGGCCCGCGCCCGCAATCATTTTCTTTTGCAAGGCCTCAATCAATGCCACTTGATCGACCACCGAGCCGCGGGCGACATTGACCAAAAATCCTTGGGGTCCAAGCGCTTTCAACACGTCGGCATTGATCAAATTTTTAGTAGCAGCACCCCCTGGTGTAATGGCCACCAGGAAGTCGACTTCTGTCGCCAATGCCACAAGGCTAGCGACATATTTGTAGGGCACATCGTTGCGTGGGTTGCGGCTGTTGTAGGAAATATCCATATCAAAGGCAGCAGCACGTTTGGCAATGGCTTGTCCGATGCGGCCCATGCCCACAATGCCCAGCTTGGCTCCTGTGAGTTTGCGCGTGAGTTGAAAAGGGCCATCCAACCAATCGGCATTTCTCGTAAATCGATCGGCTTGTGGAATTTTTCGTGCAACCGCCAACAACAAGCCCAAGGCCAAATCGGCGACGTCATCGTTCAGCACATCAGGCGTGTGAGTAACCATGATGCCGCGTTTTTTGGCAGCCGCCACATCCACACCATCGTATCCCACGCCACACACAGAAATTATTTCTAAGGCGGGAAACAGCGCCATGTAACCCGCATCAATTTTGGACTCGCCACCGCCGACCAAAGCACGAACACGGCCAAACACTTGGAGATCGCGAATGTGATCGCGCTCATGAACGACATACCGCTCTTGTAAGCCCGTGGTTAAGAACGGAGGAATGCGGGAGGTGACAACTATTTCAGGATGGTGAATGCTCATGATGAAAGACTCCGAGTCACAAATGACGACGCCCTTGCACGAAGGCGACAGGATTGAGGGTTTGCACGAGTGCTGATGTTTGCAAAAAGCGACTCAATTACCTTATCATCATACGATAATATCGACAGCTTCCACCCCACTCTTTCTGAACTTTCAAGAAAATCACCATGACACAAAGCCCTAAGAAAAAACCTGAAGAACTGCGCAGCCAACAGTGGTTTGGCCGTCAAGACCGTGATGGCTTCGCTTACCGCAGTTGGGTCAAGGGCAAAGGGGTGCCGCACGACCAATTCGATGGCCGCCCTGTCATTGGCATCTGCAACACCTTCAGCGAACTCACACCTTGCAATTCTCACTTTCGCACCTTGGCTGAGCAAGTCAAAATTGGGGTCTATGAGGCTGGTGGATTTCCACTTGAATTTCCAGTGATGTCTTTGGGTGAAACGCTGCTGCGGCCCACCGCCATGCTTTATCGCAACCTCGCTTCCATGGATGTCGAGGAAAGCATTCGCGGCAATCCTATCGATGGGGTTGTGCTCTTAATGGGCTGCGATAAAACCACACCCTCCCTGCTCATGGGTGCTTCCAGCGTTGACTTGCCCACCATTGGCGTCTCAGGTGGCCCCATGTTGAACGGCAAATGGCGCGGCCAGGAACTGGGCTCTGGCACAGGTGTCTGGAGCATGAGCGAACAAGTGCGCGCAGGCAAGCTCAAACTGCAAGATTTCTTTGAAGCCGAAAGCTGCATGCACCGCAGCCACGGTCACTGCATGACCATGGGCACAGCCAGTACCATGGCCAGCATGGTGGAGGCCTTGGGCATTGGCTTGCCTGGTAATGCAGCCTACCCCGCTGTTGATGGCCGACGAAATGTACTGGCCCGGGAATCAGGCCGACGCATCGTGGACATGGTCCACAGAGATGTGAAAATTTCTCAAATTCTCACGCGCGAAGCCTTTGAAAATGCCATTTGTACATTGGCAGCCATCGGCGGCTCTACCAATGCAGTGATTCACCTTGTGGCCATTGCTCGCCGTTTGAACATCCAACTCACCATCGATGACTTTGAAAAATTGGGCAGTGACATGCCGAATATTTTGAACTTGCAGCCTTCTGGTGATCACCTCATGGAAGACTTCTGTTACGCAGGTGGCTTGCCCGCAGTGATGAAAGAAATTCAAAAATTTCTGCACAAAGATATTTTGACTGTCAGCGGCAAGTCTGTGGCCGAAAACGTCGCCGACGCTGAAAACTATGATCCTCGCGTCATCAAAACAGTGGCTGCACCTTTCAAAGAAAAAGCCGGTATTGCCATCTTGCGCGGCAACTTGGCACCTCGCGGTGCCGTGATCAAACCGAGCGCAGCCACACCTGCGCTCATGGTTCACACCGGCCGTGCTGTTGTCTTTGAAGACAGCGACGATTTCCACAAACGCATCGACGACGAGTCTTTGGACGTTGATGAAAATTGCATCTTGGTTTTGAAAAACTGCGGCCCCAAAGGCTATCCCGGCATGGCCGAAGTCGGCAACATGCCCCTTCCCCCCAAGGTCTTGCGAAAGGGTATTACCGACATGGTTCGCATCAGCGATGCGCGCATGAGTGGTACAGCCTACGGCACGGTGGTGTTACACACCACACCAGAAGCGGCAGACGGCGGGCCTTTGGCCGTCGTTCAAAATGGCGACATGATTGAACTCAATGTGCCTGAGCGCAGAATGCAACTGCTGATCAGTGACGAAGAATTGAAAGCCCGATTGGCCAAATGGGTTCGCCCCGAACCTCCTTTGAAATCGGGTTACTGGAAACTCTATGTAGACACTGTTTTGCAAGCGGACGACGGTTGCGACCTCGACTTCCTAGTGGGCAAACGTGGCGCCTTCGTACCCAAAGACAACCACTGATCGAAGTACCTTTACATTAAGAAAGCATTCATCATGAAATTACTTGTCACTGGTGGCGCAGGTTTTTTAGGCGCGCGTTTAGCGCGGGAGATTCTGAGAAAAGGTGAACTTGATGGCAAAAAAGTCACTGAGTTGCACATTGCCGATTTGTTTCCAGCGCCGGCCGATCTGTTGGCCGATCCTCGTGTGACAGGCCACGCAGGGCCCATGCTTGAGCAAGGCCCGTTATTTGAAAGCGGGTTTGATGGTGCGTTTCATTTGGCATCTGCCGTATCGGGCGAATGTGAGCAAGACTTTGATTTAGGCATGCGCTCTAACTTAGACAGCACACATTTGTTACTGGAAGGTTTGCGCAAAGCTGGCAATGTACCGCGCATGGTATTTGCAAGCTCTGTGGCAGTCTTCGGTCCCGACCCCAGCAACCCTATGCCCGATATCGTGTCCGACAATACCCTGCCCTCGCCCCAAACGTCTTACGGCACTCACAAACTGATGCTGGAGTATCTGCTGGCTGACTTCACTCGCAAAGGCTATGTTGATGGCCGTGCAGCTCGCTTGATGACAGTCACTGTGCGCCCTGGCAAGCCGAATGGTGCTGCTTCGTCCTTCTTCAGCGGCATTATTCGGGAGCCTTTGGCAGGGATGGAATCCATTTGCCCTGTCGACGAAAATGTTTCGCACGCCGTGTCTTCACCCAGCAACACCATCAGGTGCTTGCTTGCGGTGTTTGAAGCCAGTCGCGAAGCCATGAAGGGTCGATTGGCTTTGAATTTACCCGGTCTCAACGTCACGGTCAAAGAAATGTTACAGGCCTTAGAAGAAGTAGCCGGTCCAGCGGTGCGTCAGCATGTGAAGTTTGTTCGGAACGAACAAATTGCAGGCATTGTGGCCAACTGGGCCAAAGGAGGCTCAGCGCAGCGTGCAGCAGCTTTGGGTTTAAAAGCAGATGCTTCCTTCAAAGAAATTATTCAGCAATACATTGAAGATTGCAAACTGCCTTATTACCCATCGCATGCGCTGGATGGCTTGAAAAAATAAGCATGCAACGCAAACTGTTGGCCGTTGATTGGGGCACTTCGTCTTTGCGAGGTGCGCTCATGAGCAGCGACGGCATGATTCAAGAGAAACGCGCCTTTCCACAAGGCATTTTGCAAGTTGCGCATGGGCAGTTTCAACATGTTTTTGAACAGCGTTTTGGCGATTGGATGACAGCCGAAACGCTGTGCCTCATTTCCGGCATGGCAGGCAGTCGCCAGGGATGGCGCGAGGCTCCCTATTGCCCTGCTCCTTGCGGTTTTGAAGACATCAGCCACCACCTTCAGTGGATCGAAAAAGAACGGATTGGTCTTGTGCCGGGCCTTTCGACCTTCAATGACAACACACCCGATGTGATGCGCGGTGAAGAAATTCAAATATTTGGCGCTTTGAACTCGCTGCAAACAGGAACTGCGCAATTTGTTTTACCTGGCACCCACAGCAAATGGGCACAAGTGTCAGGCAGCAAAATTACAGCCTTCAAAACATTCATGACGGGTGAGTTTTACGCACTGCTCAGTCAGCATTCCATTTTGGCCAAAACATGCCTGCCAGATGCACCCTGGAAAAAAGAAATTTTTTTAGACGGCATCATACAAAGTCAAAAGTCTGGTGGCCTGCTGCACCACGCATTTTCAGCCAGAAGTTTGGCCCTGTTTGAAAAACTCAATCCTGCACAATCCAGCAGTTACATCTCTGGTTTGCTGATAGGGGAGGAAATCAAATTCGCCGCATCAGGTCCAACCAATTCGAATGTACCTCTGTTTATTTTGGGCAACAGCCAACTCACCCAGCGGTATGCCTGTGCACTGGAAGCCTTTGGCATGACTGCCCAGACTCTGACAGACGAAATCACCTGGACGGGCTTGTGGGCTTTGGCCAGCCATTTGTATCCCTCAGATTTCAAGTTAAGCTAAACCACATGACACCCCTGCTTGCCAAATTTCAATTGCACATGGACAGCATGCCTTTGGTGGCCATCTTGCGTGGTTTGCATCCTGAGGAAGCACTGCCAATGGGCGAAGCCATTTTGAATGCGGGTTTTCACATTTTGGAAGTGCCACTCAATTCACCCGAACCGCTTCGAAGTATTCAAATTTTATCAACGACCTTTCCCAATGCGCTGGTGGGCGCAGGCACTGTGACCACAGCACAACAAGTGAGAGACATCAAAGCCGCTGGGGGCCAACTCATCATTTCTCCGCATCTTGATGACAACGTGGTTTGCGAAGCTGTCAACCTAGGTTTGATCTCAATGCCTGGGGTGGCGACACCCTCAGAAGCATTTCGAGCCATCGCGCTGGGCGCCAATGGCCTCAAGTTGTTTCCCGCTGAAATGATCAGTCCTGCTGTGGTCAAGTCAATGCGGGCTGTTTTACCTGGTGCCATCAGGCTCATTCCAGTGGGTGGCATTGGTCTTCACAACATGGCCGACTACCGCAAGAGCGGCGTCTCTGGGTTTGGCATAGGTTCTGCGCTTTTTTCACCTGGTAAATCTGTTCAGGCTGTGGGTGAGGCTGCCGCCAATTTTGTCAATGCCTGGCGACATTCTGAAAATACTTGACGCAGTATTGATCAAATCAAACTAAATACTTTCTATGAGACTTCTACACACCATGCTTCGCGTTGGCAACCTTCAACGCTCCATTGATTTTTATACCAACGTGATGGGCATGCAACTGCTCAGAACGACAGAAAATCCTGAATACAAATATTCATTGGCATTTGTGGGCTACGGTGGCAACCCTGACCATGCTGAACTTGAACTTACCTACAACTGGGGCGTCGAGAGTTATGACATGGGCACGGCTTATGGTCATCTGGCCATTGCCGTGACAGATGCTTATGCGGCTTGTGAAAAAATTCGCAACGCCGGGGGCAAGGTGACACGTGAAGCGGGTCCCGTCAAAGGAGGGACCAGCGTGATCGCATTCATCACCGACCCCGATGGCTACAAAGTGGAACTGATTCAGCGCAACTTCAACTGACAGGCCTCACGGGCCAATTTTTCAATGCGCTCCCAGTCCCCTTGTGCAAGCGCATCGGCTGGCACCAGCCATGAACCGCCCACGCAAGCCACGTTCGACAAACTCAAAAACTCTAGTGCGTTTTGTGGTGTGACACCGCCGGTTGGACAAAATTGGACATCGAAGAAGGGGCCACCCCAAGCTTTTAGCATGGCCGGGCCACCCGCTTGAATGGCAGGGAAAAATTTCAGATCGGTATAGCCGTCTTCTTGCGCCATCATGATTTCGCTGCCAGTCGCAACGCCAGGCAACAAGGATATCCCTTGATCACGACACGCTTGGCCCAATGAAAATGTGTAGCCAGGACTGACCGCAAATTTGGCACCCGCACTGGCAGCCGCTTTGACATCGGCAGCACTGCGAACGGTACCCGCACCCACCACCGCATGGGGTACTTGTTTGGCAATGGCCTCCATGCAAGCCAGTGCTTGTGGTGTGCGCAAAGTGACTTCCAACATGCGAATACCGCCCGCAAGCAAAGCACGCGCCATGGGCACAGCATGAGCGACATCATCTAACACGATAACGGGAATGACGGGGGCGTCTTGCATCACTTGCAAAGCAGTGAATGCGAGTTCCTTCGGAGAGTTCAAAGCCATGTGCAGGCTCCTTCTTCAGCTTGAAGCGCATGCTTGCGCAAATTGGTAAACAATTCTCGTCCCATGCCGCGACTGTTGGCCGCTTGCAGTTCAGTGGGCATCGCAGCGGGAGTTCGGCCCTTCCAAGTTTCGGGATCGACCAAAACTTGCAAGGTGCCGGCGACCGCATCCATGCGAATCACATCGCCATCCAACACCCGCGCTAACGGACCACCAGACGCCGCTTCTGGCGAAACGTGAATGGCTGCAGGCACTTTCCCCGATGCGCCGCTCATGCGGCCATCCGTGACCAAAGCCACTTTAAATCCTTGACCTTGCAGCACCGCCATGGGTGGCGTGAGTTTGTGTAACTCGGGCATACCGTTGGCTTGGGGGCCCTGCCAACGCACCACACAGACCACATCCTTGTTGAGGATGCCAGCATTGAAAGCCGTCAACAATTCATCTTGCGAATTGAAGACTTGAGCAGGTGCTTCAATCACATGGTAGGTTGCTGGAACCGCAGAGACCTTGATCACGCTGCGGCCCAGATTACCTTGCAGCAACCGCAAGCCCCCTGTGAAACTGAAGGGGGAAGCAGTAGGACGAACAACAGTTTCGTCTTTGGAGGCACCCACGTCTTTCCACGCCAGTTGACCCTTGACACTCATGGGCTTTTTCGTGAACTCACGAATGCCACCTGGGCGCACCGTCAGCACATCCGCGTGCATGAAGCCGGCATCCAACAATTCGCGAATAACATACCCAGGGCCGCCTGCGGCTTGGAATTGATTCACATCAGCTTTGCCGTTGGGATAGACACGCGTCAACAATGGCACCACCTCAGACAAAGCAGAAAAATCGTCCCAATCAATGATCAATCCTGCTGCACGCGCCACAGCCACCCAATGAATCAAGTGGTTGGTCGAGCCCCCTGTGGCCAACAGGGCCACCATGGCATTGACGATGCAGCGTTCGTCTACCAATTGACCGATGGGCGTGAAATTTTTGGCTTTTACCAATTGCAAAACAGTTCGAACTGATTCGCGTGTGAGTTCATTGCGCAAGCCTTCACCTGGATTCACAAAGGCCGTGCCAGGCACATGCAAGCCCATGGCCTCCAACAACATTTGATTGCTGTTGGCTGTGCCATAAAACGTACAAGTTCCCTCGCCATGATAGGCCGCTGATTCGGCATTTAAAAGCGCTTCGCGTCCCACCAAGCCCTGCGCCGCCAGTTCGCGCACCTTGGATTTTTCATGGTTAGACAACCCACTGGTCATCGGACCTGCGGGCACAAACACTGTGGGCAAATGACCAAATTTCAATGCACCAATCAAAAGACCCGGCACAATTTTGTCGCACACACCCAGCAAGAGTGCAGCATCAAACACATCGTGACTCAAAGAGACGGCCGTCGACATGGCAATCACATCGCGGCTGAACAAGCTGAGTTCCATGCCTGCTGTGCCTTGCGTCACGCCGTCGCACATGGCGGGCACACCCCCTGCCACTTGTGCTGTGGCGCCCCACTTGCGCGCTTCATCTTTCACCACATCGGGATAGTGCTGAAACGGCGCATGAGCAGACAACAAATCGTTGTAGGCAGTGACCATGCCAATGTTGGGGCTGCGCTCAAGCGCATTGACCACAGGGATTGCAGCCAGACCCGAAGCTCGAGACTTGTCGGCCGAAGGCATGGCTGCAAAAGCGTGTGCCACGTTCGCACAGCCTAAACGATCGGCGCCTGGTTTGCGTGCAGCGGCTTCTTCCACTTGCTGGAGATAGGCTTCTCGAGTGGCTTGGCTGCGCTGTGCAATGCGGGCAGTCACTTGGGCAACGGTGGCATTCAGGGTCATAAAAGCAAGGGCATTCAGGTTGAGGCAAGCTTGTAATTTAGTTACATAACACATGGTAACTCGACAACACCTGCTTTTGTGGGTGCAAAGTTACAAACAGGTTACGAATTTCTGAAGGAAAACCAAATCCATTGCTAGGTTTTCCCTCAAAATAAGCACATTGCCCCAATTTAATGTCCTTGATTTCATCTTCCTTAGCCCCTTCAAACAGGTCAGATCAATCTTCAAGCGCCCCCACGCGTGATGCGCTCTTGTCCAACTGGCCGACCACCCAAGATCTCTGGGTCTTTGGGTATGCCTCACTCATTTGGCGCCCAGAATTTGAAGTTTTAGAAAGTCACATCACCCGCGTTCAAGGCTGGCATCGCGCACTCAAAATGTGGAGCAGTGTGAACCGCGGCACACCTGAATGCCCCGGACTGGTATTTGCATTGTTATCAGGTGGCAGTTGCCAAGGCATGGTATTCCGAACACCTTCACGTCAAATTAAGGAAACTGTCGAGAGGCTGTGGTTCAGAGAAATGCCCAACAGTGTCTATGTTCCTCGCTGGTTGCAATGCCCTACGCCCAATGGTCCTGTCAACGCTTTGGCCTTTACTTTGCCTCGCAACAGCCCCAATTACACAGGCGACCTGTCCCCTGCAAAATATCGACAAATCTTTCAAAGCGCAAAAGGACGTTACGGCACTACTTTAGACTACGCACTTGAAACACTGAACAGCTTGAAACAACACGGCATTCATGACAAAGCACTGGCAGCATTGCTTGAACATGCCAAGGACTGCACATGAACATTGCCGATTTGCGCAAGAGCTACGAAAAAGCGGAACTGAGTGAGAACGCCTCAGAGGCCAATCCCTTGAAACAATTTGATCGGTGGCTGAATGAAGCCATTCAATCCGAGGTCCCCGAGCCCAATGCCATGACCGTGGCCACCGTGGCCAGCAACTTGCGGCCTAGCACCCGCGTGGTTTTGATCAAAGGCTACGACGAGCGTGGCATTGTTTGGTACACCAACTATGACAGCCGCAAAGGGCAAGAGTTGAGCGGCAATCCCTTTGCCGCTTTGCAATTTCATTGGGTTGAGTTAGAGCGTGTGGTTCGCATTGAAGGGCGCATGGAAAAAGTGAGCGAAGAGGAAAGTGATGCGTATTTTCACACTCGCCCACTGGATTCTCGAATCGGCGCATGGGCTTCTCCCCAAAGTCAAGTCATTGAAGGGCGAGCAGTCTTGATCACCCAAGCTGCCAAATATGCTGCCAAATTTCTGCTCAATCCACCCCGGCCTCCGCACTGGGGAGGCTATCGGTTGGTGCCCGATGAATGGCAGTTTTGGCAAGGCCGTCAAAGCCGTCTGCATGATCGATTGCGCTACCGCTTAAACAATGACCATTGGACTCGAGAACGCTTAGCCCCTTGAACCACTGGCAATCAATTCAGCCTCTGTGAATCAGAGCGGCAGCAAAGGCAACAAGGCCATGAACAATGTCACGCTGACCAAAGCAAAGACCGTTGAAGCAGCCACAGCGGATGTGACCAAATCTTCTTCTTTTTGATACCGTTGCGAAAATAAGAAAACATTGGCACCAATGGGCAATGCCGATGCGACGACCATGACTGCCAGGTGCAAACCGCGCATTCCCATCGCATACCCCACTGCCGCCATCAATACGGGATGTAAAAACGTTTTAACAAGCGACAATTTGAAGGCCTCTTTGATATTGCCTGAGATGCTTGATTGTGACAAGGTAATGCCCACCAACACCAATGCAACAGGCCCCAACGCAGCGCCTAAAAGCTGCAAGGGCTTATCGACAATGGGGTGCAAACCAAGACCTGTTTGGGCATAGAGCAAACCCACCAAGATTGGCAGAGGCGCCGGATGAAATATGGCGTTTTTAATGGCCATGCCGACCGTGGCGAGCATGTGCCTGGACTGCCCAGTTTCAGCCGCTTGTTCATGCGCTATCTGCAACTCCAAGATGAGCGTTGCCATGGTCAGAAGCACCAATGAATGAAGAGAAATCAAAGTAAACAACAAAACCAAGCCAGATTCACCATAGGCAAGTCCAATGAGGGGGACGCCAATCATCACAGTGTTGCCGTAAATACCGGCCAAGGCCAATACAGAAGCCCGTGAATCGCGACCATAGGCCATGAGCATCACCAAGAAAAGACCACCCGTTACCAAAAAATATTGGAGTACGGGTAGAACTTCCAATCCCTCGAGGTGAACGGCACTCATGGTTCTGAACAGCAAAGCAGGCGTGAGAACCAGGAACACCAAATTGGACAAATCTCGAACAGCTTCTTGGCGAACCAGTTTGAACCGTCCAGAAAAAAAGCCGATCAAAATCAGCAAAACCACAGGGAGCATCGAAGACAAGACGGGGTGATCAAAATTCATGATGCCTTGATTATCAGGGCATCATGACAAGCACAGCGTGGGTGCTTGAATTAGAAGGATGCAAGCACACCCAATTTCACACTTCGACCAGGCAATGGCGCCTTGCCTGGTGCTGTGGAAGTCAAAATAGACGTCGCACTGTAAGCCCACTGGTTGCTTAAATTGTCCAGCCTTGCAAACCAATTCAGCGCACCGCCAGACACTTTCTGCTTGTACGCCAGATGTGCATGCCAAAGGGTGAATGTCGGCGTAGCTTGGGCACCCTCGGGGACACGATTTTGGGCAGCATGCCAATCAAAACCTAGATGAGAGTTCCAGGGCCCCGAAGCATGAACCAAGCTTGCGCCAAGTCGCAGGGGTGCTATTCGAGGCAAGGCCTCGTCAGTGCTAAGATTTTGAGCACGCACTGCATCAGCCCGCCAAGTCAGGTCCAAGGTGCCAGCAGACTGCAACAGGCGCCACTGGCCCGAAGCTTCGAAGCCTGAAAACTTGGCGCGCACGCCCTCATAAACCTGAACTGGCAGTGCATCTATTTCATCCGCGGTTCCTAGCAACCCAATAAAGTTGGCAAACCGGCTTTGAAATGCTGTCAACTTCAATTGATGCGCACCTTGTTGCCACTGCGCAGTCACATCCGTGCTGTTGGCCTTTTCTAAGCCAAGCCCAGGCTGACCTTTTTCCCAAGCCGCCGTTGCAACGTGCGGGCCATTGGCGAACAACTCGTAATCTTTGGGCGCTCTTTCAGTTCGTGAGACGTTGGCGCCGAAGCGCCATTGGGGAAGCCCCTGCCAAGAAGAAGACAAGGCATAGCTTTGGGGTGAAAATTTGCGAGTTCCCAAAACAAAACGGTCGACACTGGAATCTGGATTGCCCAGAGACTGGACCGAAACCTGCTCACGGCGCAAACCGACATTGAAACTGGCCTTGCCCACTGAATATTCTTCAATGGCAAACAGAGCTTGCATTCGAGTGTGACTGAAAGGCGCAAAAGCCTCAGCACCATCTGCCGAAAACCGCCCTTGTTCAGTCTGCCAACCCCATACGCCTTCCCAGGCTCCGACACCTGGTGCCCATGGCTTGTGTTTGAGTTGAATCCGACCGTCATGTCCTTTGTTGGCAAAGACAGTCCCTGTTTCAAGGCCTTCAAATTCCGTGTGCCGGTAACGAGTTTGACTGGCTTGCCATTCAACACTTTGCAACAATCCGTTGCTTGGCCGCCATGCACCCTCCAAGGCTGCACGTTCTGATTTCATGCCAATGGTGACATCGTCTTCAGCCACCGTGCCGTAATGACTTTGATAGGTTTGCAGAGCAAAGCCGACGAAGCCTTGATCGAAAAACAAACTCCCTCCAAAGGCGCCACCACTGGCATCATTGGCAGAGTTACAAATTCGTTTCGCCAACACGGGTGAGCCTGGTTTGGAACAGGACAAGGCCTTTGGCACTTTGACATCTTGAGAGTTGCGGTCAAAGACATCTGCGTGGAAGACCCAAGAACCAAATCCGGCCTCCAGCAACGCACCTCGAGCGACTTCCTGATTGCCTGAAGCGCCTTGCAGTTGAAACTTGCCCAAAACACCTTCCATCGGTTTTCGAGGGATGCGATTGTCGATGACATTGACCACACCGCCCATGGCACTGCCCCCATATTGCAATGCGGCAGGCCCTCTCAAAACCTCAATGCGTTCAGTTGATAAAACGTCCAAGGGTACCGCATGGTCAAAACTGAGAGAAGAGACATCCGAGCTCGCGCCGCTGTTGCTCAGAACTCTGATCCGATCACCCTCCATACCTCGAACAATGGGGCGGCTCGCATTAGGACCAAAGTAAGTACTGCTGACACCAGGCAGATTATTGAGTGTCTCACCCAAGGTGCTCTGCCCTTTTTGCGTCAATTCCATGCCAGACAAACTGATGACATTGTTTTGATTTTGCGTCTTGGACAGTGGGTTACCCGTAATGATCACTTCGGACACCGCTTGAGCCTGTGCAGAAGGTGAAATGTACAACTGTGCCATGCACAGCAAGACCACTGTTGGCAGTTTTTTTTGAAACATAAAAATCCTTTGAAAACATGAAACACCACCCCCTCAAAAGAGAGCAGGAAAAAGAGTCAGGTTTAAAGGAAATCAGGGGGGGCGCGTGCAGCAAAATAAAGAAAGGGGCCTGGCGTTCCTTGCTCAATGAAATACCAAAGAGTGTGTGAAACCGGACGTAAAGCGTCCAACAAGGGCACACTGGTCTGAAGCGCTTCACCAGCGCCCAGGTGATCAAGTGTCTGACAAACCAATGAGCCTTTTTCATGCCCATCGAAAAGCGCAACTTCAGTGTTTGGGCTGGCATTGAGTGCGTGAATCGTCTTGTGAATTTGCCCCCAAGCAGGTGCTATCAAAACTGCACTAACCAGCAGCGCTTGAAACAATCGAACACTGCGGTGGTGAAAATTCACTTCGCTTTAACCCATTCAGTGAACGTTTTTTTGAATTTCCAAACCTTGGGGGCTGCCACAGCCAAACAATACCCCTGCGTGGGATTTCGTTCAAAGAAATCTTGGTGGTATCCCTCCGCAGCGCTGTAGTTTTGCAAAGGCAGAACCTCAGTTACCACCGCAGAATCAAAAACAGACTCGGCTTCAATTTCTGCAATCACCGCTTGCGCTATTTGCGCCTGTTCAGGCTGTGTGACATAAATGCCGCTTCTGTATTGGGTACCGCTGTCATTTCCCTGTCGGTTCAATGTGGTGGGATCGTGAATGACAAAAAATATTTCCAACAAAACGCGAAGGCTAATGACCTGTGGGTCGAAAGTCAGCTTGACCACTTCGTTGTGACCCGTTTGCCCCGAACAAACTTGCTCATAGGTGGGGTTCAAGGTTTGGCCGTTGGAATAGCCCGATTCCACATCGAGCAAGCCCTTGACTTGAACAAAAACTGCTTCAGTGCACCAAAAGCACCCGCCGCCAAGAACAATTGTTTCTGATTGAGAAGGATTTGTCATGGCTTTATTCTCGTCCAATTTAAGTTAGTGCGCCTTAAAGCCCCTCGCGAAGAAGGTTCATGTAAGCAGGTAGCCCTAGGCATAATTGTTCTATCAATAGAACAAAGTCATGGGACATTCAAGCTGGCTATAAAATAAGTGGATTCTCTACACAATGGCAAAAAAATCATGAAGCCCTCCTTTCAATGGAATGACCCCTTTCACCTGAATTCTCAATTGAGCGAAGACGAGCGCGCCATCGTGGATGCGGCTCATGATTTCTGCCAAGAAAAATTGCAGACTCGCGTACTGATGGCAGCTCGCCATGAAAAATTCGACCGTGAAATCATGAACGAGTTTGGCAGCATGGGCTTCTTGGGCTCCACCATTGAGGGTTATGGTTGCGCGGGCTTGAACTATGTGAGCTATGGCTTGGTGGCTCGAGAAGTAGAGCGCGTTGACAGCGGCTACCGGAGCGCCATGAGCGTGCAAAGCTCCTTGGTGATGCACCCTATCAACGAATATGGCTCAGACGCCCAACGTCAAAAATACTTGCCTAAATTGGCCACCGGTGAATGGGTGGGTTGCTTTGGCTTGACTGAACCCAATCATGGCTCTGACCCTGCGGGCATGATCACCCGTGCCAAACCGGTGGATGGCGGCTTCATCATGAAAGGCGCCAAGATGTGGATCACCAACTCGCCCATTGCCGATGTGTTTGTGGTCTGGGCCAAGTTAGAAGGCGAAGGCGATGGTCAATCGGCCATTCACGGCTTCATTCTTGAAAAAGGCATGAAGGGCCTGACAGCCCCCAAGATTGAAGGCAAGATGAGCTTGCGCGCCAGCATCACGGGCGAAATCGTCATGGACGATGTGTTTGTCCCTCAAGAAAACATGCTGCCCAACGTGTCCGGCTTAAAAGGCCCGTTTGGTTGTTTGAACAAAGCCCGTTACGGCATTGCTTGGGGTGCACTGGGCGCTGCCGAAGACTGTTGGCACCGTGCGCGCCAGTACACGTTAGACCGCGTTCAGTTTGGACGCCCCTTGGCGCAGAACCAATTGATTCAGAAGAAATTGGCCGACATGCAAACAGAGATTGCTTTGGGTCTGCAAGGCTGCCTGCGCGTAGGCAGACTGATGGACGAAGGTCAAGCTGCTCCAGAGATGATCAGTTTGATTAAGCGCAACAGCTGCGGCAAAGCCTTGGATGTGGCACGCATGGCCCGTGACATGCATGGTGGTAACGGCATCCATGACGAATACCATGTGATTCGGCACATGATCAACCTTGAAACCGTGAACACTTACGAAGGCACACATGATGTGCATGCCCTGATTCTGGGCCGCGCTCAAACAGGCCTCCAAGCTTTTTATTGAAATGTCCCTGACCTGAAAGACCGCCTCGGCGGTCTTTTTTTTGGCTGCTGTTCTCGCAGCTTGACTGCCCTGCCTCAAAAACGTACATTAATAACCAATGAGTCATTAAACGTGTCTGAAATTTCAACGCCACAAAAACACGAACGTCGCAAACAGCATCGCCCTGGCGAACTGCTGGAGGCTGCACTCGATTTGTTTGTTGAAAAAGGCTTTGCCGCCACGCGCGCTGAGGAAGTGGCCGCCAGAGCAGGCGTCTCTAAGGGCACCTTGTTTTTGTACTTTCAAAGCAAGGAAGAACTCTTCAAAGCAGTGGTGAGAGAAAACGTGGTGAAACCTGTCTCTGAGGGTGTTGAGGAAGTCGCCAACTTCAAAGGGAGCTGCGGCCAACTGCTCAAATACCTCATGCTGGAATGGTGGCGGCGCTATGGTTCTACCAAGGCCTCAGGAATTTCCAAGATGATCATCAGTGAGGCCAACAACTTCCCAGAGCTCGCTGCTTTTTACCAAGCAGAGGTCATCATGCCTGCAGTCAGTTTGCTTCAGGGTGTTTTAGAAAGAGGCCGAAGCCAAGGAGAATTTAAGAATTTCAATACTGAGCAAACGGCCATGGCGGTGATTGCACCGATGCTTTTTCTCATTATGTCCAAACACTCCAGTGCACTTTGTCACTCTGGATCAAAGCTCATGAAACCCGAGGATTTTATTGCACAACATGCTGAATTGATTGTGCGAGGCCTCTCAGTAGAAAACGCATGATGTTCAGTAAGTTCAAGAAATTAATCGGCGTTGGCTTATTGCTATTGGCCTTGTTGGCCACCCTAGGCTATGCCATGGGCTGGATACCAAAACGCACGCCCACTGCCGCAGTTAAAACAACGCCAACCAACAGCAACATCGAGTTAACTGCAAGCGACATTGCCACGGCCCAAAAAATTGACATGGCACAGGGCATACCTGTCTCAGGCACCTTGAAAGCTTTGCGCAGCGCAGTTGTCAAAGCACGCGTTGCAGGAGAACTCATCGCTATGGATGTGCGAGAAGGTGACGCAGTCATGGCTGGACAGGTCATTGCACGCGTTGATCCCACTGAATACTTAGCACGCCAACGTCAAGCACAACAACAAGCCGAGGCCGCTCGCGCTCAGGTTGAAGTGACCCAGCGGCAATTTGACAACAACAATGCTTTGGTCAATCAAGGCTTCATTTCCAAAACAGCGTTGGACACCTCCATCGCTAATCTGAACGGTGCCAAGGCAACTTACCAAGCGGCTTTGTCTGCCCTTGATATCACCACCAAGGCCCTAGAAGACTGCCAATTAAAAGCGCCACTGAGTGGTTTCATCAGCCAAAGATTTGCGCAGCCGGGCGAACGTGTGGCGCCAGAAGCTCGCCTTGTCGAAATTGTGGACCTGTCACAACTTGAACTGGAAGCCGCGATCAGCTCGGCTGACGCTCTGCAGGTCAAAATAGGCCTTCTGGCCACACTCACTGCGGAAGGCTCTCCCCAAGAAGTTTCTGCGAAGGTGGCCCGTGTGAACCCGAGTACTCAGGCTGGCAGCCGCAGTGTTTTGATTTATCTCCGTTTGCAATTTCACCCAAGCCTGCGTCAAGGCATTTTTGTCCAGGGCAGCTTAGGCACTCACAAAGTGAAAGTAGTGGTCGTGCCCCTTGAAAGCGTCCGCACAGACAAGCCTGAACCCTATGTACAAACCATTCAAAATGGCAAAGTGGTGCATGTCAGCGTTGGGATGGGCATCAAGGGCGAAGCCGATGGTCGGGCTGTGATGGCCGTCAGCGAAATGCCAGAAGGCACACAGGTGCTGGCCCCCAGTGCCGGCTTTGTCCGCAATGGCACGGCGGTGAGCCTGGCTGGCCAAAGCGCCAAGCCCTGAACCACCGAAAAAAGTTCTCGCCATGTGGTTCACCAGAGTCAGTCTCAATAATCCCGTTTTCGCAACCATGGTGATGCTAGCGTTTGTCGTCATGGGCTTGTTTGCCTTTCAGCGATTGAAGGTGGATCAGTTTCCCAACATCGATTTACCGGTGGTCGTTATTCTCACGGAGTATCCAGGCGCTTCACCTGAAATTGTAGAAAGCGAAGTCACCAAAAAAATTGAAGAAGGCGTGAACGCCATTGCAGGCATCAGCGCACTCACTTCTCGCAGTTATGAAAATCAGTCTGTGGTGATCATTGAGTTTCAACTCAACATGGATGGCCGCAAAGCAGCAGACGATGTGCGCGAAAAAGTCGCAGGCATTCGCGCCACATTGCGAGATGAAGTGAAAGAGCCCCGCATCATTCGTTTTGACCCTACCAGCAAGGCCATTTGGTCCTTGGCAGTTATTCCAGAAAACGCCACGACATCACAAAGCAAAAGCCTGGTTGAAATGACCCACTATGCTGAGCAAGTTTTGAAGAAGCGCATTGAGAATGTTCGAGGTGTTGGCGCGGTCAATGTGATTGGTGGCAGCCGCCGAGAGATCAATATTTACCTCAAACCTGATGCCATGGAAGCCTTGGGGGTCAGCGCTGAACAAATTGCCAATGCTGTACGCTCCGAAAACCAAGACATGCCCGTTGGATCATTGCGCTCCTTCACACAAGAGCGGGTGATTCAAATTCAGTCGAGAGTCAAACGGCCTGAAGACTTCAACAACATCATTGTGACGCGCAAAGGCTCAAGCCCCATCCGCTTGTCTCAGGTTGCGCAAGTGAACGATGGCGCCCAAGAAGTCGAGAACATGGCGCTCTACAACGGTGAGCGAACCCTGTTACTCACCATTCAAAAATCACAAGATGCCAACACAATCGAGGTTGTGAATGGTCTTGTGGAAGTTCTCAAAACGCTGCGTGAACAAGTCCCTGCAGGCGTGCGACTTGAGCCTGTATCGGATGGGTCAAGACAAATTCGGGTGGCCGTAGACAACGTGCGAAGAACCTTGATTGAAGGTGCACTGCTCACCATTTTGATTGTGTTTCTTTTCTTGAACTCATGGCGATCAACCGTCATCACAGGACTCACGCTGCCTATTTCTTTGATTGGCACTTTCTGGTTCATGAGTATTTTTGGGTTCACCATCAACATGATCACGCTGATGGCACTGTCACTGTGTGTGGGTCTTTTGATTGACGATGCCATCGTGGTTCGAGAGAACATTGTGAGGCACGTTCAAATGGGCAAAAATGCCTACGATGCGGCGCTGATCGGCACCCAAGAAATTGGGCTTGCGGTTTTGGCAACCACGCTGTCGATCGTGGCGGTTTTCTTACCCATTGGTTTCATGGAGGGCATCATTGGAAAATTCTTCCATGAGTTTGGCATCACCATCGTTGCAGCGGTTCTCATTTCCATGTTCGTCAGCTTCACACTCGACCCCATGCTCTCGAGCGTATGGCATGACCCCAGTATCCATCAACCGGGGCAACACAAAGGACCTGCCAATTTTTATGATCGAAGCATTGGGCGTGTCACGAATTGGTTTGAAATTCAAACCGACCGCGTCGCAGATAGATACCAAGTGATGCTGAGATGGGCGTTGACCCATAAGCGATCCACTCTCTTGTTCGCAGCGGGTATCTTCATCACCAGCGTCTTGATGGTGCCACTGTTAGGGACTGAATTTGTGCCCAAGGGTGACTACTCAGAAACCACACTCAGTTTTCAAACGCCCGTGGGCACCTCGCTAGAAAGCACGGCGATGAAGGCCAAGCAAGTAGATCAAATTGTCCGTGAGTTCCCTGAAGTTCAATACACGCTGACAGGTATGAACACGCCCAATGCGCAAGGTAAAAACAATGCGAGTCTTTACATTCGATTGATTGATCGTAAATTGCGTCAGCGCAGTGTTGAAGACATTTCGGTTTTATTGCGTGAACGTTTGTCCAAAGTAGCAGGCATCACGGTCACGCATGTGGGTACCCTGGACTCAGTAGGCGGTAGCAAACAAATTGAGTTTTCACTTCAAGGACCCGATCAGCGCGAACTAGAACGCTTGACTTTGAAAATATTAGAATCGGTGAGAAATATCCCTGGCTTGGTCGATTTAGATTCCAGCGTCAAGCCCAACAAGCCCTCCATTTCTGTGCAAATTTTGCGCGAATCAGCCTCCGATGTCGGCTTCAGCGTTGCGCCGCTGTCGAGTGCACTTCGCATCTTGGTGGCGGGTCAAACGGTGGGAAATTGGCGTGCTCCCGACGATCAAACTTACGATGTCAATGTGCGATTGGCTCCTGAATATCGGAACAGTCCCCATGACTTGGAGCGACTGCCTTTTGGCGTTCCGGCTGCTGACGGGTCGTCTCGCATCGTTCGGCTCGGACAAATTGCCAAGGTCCAAGAAACCACGGGTTCAAGCCAAATTAACCGGCGCGACTTAATGCGCGAAGTGTCCATCAATGCCAATGCCTCTCGCAGATCTGCCGGCGAGATTTCCAATGACATTCGCAAAGTGCTGGATGCCGTGACATGGCCACCTGGTTATCGCTATCAATTTGGCGGCGCGACCAAAAGCATGAATGAGTCTTTTCAATACGCTACCACGGCCTTGCTGATGGCCATTATTTTCATTTACATGATTTTGGCCAGTCAATTTAAAAGCTTCCTGCAACCACTCGCACTGATGACAGCTTTGCCGCTCACGCTGATTGGTGTGGTGTTGGCACTCATGGCGTTTCGTTCCGCCCTGTCGATGTTCTCCGTCATCGGTGTGGTCATGCTGATGGGTTTGGTGACTAAGAATGCAATTTTGTTGATTGACTTTGCCATCCGAGCGCGGGAAGGCGGTGTCTCTGTTTCTGGTGCTGCCACGCCGGCACTTTCCAGAAATGACGCCCTTCTGCTGGCTGCCAAGGTTCGCCTGCGTCCTATTTTGATGACCACTTTGGCGATGATTTTTGGCATGATCCCCCTTGCCTTTGCGATCACCGAAGGATCGGAACAGCGCTCGCCCATGGGGCAGGCCGTCATTGGCGGTGTGATCACCTCCTCCCTGCTGACCTTGGTGGTGGTGCCCGTGGTTTACTGCTATCTGGACGATTTCAGTGAATTTTTGAAGCGACTTTGGTTTGGCAAGCAAAAAAAGCCAGTTTGATCGCCTCAGAAGTTAAAATAAGATCAGCTAGACTTGGATACCCCCTGGAGTAAAAATGAACAATGATATCGCCCGTTTCAACATGATCGAACAGCAGATTCGCCCGTGGGAAGTCTTGGACGGGCAAGTTTTGTCTCTCTTGTCTGTCGTCAAGCGCGAGAACTTTGTTCCTTTGGCTCACAAAGCTTTGGCTTTTGTGGACATGGAAGTTCCTCTTCAAGCCTCGGGGACTGCAGTGAAAGTCATGTTGGCACCCCGCGTAGAAGCCCGACTTCTTCAAAATGCTGCAGTTCAGCGCACCGACAAGGTCCTTGAAATTGGAACTGGTTCAGGCTACATGGCCGCTCTTTTGGCATCCCAGGCCGCCAGTGTTTTGACTTTTGAAATGGATGCGAGCCTTGCACAACAGGCCCGCAACAACCTTCAGTCCGCTGACATTCACAATGTTGAAGTACGCAACTCAGACGGCAGTCAAGGCGCGGCAGCCGATGGCCCCTTCGATGTCATTGTCTTGAGTGGCTCTGTGCCCGAGGTACCCCAAAACCTTCTGAATCAACTCAAAGTTGGCGGCCGATTGTTGGCCGTGGTCGGTGAAGAACCCGTTATGCGCGCCAATGTCATCACCCGCATCGCAGAACAGCAATGGCAAACATCACAACCTTGGGACACCTGTGCACCTCGTTTGCAGGGCTTTCCAGAACACAAGCGCTTCTCTTTTTGACAAGCTGAATTCAACGCAATCAAACCTCACTGCCCATGCAACAAGTCAGTCCTTCACAATTCAACGAATGGTTCGTGCAAGCGTCTGAGACGGGTCTGCCGCTCGTTTTGGATGTTCGCGAAACATGGGAGTGCCAGTTGGCCAGCATTGCACCACCAGGGTGTGAAGTGCAAATCATGCCCATGCAAACGGTACCTGCACGTTTATTTGAACTCGACAAATCACGCCCCATTGCTTGCCTCTGCCACCATGGTAGTCGGAGTATGCAAGTGGCCTCCTTCCTTGAACAACATGGGTTTACCCACGTGACCAACATCAGCGGCGGCATCCATGCCTGGTCTTCTGAAGTGGATGCGAGCGTTCCTGTTTATTGACATTCATCCCACACACCCCCTTAGCACTTGCAACGAAAGATCTTCATGAATTTCCGTTTTTTACCCCTCACGCTGGCCCTCTCTGCTGCTTTCGCAGGATCAGCTCAAGCTCAAAATTTATTGTCTTTGTATGAAACAGCTCGCGGTTACGATTCAACTTACAAAGCTGCACAATCTCAATACACAGCCAATCTGGCCAAGGGTGACCAAGCCAAAGCCCTTTTGTTGCCCACGATTGGCATCGCTGCCAACATGAACAAGACGGATGCAGAATTGTTGGCAGCAGCGCAAACTGCGACGTCACAAAGCTTGACGCTGGGCTTGAATGCATCGCACCCCCTTTACCGTCCTGCCAATACGGCAAGTTATCAGCAGGGAATGAGGCAACTTGCGTTGGCGGGCGTTCAACTCAAAGCCGCCGAACAAGATCTCATGGTGCGCCTCAGCCAAGCTTACTTTGATGTCCTGATTTCACGCGAAAGTTTGGAATTCGTCAGAGCACAAAAAGTGGCAGTGGCAGAACAATTGGCCGCAGCCAAGCGCAACTTTGAAGTGGGCACCTCCACTATCACCGACACCCGTGAAGCTCAAGCCCGATACGATTTGGTCTTGGCTCAAGAAATTGCAGCAGACAATGACTTGCGCATCAAACGCTTGGCCTTGAATCAGTTGGTGGGTCTGACCAACATTGAGCCCAAATCTTTGTCAAGCCAGGCCAAGCTCAGTGCACCCGATCTCCAAAGTCTGGATCAGTGGGTTCAACAGTCTTCTGCATCCAGCCCCTCAGTGTTGCAAAGCCGCGCTGCGCTCGACATTGCCAAGCTCGAGACGTCCAAAGCGGAGGCTGGCCACAAACCCACCTTGGATTTGGTGGCCGGCTTTACCCCCGCGCGCTATAAAAATGGCAAGGGTATCAATGCCTCCCAAATCGACAGCAATACCACCAGCGTCACACTTGCCCTGAATGTGCCGCTGTTTGCAGGCTTTGCAACGCAAAATCGCATCAAAGAAACAGTTGCTTTAGAAGACAAAGCACGCTCCGATTTGGAAGCTGCGGAACGCGGTGTGGCTCAGGCAACCCGAACGGCTTTCTATGGGCTTCTATCAGGCCTAGGGCAAGTCAATGCCTTGCAAGCCGCAGAAGCCTCTAGCCAAAGCGCCTTGGACGCCAATAAATTAGGTTACCAAGTTGGCGTTCGAATCAACATCGATGTATTGAACAGCCAAAGCCAGTTGTTTCAAACCAAACGCGACTTGGCAAAAGCCCGCTACGACGTTTTGCTGGGTCAACTTAAGCTTCGACAAGCGGCAGGCACGCTGGTTGAAACAGACTTGGCCAGCATCAATGCGTTGCTAAACCCCTGAGCGGTTTAAATACCCTTGCACCGCCACGACGGTGCGGTGCGTTGCACCTGCATGTTGATTCACGAAAGTCAGAGCCTGGCCTGCGGAAAGGCCAAGCATCTGACTATTTTGTAGCCTAGAAACTGCCTGATGGATGGCTTCGGTCATGCTGGTAGCGCGACAAGCCACCCCTTCCGTTTCTGCAGCATGGGCCGCCTCTGTAAAATTGAAAGTGTGAGGCCCCATGATCACTTGGCAGCCGCATGCAATGCCTTCAATGAGGTTTTGCCCACCCAAAGGCGCAAAGCTGCCGCCCAACAAAGCTACTTGCGACAGGCTGTAATACAAAGCCATCTCGCCCATGCTGTCGCCAAGCCAAATGCGGGGAGCCTTCTCTCCCTGAGCAGATGATGAAAGGGGCCCTTCTGCGGTCCATTGGGAACGCCTTGAAACAAACCATCCCTGGGCTTGAATCAGGGCCTCCACTTCATTCACCCGCTGAGGATGTCTTGGCACAAGCAGCCACTGCATTTGCACGGTTGGATGTTGATTTAAATAGGCCGCCCAAGCATTCAGCCAAAGGGCTTCTTCACCTTCTCTGGAACTTGCCAACATCAAAACAGGTTCTGTCAATCGGTCTCGCCAGCGATGTCCCCGACTGACTTGTTCTGCATCAGGCTTGGCATCAAACTTGAGATTTCCCAAAACACCATCTACTTGCACACCCAACTGTTTTAACCTGTTGGCATCGTCTTGTGTTTGAGCCAATGCACTTCGCAGACCTGCATAAGCAGGGCGCATCAAGGCCGGCCAACGCAGGGCATTGCGCATTGACTTCTTGCTCATTCGGGCGTTGACCAACACGAGTGGGATGTTTTTCAGTTGCGCCATCTTGACCATGTTGGGCCAAACCTCGGTTTCCATCAGCAAGCCAATCTGAGGCTTGAATGAATCCAAAAATTGGCTCACAGCTTCTTTGCTGTCCCACGGCTGCCAAACCTGAACGTCGCCTTCAAGCAAGAGCTTAGCGCCCTCCTCACGACCTGTTGCGGTGCCATGCGTCAAAAGCAAACGCATGCCCGGCAGAGCTTCCCGAAGCCCTTTCAGCAAGATGCCAGCGGTGCGTGTCTCTCCCAAAGACACAGCATGAATCCAGATCCAATGACCATGAGAAGCTTGGGTATAGCGGCCAAACCGCTCTTCCACAAACTGTCCGTAAAGAGGTTCAAGTTGGGCTCTTCTTGCAAATTTTCTGCGCATCAAGGGCTGCGCCCAACGCATTAACATGCAGTAAAACCAAAGAGAAATAAAAGATCTCACGCAGTTTGACTTGAAATTGAAAATTGACTCAATGCACAGAGGTTTGAAAACTGGCGTCGGGCTTGACTTGCCGCAACAGCGACATCATGACACTTTCAATTCGATGCAGTGCGTCTTCTGTATGACCCTCAAAACGCAAGACCAACACAGGCGTGGTGTTTGATGCGCGAATTAATCCAAAGCCATCTGGCCAGTCAACGCGCAATCCATCGATGTTAGAAATTTCAGCTGGCGCGTTGAAATACTCAGGCGCAAGCTTCACCAGTTGATCGGAGAGTTCATGCGGCTCACCTTCCTTGCAACCCACATTCAGTTCAGGCGTGCTGAAGCTGGTGGGCAAAGATTTCAAAACCGTGTTGGCATTGGCGCTGCGACTCAAAATTTCAAGCAAGCGGCAACCTGCATAGGTGCCGTCATCAAACCCATACCAACGTTCTTTGAAAAAGATATGGCCACTCATCTCGCCACCCAAAGGTGCTTGACCACCATCGGCTTCAATTTGCTTCATCTTGGCCTTGATCAAGGAATGGCCCGTTTTGTACATCAGTGCTTTCCCACCGGCAGCTCGAATTGCAGGTGCCAGCCTTTGCGAGCATTTCACATCAAACAAAACAGTGCCGTTGGGCACACGACTTAAAACATCTTGCGCGAACAATTGCATTTGCCGATCTGGGTAAATGGTTTCACCATCTTGCGTGACAATGCCCAAGCGATCGCCATCGCCATCAAAGGCCAAGCCTAACTCAGCGCCGGATGAATGCAATGCAGCTACCAAATCTTGGAGGTTTTCTGGTTTGCTTGGATCGGGGTGGTGGTTAGGGAAATGACCATCCACTTCGCTGAAAAGTTCAATCACCTCACACCCTATTGCACGGAAAATGCCAGGCGCCGTTGCCCCCGCAATGCCATTGCCAGAATCAACCACAATTTTCATAGGGCGCTTGAGTTGAATGCTTGAAACGATTCTTTCAATGTAGGCGGGAATGATGGGGGTAGGCTGAACCTTGCCACCCGGTTGCAGAGCCCAAGATTCTTTTTCAATGATGGTTTTCAGGGCTTTGATTTCCTCCCCATAAATGGCGCGTCCGCCCAAAACCATTTTGAATCCATTGTCATCTTTGGGATTGTGGCTGCCCGTCACTTGAATACCGCTGTTGCACAGCGTGTGAGCCGCAAAATAAAGTTGGGGGGTGGTGGTCAAACCCAAATCCAAGACTTCAATACCCACAGCAACCAAGCCGCGCATCAGTGCTTGGGACAGCACTGGTCCACTCAAACGACCATCCCGCCCCACTGCCACCTGCTTGACCCCCTCTTTCAGAGCCAAACTGCCAAAAGCTCGGCCCAAGCCTTCTGCCAAGTTTTCATCCAAGGTGCGTGGGTATGTTCCGCGTATGTCATACGCCTTGAAAATTGAAGCTGTGACTTGCATAGATAAAATTGAAATCAATGACCCGCCATTGTAGGTGCGCACACATCAAATCGGCTAGGATGGATGCATGCAATTTCACCCGAATACCTGCTTAACAAGCTTCCTCAGTCCCTTGGGCCAGATGACTTTGGCCGCCAGTCCAACTGGATTGAGCGGTGTTTGGTTTGAAGGCCAGAAACACATCCCCCCCACCACTCAATGGCGGAGATGTGAGGACCATCCCATCCTCACCAAGGCTCAAGATTTGTTGAAAAACTATTTCTCACACCAATGGGAAAAAGGTCTGGCCGCACGTCACATGCTCAAATTGATGTCCCTTGATATTTCAGGGGGAACAGCTTTCCAACAAGCCGTTTGGCAAGCACTTCTGAGCATTCCCATGGGCTCTACTTGCAGCTATGGTGAAGTGGCTGCCGCCATCGGCAGACCCCGTTCTGTCAGGGCCGTAGGAACTGCCATTGGACAAAACCCCTTGAGCATTCTCATTCCCTGCCACAGGGTTCTGGGCAGTCAGGGACAAATGACAGGTTATGCGGGTGGGGTATGGCGAAAACAAGCATTGCTTGAACTTGAATCCGCCGAGATTGAAACTTAGCATGCGAAGCAAATTGAATCTTCTTCAAACAAAGCTTTCTTGATCACAATCACTGAGAGTGTTGCACCAAGATAAATTTGCCGAAGCTGTTTTGACCAAGACAACTAAACGATCACAAGCTGATCAAAATACTCCGTCCGTTGAGTGCCTCTAGGCTTAGCCGCTTCTTCATCATTCCACGGAATGAAACTTGTCTTGCCTAACAAATCAGCTGGCAATGCCATGGCACGGACAAACCCACTGAATGGGGCAATATTTTTACCAACCACAGGTTCATGACCAGTTTCAAACCACGCATCTCCTTGGTTGATCCTGCGCACATCTTGCCCAATTTCTGCGACCAGACGACCTGCATAAAGGCGACGTATTCCAGGGCCTTTGTGGCCATGCTTGGGGGTCACCATTCCTTGGGGAAACTCAACCCTGTCCATTCGGAAGATGATGGAATGATCATTTTCTAGGCCCACATCATGCGACATGATGCACCGCGATTGCTGCTCTTCAGTCATCTCAGATGAAGCAGTTCGGGACAGTTCAAAAGTCCAAAGCTGCGCCGCCCCTTCAAGCCGGACTGAACCTTCTAGGAGAACGCAATCGTGCTCTGTGAGTTGATGACTTTTCCCATTCGAATCTCGAATCAAGACCGATCCCGAGAAAACAAAGACAGCTCTGACAGCAGCACACCAATCGAGTGGAGACGATGTTTTCAAATGATCTTCAAAAAGTGATAATCTCATTTTGATTTCAACCTTTCCCTAGTTTCTCTTGCAATGCACGCCCTAAAACCATGACTGCAAAAGCCGAGGCAAGCAAAAATAAACCGGGCCACAAGGAAATCCACCAAGCGGTCAAAATGAAATTTTTTCCTTGCTCTAGAATTGCACCCCAGTCTGGTGTTGGCGGCGCAACACCCAAGCCCAAAAAACCCAATGCAGCTTCAATTTGCAAGGCCAAAGGAAACAAGATGACATATTGCATCAGAATCAAAGGCAACACATTGGGTGCCACTTGCTTGAACAAAATATGAGGCGCCCCAAAGCCCAGTGACCGAGCTGCTTCGACATAGGTTCTACTTTTCTCAGCCAGAGCGCCCGAGCGCGCAATACGGAAAAACATCGGCAAGTAAACTACAGACAATGCAAGTACAAGATGGTCGGCGCCCGGACCTAAAATGCCGGTGATCACAACGCCTGCAATGATGGGGGGGAAAGTCAAAATGACATCTATCAGTCGAGACAAAAGCTGATCGAGTAAACCCCCCGTAAAGCCCGAGACAAGGCCTAGCAAACTGCCCACCAATGCCGAAATAAAAAGTGCCCCTGCAACCAAGCCTAAGGTGATGCGGGTGGCATGAATCACTCTGGAAAAAAGATCTCTGCCCACATCATCTGTTCCAAACCAATGTGCTGCTGAAGGTGGCTTTAACGCGGATTGGGGATTCAGGGTAATAGGGGATTGATGAGCAATTAATTCAGGGGCAAGAATTAACAGAGCGAATACAAATAAAAGCAATAGGCTCAAAATTCTAGATGGCTTAGAAGCCAGTACCTGTCGATAAAAATAGCCTATTTTCATGTCCGCATTCTTGGGTCTATCCAAACATACATCAAGTCAACTGTGAAATTGATGCAGATGGCAATGACGACGACAAACAAGAGAGCGCCTTGAACCACAGGGTAGTCCCGACCTTGGATGCCAGAGAGAATCAGACGCCCCAAACCAGGCAGTGAAAAAAGTGACTCAATGACCACGGTCCCCCCCAAGATTTGAATCAATATCAGACCCATGAAAGTGATCAAAGGTATCAGGATATTTCGCAGTGCATGTTTGAAATATATTTGCGAAGGTTTTAAGCCTTTTGCCACGGCAGCACGAATGTAGTCACGCCTTAATTCGCTGATCATGCAGTCACGAACAAAATGGCTGTAGGCCCCCGCCTGCAAGAAAGCCAGACTAAGCACGGGCAATAAAACAATTTCCAAATTTTCGGTGAGATTTTCAAACGGCGATGAGTAAGCGAAAGGTGGGGACCAACCCACCACAGCAGATGTGCCTACCAAGAGCATCAAACCGACCCAAAAAATCGGTGCAGACAAGCCAATGAGATTGAAACTTTGAATGGCTGCGTCCAACCTTGAGCCTTCGTAAATACCTGCAATAACACCCAATGGAACGCCCACAACCGTAGCGATCAAGAGCGTTAACAAAGCAACTTCAAACGTCACACTGAACGCTTGGGCAATCAAAAGAGTGACAGGCTGTCCTTGGTACCAGCTTTTTCCCAAATCGCCTTGAAGTAAATGCGAAAGCCAAACCCAAAATTGGGTGTGAATTGGTTGGTCGAGCCCAAAGAAACTCCGCAATGCCAAAGCCGCAGTGGGGTCACTTGTTTGCCCCAACATTTGACCCACAATGTCTCCAGGCACAGATCGCATTAACAAAAAAACGATCAAACAGGAGAGAAGAGCCGCCAAAACAGCGGTCAAAATTCGGGGCAATAAAAACCGCAGTATCACATTTCAGAGCTCGAGCTTGGGCTGACTAGATGAATGATATTGGCAGTCAATTTGCAACCCAAGTTTTAACCAGGCCAAAATACCATCCAGTAGGATGCTGTTGATGATTGCGTACCCGATCTCTCTCTACAGTTAAAAGGTCAGCAGAGAACAACATGATCGTCGGCACACTCTGTCCCAATAATTTTTGGAAGTCGTTGTAGATGCGCTTGCGAACGGCATAGTCGGATTCTTCGCGACCCCGATCGAGTAAGTTACTGGCTTCCGTATTTTTCCAATTCCGGAAATCAGCACCCAATGGATCAGCCCTGAAGTGCCTGTAATAAAGCAAACTTGGATCTGGCGATGAAGGCCAATCGTTGAAGGTAAAGCCCATTTGTTTGCTTTGGAAATTGCGCACCCACACACCAAGTTCAACTTTTTTAATATTCACACGGATTCCAACGCGTTTGAGCTGTTCAGAAATAGTGACAGCTGCTGCATCCATCCAGTCGTATGTGATGATGGTGGTCAAGTCAATTTCAAAACCATTGGGGTAGCCTGCATCTGCCAACAGTTTGCGTGACCGAACCAAGTCCACCTTTTGGTTGGGAACTTGATCAAGTGGCAAGCCCCATTTTTCTTGCATGCCTGCAACCATGGTCCCCAAGACCTGACCGTACCCTGCAATGGAAGCCTTCATGACTTCTTGTTTGTCAATGGCAAGCGCAATGGCTTGCCGAACCCGTTCATCTTTCAAAATAGGATGCTCTGAACCCAAGTCAATGCTTTTCTGGTTCATGGCAGGTGTTCGTACCAACTTGATGCCGCTTGTTTTAGAGAACTGTTCAGCATCCTGAGGACGTGTAAAAATGCCCATGTCAATGCGCCCATTGCCAGCTGCAACAACCATCGTTGCTGAATTTGGCATGAAAGCAAAGGTCACCTCGTCGATGAGAGGAAGCCCTTTTTGCCAGTAATCTTGAAATTTCTCAAACACCAAGACTGAGTTTTGACGAAATTGCTTGAGTTTGAAAGGACCTGTTCCCACTGAAACTTGATTCAGCTTGGTGCGCGCATCTGCAACTGCAAAATAATCTTTGGGAATCACGCCACCATACCGGTGGGTGAGCGTGATCGGAAGTAAGCCATTGCGGCGTGATAATTTGAAAATGACAGTGAAGTCATCGGGTGCGGAAATAGATTCAATGGTCGAAAAATCTCCCGCGCCAGGCGAGCCATTTTTAGGATCACGTATGTAGTCATAGCTGTATTTCACATCCGCAGATGTCATGGATTGCCCAGTATGGAACTTGACACCTCGACGCAAGTTGAATGTATAACTCAAACCATCAGAAGACTGCGTGTAACTTTCTGCCAGCAATGGAATAGCTTCGCCGGCAGCGCTCTCATAGAACAAGCCCTGATAAGCTAAAACTGTCACGCGAATGCGGGCGTCGGCAGCTTGGTGGTAAGGGTCTAATGCTGGAGGCTCTGTCAATGACCCAATGGTTAACTTTCCACCAGCTCGGGCGGCAGCATCCGATTTACCGTAAAGATTGGCATCTTGTGACCATGCGGCGGTAGCCAATGCGCCCGCCAAAAAGAAAGTTGAGCATCTTTTAATTAACACAGACAAATACATTGAATTTCTCCTGATTAACAAACATGTCAAAACCAATTAATCTTGGCGGCAAGTCGTTCTTTGGTGACACGTAACTTTGAACGTTTTCACGCCTTTTTGAAAGGCGTGAAAACCCTTGAATTAAAACGGATTATGTTAAATTTCATGAAAATGACTCTTTGGTCAGTTTCATTCAGCTTTGATGGCGAAAACAAATTCAATCTCTACAGGAACGCCTCGAGGAAGTTCCGCAACCCCTATTGCGGAACGCGCGTGTCTTCCTTTTTCAGAGAAAATCTCCAAAATCAACTTGGATGCGCCGTCCATGACCTGCGGTTGCTCAATGAAGCCCGTTGCAGAAGCCACAAACCCAGTTAACTTGATGACTTTTTCAACAGAATTTAAGGATCCCAAACCTTGCTTTAGAACACTCAACGCATTCAGCACACAACAACGCGCTGACTCCTGACCCTCTGCAATTGAAATTTCAGCACCTAGCTTGCCTTTTGGCAAACTGCCATCAAAACGCCATGGCAGTTGACCTGAAACCCATGCAAGGTTTGCATGCAATGAAACGGCTGCGTAGGAGAATGCAGGCGCCCTAGGTGAAGGTAAGACCAGTCCCAATTCGATGATTCGGTTTTCAATGTTCATGGCAGTTTCTTTTTGAGTTCAATCAAGATGTCTTGCAATGTATCTTTAAGTGTCAACCGGTGCCGCCATCCTGTGTCATTTTCTAGCATGGCTTGACTCACCAGCGGGTAAGTTATCTCAGGGGTAAATTCTTTCAATTGTGGCTGGAAACCCGAAACCAAATCAATCAAAGACTGCCTTATTTCGCTGTAACTGGTGGTAAACCCCGCGACGTTATAAATTGGGGCAAGTTGTGCCGCGTGATTTATAAGGTTTTCAATCAGTGCGCCGATGTCTTTCACGTGCAAAGCGTCAAACATCCCACTTGGCACATTGCATGTGCCGCCTGCAAGCTTCATTGCCTGCATCGCCAATTGGTTCAGAGGTGCCGCCGCACCTTGATACCATAAGCCAGGACCTAGCACGAGAGGAATCCTCAAACCCACAACTTCCAGTCCATGACGGCGACGGTAAAAATCCGCCAAATCTTCTGCGAGCAATTTGCTCATGCCATAGTTTGTCAAAGGCAGTCGGGGCGCCCTCTCATCACATCGTTCCACTGCTGAGTTTGCACGCCCCAATACAACTGTTGAGCTGGTCCAGACGACACGTTCAACGCCATAAGCCACACACGTGTTAAGTAGGTTTTGAAAGCCAATGACATTGACGCTCAGCATACGTTCCGGATCTATCTCACCAGAGCGTGTCAAGCCAACCGAACCAGTTGAAAAAGATGCGAAGTGCAGCACTTGTCTGGGCCGATACTGCGATAGCACCTTGTCTACAAGCTGCGGGTCTTCAATTGAGCCGATAGTTTCTGTTGCGCCCGCAGGAAGTTGTACTGGGCTCATGGGGCCAAAGACATGAACTTTGCGATTGCACATTAGCAAATGCTGCACGACCGAAGAACCAATGAAACCACGGCCGCCCGTCACCAGCAAGGTTTCTGATTTCATGCAGCCTGTACCTGAGGCAGGTCAAGGTCATCGCGCAGGCAGGCGCGCAAGCGGCCTTGGCCTAAATCTTTCAGCTCTGGAACTTCTTGGGCACAAGCAGGCAGTGCGAAGGGGCATCTTGTGCGAAAGACACAGCCCGAAGGCGGGTCAATGGGACTTGGAATTTCACCCCCCAACATGACTTGAAGTTTTGATCCTAAATTTAAACGTGGTGCTGCGGCTAACAATCCAGCCGTATAAGGGTGCAAAGGTGCGTTGAAGAGGGCTCGCGTAGGCGCGACTTCCATGATGCGCCCCAAATACATCACCATCACACGATCAGCCATCACTTCCACGACGCTAAGATCATGAGAAATGAACAAAATTGCGAGACTCAGACGAGACTGCAGCTCACGCAACAAAGCCAGAATACCGGCTTGAACAGAAACGTCCAAAGCAGAAACAGGCTCGTCAGCCACCAATAATTTTGGATTCACAGCAAGTGCTCGCGCAATGGCAATTCTCTGACGCTGTCCACCAGAAAACTCACGGGGCCAACGCTGGGCATCTTCTGGAGACATGCCCACTTGCCCCAGCAATTCCTTGCAGCGTTCACTTCTGGCCAGAGGCTCTTGCATGCCATGCAGTTCAAGGACCTCTTCGATTGCTGCGCCAACTTTTCGCCTTGGATTCAAACTTGCAAATGGATCCTGAAAAATCATTTGCATTTTTTGGCGGGCATCTTGTAATTGACGCTGCGAAAGTCGTCTGATGTCCGTCCCCTCTAAATGAACAGCGCCAGTGTCAGATTCAATGAGCCTCAGCACTAAACGGCCCAGTGTTGATTTACCCGAACCAGACTCCCCCACTAAGCCCAGAACTTCACCCGCGCTGATTGTGAATGAGACTTTATCAACAGCCCGCAGTCTTGGCACAGTACCCCAACCCTCTCTGGGCAATTCAAAAGTTTTAGAAAGATTGGAAACACTCAGCAAGCTTGTTGCTGACGGGTTGGGAAGGATCCCATTTGCAACATTGGAATCGTCCGCTGGCTGAATTTTATTCAGTTCCATCACAACTCTCGCCAACGTAAGCACCGCACACTTTCTGCGCCAGAAAAAATCTCTAAAGAAACAGGATTTTGCATGCAAATATCTTTTTGGGCGTTGCACCGAGGTGCAAACCTACACCCCATACTGACATCACCAGAACGGGGCGGTCTTCCCTTGATTGGGATCAAAATTCTTTCATCCGGCTCGTCCTCTTTGTAAAGGCGAATGGGTCTGCAATCAAGCAAGGCTTTCGTGTACGGATGCTTGGGGTGATTTGTGAGCTCGTGGACATTTCCTGTTTCGACAACCTGTCCCGCATACATCACTGCCACTCGATCAGCAATTTGTGATACCAAGGCCAAGTCATGGGTAATGAACAACATGGCCATGTTGTGCTTCTCTTGAATTTCAGACAACAAGCGCATCATTTGTGCTTGTATCGTGACATCCAGCGCTGTAGTTGGTTCGTCAGCAATCAAAAATCTTGGTTGACAAGCCAGTGTCATGGCAAGCATCACCCGCTGTCGCATACCTCCCGAGAGTTGATGAGGAAAGGCATTGATTCGTCGATCAGGATCGGCGATTCCCACATCGCGTAAGAGTTGAATGGCAAGAAGTGATGAATCCTCATTACTTTGATGGATTTCAAGTGTTTCACGAATTTGTGCCCCAATGGTGAAAACAGGATTCAAACTTGCACCCGGATCTTGAAATACAAATCCAATCTCACGGCCCCGAAATGTTCGTAGTTCATTTTCCTGCAATGCCAACAAATCGATGACTTGACCCTGCCTATTTTTCCACAAGGCTTGGCCAGAAATTTTGACTTTGTCACCGCGATTAAATAGCCGCAAAATGGAAAGTGCGGTGACAGATTTTCCACTGCCTGACTCTCCTACCAATGCCATTGTTTGGCCTTGGCGAATAGACAAGCTGACACCATCTACTGCAGAAACCACAGATTGCGGCGTGATAAATTGAGTCCTGAGATCGCGAAGTTCAAGCAAGGGCTCCGGATCGCACCCTTGCGTTGGATGGTTTTTCAGGTCTATTGTTTTGAGCACTGCTTAATCTATTCGAAATTGCGCCATTGCTTCTAAATCAATCTCCACGCCAAGACCCGGGCCTGTCGGAACAGCTAACAGACCATTGACTGCGGTCAGTGGTGTTTTTAGCAAACACTCTCTCATTGGATTTCGTCCAATGTCATATTCGACCAAAGTTGGCGTTGGGTCGTTGATACTGTGGGGGTAACTGGGCAACGAAGCCACCCAATGTGCTGCGGCAGCTAAGCCTACAGGGCCACCCCAGACGTGAGGGGAAACACGTAAATGAGCGCTTGAACAAAGTTCGCCTACAAACCGCGCCACGCTCAGGCCACCCGCAAGCGATAAATCTGGCTGAACCACATCAACCAAGCGATCTTCCACCAAGCGACGAAAATCAAAAGTTTCGTACAGCGCCTCTCCGGTTGCCAAAGGAATCGGGGCTTTTTGTTTGAGTTCGGCATAACCACGCCAATCCTGTGGGGCCAGCGGTTCCTCATACCAGCCAATGTTGTATGGGGCAATTTTTCGCATGCTCTCTAGGGCTTGGTCCACGGTGTAGTTGCCGTTGCTGTCCACTGTTAGGATGGGTTTTTCGCCAATGATTTGCCGTGCGAGCTTGACACGTTGAACATCTTCATCAGGACTGCGCCCTATCTTGATTTTGAAAGCTGTGAACCCACTGTTTGCATGCGGTTCCAGTTGCTTGGCTAAAGCGGCTTGCTGATCTTCTTCTAGCGTGAAATAACCACCAGAGGCATACACTGGCACATGCGTTTTTTGACGACCTCCAATCAAATCACAAACGGACAAGCCGAGCAGTTTCCCAATGGCATCATGGGCCGCAATGTCAATGCCACTGAACAATGCAATCAATTGGTTTTGAGTGCCGAAATGATAGTGCTTAGACAAAATCATGTGTTGCACACCGCGCTGCGAGTAAAGACTTTGGCCTAAAAAATAAGGCCGGACCAAGTCAAGGTAGGCGGCTGATATTTTGGAGGGTCCCCAAGCTTCACCAACGCCAGTGACACCGTCCTCTGTTTCAACCATGACCAAACAAGCGCCGCGTCGAGAAGTAAGTCCTCTGGCCATGCCATAGGCTTGTGATTCTGGCAAAACAGTTTCCAGCCCAATGATGCGAATGTCACGAATGATGCTCATGGCGTCTTTCGTTCTCTGGCCATGCCAAGAATGGCACGCATCACATCGCTTTGAGGGTCAAGGTATTGATCAAGAATATTGAAGTGATTAAAACCTGGAGATACCGCCACGCCAGGATCGCCACCATGCCTGTGCAAATGGTGGGCATATCTGTAAGTTTGATCAATGAATTGCCAGGGTTCACGCCCGCCTGCTATGAGACGTGTTGGGCAAATAATCTTGGGTGTTTTTTTCTCATAGTTATGCCTTTCTATAAGCTCTTCAGTCAATCGAAGGTCGGCATTGACCGAAGTCAAAATCGCAGGCGATGGGTCGTAGATCCCACTGATCAGAGTTGCGGCCTTAACCAAGTCGGAAGGTAAATTGAATGTCGCCCAGTCTGTTGACAAAGCTGCCGCCCCCAAATGCGCGCCAGCAGAATGTCCAGACAAAGTGATTTGATCGGGGTTTCCGCCGTATTGAGCAATATGACGGGCGGTCCAAGCCAAGCCTTCCAAGGCAGATGCGACCACGCCATCCAGAGTTACCTCCGGACAAAGTGAGTAATTTGCAATCACTGTACAAATGCCTTCTGCGGTCAAAGGAGCAGCTAAATATGCAAAATTTTGTTTGTCTTGGGCGCGCCAATAGCCCCCGTGATAGAAAATATGAACCGGTGCATTTGGATTTTTGACTGGGTAAACGTCAAGTGTGTTGAGTTGATGGGGTCCGTAGCTCAAGTCTGCGATCCGAACCAATGATGCCAAAGCATGCACATTGGGGGCCTCTCTGGTTGCCCTGTATTTGGCAAAGTCAGGCACTGCGACCTGCGGGTTATATTGGTGCTCGTGCTCTTGCGGACTCAAGCCTTCCCAAACGGGTCGTGATTTTATAAGCATGTTTTGAGCTTATTCTGTGAGTAAAAGCCAGGTAAGGGGTAAACCCTTGACTTATTGATTTTGAGAAATTCGATAAATAATTTTAATGTCTGAGCGCTAAATTGACAATTGCCCAGCCTCACTAAGCCAAGACCCTTCACTCATTTGAAACAAAAATTCAGATTTCCTGACTCTTTTTCAAGCTCATGGAGGGCGTGATTTTTTGAGACAAATCCGTCACATTGGGCATGCTATTGCTTGGCGCCGTGGTCATATTCGGTACGGCCTTGTCGAGAGGTTTGTGGCCTAAGAAATGAACAGTTTGCGGCCTCTCTTGTCGCGCCGCCTGCAGTTGCCTGGCTCGCAGTTGTCCGCAGCCTCCCTCCACATCTTGGCCGGCTGAATTTCTCAATTTGGTCAAAATGCCAAGTTGATGCAAAGTGCGCGCCATGCTGGCAGCGCGCTCCCATGAAGGCCTTTGGTAGGGCAAATCAGGCACAGTGTTGTAGGGGATCATGTTCATCAAGGCGTACTTGCCTTTGAGCAAGCGAACAATGCCGTCAATTTCTTCGGGTGAGTCGTTCACTCCTTCGATCAAGGTCCACTGGTATTGAATTGGATAACCCGTTTGTTGCGCGTAAATTTCAGCGGCAGCTACCAGTTCCTCCGGCGTCATTTTGGGCGCTCTTGGCAATAACTGAAAACGCAAGTCTGCGCGCGAAGAGTGCAAAGAAAGTGCCAAAGCAGGTTTCACTGCGCCTAAAGGCAGTCGTTCAAAAAAGCGCGGATCACCCACGGTTGAAAAGACAAGCGACTTGTGTGCAATGTTGCCAACGCTGCCTAAAACATCGATGGCTACCATCACATTCTCAAGGTTGTGTGCAGGTTCGCCCATGCCCATGAAAACCACTTTCTTGACGGGTCGATGCTGTCTGGCAAAGGCGACTTGCGCCACAATTTCTGCACTGCCAACTTGGCGAATCAAACCTTCACGGCCGGTCATGCAAAAAACACAAGCTACCGCACAACCCACTTGAGAGGACACACACAAGCCATCGCGAGGCAGCCCGACCGTTTCAATGGTTTGACCATCTTGCAAAGCCAACAGCCATCGCACCGAACCGTCCGCAGCAGGATGGGTTGATTGCAAACTCAATAAAGCCGCCAATTGCCGCGTCAAAACAGGCAAGTCCTCGCGCAGGGCTTGAGGCATGAAGCTGTCTAAGGGCCTTCGACCGCTCTGTTGCGATTTCGCCTGAGACCACAAGCGCAAAATGCGTTGTTCATGTACAGGCTGTGCACCCATGCGGCGAAGTCGCTGTCGAATGTCGAGAATGTTTGAAACAGACAGATCACTCACGTTTGAAGTTCCAAACGAATAAAGCACATTCTCTTAAATCAACAAGAAGCGAAGCAATTGATCTGGCGCATCAATTTGCGCGTGCGCATTCCAATCCTTCACATCGGATTTAGCGCCCAAGTAGCCATAGGTTGCCGCCACCGTTTTCATGTTGGCAGCCAGCCCCGCAACGATGTCCCGCTCATCGTCACCCACATACACGCAACGAGAGGGATCCATGTTCATTCTTCGCGCCGCTTCGAACAAGGGCTCAGGATGCGGCTTGGCGTGAGGTGTGGTATCACCACTGATCACCACGGCGCAGCTGGCAAACAATGGCATCTGCCGAGTCAAGGGCTCTGCAAATCGTTTGGACTTGTTGGTCACTACACCCCAAGGCAATTTCTTTTTAACCAGCGTTTCAATCAAGAAGGCAACGCCCTCAAACGCAAAAGTACGCTCTGTCATGCAGGCTTCGTAATTTTGAAAGAACTCTTCCCTGAAGCTTTCATAGTCAGGGTGCTCAGGTGTTAAATCAAATGCCAATGCCAACATGCCACGCGCACCAGCACCCGCCATGGGACGGTAATGTGACAAGGGCAACGACGGCATACCCCTTCTGACACGCATTTTGTCAACGGCTGCGCCCAAATCTGGCGCACTGTCGATCAATGTGCCATCGAGGTCAAACAGAACGGCCCCTGTATTTTCGAACTTCATTGCGTTGGTGGTTTCAGAATTCATTGGACAATGGCTTGTGAGTGGCCATTAAATAGTTAACATCTGTGTCTGTGACCATGGCGAACTGGCGGGTGAAGGGGTTGTAGCCCATGCCCTTCATTTCCATCACATCCAGGCTTTGCGCGCGAACCCAATCAGCCAGTTCACTGGGTTTGATCATGCGAGCATATTCATGCGTTCCTTTGGGCAGCAAATTCAACACATACTCCGCGCCCACCACAGCAAACAAGAAAGACTTGGGGTTTCGATTCAAGGTTGAGAAAAACACCCATCCACCTGGTTTGACCAACTTGGCGCAAGCTTGAACGATGGCGGCAGGGTCAGGCACGTGCTCCAACATTTCCATGCAGGTGACCACATCAAATGAGCCCGCTTGTTCTGCCGCCAAATTTTCGGCGCTGATCTCTTGGTACTCAACGCCTTGGGTGCCCGCTTCCATGGCATGCAATTGCGCAACTTTGAGTGACCTCACCGCCAAATCAACCCCCAGAACTTGAGCGCCTTGTCTGGCCATGGCATCTGACAAGATACCACCACCACAGCCGACATCCAGCACCTTCTTACCAGCCAGGGGCACAAGACTTTGAATCCACGCCAATCTCAAGGGATTGATTTCATGCAAAGGTCTGAATTCACTTTCTTTGTCCCACCACCGATGGGCTAAGTCGGAAAATTTGGCCAACTCCGCGGGATCGACGTTGGTAGAAGAGAAATTGGAGGAATGGGAGGGTGTGGTCATAGGACACATTGTCTCTGAAAGTACAAAAGCCTCCCGAAGGAGGCTTTTAGAAGACCCAGCAAAAGCTTGGATCAGTTCAACCCTGAGGTTGATCAGTTGGGGCGTGTACCCACAACTTCGATTTCCACACGGCGGTTTTTAGAACGGCCAGCAGCTGTTTTGTTGTCAGCAACGGCTTGCTTTTCGCCCTTGCCTTCAGTGTAAACGCGGTTTTTCTCGATACCTTTGGTCACCAAGTAAGCCTTCACAGCTTCTGCACGCTTCACAGACAGCTTTTGGTTGTAAGCATCAGAGCCTACTGAGTCTGTGTGACCCACAGCAATGATCACTTCCAAGTTGATGGCTTTGACTTTGCCAGCCAAATCGTCCAATTTAGCTTTGCCGTCTGCTTTCAATACGGACTTGTCGAAGTCAAAGAATGTGTCGGCAGCGTAAGTGACTTTGGTTGCTGCGGCTGGCGCTGGTGCTGGCGCTGGTGCTGGTGCTGGAGCCGCTGCTCTTGGTGCAAGTTCGGGTGCTGGTGCGGGTGCTGCTGGAGCGGGGGCTGGCGCAGGAGCTGGCGCAGCCTTAGGTGCAACGATAGCGCCGTCGCAACCTTCAGCAGCAGTTGCGGGCGTCCAAGCAGTTGAGCGCCAGCAGAAGTCAGAAGTGGCATTTTTCCAAGCCTTATCGGCTGTAGCGTTGCGCCAGTTGTCTACAGTTTGAGCGCCTGCTGCAGTAGCCAACAAGCCTGTCGCCAACACCATTGCCAGTTTGTTTAATTTTTTCATGGTTCTCCTCAGGGGGAATAAAACCGCAGACATCCTGCGAAAAATGAGACGATTTGAATGACCATCACCCAAACGTTGGTTTCATTGTGCCATAGCTGTTGGTGAAATCCCGAATTTGCTGAAATCAGCTTGAACGGCTTCTGATCAATCTGAGCAATGTGTTGCGAATCAACGACACTCTTTGGACCTAAAATATCAGTCTTTCACCCAGTGCGCTTGACCCCTCATGACCCAGTTTGCTAAAGAAACCCTTCCCATCAGTCTAGAAGAGGAAATGCGCCGAAGCTACCTCGACTACGCCATGAGCGTGATTGTGGGTCGCGCACTGCCAGATGCCCGTGACGGCCTCAAACCAGTGCACCGCCGCGTTTTGTTCGCGATGCATGAGTTGAACAACGACTGGAACCGCGCCTATAAAAAATCTGCTCGTATTGTGGGTGACGTGATTGGTAAATACCACCCACATGGCGATCAATCTGTTTATGACACCATCGTTCGCATGGCGCAAGATTTTTCGATGCGCCACATGTTGGTAGATGGTCAAGGCAACTTTGGTTCTGTGGACGGTGACAATGCAGCGGCCATGAGGTACACCGAGATTCGCTTGGCCAAAATTGCCCACGAAATGTTGGCGGACATCGACAAAGAAACTGTTGACTTTGGCCCGAACTATGATGGCTCTGAAAAAGAACCTTTGGTCTTGCCCAGCCGCATCCCCAACCTGCTGGTCAATGGCTCTGGTGGTATTGCAGTCGGCATGGCGACCAATATCCCTCCGCACAATTTGAACGAAGTGGTTGACGCTTGCTTGCACATGTTGCGCAATCCAGAAGCCACCATTGAAGAGTTGATGGAAATCATTCCAGCACCAGACTTCCCCACCGCCGGTATTATTTATGGCATCAGCGGCGTCAAAGAAGGCTACCGCACGGGTCGAGGCCGCGTGGTCATGCGCGCCAAGTGCCACTTTGAAGACATTGACAAAGGTCAGCGCCAGTGCATCGTGGTGGACGAGCTGCCCTACCAAGTGAACAAGAAAACCTTGCAAGAGCGCATGGCCGAATTGGTTCATGAGAAAAAAATTGAAGGCATCAGCCACATTCAAGACGAGTCTGACAAATCAGGCATGCGCTTGGTGATTGAACTCAAACGGGGCGAAGTGCCTGAAGTGGTGCTCAACAATCTGTACAAACAGACCTCATTGCAGGACACCTTTGGCATCAACATGGTGGCCCTCATCGATGGTCAACCCAAACTCTGCAATTTGAAAGACCTCATCAGTGTGTTCTTGCAACACCGCCGTGAAGTGGTTACACGCCGTACAGTGTTCACTTTGCGCAAAGCGCGCGAACGCGGTCATGTCTTGGAAGGCTTGGCTGTTGCCTTGGCCAACATCGATGAGTTCATTGCCATCATTCGCAATGCGCCCACACCCCCTGTCGCTAAGGCCGAACTGATGACCCGCAACTGGGACAGCAAACTGGTCCGTGAAATGCTGACACGCACCCGCGCAGATGGCGGCGCTGTGAACGCAGACGACTATCGTCCCGATGGTTTAGAAAAAGAATTGGGCATGGGCGGCGACGGCCTGTACCGCTTGAGCGATACCCAAGCACAAGAAATTTTGCAGATGCGTCTGCAACGCTTGACCGGTCTTGAGCAAGACAAAATTGTGGTTGAGTACAAAGAAGTCATGTCTGAAATTGAAGACTTGCTCGACATCTTGGCCAAGCCTGAGCGAGTGTCCACCATCATTGGCGAAGAGTTGGGTGAATTGCGCCAAGAGTTTGGTCAAACCAAAATTGGCGCGCGCCGCAGTTTCATTGAAAACAACGCACAAGATTTGGCCACCGAAGACTTGATCACGCCTACGGACATGGTTGTCACCTTGTCGCACAGTGGCTACATCAAAAGTCAGCCTTTGTCCGAATACCGCGCCCAAAAGCGCGGCGGTCGCGGCAAGCAAGCGACAGCCACCAAAGAAGACGACTGGATTGATCAACTCTTCATAGCCAACACGCACGATTACATTTTGTGCTTCTCCAATCGTGGCCGCTTGTACTGGCTCAAAGTATGGGAAGTCCCTGCAGGCTCCCGCGGATCGCGCGGTCGTCCCATCGTCAACATGTTCCCCTTGCAAGAAGGCGAAAAAATCAATGTGGTCTTGCCTTTGACGGGTGACATGCGCAGCTTCCCAGCTGACCACTATGTGTTCATGGGCACCTCCATGGGAACAGTCAAGAAAACCTCCCTCAATGAATTCAGCAACCCTCGCAAAGCCGGCATCATTGCCGTTGACTTGGACGAAGGTGACTTCCTCATTGGCGCAGCCCTCACAGACGGCAAGCACGATGTGATGTTGTTCAGCGATGGTGGCAAAGCAGTTCGCTTCGATGAAAACGATGTGCGCCCAATGGGACGCAATGCACGCGGTGTTCGCGGCATGATGCTTGATGACACGCAAAGCGTGATTGCCATGTTGGTGGCAGAAGACGAACAGCAAAGTGTCTTGACGGCCACCCAAAACGGCTATGGCAAAAGAACATCCATCACGGAATACACACGCCACGGACGGGGTACCAAAGGGATGATTGCCATCCAACAATCAGAGCGCAATGGCAAAGTTGTCGCTGCCACCTTGGTTCGCGCTGAAGACGAAATCATGCTCATCACAGACACGGGCGTTTTGGTTCGAACGCGGGTTTCTGAAATTCGTGAACTTGGGCGTGCCACGCAAGGTGTCACGCTCATTGGTTTGGATGACGGCGCCAAGCTGTCAGGCTTGCAACGCATTGTAGAGAACGATGCCATCATGCATGACGAAACTGGCGAAAACGGGCAGGATGCTGAGGGCGATGCTGAGGAAAGCGGTTCTGCCGAATGACAAGGCCGTTCAACTTTTCTGCTGGCCCCGCAGTCATTCCCGATGCAGTCTTGATCAAAGCTGCCAGCGAAATGCTGGACTGGCATGGCAGTGGCATGGGCGTCATGGAAATGAGCCATCGCGGCAAAGAGTTCATGTCAATTTACGAGGAAGCAGAAGCTGACTTGCGTGAGTTATTGGCTGTTCCTGCCAACTTCAAGATCTTGTTCATGCAAGGTGGTGGCATTGCAGAAAATGCCATCGTGCCCTTGAATCTATCCCAACAAGGCACGGTAGATTTTGTGGTGACGGGAAGTTGGAGTCAAAAGTCGTTCAACGAAGCTGCACAATTTTGTCAACCTCATTTGGCTGCAAGTGCTCAAAGCACAAAATACACCACAGCCCCCTCCCCTGCTCAATGGGCGTTAAGCAATGATGCACGCTATGTTCATGTTTGCACCAACGAAACAATCGATGGTGTTGAGTACCATGAACTGCCCAACCTGAAAGCGCTAGGAAGCAACGCACCGTTGGTGATTGACTTTTCCTCTCATGTTGCCTCTCGCAGGGTCGACTGGTCCAAAGTAGGGCTGGCTTTTGGTGGCGCCCAAAAAAATCTGGGTCCCGCGGGCCTTACCTTGGTCGTGGTGCGCGAAGATTTGCTGGGCAATGCAATGAAGCATTGCCCTAGCGCATTCAACTACAAACTGGTGGCCGACAGTGGCTCCATGTTGAACACGCCACCCACTTATTCCATTTACATCGCTGGCTTGGTTTTCAAATGGTTGAAGGCGCAAACCGAAAACGGCTTTCAAGGTGTGGATGCCATGGAACAACGCAACATGGCCAAAGCCAAGTTGCTCTACGACTTTTTAGATCAATCCCAGTTGTATGAAAACCGGGTTGAAAAATCGTGCCGCTCTCGCATGAACATCCCCTTCTATTTGCGCGACGAGTCGCGCAACGAAGCCTTTCTCGAAGGCGCCAAAGCACGCGGCCTCTTGCAACTCAAAGGTCACAAATCTGTTGGCGGCATGCGCGCGAGCATCTACAACGCCATGCCTTTGGAGGGCGTTCAGGCTTTGGTCACTTACCTCCAAGATTTTGAAGCGAAGCTTGCCTGATTTAAGATCAATGCAAAGACCTACCCGAACAAGACCAACATGACTCAACCTATTCAATCAGACGCCTTGGCCGACTTGAGAATTCAAATTGATTCATTGGATCAACAATTGTTGAGCTTGCTGAACCAACGCGCCCATGTGGCTGAAAAAGTGGGTGCCATCAAACGCGCAGAAGGATCTCCTTTCTTTCGCCCCGATCGTGTGGCGCAAGTCATTGCCAAAATTGAGAAGGCCAACCAAGGGCCTCTGCTCAACTCCCACGTGGCCTCTATTTGGCGCGAGATCATGTCTGCCTGCCTCGCACTCGAAGCGCCACAGCGGGTTGCAGTTTTGGGGCCTCAGGGAACCTTTTGCGAGCAGGCTGCCATTGAATTTTTCGGCAGTGCTGCGAGCCTCATTTACTGCAACAACTTTGACGAAGTGTTTCATGCCACGGCAGCGGGTACCGCCCAATTTGGGGTGGTTGGCATGGAAAATTCAACTGAAGGTGTCGTGGCCCGATCGCTCGATTTGTTTTTACGTTCTCCCGTTCATGTGGTTGGCGAAGTGAGCTTGATGGTCCGGCACAACCTGCTTCGCCAAACCGACCACCTCAATGACATCGAGGTCGTGCTAGCCCATCCCCAAGCGCTTGGCCAATGTCAGTCTTGGCTCACCCAACATCTTCCCCATGCAGAGAGACGCGCTGTTTCAAGCAACGCGGAAGGCGCCCGTTTGGCCGCCACCAACCCCGCCTGGGCCGGCTTGGCCAGTGAACGTGCCGCAGCGCAATTTGGTTTGCACATTGTGGCGCACGCCATTCAAGATGAAGCCAGTAACCGCACTCGCTTTGCCGTGATTTCCTTGCCACAGACTTTGGCAACGCCTCCGGCATCTGGTCATGATTGCACCAGCTTGGTGGTTTCCGTGCCCAACAAGCCCGGCGCTGTTCATGACTTGTTGATGCCATTGAAGAACAATGGTGTTTCCATGACCCGCTTTGAGTCGCGCCCCGCCAAATCAGGCCAATGGGAATATTATTTTTACATTGACATTCAAGGTCATATTTCGCAGCCGCATGTGGCTGCAGCACTGACAGAACTTCAGGGCTTGTGTGCGTTTTACAAGGTTCTGGGTTCTTACCCCATCCCCGAATGAAATTCGAAAAAGTAGCCCTCATTGGCTGCGGCTTGATGGGCGGCTCTTTTGCGCTGGCCGCAAAACGTGCAGGCTGGGCCAATCACATTGTGGGCTACAGCGCTTCTCAAGCTTCACGCCAAAAAGCACTTAGCATGGGTGTGATTGACGCCTCCGCAGACAGCATAGCGCAGGCGGTGCAAGATGCAGATTTGGTCTTGTTGGCGGTGCCTGTGAAAGCCACAGCGACTTGCTTCCAAGCCATTGCGCCCGTCTTGAAATCGACTGCGATCCTCATGGATGTGGGCTCTACCAAGTCTGACATTGTGCTGGCTGCTCAGGCCACACTGGGTGACAAACTGCATTGCTTCGTACCCGTGCATCCAATCACAGGCAAAGAGGTTGCGGGGGTTGAACATTCGGACGCAGATTTGTACAAAGATCGTGCACTGATACTGACGCCGATGGAAAGTTCTGGCTCAAAGCAGGTTCAACTTGCCAAACAAATTTGGAAAAGTTTGGGCAGTTACATCACAGAACTCACACCCTCGGCGCATGATGCTGCATTTGCCGCTGTCAGCCATCTGCCTCATGTATTGGCCTACGCCATCATTCGAGGCATCTTCCAACAAAGTAATGGCCCAGCCTTGATTGCACTGGGAGGTCCTGGCTTTAGGGATTTCTCTCGCATTGCGGCAAGTGATCCTGTTGTCTGGCGCGATATTTTGACCACCAACCGCGAACAAGTGTTGCTTCAAATTGCGCACTTCAAAAAAGCTTTAGGCGAATTTGAAAAAGCCATTGAATCAAATAAGCCCATCGAACTTGAAGGCATGATTCGAGAAGCCAGTGAGTTGCGATTCAATTGGCGCTTAGGCGCCAACCAGAATTCAGAAGACTAAGTACGTCAACATGTTTGCCACCAAGTTTATCGACATCCCCTCGTTGCACCAAGCTGGCGGGACTGTGACCTTGCCTGGCTCTAAAAGCATTTCCAATCGGGTCTTGCTTTTATCTGCATTGTGTGAAGGAAGCACATGGGTCCATGACCTTTTAGATTCCGATGACACGCGCGTCATGTTGGCAGCTTTGCGACAACTCGGCTGTGGCGTTGAATCCAAGCGTGGCACCCGCAGCGTTTGCATCACAGGCTTAGGTCAGCGAGTTGCCAAGGGCACATCGTCAGGCTTGCAAAAACCCAGCGAGGAGCCCATTGAGTTTTTCATGGGCAATGCAGGCACCGCCATGCGCCCTCTCACCGCCGCATTGGCGGTGATGGGCGGCGACTTCACCCTCAAAGGCGTGCCCCGCATGCACGAACGTCCTATTGGCGACTTGGTCGATGCGCTGCGTTTATTGGGTTGTCGCATTGATTATTTGGGCAATGAAGGCTTCCCACCTTTGCGCGTGCTCACCCCCCAACTGCAACTCGACGAACCCATCAAAGTGCGCGGCGATGTGTCCAGCCAATTTTTAACATCACTCTTAATGTCCTTGCCTTTGGCCTCAGAAAAAGACATCGTGATTGAAGTGGTGGGCGAACTCATTTCAAAGCCGTACATTGAAATCACTTTGAATTTGTTGTCGCGATACGGTATCCGTGTGAAACGCGAAGGCTGGCAACGATTCACCATTGCCGCGGGAAGTCACTACACATCGCCTGGCGAAATTCATGTCGAAGCAGATGCATCTTCTGCAAGCTATTTCATTGCACTGGGGGCCCTGGGCGCAACAGCACATGCCGTCCGAATCCAGGGCGTTGGCGCATCGTCCATTCAAGGCGATATTCGTTTCATGGAAGCTGCAGCCCAAATGGGTGCGCGCATTGAAAGCGGCCCCAATTGGCTTGAAATCAAACGCGGCGCATGGCCGCTCAAAGCCATCGACTTGGATTGCAATCACATTCCCGATGCCGCCATGACTTTGGCCGTCATGGCGCTTTATGCTGACGGTCCCACCACATTGCGAAATATTGCCAGCTGGCGGGTGAAAGAAACCGATCGCATTGCGGCCATGGCCAAAGAGTCTAGAAAACTGGGCGCCCTTGTGGAAGAAGGCCCTGATTGGTTGCGCATCCATCCTCTTCCAGCAGGTCAATGGCAAGCGGCCAGCATCCACACCTACGACGATCACCGCGTGGCCATGTGCTTCTCTTTGGCAGCTTTCAACCCAGACCATCAGGCCGTTCGGATTGAAGACCCCAAGTGCGTTGCGAAAACTTTTCCCGATTATTTCGAAGCGCTGTTCTCACTCACCCAAACACCAGCTGACAGAATTCCCGTGATATGCATCGACGGCCCTACCGCTTCAGGCAAAGGCACTTTGTCCAGCTTGGTGGCGCAGCAATTGGGTTACCACTACCTCGACTCTGGCGCCCTTTACCGAGTCACCGCTTATGCCGCTTTGCAGGCAGGCTTTGTTCTGGAAACCAGCCACGAATTCGCCATTGCGGCCTTGGCCGAAAAACTGCCCGTTCGCTTCGAAGGCGACAAAGTCTTGCTCAATGATCAGGATGTCACAGACGCCATCCGCAGCGAAGAAGGCGGCATGAACGCTTCCAAGGTCTCCACTTTGGCGGCTGTTCGGGTGGCTTTGGTGGCGCTTCAACACAGCTTCCAGCGTTTGCCAGGCCTCTTGGCCGACGGCCGAGACATGGGCACAGTCATCTTTCCCGACGCGCCTTTGAAGGTATTTTTAACCGCCAGCGCCGCAAAAAGAGCCGATAGACGCTATAAGCAATTGATTTCTAAAGGTTTTGAGGCTAAAATCGCCGATCTTCGGGCTGACTTAGAGGCTCGCGACGCACGGGACAGTTCCCGCAGCGTGGCGCCCTTGAAGCCAGCACAAGACGCAATGCTGCTAGACAACTCAGACTTGAGCATCGATCAATCGGTGGTTCAGGTCCTTGAATGGTGGCAAAGCAAACAAGCCTTTCCTGCTTAATTTTCAAGAAATGAAGCAGAAGACTTGAAGAGGCCCACATGGCTCCATCCGCGCTGCTTGCGCACTGGCCTTGTGGTTCAACAACTTAACCCGCGTGAAAACGCACACAACCGCCGCAATAAGCCTTGGTAACGACGCAATGGTGCAGTCGTCAGACCTTTTTGTGGATTAGGAACTTGAATGTCAGAATCTTTTGCAGACCTGTTTGAAGAATCACTGAAGCGCACGGAAATGCGCACAGGCGAAGTGATCACCGCTGAAGTTGTTCGCATCGAGCACAACTTCGTGGTTGTGAATGCCGGCCTCAAATCTGAAGCCTACGTCCCCCTAGAAGAATTCAAATCTGATTTGGGCGAAATCGAAGTCCAAGTTGGCGATTTTGTTTCTGTGGCCATCGGTTCCATCGAGAACGGCTATGGCGACACCATTTTAAGCCGTGACACAGCCAAGCGTTTGGCTTCCTGGTTGTCATTGGAAAAAGCTCTTGAATCCGGCGAATTCGTCACTGGCACCACCAGCGGCAAAGTCAAAGGCGGCCTGACTGTTTTGGTCAACGGCATCCGTGCCTTCTTGCCAGGTTCATTGGTGGACACACGTCCTACCAAAGACCTGTCACCGTACGAAAACAAGACCATGGAATTCAAGGTCATCAAGTTGGACCGCAAGCGCAACAACGTCGTGTTATCACGCCGTGCTGTGGTCGAAGCTTCGATGGGCGAAGAGCGCGCCAAACTGATGGAAAACCTGCGCGAAGGTTCTGTCGTTCACGGCGTGGTCAAGAACATCACCGAATACGGTGCATTCGTTGACTTGGGCGGCATCGATGGTTTGCTGCACATCACCGACATGGCATGGCGCCGTGTGCGTCACCCTTCCGAAGTGGTGCAAGCCGGTCAAGAAATTACCGCCAAGATCCTCAAGTTCGACACTGAGAAAAACCGTGTTTCCTTGGGCCTCAAGCAAATGGGCGACGATCCTTGGATGGGCGTCAACCGCCGCTACCCCCAAAGCACACGCATGTTCGGCAAGATCACCAACATCGCCGACTACGGCGCGTTTGTGGAACTCGAGCCAGGCATCGAAGGCTTGGTGCACGTCTCCGAAATGGACTGGACCAACAAGAACGTGGCACCTTCCAAAATCGTGTCATTGGGCGACGAAGTCGAAGTCATGGTTTTGGAAATCGACGAAGACAAGCGCCGCATCAGCTTGGGTATGAAACAGTGCCGTGCTAACCCTTGGCAAGAGTTCGCTCAAAACACCAAGCGTGGCGACCGCGTCAAAGGCCCCATCAAATCCATCACCGACTTCGGTGTGTTCGTGGGCTTGGCCGCTGGCATCGACGGTTTGGTTCACTTGTCCGACTTGTCATGGAACGAAACTGGCGAAGCCGCTGTTCGCAATTACAAGAAGGGCCAAGACGTTGAAGCCATCGTGTTGGCAGTCGACGTTGAGCGCGAGCGCATCAGCTTGGGCATCAAACAACTCGACGGCGACCCCTTCACCACGTTCGTCACAGTCAACGACAAAGGCCAAACAGTGACTGGCAAAGTCAAAACTGTGGACGCTCGCGGCGCTGAAATCGACTTGGGCGATGACATCATTGGTTACTTGCGCGCCAGCGAAATTTCACGCGATCGCGTGGAAGACGCTCGCAGCTTGTTGAAAGAAGGCGACGAAGTCACGGCAGTGGTCGTCAACGTCGATCGCAAGACACGCAACATCCAGTTGTCCATCAAGGCCAAAGACGCTGCCGATCAAAGTGAAGCCATGGCCTCATTGAGCCAACAGTCTTCACGCGAAAATGCTGGCACCACCAGCTTGGGCGCTTTGTTGCGTGCCAAGTTGGACAACAACGACGCAGCCGAATGATCTGCTGAAGACGAAAGCCTCTTGCTTGGCCCTTTTCGGGCTGAGCCAGGGGCTTTTTCTTTGCCTCTCGCACAATCCCTTCTTAAATGACCCGCTCCGACCTCGTTGAAGCTTTGGCTGCCCGTTTTGAGCAGCTCACCCACCGCGACGCCGAATTCGCCGTCAAAACGGTGCTGGATGCCATGAGCGAAGCTTTGGTCAAAGGTCATCGCATAGAAATTCGGGGATTTGGCAGTTTCACCATCAACCGCCGCCCACCTCGCGTAGGACGCAATCCTCGATCTGGTGAAAGTGTGCAAATTCCAGAGAAGCGCGTGCCCCATTTCAAGCCTGGTAAAGCATTGCGGGAAGCAGTGGACCAGGGCTCCTTGGACGTTTTGCATGGCAAGTCAGACTGAGCCCCCGTCTTGGCGCATTGAAAAAACAGGCCCCGCTATGGGCCTTTTTTGTTTCTCCTTGCCTCATCGCCTTAGAATGACACACGCTGTCCGAGGCTATTCATGAAACAATTTCTCAAGCTGCTTCAGTGGACATTGAATGCCGCTGTCTTTTTTACCCTGTTCGCTTTCGCGCTGAACAACCAGCACGAGGCCAAGGTGTTCTTTTTCTTTGGTACCCAGTGGCGCTCACCCATGGTTCTGATTGTGCTCATTGCATTTGCCATGGGCATGGTCGTTGGGGTCTTGGGCATGGTGCCCCGTTGGTGGCGTCAGCGACAAGCGGCCAAGGCGGGTCAACTTTCTGCCAATCCCACAGTGGCAACTGGCCCGACTGAAGCACCTCATGGAACTTGATCTCATTTGGATTTTATTGGGTCTGCCCGCCGCTTTTGGGTTGGGATGGCTTGCCTCGCGACTTGATTTACGGCAACTTCGAATTGACAATCGACAAGCCCCACGTGCTTATTTCAAAGGTCTTAATTTTTTGCTCAATGAGCAACAAGACAAAGCCATCGATGCCTTCATTGAGGCTGTCCAAAACGACCCCGATACATCTGAACTTCATTTTGCGCTGGGCAATCTGTTTCGGAGACGCGGCGAATACGAACGCGCAGTTCGCGTTCATGAGCATCTCTTGTCACGCGGCGATCTGAGCAGTGCCGATCGTCAGCGCGCGCAAAATGCCCTGGCCAAAGACTACGTCAAAGCAGGCCTGCTTGACCGAGCTGAAGACGCACTCAAAAAGCTAGAAGGCACCTCTTTTGAAGGACAAGCCAGGCTGGCCAGGCTGGCCATTTACGAAAGATCTCGCGAATGGCCTCAAGCCCGAGCAGTGGCAGAACAGTTAGAGCGATCAGGTGAAGTGAGTTTTTCTGTGCGCAAGGCGCATTACCTGTGCGAGCAAGCGCGAGAACTGAATGCTCAGGGTGATGCCACCCGTGCCGCCCAAATGCTTCAAAAAGCCATCACTGAAGCGCCAGACGCACCTCGTCCGCAACTCCTTTTAGGACAGCTCCAGCTGAACATGGGGCAAGCAGCACAAGCATGCGAGTCGCTGAGTCAACTGTTTGTAGCGGGCTCGGTCGCAGCACCTCTTGCAGCCGCCAGTTTGGTTCGTGCCGCCATGGCGGCGCAGCAAATTCCAAAAACACTGGCATTGCTTCAATCCCACTATGCACTGAACCCTTGCATTGATGTCATGGATGCCATTGTGAGTCTTGAAAAAGCCAATGCCACGCCAGACGCCGACACGCGCGGCAGGTACATTGAGCATTTGCAACAACAAGCCTCCTTGTTGGCCGCTTCTCGCTGGTTGGCCGGCGCCGACTTGGGGGGCGATGAAACACGTCTGCCTGTTCAGAAGGCGCTAGAACTGGCTGCGAGGCCATTGGCACGGTACCGCTGTGCGGCCTGTGGCTTTGAGGCCAAAGAGCATTTCTGGCACTGTCCAGGCTGCCAGGCTTGGGACAGCTACCCACCCCGCAGGGTCGAAGAGCTTTAAAGCTTTCAGTGAATTGCATCTACTTTCTGAGACTTTCAAAATTCACCTCTTGAATCAAATCAGCGGTTGAATCGGGTTTGCATGACCACAGGGGTCATGCGAATTTTAGGAATTCAACATGTTCAAAGAAATCTTAGCCGTCACCGCGCTTCTCTTCTCCCTTGCCAGTCATGCCGCCGTTGACGTGAACAAAGCCAATGCAGCAGAACTCGATGGCATCCAAGGCATTGGGCCTTCTCTCTCGGGAAAAATTCTGAAAGAGCGCAACAAAGGCAACTTCAAAGATTGGCCCGATCTCATGCAACGTGTGAGTGGCGTGGGCGAGAAAAGCTCTGTGAAATTCTCTGCACAAGGGCTCACTGTGAATGGCAGAGACTACAAGAGTGGCGCTGGCTCAGACAGCGCAAAGGTCAAACCTGCGGACAAACCAAAATCAAGCAAGCCTTAAACGGTCCCAAAGCCACCACCACCAGGTGTGTGAATTTCAAACACATCGCCTGGTGCCATTTCGACTTGTCCAATGTGCTTGAGCACTTCCACAGTGCCGTCCTTTCGCACAATTTGGTTTATCCCGGGCGCACCCGACAAGCCTCCGGCAGCGCCAAAGGCAGGATAGACCCGGCCATTGGACAAAATGCTGGCCGTCATGGCTTGCAAAAACCGAATGCGCCTGACACCCCCCAAGCCTCCAGACCATTGACCTCGGCCGCCAGATCCTTCTCTCAACGCATAGCTTTCAAGCCGTACTGGGAATCTAAATTCCAAAATTTCAGGATCTGTCAGGCGAGAATTGGTCATGTGTGTTTGAACCACAGAGGTGCCATGAAAACCTGTGCTCACTTTGCCCGCATCGTCCATCACAATGCCTGCACCACTGCCGCCTGAAATGGTTTCATAGTATTGGTATTGGGCATTGCCAAAAGTGAAGTTGTTCATGGTGGGCTGACTGCCTGCCATCACGCCCAAGGCGCCAAACAAAGCATTGGTGATGCAACTTGAAGTTTCTACATTGCCCGCTACCACCGAAGCAGGAAAGTGAGGGTTCAACATGCACCCCTCTGGAATGATCACATTCAGCGGCTTCAAGCAGCCTGCGTTCAATGGAATGTCGTCATTGACCAAAGTCCTGAACACATACAAAACCGCTGCCATGCACACAGCGGTGGGGGCATTGAAATTGTTAATTTGTTGTGCACTGGTCCCCGTGAAATCAATTTCGGCGCTTCGATTTTCTGCGTCCACCCGAACGGCTACTTGAATTTGCGCGCCATTGTCGAGTGGCAAAGTAAAAGCGCCGTTTTTCAAGCGAGTGATCACACGGCGGACCGACTCCTCCGCGTTGTCTTGAACGTGCTGCATGTAAGCTTGAACCACGTCCAAGCCAAATTCATCCACCATCTTGCGAAGTTCTTGAACACCTTTTTCATTGGCGGCCAACTGCGCGCGCAAATCAGCCATATTTTGTTGCGGATTGCGACTGGGAAATTCACCGCTGGCCAAAAGCAACAACATGGTCTGCTCTTGCAGAACCCCCTCCGCCACCAACTTGACGTTGTTGATCTGAACACCCTCTTCCTGAATGGAGGTGGAAAACGGCGGCATGGAGCCGGGCGTGGTTCCCCCAATGTCAGCATGGTGGCCGCGAGAACCCACATAAAATTCTGGCTGCGAAGCGCCTTCCAGAAAAACCGGCGTAATCACGGTGACGTCAGGCAAATGCGTGCCGCCGTGATAGGGGTCATTGAGAACAAAAACATCACCGCGCTTCATGTTCCCTAGGTTTTCACGAATCACGGTTTTGATGCTTTCGCCCATGCTGCCCAAATGCACTGGCATGTGAGGCGCATTGGCAATCAGCTGACCTTGTGCATTGAACAAGGCGCAAGAGAAATCCAAACGTTCTTTGATATTGACTGAATAGGCCGTGTTTTGAAGTTGCAAGCCCATTTGCTCAGCAATGTTCATGAACAGATTGTTGAAAACCTCTAGCAACACAGGATCAACGGAGGTGCCGGCTGCATGCTTTGTTTGCCTTGCTTCTGTTCGATTCAGCAACAAATGGTCCAGTGCGGTCACTTGGGCTTGCCAGCCTGGCTCGACCACAGTGGTGGCATTTTTTTCTGCAATGATGGCGGGGCCTTGAATGCAATCGCCCAAACGCAAATCTTCACGCACCACCAAACGGGCATCCCACCAACGCGACTCACCATCAGAGCCTGCCGAGAACATGCGAACTTTTGCGCGCACAGGGACATCGCGCAGCGAATTCAAAGGCTGAGGCAATTCAACTGGCGTATCGCCCCGAATGACCGCCTCGACTGAAACAGCCTCAACCACCAAAGCTTTACCGGTCATGAGAAAGGCAAAACGCTGTCGGTAGGCCGCTTCAAATTGCGCTGTGATTTCGGCCAAAGAACCCATGGAAACCATCAAGGCGGAATCACTGCCTTCGTAGCGAACATGAACCCGTTCGTGCAATTGAATGAACTCCCCCAAGGATTGTTTTTCCAAGGATTCACGCGCAGCCAAGCTTAGATTTTTTAAAGGTGCCATCAACTGTGGCATGGCTTCCTGCGTTAAGCGCAACTCCACAGCCTGCTCACGGATGAGACTTTGATCTGCCAAGCCCATGCCATAAGCCGACAACACACCCGCCAAGGGGTGCACATAAACCTGTTGCATGCCCAAGGCATCTGCCACCATGCAAGCATGTTGACCGCCAGCACCCCCAAAACATTGCAAGGTGTAGCGGGTCACGTCGTAACCGCGGGCTACCGAAATTTTCTTGATGGCATTGGCCATTTGCTGAACGGCAATGCGCAGAAAACCATCGGCAATGACTTCCGGTGATCGCTTTATTTGTTTGGATAAAGATGCGAATTGAGCGGCCACCACTTCTGCATCTAAACGCTGATCGCCAAGAGGGCCAAACACGGCGGGGAAAAATTCAGCTTGTACCTTGCCCACCAACACATTGGCGTCCGTCACGGTCAAAGGACCGCCACGTCGGTAACTGGCGGGACCAGGATTTGCGCCCGCACTTTGTGGCCCCACACGCAACCTCGCACCATCAAACTGAAGCAATGAGCCACCCCCTGCAGCCACAGTGTGAATGCTCATCATGGGTGCGCGCATGCGAACACCCGCCACTTGCGTTTCAAACTCGCGCTCAAATTGTCCCGCAAAGTGAGAGACATCGGTAGATGTCCCACCCATGTCAAAACCAATCACGCGGTCATGACCTGCCCCCTCAGCGGTTCTGGCCATGCCCACAATGCCCCCAGCAGGGCCACTCAAGATAGCGTCCTTGCCAGCAAAAGCATGCGCGTCTGTTAAGCCTCCTGAAGACTGCATGAACATGAGTTTCACGCCGGGCATTTCGCTGGCCACTTGTTCCACATAACGCCTTAAGATAGGGGACAAATAAGCATCGACCACTGTGGTGTCACCGCGACTGACAAACTTCATTAAGGGGCTTGTTTGATGCGATGTGCTGATTTGCGTAAATCCAATGTCACTCGCCAACTTTGCGGCCAGCGCCTCGTGCTGCTCATAGCGGTAGGCGTGCATGAACACAATCGCGACACTTCGAATACCTGAGTCGAATTGCGCTTTCAATTGAATCCGCAAATGTGCCGCATTGAGCGGTTCAATCACTTCACCTTGGGCCGACATTCTTTCTTGGGCTTCCACGACAGCGCAGTAAAGCAATTCAGGCAGCACGATGTGTCTGTCGAACAAGCGCGGACGATTTTGATAAGCAATGCGAAGTGCGTCCCTGAAACCACGCGTTGTGACCAAAAGGGTTCGCTCCCCTTTCCTCTCAAGCAAGGCGTTGGTGGCCACCGTGGTGCCCATCTTCACGCAGCCAACCCGCAGTGGCGTGACGTCTTCATGGGCTTGAAGCCCAAGCAAGTAACGAATGCCGGCGACGGCCGCATCTTTGTAGTGACCTGGGTTTTCTGAAAGCAGCTTGTGTGTGAACAATTCGCCCGCAGGACTTTTACCCACGATGTCAGTGAATGTACCCCCCCGATCAATCCAAAATTGCCAGGTTTTTTCTTCAGATTCAGCGGGACGCGACAGGCTTTGCATTTTGTATCAACTGCATCAGGCAGCGACTTTCTTTCTACTATGATGGATCCGTATTTGACCTTCAGTCAAACAACCCCGCAAGGATATACGTGTTTAAAAATGTGATGGCTTATAGAATTGGGCCAAATTGGCATGCCACAGTACCAGAAATCGAATCGGCACTTTCGGCCAACCGCTTTACAGAATGCACCCCTGGTCAAGACAAATCGGTGGGCTGGACTGAAGCTCGCGGCGTCGTCCATGGCCCTTTGTTGGAATCTGTTGGCGGGCAATGGATTGCCAAATTATTGATTGAAACCAAGGCGGTCCCCTCCAATGTGGTCAAGCGAAAAGCCCAATTGCAGGTCGACGAAATTGAAGCCCAAACTGGTCGCAAACCTGGCAAGAAAGAAACGCGGGAAATGCGCGAAGACGTTTACCACAGCCTGCTGCCGCAAGCTTTTGCCAAACAAAGCGCCGTCATGGTGTGGTTCAACGCCAATGAACGTTTGCTGGCCATTGATGCCGGCAGCACAAGCAAAGCCGATGAAGTCATCACGCAACTCGTACGAGCCTTGCCTGGCCTCGACCTCAACTTGTTGCAAACCGCCACGTCGCCTCAGACGGGCATGGCGTCTTGGCTTTTAGCGCCAACCTCAGATGACTTGCCGCCCTCCCTCTGTATTGAAAAAGAATGTGTTTTAAAGTCAGGCTCAGAAGATCAGCCCATGGTCAAGTACACCCGCCACATTCTCAATACAGACGAAGTACGCAAGCATGTGAGGGAAGGGAAATTGCCGATCCAATTGGGTTTAAGTTGGGAAGGCAAAGCCAGCTTTGTCCTGACTGACAATTTGCAACTCAAAAAAGTCAGTTTTTTAGACGGCACTGACACAGCATCTTTGAATTCAGAAGGCGAAGACAAGTTTGACGCAGATGTGGTCCTGAGCACGGGCATGTTAGGCCCTTTGCTCAAAGATCTGCTTGCTGCCTTGGGTGGGGAAAATGTTTTTGCAGAAGCGCCAAACGAAGCCGAGGGTCCCCCCTTTTAATTAAGGATTCATCACCATGTTTTCTGTTCTGGCAATTTGCATCGGTGCCTGTATCGGCGCCCTGTCGCGTTGGCAATTGGGCCTGTGGTTAAACCCTCAGTCCGCAGAAGAGGGACTGCTGCCATGGGGCACGCTGGTTGCCAATCTGTCGGGGGGCTATCTGATTGGTTTGAGCGTGGGAATTTTTCAAAACATACCCTCTCTCGACCCAGAGTGGCGGCTGTTTTGTATCACTGGATTTTTAGGCGCATTGACCACTTTCTCCACTTTTTCTGTCGAGGTGGTGGGCATGCTACAACAAGGCAAGCTTTTACTGGCCCTGGGAACCGCGGGTTCACACCTCATGGGATCACTGCTCTTGACATATTTGGGTCTTTGGACCGTCAAACAGTTTCAATGAGAGTCCCAGCAGCTCGCAAAAGCTGAGGAACATCTCGCAGTGACAAGACCTTCAAGCCAGTGGCGTTTTCAATCGCCAACTGATAAGGCGGCAAGTTGGTGCATTCCAAAATCAAGGTCTTTAGTCTCGGTGCAGATTTTTTGAGCTTGAACGCTGCGGCCACCACTTCCTCGCGGGCCAGCGCTTCATTCAACTGCGTTTGGTTACCCAAAATAGCTTGGCAGAAATGACTTTCCGACGATACACCCGCAATCACCAAACGACTTTGCTCTTGCGGATTCAGACCTGCACCGAGCCAATGCATAGGCGTGAGGCTTTTTTCATCGATGCTCAAGACACCCACCTGCTCTTCTTTTTGAAGCAATTCCGGCAAAAGGCAAAGGCTGGAGGTCACGATGGGCACCTGCGTCAAAGCCTGCAGGGCCTTTTGCCAGATCACCAAAAAGCCGCAACTGGTGGTCATCGCACTCACGCCACTTTGGGTGAGCGCCTTAACAGCTTGGGTCAATTTGCCGGCAAATTGGCTGGTGGCAAAAGATTGTTGCTGCTTCACAATGATGCTGGGAAAGGCACCCTGAACCACGAACTCACAAACACGCGGCCCCCAACTGCTGGCCAAACCCAAATCGCCCGGCAATCGGGGGAACTGGGTGTCCAGCTTGATCAAGCCCAAAGCGGATTGGGGTAAGAACGAAGGCACAGTCATGGTTTTTGGGTTTATGCTTGCAATTCTTTCACATTTGATTTTCTAGGAGAAAGCATGATTCGCAAAGCACTCATTTGTCTGATCAGCATGTCAGCCGTTGGCAGCGTCGTGGCCCAAACCAAGTGGGACTTGCCCGCAGCTTACCCAGCCTCCAACTTTCACACAGAAAATTTAAGCCAATTTGCCAACGACATTGACAAAGCGTCGAATGGTAAATTGAAAATTACGGTTCATGCCAATGCATCACTCTTCAAAGCCAATGAAATCAAACGTGCCGTTCAAGGCGGGCAAGCGCCTATTGGTGAAGTTTTGTTGGCGAATTTCGAAAATGAAAATCCACTTTATGGTGCGGATGGCATTCCTTTCTTGGCCACCAGCTACGCCGATTCCAAACGATTGGCTGATGTCCAAAAACCTTACCTTGAAAAGTTACTGGCCACACAAGGCCTGAAGTTGCTCTATACCGTGGCATGGCCTCCTCAAGGCATTTATGTCAAAAAGGAAATCTCTTCGGTGGCCGACATGCGTGGCCTCAAGTGGCGCGCTTACAGCCCTGCCACCGGCAAGATTGCTGAGCTGATTGGTGCGCAACCGGTCACGATTCAAGCTGCCGAACTTTCCCAAGCATTGGCCACAGGTGTGGTGGAAAGCTACATGAGTTCAGGCTCAACGGGTTACGACAGCAAAACCTATGAAAGCATCAAATATTGGTACGACACACAAGCTTGGTTGCCCAAGAACGCTGTGTTGGTTAACAAAAAGGCCTTTGATGCATTGGACGCCAGCACACAAGCGGCTGTCATGAAAGCGGCAGCCGACGCAGAAGCTCGCGGCTGGAAAATCAGCGAAGAAAAAAATGACTGGTACAAAAAAGCCCTGACTGAAAAGGGCATGAAAATCATGACCCCTTCGCCCAAACTGATTGCTGATTTGAAACAAGTGGGTGCCATCATGTTGACCGATTGGCAAAAGAAAGCGGGGCCTGATGGTGAAGCCATGATCGCGGCTTTCTACAAAGCCTCTAGCGCGGCAGCAAAGCCTGCAGCCAAACCAGCACCCAAAAAGTAATCTATGCGCCGATTTTTAGACCGGCTTTACCTGGGGTCAGGTTATGTCGGCGCCATTTTCATCGTGGCCATTTGTATCGCGATGATTGGTCAAAGCGTTTTGCGCGAGTTGGGTATTCGCACGGGTGCAGTGAATGATGTCGTTTCATGGTTTTGCGCGGCAGCTGCGTTTTTCGCCATGGCCCACGCCTTCAAACATGGCGATTTTGTTCGTGTCACACTGATGCTCGAATCAGCATCTCCGGCAAAGCGCAGATTTTTAGAATTAAGCGCCTTGTTGATCGGCAATGTGGCCACAGGCTATTTGGCTTGGTCAGCTTGCTTGTTTACCTATGAAAGCTGGGAATTTCAAGACATCGCTCAAGGCATGTTGGCCATGCCTTTGTGGATCCCACAATTGAGTTTTGCATTTGGGTCGGTCTTGCTTTGGATCGCCTTGATCGACGAACTTTTCTTGGTGCTCAAAGGCGAAACGCCCACTTATGTCCGAGCCGTGGCAGAACGCCACGCCAAGGGCGACTTTTCCTCGGACATCTGATCACGTGACGACTTTGGCCATTGGCGGCTTGCTGCTGTTCATCATGCTGCTCTTGTTAAGTGGTGGCGTTTGGATAGCCATGACCTTGGCCATTTGCGGCTGGGTCGGACAAGCCTTTTTCACCACCACCCAACCTGGCAAAAACTTATTCTCAGCATTTTGGGAAAGTAACGCCTCTTGGGAATTGGCCGCATTGCCTTTGTTTGTTTGGATGGGTGAAATTTTATTTCGCACCAAACTCAGTGAAGAAATGTTTGAAGGCTTGCGGCCTTGGCTCAATCGCATTCCCGGTCGCTTGATGCACACCACGGTGTTGGGCTGTGGCATCTTTGGTTCAGTCTCTGGTTCTTCCGCAGCCACTTGCGCCACCATCAGCAAAGTGGCCCTTCCCGAACTGATGAAGCGTGGCTATGACGAAAAAGTTGCACTTGGGGCTTTGGCCACTGCAGGCACATTGGGTATTTTGATTCCCCCCTCCATCACCATGGTGGTTTATGCGGTGGCTGCAGATGCCTCCATCATTCGCATTTTCTTGGCTGGTTTTTTGCCAGGCTTCCTGCTGATGGCTTTGTTCAGTGGCTACATCATTTGGTGGAGCCTGCGGCACCCTGACAAAGTACCAGCTGCCGACCCACCCACAACTTTTCTCGAAAAAATCAAACTATCGGGCAACCTGATTCCTTGTGGCGCGCTCATTGTGTTTGTCTGTTGGGTCTTGATTGCTGGCTATGCCACTGCCACAGAATGTGCAGCCTATGGCGTAGCAGGCTCTTTGGCCTTGGCGCTATGGTCGCGCAGCCTCACCTGGGACAACTTTTGCGAGGGTCTGATGGGCACCACGCGAACCAGTTGCATGATCATGTTCATTTTGGCAGGCGCCGCGTTCCTGACCAAAACCATGGCGTTTACAGGCATCCCCCGAGAGCTGGCAGACTGGGTCAACAGCATGCAACTCTCCCCTTTGGCACTCATTGCGGTGCTGACCGTGGTGTATTTGATCTTGGGCACTGCACTCGATGGGATCAGCATGATTGTGCTGACCAGCGCAGTGGTTCTGCCCATGATTCAAAAAGCTGGCTTTGACCTGATTTGGTTTGGTATTTTCATTGTGCTTCTGGTTGAAATTGCAGAAGTCACACCCCCCGTCGGCTTTAATCTGTTTGTCTTGCAAAACATGACAGGGAAAGACAGCAACACCATTGCCAAGGCCGCCATTCCCTTCTTCATGTGCCTGGTGGTCTGCATTGTTTTGATCACGGTTTTCCCACAAATCGTGACCTATTTGCCCGATTTGGTCATGGGTGCAGACAAATAAACAGCTTGACCTCATTTTTAAAGCTTTTATGACATCTAAATTGACCTGCGTCATCTCAGCTTGAGTCATAAGGGAAAGTCCTTAAAAGCCGAGCTGCTTGGGCGTGATCTACTGGAGGACGAATTCAACCCGAGGAGTCACGCATGCAGGTTCAAATGAAGGTCAACGGCAAATCAGTGTCCGTTGACGCAGCCCCCAACACATTGCTCGTTCAAGCCTTGCGCGAGCATCTCAAACTCACAGGCACCCACGTGGGTTGTGACACCGCTCAATGCGGCGCATGCACCGTTCATGTGAACGGCCGCGCCGTGAAGTCATGCAACATGCTCACGGCCCAAGCCCAAGGCGCTGAGATCACCACCATTGAAGGCTTGGCTCATGCCGATGGCACCATGCACCCCATGCAAGCGGCCTTCAAAGAATGCCACGGTTTGCAATGCGGCTTTTGCACCACTGGCATGGTCATGAGCGCGGTTGACATTGCCAACCGCCACCCCAAAGCCAGCGAAACCGAAATTCGCGAATTGCTCGAAGGCAATCTGTGCCGATGCACCGGTTACCAAAATATTGTCAAAGCCGTGCAGCAGGGTTCTGCTGCCATGAAAGCTTAAGGAGCTCACCATGGGTGCATCAGATTTCTCCAAACTTCCCCACATCGGTGAGTCCTTGCGTCGCAAGGAAGACTACCGTTTCCTCACTGGCGCTGGCAACTACACCGACGACATTCGTCTAGACAACATGACGCACGCTGTGTTCGTGCGTTCACCGCATGCGCATGCCAACATCAAAAGCGTCAACAAGGCCAAAGCCTTGGCAGCACCTGGTGTGGTGGCCGTGTTAGACGGACCCGATGTGGTCGATGCCAAGATCAATGGCCTGCCTTGTGGCTGGCTCATTACCGACACCAGTGGCAAACCCATGAACGAGCCGCCGCACCCCATTCTTGCCAATGGCAAGGTGCGCTATGTGGGCGACCACGTGGCCATGGTGGTGGCAGAAACTTTAGAGCAAGCCAAAAACGCTGCCGAGTTGGTGGAAGTCGAATACGACGTGCTGCCTGCAGTGGTCGATGTTCGCCATGCCAAAAAGGCCACGTCCATTCACGCAGAAGCTCCCGATAACCATTGCTACAACTGGGCCATTGGCGACAAAGCTGGTGTCGACGCTGCATTTGCAGGCGCAGCGCATGTGACCAAACTCGACCTCATTAACAATCGCTTGGCGCCCAACCCCATGGAGCCACGTGCCGCCATTGGAAGCTACAACCGCGCCAGCGACGAATACACACTGTATGTGTCCAATCAAAATCCGCACGTAGAGCGCTTGCTCATGACGGCCTTTGTGTTGGGCTTGCCAGAACACAAAGTGCGCGTCATTGCACCCGATGTGGGCGGCGGTTTTGGTGCCAAAATTTATTTGTACGCTGAAGATGTTTGCCTCACTTGGGCTTCTAAAAAGCTCAACCGCAACATCAAATGGAATTGCGACCGTTCAGAAGCTTTCTTAAGCGATGCACATGGCCGCGACCATTCTAGCCACGCAGAATTGGCACTCGACAAAGATGGCAAGTTCTTGGCACTTCGCGTTCACACAGATGCCAACCTAGGCGCCTATCTTTCAACATTCTCTACCTGTGTGCCCACCATTTTGTACGCCACCTTATTGGCTGGCCAATACGCCACACCACAGGTTTACGTGGAAGTAGATGCTTGGTTTACCAATACAGCGCCAGTAGATGCTTACCGCGGTGCCGGTCGCCCTGAAGCCACTTATTTGCTAGAGCGCATTGTGTCTCGTGCCGCGTGGGAATTGGGCATGACCCAAGACGCCATTCGCAGCAAAAACTTCATCACGCAGTTCCCTTACCAAACGCCAGTGGCTTTGCAATACGACACCGGCGATTTCCACGCCCTCATGAACCACGCCAACAAACTGGGCGACGTGGCTGGCTTTGCTAAGCGCAAAGCGGCCAGCGCTGCCAAAGGTTTGCTGCGCGGTATTGGCTACTCCAGCTACATCGAAGCTTGCGGTTTGGCTCCCAGCAATGTTGCAGGGGCATTGGGAGCCCGCGCCGGTTTGTTTGAGTGCGGCGAAGTTCGCGTTCACCCCACCGGCAGCGTCACGGTGTTCACTGGTTCACACAGCCATGGTCAAGGCCACGAAACCACCTTTGCACAAGTGGTGGCTGCTCGCTTGGGCATTCCAGTTGAAAACGTCGACATTGTTCACGGTGATACGGGCCGCGTGCCTTTCGGCATGGGCACCTACGGCTCACGCTCCATTTCCGTGGGCGGCTCTGCCATCATGCGAGCCCTCGACAAAATTGAAGCCAAGGCCAAGAAAATTGCGGCCCACCTCATGGAAGCTGGCGATGCCGACATTGACTTTGCCAATGGTGAATTCAGCGTCAAAGGCACCGACAAGAAAATTCCATTTGGTACGGTGGCCCTCACTGCTTATGTACCGCACAACTATCCTTTGGACAAGTTGGAGCCTGGCCTGAACGAAACGGCTTTCTACGACCCCACCAACTTCACTTTCCCAGCAGGCACTTACATCTGCGAAGTCGAAATTGATCCTGAAACGGGTGTCACCAAAATCGACAAGTTCACGGCAGTCGACGACTTCGGGACCATCATCAACCCCATGATTGTGGAAGGCCAAGTCCATGGCGGTTTGGTGCAAGGCATCGGCCAAGCACTCATGGAGCACTGCGTGTACGACAAAGAAACCGGTCAACTTTTGACGGGCTCTTTCATGGACTACACCATGCCCCGCGCCGATGACTTCCCCGTGTTCTCCATTGGCCATGAGTGCACACCTTGCACCACCAATCCTTTGGGCACCAAGGGTTGCGGCGAAGCGGGTGCCATTGGCTCACCCCCTTCCGTCATCAACGCAGTGCTCGACGCTTTGGCCCCCTTGGGTGTCAAAGACTTTGACATGCCTGCCACACCGCACCGCGTGTGGGAAGCCATTCAATCCGCCAAGCATTAATTAGAAATTCGGAGAAACAACATGTACGCATTCAAATACGAACGCCCCACTGCTTTGGCAGACGCACAAAAACTGGCCCATGCCGGTGGCCAGGTTCTGGCCGGTGGTCAGACCATGATCGCCGCCATGAAGCAGCGCCTTCAACAGCCCGAAACCTTGGTTGACTTGGCCGCTATCAGTGGCTTGGCGGGCATCAAAAAGGATGGCAACAACATTGTCATTGGCGCCATGACACGTCACCAAGATGTGGCAGACAACTCCGATGTGCAAAAGAACATTCCAGGCCTGGCCGCTTTAGCCAACAACATTGGCGACAAACAAGTTCGCGCCATGGGCACCATCGGTGGCTCTGTGGCCAACAACGACCCTGCAGCTTGCTACCCCAGCGCCTTGTTGGCTTTGGGCGCTACCGTTGTCACCGACAAGCGCTCTATCAAGGCCGATGATTTCTTCAAAGGTCTGTACACCACCGCTTTGGATGCAGGCGAAATCATCACCTCTGTCAGTTTCCCCATTCCCACCAAGTCCGCTTACGCCAAATTCAACCAACCTGCATCCCGCTTTGCATTGGTGGGTGTGTTTGTAGCCCACACTGCTTCTGGCGCCCGTGTAGCCATTACAGGCGCCGGCAATGGCGTCTTCCGCCATGCCGGATTGGAAGCGGCTTTGACCAAAAGCTTTACCCCAGAAGCCGCGGTGGGTGTCGCGGTAGACTCTACAGATCTCAATGCCGACCTGCACGCTTCAAAAGCCTACCGCGCTCACCTGATCACCGTGCAAACTCAAAGGGCGGTGAAACAGGCGAACGGATGACCGCAAAAGACACTT
>Ga0214919_10000159_pt1 | contig 112256 bp, 100 predicted proteins | sample LL1503_MetaG_FD_177994 | JGI IMG/M metagenome (GOLD analysis project Ga0214919, IMG submission 177994) | Freshwater microbial communities from Lake Lanier, Atlanta, Georgia, United States - LL-1503 | ecosystem: Environmental > Aquatic > Freshwater > Lake | place: USA: Georgia | collected...
CGAGAAAAACCCGTCTATTGTAGAGACGCAAAAATGGCCTTATATCGTCCAATTGAGTTACTTGTACTATGATACTGAAACCAGAACGACGATCGATTGCCGAGATTATATTATAAGAATTCCGGCAGGTGTTATCATCTCACCCGAAAGTATTGCCATTCATAAAATCACACCCGAGATAAGCGATGATGAAGGGGTCGGCATTAAAGCCGTATTGGATAAATTTAATGCATGCCTGCAAGACTGTGATGTAGTAGTGGGGCATAATATTTCATTTGATAAACGGCTCGTCATGGTCGAGAGCATTCGACATAAAATGAAACAACATTTTACAACAATGGGTGTAAGAAAAGCCGAATATTGTACTATGAAAAAAAGTGTTGATGTATGTAAAATTCCGGTGACGAGCAAAGAAGGCGATATTTATTTTAAATACCCTAAATTGAGTGAACTGCATGAACATCTATTTAATACCGTACCGAAAGGACTACATAACGCTATGACGGATGTCTTGGCGTGTTTACGCTGCTATGTACAACTCGAACATCATTATGACATCGCTCTGGATAGTAATGCTATATTGATGGCGATGATCAAGACCTATTAAGACGAGGTAAGCGAGCCAATTTAACTTCTGCCATGCCATTTTTTCTATAAAAAACAGTAACAATATCGGGATAGGTTTTTTTCAGATATTCAGCCGCTTTTTTATTCATATCTTGTCGATCAGTACCTAAACCACCCGGCGCGTTAAACTTTGTTTTAGGCACAATGTTATTAAAACGCACTACCCCGCCGTCCATTTTATAATATAATATAGACTGCTCAATATCCTCTTTACCTTCTGTTGTTGGAATTAAGCTTTTTAATTTTCGATTAATGTAACCAAAAGTGACGCCAATAATAAATTTTAAATCGGTAGTTGTTTTAGTATACATGAAAAAAGCATTTCTGACAGGGTAGACACCCCAAATATACAAGTGCTCTTTTTTTAATATTTTATAAGCATCATTGAAAAACTTATCCAAGTCTTTTAGTTTGACTAACTTACCCGCAGGGGCTTTGCCTACTTGTCTAGTGCCTCTGTTATTTGCCCGATCGGAAGTATGTTTACGAGTAGACTTTGTTGAGTTTGACCCTCTACCACCCACCAACTGCTGTAATTCTTCCACATCATCGTCCAATGATACAATATATTTATTCTCTGGAAAGTAATTGGATATAAAGACGCGTTGGTGAGCTATACCGATTTTCCCCACCACTATTTTATGATAATGCGTTTTTGGAACTGTACTATCATATAATTTCTCCTGCTCTTTGTTCGCCACGAATATGTATATTTTATTTTTAGGTACACCACCCTTTAACAACGTTGTCAAGGTTTTATCTACTATTTCATTCGCACGATTGTACGAGGGTATAGCAACAACATAATTGGATAAAGTAGACATTTATATTATTAGCTTTTAAAAAAAGCTATGACCAACCTTTAAAAAAGGTTGTGCCAAAACCAACTTAATACTTACATCGGTTTTGGCGGGCTTTTTTCAAAAGCCAATTTACATCGGTTTTGGCGGGCTTTTTTCAAAAGCCAATTTACATCGGTTTTGGCGGGCTTTTTTCAAAAGCCAATTTACATCGGTTTTGGCGGGCTTTTTTCAAAAGCCAATTTTCAAAAGCCGTTTTGGCCCAACCTTTTTTAAAGGTAGTATATATAGTAAATAATAAATATGATTATAAAGAAAGAAAAAAAGAACGGCGTAGAAATTATACATGTCAAAAAAGATAAAACCGATGAAGAAATGGAAAAAATAGCCAATACATTAATTAAACCAGCGAGTATACATTTTATAGTAAAACATGATACAGATGTGTATACAGAAGATGGAAAATTGTTGCTGAAATTTAGAAAACATAAATTACCGAAAGCAGAAATAACGCAATTTTATGATAATGTCATTAATTTCGCCAAACGCACCTATAGCTCTAACCGCGGCTCTACTTCTGCGAGTAAAAATAAAAATGTCTATGAAAACCCAAAAGTATTATCCAACATTATAGGTTATATGGATAGTTTTTCGCCCTCTCAAAAAGTGCTGTTTAAACAGCTGCGTAAAACGATTAATATTATTGCGCGCGAGTGTAGATTTAATGTAGAATATCCGGAAAAATACAAACAACTCATTCCTTTAATACAGAAGATTGACCATTTATATAAAAAAATGTTGCCCACGTATTACGCTAAACAAGTTAAAAAAGCCAATCAGACCTATTTTAGAATCCCGAAAACAGCATTTACGACGATTACGACCAATGTGAATTTTCAAACCAGTATTCATAAAGATAAAGGCGATGATGCAGAAGGTTTTGGCAATTTAGCTGTTATTGAAAACGGTAAATATTCCGGCGCCGAGACATGTTTCCCACAATATGGTATTGGTGTAGATGTCAGAAATGAAGATATATTATTTATGGACGTACATCAATGGCATGGAAATTTACCCATGATTTATGATGAGAAAGATGCGATTCGTTTGTCTATTGTATGCTATTTACGGTATAGAGTATGGGAAAATACACGCAAAATATCTAGAAAGGTATTGGACAAACATAATAAAACTGTTAAAAGTATTAAACAACCGGCTTTGGAAAAGGGCTTTTGAAAAAAGCCCGCCAAAACCCATGTAAACCGGCTTTTGAAAAAAGCCTGCCAAAACCGAGGTAAACCGGCTTTTGAAAAAAGCCTGCCAAAACCGAGGTAAACCGGCTTTTGAAAAAAGGTTGAACCAAATCAACCCTTAAGTTTACATCGGTTTTGGCGGGCTTTTTTCAAAAGCCCTTTTCAAAAGCCCTTTTCAAAAGCCGTTAGCTGGAACACATTTCACAAGGTTCATCATCCAACAAATCCATAGTATTATTATTATTATTATTATACATCTTGCTCGGCGCAATCGTAAACTGCTGTGCCTGATGTTTCGCCTTGCGGCGCAAATAATACATTCCCGTTTTAAGTCCGGCTTGCCAAGCGTAAAAATGCATGGAGGTCAGTGCTTTGTAATCCGGGTCTTCCATCCATAAATTTAAACTCTGGCTCTGACAAATATAGGCGCCCCGATCCGCCGCCATATCAATCACATGTTTCATCGGAATTTCCCATACAATTTTATACTTGTCTCTCATATGCTGTGGAATAAAGTCAATATGCTGAATACTGCCTTTATTTATGATAATGTTATCTTTTAGTTCTTCATTCCATAGACCAAGATCCATTAGTTCTTTCATTAAATATTTATTAACAATAACAAATTCACCTGCGTTGGTTCGCCGGCTATAAATATTACTGGTAAACGGCTCGAAACATTCATTATTGCCCAGAATCTGTGAGGTGGATGCAGTGGGCATAGGGGCCACGAGTAGAGAATTGCGCAATCCATGCGCAATAATACTTTCTTTCAGAGCAGACCAATTGTAGCGTTCATTGCCGGGCTGAACATTCCACATATCAAACTGAAGAATGCCCCGTGCCGCGGGTGAATCGGCAAAAGAACTATACGCGCCTGCTTGTGAGCGTTCTAAATTTTTAAGTTCAGCCAGGATAGGCTTGTGGGTTTGTAAAATGGAATAAAACTCTTTATTCATAGGATTATAAGCGTTACATATTGGATTGCTCTGGTCTGTAAACAGCTGCGACCCTGGAACCCAAACCTCATTCAATGCTTTTTGTCGTTCAATCGCAATTTCATTCGAACACTCTAGGGCGGCATGATACATGGTTTCAAATATCATTTTATTTACTTTTTTCGCAGCGTCGCTATGAAATGCGATATCCATCAAGACAAAAGCGTCTGCTAGGCCTTGTACACCAATACCAATCGGACGATGTAAAAGATTACTGAGTCGGGTTTTTTCTGTAGGGTAGAAATTAACGTCAATGACTTTATTTAAATTACGGGTCACCACTTTGGTAACGTGGTGTAGCTTTTCATAATCAAATGTTTTATAATCTTTATCAATGTTCACAAACATACCTAAACCTATACTGGCTAAATTACACACAGCGGTTTCGTTCGCATCGCTGTATTCTATAATTTCGGTACACTGTGACGTAATCATACCATTAAAAATACCCGCATGTTTTTTGGGTTCATTAAAACAATAGGTATCGGCTTTTCTGCCCGAGTTACTGGTTTTAGTAATATATACAACTTCTTTTTCGTTGCTACTGTTGCTACTGTTGCTACTGTTGCTACTGCTGCTTGTAAGAGATAAGTTTATACGCGCTGATTTAAACCCTAATTCAACTAACTTTTGCAAACTGTTTGTAGAAATGACTAATGTGGATTTTACAGATGTAGATATGAATTTGGTATTTATACCGCAGGTTTGTAGCATCAACTTAATGTTATAAATAAAATCTCTACTAATGTTGGATAAATACAACGTTTCTTTAATAATGATGGTATTACACATGTCATAATCATAATACTTCGATAGCCAGGCTATTTTGGTGTTCAAATCAGCATTAATAGGGACAATATGTATAGAGGTCGGATACGTTTCTTTACCGTCAATCAATGGGAAATTACAAGAAATAAGTTGGGCATTGATTTTTAACAGTTGGGCTTCTATGGTATGAACTTTTTCACGTTGAATATAAAATTTATGTTGAGGCGTACAATCCAGAGTACAGCCATCGCTTGTTTCAATCGTGATTAATGGTTGATTAATACCTGTTTTTTTTATAACTGTCTCACTGAATTCTTCGCCATTCCATACATTTACCTTTTGTCCATCCAATGCTTGTATTTCAAAATATCCCTTGTCTGTTAAAATACGAGTCTCGGGGGCCACGCATAAATTGGATGACTTTATGGTACCCAGATTTTTCTGGTTGCTTTTCTGGTTAGCCGCGTCTTTATACAGTAAATACGGTGTCCCTGTTTCCATTTGACTGTCCAATATTTTAAACCATAGTTCCCGGGCTTTTACAATTTTAGCCGCTTTACCTTCACTCGTATATTTCGCATACAAGTCGTTAAACGCTTTGCCATAGCAGTCGGCAAGACCCGGGCATTTATGAGGGCAAAAAAGTGCCCATTCGCCATCTGCTTTAACCTTTTCCATAAAAAGATCAGGAATCCACAAGGCATAAAACAAATCACGTGCCCGCATTTCTTCATCACCATGGTTCTTTTTAAGTTCTAGAAAATCTTCTATATCGGCATGCCATGGTTCCAAATAAACCGCAAAAGATCCGTTGCGTTTGCCGCCCCCTTGGTCTACATAACGCGCGGTAGCATTAAAATTCCGTAGCATTGGTACAATACCATTACTGGTACCGTTGGTGCCATTGATATGCGATCCAGTCGCGCGAATATTATGTATATGCAAACCAATACCGCCAGCCCATTTGGAAATTTTGGCACAATCTTTGAGTGTATTATAAATACCATCGATGCTATCGCTTTCCATACCAATTAAATAGCAAGAGCTTAATTGTGGCCGGGGTGTACCGGCATTGAACAATGTCGGAGTCGCATGCGTAAAATATTTCATAGACATGAGATCATAGGTTTCTTTCACACTTTGCAAATCCGCGCCATGAATACCCAGTGCTACACGCATCCACATGTGTTGTGGGCGTTCAACGAGTTTATTATTGACTCGCATCAAATAAGCACGCTCTAATGTTTTGAAGCCGAAATAGTCAAAGAGATAATCGCGCGAATAGTCAATCAACCCATCCACATAAGCAGCATTGGTTTGAATAATAGACCAAAGAGCGGAATCTATCAAGGGTTTATACTGACCATGAACATCTTTAAATGAATACAGCATAGCCATTGCTTCTGAAAAAGACGAGACAGTATTTTTATGATTATTGGAAACCACAATACGATTGGCCAAAGTAGCATAATCCAAATGTTTAGTAGACAAGGACGCACATTGTTCAGCAGTGAGTTCATCGATTACGGTGGTATGAATCTTATCATAGAGCTGGTCAATCACTTTCATGACCAACTGACTATAATTAATGGATAGAGCTGGTGCTGGTTCTGCATGTCCAACCATTGTGCCCAACTTTTTAACGCGTTTTAAAATTTTATCAAACGAGACTTCTTCTAGTGCGCCGTCACGTTTGGTTACACGCATTTCTTGTTCCATAATTATGTATGTGTATAAATATAAATAGTTATATTTATATTCATTTAACAAGAAGAGTTTATATAGATAAAATTGATTTAATTAATTATATAAATATAAATAGTATAATAAACAAATCAATATATATTAAATTACTTAATTACTTAATTAAAATGATAAAATATAACATGTTGGTATATTTTATACAACATCTTATTTTAAAGCGGCAAAAGCAGACCGCAAATGGTAAGGATTTAAAATTTAATCACATGTGCGTCATTGTGACTAAAAAAGGCGTGCCGTTAAGTTATGGCCATAATGTATATGATTCGAAAAATCAAATCACTGAACATGCGGAAGAGATGGCATTAAGAATATTGATTGAAAACAGGGAACGCGTCTATAGTAAAAAGAAACCTTTATATTTAATTGTGGCTCGGACGAATGGATATAATAGCAAACCGTGTTCAAGGTGTTTAGCTTTGATTGAGAAACACTCGCATATAATAAATATTAGACATGTATGTTATTCGCATGAAGAAGAACTAGATGGACTTAAAACAGATAAACTAAAGAATTTAATGACGGAAGATCCATTTATATCTTCTTATACGAGAAAATTTTGTGCCTCTATGAGAAAAAGTAAAAAATAAACAACAACGAAAAATAAAAAATAAAAAGTAATTATATACTATGGTTTTCAAAAGCAATATAATAAGTAAACTAATTAGGTTTTGTATTTCTATAGTGTTTATTTTTATTGTGTATAAAATTATGATGATGTTTTTTGATTATATGAGATTAAACAAAACGGAAGGTTTTTTAACGAGTGGGGATTATCCTGTGGCAGTAGATAAACCATTACTGTATGAGAATTATAACATGGTCGATAAACCCGGTGCATCACGATTAGGCGCGGCACAAATTTATGTAGATTATCCTATTTTTCCAGCCCATTCAGTAAAAATTAATAATCTTCGCTATTGGAATCTTCCCACCAACGGTGAATGTAGAGCACCAGACATGTGTAATAATCTTTATAAAACTACTCATCAAAAAGAGTTTGTGCCATCGACCCCGCCCGCTTGGAATAATGAACGACGGGTTAATTTTCAAGTATCTACACCGAATCTACTTTTTTGAAATAATGGTATAATGTCTGTATAGGCTTAATAATTTTTACATCTTCAACTTTGTCTTCTACTTCGACAATACTGTCTTCTACTTCGACAATAATGTCTTCTACTTTGTCAGCAGTATCGACAATCGTGTCTTCTACTTCGACAATACTATTGACAACACTGTCTTCTACTTTGACACTGTCTTCAGCACCTTCTTTGATAACGTCGATAATATTAATATAACATTTTCCTATACCGCTGGTAATATCAGATTCGGATGATTTAGATGTTCTATTTTTTTTGTTTGGCGCCCGATGACCAAATCCATTTATTCTATCGTGTTCAATCGTTGTCCACAACTCTTGTAATTGTGGCAAAGCATGCGCAAACCATAATTTATTACGTAATACCAATACACAACTCATCTCATCCTGTTTCCAGTAAATATTTTTTATCCAAATCATATGCTCGTGTTTTTTTAGATTTTCATTCTCCCATTTTTCAAACCCGTGTTTGGTCAAACCCATTGGCGCATATTCATAATGCGGTTTTGGGGGGTTATCTCGGGTAAAGTACATTATCATGACGCCTTTATTGCTGCCATCTTTGGCGTGGATATACGAGGGGGCTCTGCCCCCTTGCCCCCGTATTCGATCAAATTCTTCATCTGTTGCTGCTGCTCTGGCGGTCGGCGGGGGGCGGCACGAGGCAATTCCATCTGTTATACTGTCGTAACTGTCAGCTTCAAACGCATCATACGATTCATATTCAGTAAACCGCGTCTCTAAAAAATCACACTCGTTCAAATTACATACTTCCATTTGTAGTTGCATTTGAACCCAGTATTCCATTTTAGGAATACCGTCAATATCTCTATTGACGATATTTTTAACTTCAATCATGCGGCCAAACCGGTCAGAAGATTCAAGAGTGTTAATACCATCAGGGGATGCCGCTAAAAACGAAATGGTCTTGTGTGGAATACATCCGAAATCACTTATTTGTGTTTTATATTTTCGCTCATAGAGCATAATAGATACGGGTTCATACTTATTCCCCCAATGCATTGGGGATTCCGTCGATACAAATGAAAATTTATTCGTATCTATAGGTTGGCATTTTTCATAAATCAATTGATTTTTAGTGCTGTCGCTAATAAAAGCTTTCCAAATATTACTGGCGGTAAGACAGGTCCAGCGAAAATTATACCATTCGGTGGTGCGTTGAACCGGCTGTGGTATACTTTTCAAATAATTGATTTTTCCCTTCATGAGTTCGATATTGGGTTTGACACGAATAAAGGTAGACGAATAGGACCGCAAAGGCGCAATATATCTATAAAATACTTTCATAGCACGTTGAATAATAAGATCGAGCTCATCACATAGAGTGTTTTTGACAATGTCGCCATACGTAAACGCCCCGAAAAATACTTGGTCGAGTTGTTTACCTAACAGTTGGGCTACTTGGTCTACTATATAATCGTGAAAATGCGGTTGAATATACATCATAGGATCTTTCATTATCAAATCATGAATAAGCATGCCAGCATTTTCCAGTAATTCTTTAGAATCGTCGGCACTTATCATTTTCATTTAGTTTTAGTTTAAAAAGAATAACTATTATTGATATAAATACTTGTTTACTATTTATATCAATTTTCGCTTGGCTTTTGAGAAGGCTTTTGAGAAGGCTTTTGAGAAAAGCCGGCCAAAACCGAGGCAAGACTGACCTGGTAAACTTAAGGTGGATTTGGCTCAACCTTTTTTAAAGGTTGATTTCAAAAGCCTTGTTTCTTGGGCTTACCCGCTCCTAATGATTTCAAAGTCGACACGCGTTTCTCTTGCCGTTTAATCGTGAATTTTCTGGTAACCGGGTTAAAATGTAGACAAGGAATAAGCCTGATTTTATTGGTAGACTTGTCATATTGGACATCTTTTACATGTTGTAGCTTCTTCTTATCCAAACTTTCAGTCAGATAACTTTTTAAGGTGGCGATTTCTGTCGATGATAATTTATGTTCTACTGAAATAGTCTCTACATATTCATTCAATTGCGTGATTTTGGCGGTTTTATTTAATTTGTTCCATGGTTCGCTTTTATTTAATTGCGACTCTTTGTCCAAAAACATGTCAATGTTGGCTTGTTTAGAGTTTATGGTAGTTGTGTTGATAGTATTAATATTACCACTTAAAAGCATATTTTTATATTTAATGTTTTTGAGTTCCTGACACTCTTCATCCGCCATTGTTATATAGTATTAGAGCGATGTGTTTAACCCCTTTTTGAAAACAACAACAACCTTTTGAAAAAGGTTCAACAAAACAACCTTTAAACAACCTTTTGAAAAAGGTTCGACAAAACAACCATTAAAAAAGGTTCGACAAAACAACCATAAGTGTTATACGTTAAGTTTCCTCGTATTTTTGGTTTAAACCTTTTCTCAAAAGGTTTTATGAAACAAATCCACATTCAAGGTAAACAGCACATTTATAAATGTATGAAGGCTAATCTAGACGAAAATGCCGATAAATATAAGGTACGCGAAGGTATGGAAGATTTGAATGAAGAATTATTTACACATGCTATACAGTTTGATATGATTAGGCGGCTCTACCTTGGCAATTCCGACCCGCCCGCTATACAAGCTCAAACACCGAAGGTAAGCGAAGCAGATGAAATTGCCCCGTGCCCGACCGCAAGCGCAAGAGCAACAGATGAAATTGCCCCGTGCCCGACCGCAAGCGCAAGAGCAACAGATGGAATTACCCCGTGCCGCCCTTCCCCGACCGCCAGAGCAGCAGTCGGAATTGCCCCGTGCCGCCCTTCCCCGACCGCAAGCGGAATTGCAAAGAAAATAGCTGGCTACAAAAGTCAGGATATTAAAAAAGAAATGTATGATAAAGATCAATTAATTACTTTCGATGAAGTGGTAGAGAAATTGGTGGCTTCTAAATTAAAATGCTGCTATTGTTCGTGTCAAATAATGTTGATTTATAAAAATGTGCGCGAACCGACCCAATGGACACTGGATAGAAAAGATAATGATTTATGCCATAGTTGTGATAATACAGTTATAGCATGTTTAAAATGTAATCTACAACGACGGGTGACGAATGTAGATAAATTTGAGTTTACTAAAAAACTGAAAATTCAAAAAGGCTTTTGAAAAGGCTTTTGAGAAAAGCCTGGCAAAACCGAGGTAAACTTTGTACACATTTTAACATGTAAAACGTTGATTAGTTTACAATTTCACCCTTTAATTGATTAATTTTTTGTTCCAACTCCATAATTTGAGTTTGTATGTCTTTATTTTTCAAATATTTCTGATATAATTCAACCCGTTCTTTTTTTTTTGTTTGTTTTTCCTTTTCCTTTTCCTCTTCCTTTTTTTTCTTTTCCAGCCAATACTCTTCCGAATATATATTACCTTTTACTTTTAGTTCCCCTTCCAACACTGGTATAGACGAATATCTCACTATGGCAAGTAATTCATCTAATTGTTCTTTATGTGTTTCGGATATAGTTGTCTTTAATTCAAAGTATCGGGTTTTTGTATCAACAAGTCTTTTCTCATTTGTTTCTTTTTTTTCTCTTTCATTATCTACGTATTTTTTTTCCCAATATGCTAATTGTTTAAATAACCAATCTTGCCGATTAATATCTTCTTCACGTTCTTCAAGCTTAAATGTAGTAATTCGGTCGCTGAAACAACCCAAATTATATCTGGTTCTTAAATTATACAACTCATACATTATAAAATCCATAAAACCTATATTACTTATTTCGTTGCCATAAATAGTGATTGAGGTATTATATCCATTCGCATCATAATTACGTGGTTTTAAATTTGTATGTATTGGAATAGTTATATCGTCTATAATTCTTTCCTCTAGAATTTTGTTCTCTTTATCGACATATTTGCGTACTTTTTTGACGTATTTAATTACAAACAAATTATTTCTGAAAGCATACTCTTCCCACGTTTCGCTATCTATTTTATCCATTTGGTTTATTAAATGTAATATATATTTATTATCCTTTCAATTTTATATTTTATATTTTATATTTTATATTTTATATTTTATATTTTATATTTTATATTTTATATTTTATATTTTATATTTTATATTTTATATTTTATATTTTATATTTTATATTTTTGGCCCAACCTTTTTTCAAAAGGTTGTAAGGTTGTTCGTTATTTTCCCATATTTTTGGTCCAACCTTTTTCCAAAAGGTTTATGGAACACTTTACTTGGACAAAAGGTGACCCAGCAGAAAAATCATTAAAGAGTGATCATCCACAATTAAAGGTAGTCGTAGAAAAAGAGGTTACAAATGTAAATTTAGTAGACAATGGTGGGTTTATCAACTGTAATAATAAAAGACAATTGGCGAATGATAAATTAAATGATAGAAATATGATCAGCCAAATTGGCCAGAATCCATTCATGACAAATAATAATTATCTACACGATTTAGAAGTTCAACAAAATTTTCTAATACCTAAAAATTCTAATTATAAAGACGCTTTTGTTGAAAAAACGATGTAAAAAGTGTTGTAAAATAAATACTTAAACCTAATCATTATTAACTATTTAAATAAATAAATAAATGTCTACTTCTACGTGTTCAACCCAGAATTCTCTACTACTCACGAATTTAATGACATATTATAAATCAAATGATAAAATAGAGCAAATGTTACGCATTATTAATGGCGAGGCTAAAATATCGTTACGTATAGTGGACTGGTTTACCACGAATTATGCCAAAAAACATTATACGGTTTATACTATTGGGGCAAATGATGCAACCACCCTAGCTAAAAGATTTAAAGTGTACGTCGACTATAAGCTGCGGTTACGCTCTTACAGTAAGCTCCGTTTTGACCCTTTTTGCAGATGGGAAAGAATCACGATTCCGTATAAAGAGGATAAATGTATTCAAACCACTATCGGCCAATTGAATTTTTTTAAGTGGGCGTTTGAAAATGAGGTAATTTCATATATTGAGAGCAATTATGCTGACATTGAAAAAGATATGAATAGCCGAAACAGCACGTCAAAGCGAAAGTTAGCTACCGGTACCGCACCAAATGTTACTCGGAAAAAACGTGAAGAGCTCTCTATATCAGCTGCGAAAATAATAAAAAAAGAGGATGTTGAGATTGTGATTAAATTTAATTAATAATCGCTTTGGCTTTTAAAAGCTATAGCGAATAACAATATAAAGACATAAATAAATAGTATTGTATAAGATGGAATCGAAAGAACTAAATATTGTAGACCTTATTGAAAACAACCCAATCACAAAATTATCGAGTGATTATAATGTGAAATTGTTACAGAAAATAAAAGAACAGTTTACTGATTTCGAACAGCAACTATTTTTATCTAGTTTTTATTGCTACTTAAATCATCACCCAACAAATGATTTTGTGATTGATTTGGATAGTGTTTGGAAATGGATGGGGTTTCAATCTAAATACAATGCAAAACGAGTATTAGAAAGAAATTTTACAATAGAAAAAGATTATAAAAACCCGCTTCGCTCACCGGCGAAGCAAACAATTCACACCAAAGGTGGTCACAATAAGGAAATTTTTATGTTAAATGTAAAAACTTTCAAATCATTATGTTTAAAAGCAGATACAAAAAAAGCTGACGAAATTCATGATTATTTTTTAAAAATGGAACATATTATTCAAGAATCTATAAATGAAGAAAGTAACGATTTGAGAAATCAATTAACTATTAAAACCATTCAATTAACAGAACAAACTATTCAATTGGAAAATGTTGAAAAAGATAAAGAGCTGTTAAAAGAAAAGACCATCATAGATCAATTTCCATTAAACACACAATGTATTTATATTGGAAAAATAGATAATAAAACACTAGGAATACCTGGACATAAAATGTATCATGAAACTGTAATTAAGTTTGGTCAAAGCAATAATTTGGCAGAACGCGTTAAATGTCATAAAAAAACATATGAAAATTTTAGATTATACGCAGCATTTAAAGTTAAAAATAAAATAGAAATAGAAAATGCTATAAAAAAACACCCAATATTAAAAACAAGACTACGTCTAATTACATTGATTGATGATATTACATATCGTGAATTATTAGCATTAAATGAGGAAGAATTTACTATTGAGAAAATGGAAGAATATATTAAAGAAATAATTAAACAAAACGAATATAATGTTGAAAATTATAATTTGCTATTACAAAAGAATGCATTGTTAGAAGAAGAGAATTATGCTTTTAAATTAGCAAATAATGAAAAAGATAAAAAAATAAACGAATTATCTCAAAAATTAGAAAACTATAGCGACACAAATATGAATGACATTACAATAGTCTCTAAAAATAAAATATCAAATAAATATGGTATTTGTAAATTTGGGTATTTTTTATATGTTTTTCAATATGAAAATATGCGATTTATTTGCTCTATAACACGACAAAAAGATTTTGACAGTATATGTTCAACTTTATTAAATTTGTATCCGTCAGGAAGTATGATATATAAACAAATAGTTAATGCTTCATTTTCTGAAAAAAATATGTACTTTTTGTTAAAACGAACAATGACACTGTTAGGCAGTAATAAATTCGAAGGTACATTTGAAAACGTAAAGACCATTATTGATATAACTGTCAGCTTGGAAAAACTATTAACTGAAAAGTCGACAGATTTACCACAATTATTAACCATTATGAAAAATGAACCTATAAATAATGTACCTGTTATTGTCAATTATGTCGATCCCGAAACGCCACAAGTTAAAAAAGCAAAACGGTCGATTGATCAAATTAACAAGGAAACAGGCGCAATAATAAAAACATATGAATCTATAGAGGCTGCTGGTCGTTCATTAGGTTTAACTACTGGCACAGCCATTGGTATTGCTCTAAGAGAGAAACGTGTTTGTCAAGGGTTTATTTGGCGTTATACAGGCGTTTCAAGAGAAGAACAATATAACGAACAACCAGTTATAAAAGTATGTTGTTCTACTGGAAATAAAACATACTTTAAAACAATAACAGATGCCGCTAAAGATGTTAACATCTCGTCACCTGCTTTACGTCAAAGAATTATAACACAAGTTCATTTATTAGACCATCATTGGATATTTAATAAAGATATAAAGCCTACACATTATAGTTAATACTAAATGTCAATAGTAAACGACTGTCCAATATGTTTAGACCATATTACCGATGATACTAAAAAAATAACCCAATGTAATCATACATTTCACGATGCATGTTTGACCATATGGATACATACTAATAATTCTTGTCCATTGTGTAGAACCCCATTTAATTTTATTAAACCTATAAATAATAAACCTACACCTGCATCTACACCACTTATCGTTCCTTTATCTTTTTGGTTTAGTCAAAACACAGGGTTAGCCATACCTCTTATAAGTATACCCTTTGCTCTCTATCCCGAACATAATGCTCCTTCAGGAACAGCTAATTTTACTAGAATTAATATATAAATAAATTAAAAAATAAAATAAAATAAAATTTGTTGTCACAAAAAAGTAATTAAATATAAGTATTTAAATTTAATTACTTTAAATACTTATCATGGGCAATAGTTCGTCTACCATTATTAAAAATATAAATTTCGAAGATGTACAATATGCAATAAACGATACAACGAGCATTATAATAAATACGTTGGAAGAAACCAATCAAAAATGCTTGATTAAAGGCACTATAGCTATTGATAAAGAAGTCGCCTTTTTAAATACACAACTCGCCAAAGATAAAAGTATTCGAATACTTATTTATGGTATGAATGCATGCGACATCAGTCCTGTAAAAAAATATGACCAGCTTATTAGTATTGGGTTTTATAATGTCTACATTTATTGCGGCGGGCTCTTTGAATGGCTACTTTTACAAGATATTTATGGAAAAGAATTGTTTCCTATAACCACATCCATAGCCAAAGAGAGTGATATTTTAAATTATAAAGGCCGTTGTTATTTCAATGTTAAAATGCTACAACACTTTTGAAAACACTTTTGAGAAAAGTGTGGCAAAACCCGTGATAAAACCCTGTGATAAAACCCGTGATAAAACCTGTGATAAAATTCTTTACTCTTTCTGTCACAGGTTTTATCACGTGTTTTGGCTCAACCTTTTTTAAAGGTTGACTTCTAATCCATTATAAAGCTGATTTAATTGCCGATTCACTCGAATGAATGTAGCACATTTCGGAATATCTTTTATTTTTTTAGCACCTAAATACGTCATACAAGAACGAATGCCACCGAGAATATCCAATAATGTGGTTTCCACTGGACCTTTATATTCCACCTTGACGGTTTTACCTTCACTGCTACGGTATTTGGCCACACCGCCACTGTATTTATTCATCGCGGTAGTAGAGCTCATCCCATAAAATACCTTGTATTTTTTCCCTTTTACAAGGTCATCAATCAATTCGCCGCCACTTTCCAAATGCCCCGCAAACATGGACCCGCTCATCACAAAATCCGCACCACCTGCATAGGCTTTGGAAAAGTCACCAATGACCTGAATACCACCATCACTTATAATATGCGCATCAATGCCATGGGCTGTATCCGAACATTCCATCACCGCACTTAATTGCGGCATACCAATCCCCGTCTGTTTCCGTGTGGTACAACAACTGCCATTACCGAGCCCTACCTTTACAATATCTACTTTGCCATTCATCACTAAATCCAACACACCTTCGGATGTACAGACATTCCCCGCAATAATAATCTTATCAGGATATCTTTCTCGGACGTGTTTGCATTTCTCTACAAATTTATTCATATAACCATTGGCCACATCCATACAAATGATGTTGGGATTAACCCGTTGCATTATTTCTTCCAAGTTTAGTAAATCCGCATCATTGATCCCACTAGTGACAGCATAATAATTTTTATTTAGTTCTTGGCCGTGGGATAACAAATCCGCGGCTGTATAATATTTATGTAGACAAGTAATGACTTTATGTTTCTCCATTTCTTTTGCCATTTCCAATGTACCGGTAGTGTCCATGTTACTCACCATAATCGGAATACCTGTCCATGTTTGGGGCGAATATTTAAATGTAATAGTACGCTCCAACGCAACTTCCGACCTGGAAGAATAAGGACTACGCTTTGGTAGCAATAGAACGTCTGAAAAATCAAGTTTGATATCATCTACTATTTTCATTTTTAGTTACAGCGAATACTATAGTGTACAATTAACTATTTATATTCTTTTTTAACCAACCTTTAAAAAAGGTTGTGCCAAAATATATAGAAAAAATAAGGTTTTAATTTTTTTCATTTAATTTTTTGTTGTTTTTTATTACGTGAAAGGTTTAACATATATGTTTTGGCACAACCTTTTCTAAAGGTTGGTGTTAAACAATCTCACACCCCGGTGTTGAACTTGGATTTGCGTAGCAGAGCCCCCTGATAAAATAATCGATTCGTTCTAACCAATTGTCTAGCAATTCTGTGTCTGCTGTAATGTCACCATTCGCATCAAATACCCGCTTGTGACCTTCGACTGTTTTAAGCCAGTTTTCATGATATATGTGACATTTTTCCAGATAGTCCAATGGTATGGTTTCGCCTTGGCGCGACCGTTTTAAAACCCGTTTATATGCTACATCAGGATCCGCTTTGATATAAATATAATTAATTTTGGGTAATTCATCAATAAATTCATCAAACCATTTTTTATAAATAACAAATTCAATCTCTTCTATTTTCTTATCATCATAGAGCATTTGCGCAAAGACATTAAAATCTGTATAAATGCTACGCTCGGTAATGATGACGTCATAATTGCCTTGTAATGCTTTGCGAAACATGGAAAGCCGGGAAATATAGGCCATCATTTGAAACGCAAAAGCATACTTTTCAATATTACTATAATATTTTTCCAATATGGTTATGCCGTTAGAATCCTTTATAGTATTCCATAGTTCAACTGGCTCATCGAGGAAACAAATAGACAACAGCGTATTGTCTTTTTCTTTATAATAGTCTTTAATATGCTTAAGCAGTGTTGACTTGCCTGATCCAATATTACCTTCAATGGAGATAACGATAGATTGCTTTTTAGAGGGCCCGACCATTGTTGATGCCATTGAAGCAATAGTAGTATATAGTAATATTTATCTTTTATTATCTTTTATTATCTTTTTACTATTTTATTATCGGTTTCAATTTTGGCAATTCCGCTTGCGGTCGGCGGGGGGCGGCACTGGTAAATTTTGCTCATATATTGACATGTGAATGTCCTATATAATTTTACCAGTGCCGCCCCCCGCCGACCGCAAGCGGAATTGCCAAAATTGAAATAGAAATAATCCACCTAATATAATAATACATTATACAACTATATATTTCAAAGATGGATCTTATTCAACGTAAACTGACTAAAGCAGAATGGACGAGCATTGAAATTCCTGTTTCTAGCGATGAGAAACGTATTATTGAGCTTATCAAAGACGGTTACGCCAATGTAACTTTAACGCGCAATTATACACCTACGCTGTTAAAATATATGAAAATTGCTAGTAGTGATCAACTGGATACCTATATCTATGTTCAATTCATTCAAAAGCATGTAGCCGCCCTCGTGAAAAAATACGGCATACAGAATGTACCAGTGGTAGAAATCAATTCGGATAAACTGAAAAAAGCCGATATTATTCGGATGAGCAATACAGAACGGCAAATTAGCGAAAATAAAAGCAACATGTTTGAGTTTGTTCTGTTGGATTTACTCGAAAAATGTTTCAAATGTAAAGCCAGTAAATCCAAAGGGCCGAAAGGGCCAGGGCCAGGGCCAGGGCAAGGGCAAGGGCAAGGGCAAGACAATTGGCTTTACTACTATTATACATTGAGTGTATTAATCACCTATAATGTAGAGTTGTTTAATTCTACTCTGAAACAAATTCTCAAAACAATTATTGCTGCTCTAGAGTCCGGCGTGGATATTAAAGTCTTGTTATCCATGGCACAAGAAAGTATCGAGAAAAACGACTATTTGCTGAAATACGCGGACGAAACTCTATACGAACATCAGAAAAAGTTGTTTACTCTATGTAAGCAACCTGCTAGTAAGTTGGTGCTCTATATTGCCCCTACAGGCACGGGGAAAACTCTGTCGCCGCTTGGCCTATCCGAAGGCAATAAAATCATCTTTGTGTGTGCGGCACGGCATGTGGGTCTAGCGTTGGCCAAAGCCGCCATTTCCGCAGGGAAAAAAGTGGCCTTTGCATTTGGATGTAATGGGGCAGAAGATATTCGTCTTCACTATTTCGCCGCCAAGGAATACAGTATCAATCAGAAATCCGGGGGAATTGGTAAAGTAGACAATACCGTCGGTGATAAAGTGGAAATTATGATCAGTGATATTCAATCCTATTTACCGGCCATGTATTATATGTTGGCTTTTAATCCTAAAGAAAAGATTATTCTGTATTGGGATGAGCCGACCATTACGATGGACTATGCCGATCACGAATTTCACGCTATTATTAAAAAGAATTGGTCACAAAATCTGATACCGAACATAGTCTTGTCTTCTGCGACGTTACCGCAAAAAGATGAACTCGGTGAAACGATTAGCGGATTTAAAGAGAAATTCGCAGCAAGTCAGAGCAGTGGTGTGTATGAAATCATCAGCTATGATTGTAAGAAAACCATCCCTATTATAAATCGTGAAGGGTTTGTTGAAATGCCGCATTATTTATATGACGATTACTCGAAAATCAGCGAGGTGGTTAAACACTGTAAAAAGTTTAAAACGTTGCTGCGTTATATTGACTTGGATGAAGCGGTCAAATTTATCCTCTATGTTAATTTACCAGAACATGATGGGAAAGAGCAGGTGTATATCACCAGTCGCCGTTATAAAATGGAACTGCATTTCCCCAATGTAGAGTCGATTACCATGGCCAACATTAAAAACTACTATTTAGAATTGCTGGGAAATTTGAATCCGTTGGCATGGCCGGAAATTTACACGTTTATGACAACACAACGCAAACAAAAACAAAAGTCTAATATTAATATCGTCACAACAGACGCACATACGTTAACAGATGGCCCGACTATCTTTCTAGCCGATGATGTGGAAAAGATTGCCAAGTTTTATATTCAAAACGCGCAAATCCCGCCGAGTATCACCAATAAACTCATGGATATGATTAAATTTAACAAGACGATTAACGAGCAAATCAGTATTTTGCAAGAAGAGCTGGAAAATGGCGTGAATAAAGAAAAAGATACGACCAAAGTAAAGAAAGATACAGACGAGCGTATTGATCCGGAAACGAAAAAAGAGATGGTAAAGATTGAAGCGCTCCAATCACAAATAAAGATCGCCATGTTGAATTCGATATATGTGCCCAACACCAAAGACCATCTCTATAAACACGCCTATAATGCACATACCCCTGAACACAGTAAACCCTTTACATGTACTATTTCCGAACTGGTAGTAGAACAAATTATGTTGATTGATGATGTGGATAACAGTTGGAAGCTGTTGCTCCTAATGGGTATTGGTGTGTTTGCCAGCCATAAAAGTATTCGATATACTGAAATTATGAAACGACTGGCTCAAGAACAGAAATTGTATTTGATTATTGCTTCGACGGATTATATCTATGGGACGAATTACCAGTTTTGCCATGGCTATATTAGTAAGGATTTAGCTTATATGAGCCAAGAAAAATGTATTCAAGCAATGGGGCGTGTTGGACGTAATAAACTTCAGCACGATTATAGTGTGCGGTTTCGTGACAATGAACTTATTTGGAAATTGTTTCAAACGGACGATGATAAGCCAGAGGTGAAGAATATGAATGTACTACTGGGGGCTCACCCCCGTATGTAACCCCCGTATGTAAACCAGTAACAGATGTAAAAATAAAAATAAAAAACTAAATTAACTTTTTATTTTTATAACATTTTTATTTTTATAATCAAAATACTCAAACTACTCTACTAACGACGGCCTTTACCTCTTTGAACAAAACTTTTTCTATTTCTATTTTTTTTATTTTTATTTTTATTTATATTTATAAATTCAGCCCGTTTTGCCTGTTTAGGTTTTTTCATATAGGTGGTATCAACCGGTATGTAAATACTATATTGATACTTGTTATCCTCGTTATCATATATCACCGAATTAAAGGAAGATAGCAGTATAGCATCATCGACATAATAACCACAACCTTTGCTATATAATAATTCTTGATTAAACAAGGAGGTGTCATAGTGACTAATGTTAAACTCGCGCCGACAATAACAGCATTGATAACAAGGATGTTTATGGTCATCGGTTGTTTCTTCGATTCGGTCAATCATTCTCTCCAAACAAGCAGGATGAAATGTTTTTGCACATGGTTTGGCGCATACAAACACTTTGTTGCTAATGTGTCTATAGCAAATACCACATTCCGGATCTTTCTTTTCATCCTTTTCATTAAACGTTTTTCTATATTCCAAAACGTTTAATAAACTGAAATTAATTTTGTTGCTGTGTTTGTTTTGAATCTCACTGATGCTCTTGATAATGGCTTCCATTTCTTTTCTTTTCTTCGATGTTTGTTTGATTGATTTGTTGGTTTGTTTGTTAATTTAATTTCATACAAGTATTTCAATTTTCTGTAGTTTTCGTAGGTCCACCACCAAAGAGTGACTGTTTTTGTGCTTTATATAAATTATAATTGGCTGTCATTGGATTTAAATAACGAGTAGATAATACTACGACGATACCTGCTAACAAACTATATTTCCATTTGAACTGAAAAAAAGGAACCACAAGTAAAAGTGCGATTAATAGATACGCGATAATCTGTACCATGTTAAACCAATACTGGATTTTTTCTTTGGTCTGAATACCTCGATTAAAATCGTCATCCATAAATTGTAAAAAAACCATACCTTCTTTGCCGGCAGGTTCGAAATAATATTCATAAAAAGGGCGATGTGTATTGCTTTTAACTACATAATCCAATACATGTTGCGGAAACAAGTAGACAATCGGTAACGTCGTAAAGCATTTAAAGACATAAAAAGGCTTAAACTTTAATTTATTTTGTAGAGAAAAATCCCACGTTTGCTTATCAAAAATCCCATTCACATTTTTAATAAGGTCGCCATTTTCAGTGCTTAATACGTAAGCACCCGATCTGGCTAATCGTAGACCAACTTCTATTATTTTCGCATCTCGGTATTGGACATTGACAATACCGGTATAATCCGTCATGTGTCGGTTGACCCATTCGGTAATATTGTGCGGCGGTTTTGTCTCGGACGAAACGTATTTCCAATCATCGGTAAATCCATTCTGCTTTTCCGAATAAGTATATGTTATCTGATGAACTATTTTCCCTTTGAGTAGAACATAGTCGGTCATGCCCTCATTCGCATCAATAAATTCAGACCACATCATATTTTTATAATGGCTATATTTCTTAAGTTCGTTAGCATCATTGATTTTAAAACAGTTTTTAGACGAGGCACTTAAATGGCCCCACCGGGGTTTTATAAAAAGGGAGCAATTCCGCTTGTGGTCGGTATAAGATGAATTCTTTTCCCCCGATAGCATTTGAAATACCTGCTCTTCTTTACCTTTGACATCTTCTAATTTTCCGCCCATTAATCCTTGACTTTTAATAATCCATAATTTATCATAGACAAATTTATAGTCTGGATATTTTTCATAGGCTTTGCCATCATACACCGGCATGTTGCTGGTTAAATGAAATTTAAAGGGGTCTATATAAGGATTGAAATACCCCATCAGTTTACACCAGGCTTCTTCTTTGGAAAATAACTTATTAAAAAGGAAAGACATTTATGTATAGTGTTTCTCTACTATTAGTGAATACAATTTAAAAATTGAAATACTTTTATGACAACTACTTACCTTAAAACCTTAAGAAAATGGCTGTTGTTCCACTTCATATTCGTGCGATGTTTAATTATTCCGTCAATCAGCAGCAGCGCGACAAAAGCGACCTATTGGAAGAGGCACATAATACTTTCGCAGTGACCAAACGAGATGGCACTCGAATATATTTGCCGACCGAGATATGGGAGATGATTTTTGACATTTCACACAATGTGGATACGTGTCAGACCCACTTGGCGTTTAAAAAAGAACGCATCTATAACAGAGACACTTATTTCACATTCTCGGGCACGTTGCAAGAGTTTAACCATACATCACGCATGATGGAATTAGACAGTTTAATATTCGACGAACGGTCGGAGGGCGATGAACTGCCTTGGGAGCATCACTGCAAAGGTGCTTGTGGGGACACAGATAATTGTCCAATGGAACGCGGTGCGGTGTGTTCTAGCATTTGGAAAATTATGGAATTTAACAGTCAAAAAGAGTTGAATCTCTACAAATGGCTCATTCCTCGCGCGTATTCGTTTTATGGACAATATGAAGTTAAAAATTTTAAAATGGAAACCAGTTATGATGGTATTGAACCAGGTATTCCGACTGGCAGCCAGGGTGATTCATGTGAATCTATCTCGGGTCAAATACCCAGCAAAGGACCTCAACAGACATGTACTCATTGCGATTATCTGTTTTACATGTCAGACAAGCATTATTTCGACGACGAACATCAGTTGGAGTATTGTGGGTGGCGTTGTCATGCGATAGCGAATGGTATACTGCCCTAACCTAACGATGTTGTTTGTTGATAAAATTAAAAAATAAAAATAAAAAGTTGATAAAAACAAAAATATAAAAAAGGATTTTCACCCTTTTTATTTTTGTTTTTTTTGTTTTTTTTGTTTTTTTTGTTTTTTTTGTTTTTTTTGTTTTGTTTAATTGATTGCTACGAATTTGATGCGTGCATTGAATCGTTCTGGGTCATCTTTAATACAAAATACATTAAACAAATGAGTCCATACCGCAACGTTGGGTTTTTCCATATGAGATGCTACAATAAAATTTTTAAATTCACCCCAAAGTAGAACTTCATCTTCAATAATGGGGATAAAATTTATCCATAAATCGTGTATCATTTCCCATTCGACATAGCCTTCACGAAAACCGCCATTTACTTCATCTATGAATCTGAACCGATAACCGACTGTTTGCGGAATAAATTCAATACCGCATCCACAGTCACATATTTCACCTTCGATATCGTCATCGTTAAGTTGATCGGCCATTTTTCTTAAATATAATAATATTTATTAATATGATTATTTAAAGTAATAAAGTAATAAAGTAATTCAATTTTTACTAAAAGGGGCTGTTTCCCTCTGTTGTTTATTTTTTGGACATTTTTATACATATGAGTTTGCCACACTTTTTCAAAGTATGTTTTGGTTCAATCTGCTTCGCTTGAACCTTTTTTTAAAAGGTTGCTCACACTTTTTCAAAGTATGTTTTGGTTCAATCTGCTTCGCTTGAACCTTTTTTTAAAAGGTTGCTCACACTTTTTCAAAGTATGTTTTGGTTCAATCTGCTTCGCTTGAACCTTTTTTTAAAAGGTTGGTTAGATATAAATATATTCCAACGGCGTATCATCTGGAATATGATCTGGATTTTGTATATAAGGTTCCAGGTGGCACCACACGCGGTCATTGGGATAGTCGCGTACCGAGCTGGCAATCAAATCCAACAGATCGCCCCATGTCTCGATTAATGCGTAAGGAATATAATGTTTCCAGTTTATATCAACCAGCTGGTCTTCTATCATAACGATCTCTTCATCTTCGAGAGCGAGTATAATTTTAAACCCCATTCCTTCGCCGTGTAAGAACGAGAGTCCGCATCCGCAGTCGCAGACATATTGTTTTTTAATGTCCATGTTATTATATTGGTCGTACTTGACGTTTTGAACATCCATTTTGTTTTGGTCTATTTCACTTTGTTCGTTTGTATGAGTGTGGTAATGGTAAATTGAGAAAAGTATTTCAATTTTAAGGGACGACCGTCCCTTTGAAACCCTGTTCAATATTAAGGGACGACCAACCCTGTTCAATATTACGAAACGCATAAACTTTTGCTCTCAACTCTAAATAATACTTGTATCGTTCGAGAGGTAATTCCGAATCAAACACTTTACTATTACCAGTAGAGATGACCTCTACTTTTTTCTTATCTACTCCCGAGTTCGGATCTTGTTGAATCATTGTATTATAAATTTTTATTGTTTTCCAACCTTCCAATACTTTTTCAAAAATGAAAATGACGTCTTCGCCTGTAATGCCACGCTTTGTTGTGCGTTTCTTTTCGCGACGTTCTTTCTTTTTCAATAAAAAAGATTGTTTGTAGGTGTTATCAGATATAATATTCATTATAAGTATATAATAAATATAATAAATATTATTTATATTTTAATCTATTGGATTTATCTATTTTATATTTTTATATTAAATTTTTTCCAAAAACCTATGCTATCTGGTAATGGATTATAAGCACTATCTATTTTTAATAATTCAACTAGTTTTTTAGCAAATCCGTTTCTTCTCGCTCTTGAATGTGTCCAAATCATAATAGCTGTATTATTTTCTTTTTCTTTTTCTTTTACACAAAAACAAGGCAATAAATAACATGATTTATTTCCATCAATGTAATCAGTTGCAAATAGTTCATCCATCATTGCGCAGCGTTTATACATTGCGTCAGTTTCATCCACTCGTAAACCATACAAGTTTCCTTTTATATATTCTTCTAAAATAGTTGTTCTATTATATATGAAACCATTATGGTCATCCATTAATTCATCCATCAAACACCAAAAATCACTACCAGATACAATAGTTGTTAGTTTAATTTCACCCCAATCTTCCATTTTTTGTTGATATTTAATTATTATTTAAATAATATATCAATTTTATAGTGTTTATTTTTTAACCAAAGGGTATTACTTTACCAATTTGTTGAGTGTACTCTCATTTTTCCCATATTTTTCTAAAAGTAATCCTTCATAACGTTCAAATAGTTCTGTTACAACTTCACTTTTATAAAAGGGTAGTTGACATTGAGACATAAGTCGTCGTATATTCTTAACAATATCAATCGTTAAATCATTCTTGATATTATTTTTAATACGCAGTTCATCCAAATGTTGTAAAATAGAATTAGGTTTACATCCTTCTAATGTTTTATCAATAACTATAAACATTTCAGCTAGATGAATCTTTCGCCGTTTAATATTTTTCTCTTCTTGTGTGGTTGATTCTTTTAAAACTTTTTCTTCGTTTCTACAAACTGTTGTTCCATTTTTAATTTTGCCGACAACATCTTTTGATAGATGTAATTCTTCTTCTATTTCTTTATTCTTTTTGCCTTGTTTAAACAGTTCTCTCGCTTGTAAAATAAGTTCATCACTAACACCATTTTTTGCATTTCTTATAGATGTCGACATTTTCTTTCTTGTTTCAGCGGATTTCGTTTTACCAAAACTATGATGTCCTTCGCCTTTCATCTGTTCGGATTTATCTTTATATACCTGTTTTCGTATGATTTCCTTACAGACTTTCTCTTTCAACTCTTTCAATCGTATTGTTTCGTTATAACCTTCTTTGCCTTTCTCATTACAATTTGTTTCTGTGAAATTTTCTATTTTGTGTTTTTCCTCATTACATATCTTATACATTTCCATTTTTATATTTTTATCATCGGTCAAAAGATATTTTTCAAAGGCAATTGCTTGATTGTATTTAACAATTAGGCCATTTTTGACGAGGGAAATGAATTTCAGGCAGTCGGATTTACTTGAAATAGTATAATCAATATTGTTCTCAATATTTCCAAATCCAAGAAATTCTTTTATTTTTTCCAACACTTTTGGATGGTTTTTTTGAGAAATCGATATATAGAAACTAGTAATTTTATTTTTATTTATATAAAAGCACCCTTCGGCGTCTGTAATACCTAAAATATAGTTTATATTCATTCGTGGTAAGTTTGTTTTATCTAGAATTTTATTTTCATTATATTCTTTGCATTTTTTATACAGTTCTTCTTTTTGTTCTACTACATTTGGTATATCTGCTAATTTATAAAATTCGTTTAAACATTCTAGTTGCGGTTGTTTTATAATAATACTATGACGAATATAATCCAAGAGTAATTTATAGTCATTGCTTCTCATCATTAAATTATATTGATTACGTCTGTTATGTTTATGGTATAAACCATCTCTGGTCATCATATTTTCTACTCTGTCATTTCTATTTTTAGATGTTGTGATACTTCCACCAAAATGATAACGAATAATTTGTAAAATATTGGATCTACATTGTGTAATTGTTATGCCTGATTGATATCCTTCTTCTATTTTACGAATAAATATACAACCATCGCCATCTATGACGCCTGCTATGTAAGAAGCACTAGGTGGAAATGTATGAAACCGCTGAAGTTGTTTAATGTTATCTTCCTCAATAGATGTCATCTTCTATATTGTAATATATACGCGTTTTCCGTTTAAGTCCTTTCAATTTAATCATATTATATTTTTAATGTTGCGATTTTGGCTGGAAATATATCATTTTCCAAATCATCGACTACTTTATTTATTATTGTTAATTTTTCTAATATGGGTATTTTATTAGATTTGGTTCCAGTCCAAATTTTTTCTAGTTTCGGATGGGTTTCTATTTTGAAGAAACTTCTTATTTTATCTTTATTCTTACCAACAACTTCTTCGTAGTAGTTAACATATTTTCGCATCATATCTTGTGTAATTCCTTCTGGAAGAGGTTTTGTACTACTTTTTCGGGCACGCTTAGTACCTTTCATAATTCCTTTAGAATTTTGCTCTTGTTCTTCTCTTGAAGCTAATCGTAAATTTTCCAAACGATTATTAATAGGATTTCGATCAATATGATCAACACTTAAATGTTTTGTACCTTTTCCGTTGCCGAAACAATTCATGATAATTTGATGAATAAATAATGATTTATAAGAACATAAAATATATCCGTTTGAATGTTTATGCCATGTAAGTTTATTGTTATTGTTGCTATTTTTTTCAAAATCCAAAATTTTTTGATAACTTTCTATTGATAATTTACATACTGTATCTTTTTCACAATACATCAACAAATATATATCATCATTTTCTTTTATTTTCCATAAAGGATTTTTCATATAATATGGGTCTACACCATTCATAGCATAGTGTCCTGGTATATATTCTAATATATCATGTTTAATACATAGCTGTTCGTGATAATGATGATAGCATATTACATTTGATTTCCTCAAATCATAAATGTTGTTATTTTTGAAAACATAATTTACATTGATATCTTTAAATCCAAAAATGAATTGTAAATAATTAATACAATTGCCATTATAATTATAAGACGGATATATATCGGTTTCATTAACAAAAACAAATTTCTTTTTAAAATTTATTATTTTATCTCTCGTTTCAAAGTCTAACATATATTTCTTATCGGCATAATGAATATTACCACAATTTAATTCATTATCAGTTGAATAAATAGGTTTTGACATTTCTATAGTGATTTCTGTTACATCGTCAAACGATCTAATTATATTATCAATTTTATCATTATTCATATTATAATTTAATAATATGAATTCTTTTTATATTGTTTTCAACTAATATACTATTTATATTAGTTAGTCTAGTTGCTATACGCTAAACCTCCCCGGTAAGCACATAGCCACCCCAATTTTTCAATTGAAGCATGGACTATCCCTTAAGTTATCATTGGATGTTGTTAGCACCCTCAAACCCACTCCATTATAGTCTCTGAACCTTTCCCATGTGCTAACATTAGCGCATTTAGGGACTTGGCTGCGGATTGTCCAATCCTTTTCGTTATTACTATGCTCTAGGTCATTACCCCGAGTATTCCATATGCTTTCGCAAAAGGAAGTAGTAGAAAAGGCTATTAGGATGTTCCCGCAATTTAGAAATGTTGCCTCATCTGATAGTCAGATAGAGACTAGCTGGTTACATAATGTGTTTACAACACATATTTGCTTTACACTGTTTATCCAATTTAGTAAGCAAATAACTAAATAGGCAGCCAACTGTTTGGCACAGGATTGAAGTATGCCAGACATGACCCGAAGTACGTTATAATTCACAGCGTACACTCTAACTTTAGCAGTCGCGGTACCCGCAACACACGCGTTCGACAACACCAGCTGAAGAGTGGCGTTATCAATGCGCGAGAAGTTGCACGTGCCGGACGGCTGGTGCTCTTCAGGCCGCAGGGCGAACGAGTAGACGTTGATACCAGTGTCCGGGTTGCGAGTGTGGTGCTGGTACGGCTGAACGAGGTCAAAATACGTTCCTTCACGTTCCGAGAACCGATCTTGACCGTTGAGCTGCAGCTTGGCAGTCACAACGGGGTTCTCACCCCAGCAGTGCATATCCAGCGACGTCTCCGTGAGGACGAACGTACCGGCATCAGACACGAGCGACTCGGGACCAGTACCACCACCAACTCCGGGAAGAGTAGGGCCTCCACCTTCCCAGTTGGTCCATTGAGTATAGCTTGCAACATCACCAGCTTCCGTCTCATTAAACAAACCGCTGCCGTTGATAAACGAGTTAGTAGTAGCAGCAACCGCATTGGCTCCACCGAACGCATGGATAGCGTTCAACAGCGGGTCAATTGCGTCCGTGTAATTGAACGGTTGAGCACCCAGCGTCTGGTATAAAATATTACCAGGAGTCAACGAGCTACAATAATCGACGTTGGCATCAGGCTGGACGACAAACACCAACTCTTTGCAGGGGTGGTTGAAGTTCAATTTGATCTTGTTCGACGAAGAGCCGACCGACTCATCGCCGGTAAACTGCAGCTGTTCAATAAGGTATTCGTGGGGGTTCTGGGCCATCCGTCTGCGCTCATCCGTATCAAGAAACACATAGTCGACATACAGGGACGCAGCCACGAGCGACTGGTTGTAAGCCGTGGTGACTTTCGTCGACGGCACGGTACCAGCAGTCGCATTCGCCAAGTTGTTCACAGCCCACAGACATTCATCAATCGGGCGGATATCCAGATTGATTTTAACCTCGTGATACTGAAGAGCAATCAAAGGCAGAGCAAGACCGGGGTTGCGGCAATACCAGAACTGGAACGGCACATAGAGAGTCGTTTCAGGCAGAGCACTGCGCGGGGCACAGACCTGTGCCGGGGCAGTGGACGCACAAGGGCCATCCACTGCGTTAAACGACGGGTCAGTGATGAAGGTGAGCTGGGTCGTATTGCCCACCATCTTGAAGTAACCACGCTCCTGTTCTTTCGTCAGCGTGAGCTGATTCCAGATGTGCATCCAGTCACCATACTGTCTGTCAATGCGTTGACCACCGATCTCAACTTCAACCTGGGAAATCATCTGCTCACCAGGGAAATCGAGCCAGCGGGCATAGACACCTTGATTGAGAACACCACTGTTGGGACCATTCGCCATCGACTGGTTGATTTCGGGCAACGTCACCTGTAAATAGGTGCGGTACGCCAAATCACCATTGCGACTGATCGTGCACGTCACACGCCGACCGAAATCAGCCTGGCCGTTGAACGTCTGTTCAATCGATTCCATAGCAAAGTTGGTGTGACGACGATAGGTCACCTTCCAGAAGGTAATCTGGGGGTTACCCGTCAGGTAAACATCTTGAGCGCCATAAGCTACGAGTTGCATAAGTCCTCCTCCCATATTGTTATATTATTGCTAAAGAAAATAAATTTGGCAAAAACAACCTTTTTTAAAAATCAAACTTGAAAACAGAAAATCAAGTTATTCCAAATATACACTAAATATCGTTAAACTGACACTTATTAATCTCGCGCCCCCAAGTGTGCTTCAATAAATTTGCGTACATAACTTTCTAAATAGACTTCTTTTTTACCTTCGTGTTTTTTTGTAAAAATATATTTATCTTCATTTTTTTTCACACTCCATCCCGATTCTATAGCATTATAGACAAAAGCCATTTTTTGAAGTTTCATAAAATCTACATTTAAATGTTCAGGTGAATCAATTAATATTGTATTTGTATTTGTATTTGTTGTCGTATCATTCTCCATTTCTATTAAAAGTAGACTAGAAAACATTCGTGTTTTTCAAACTATCTATCACGGCAAAAAAACAATCTTGTTTTTGGTTCGATTGAACCTTACTAGTTCAAAAGGTTGTTGTTTTCTAAAAAGGAAGGTTTAAATAAATAACACTAGACTAGTATATAAATAACAAGTATGCCTATATTTAAACCAAAAAATACCAAAAAAATAGAAATATCTAAAAAAACATCTACTACATTAGATGGCAAACATAAAGAAATCACAGAGGCTATTAAAAAAGAACAAGATGAGCTTTTGCCATCGCTTATTCAACAAAAAAATGAAATGGCCAAAAATTTAAAGGAAAAGTTAAAAGAAAATACATTATCCATTGAAGAGAAACTTGAATTAAAAGATAAATTGACGGAATTAAAAGAACAAATAAGTCAAATAAATAAAAGAGAAAAAGACTATTTGCTAAATAATTCCTCTTTTATTTTCGAATATTTTGAAAATAAGAAAAAAATAGCGGAATGTACAAATAAAACAACTATTTTAGATACATTTTTTAGTATAAATAAAAACAGTGATGATTCTCAAAAAGAAAAAGAATATATATCGAATGAAAAAAAAAATATTCAAAAATACATGACCAATGTCGATGACAGTTTTTTAGATATTAATAATTTTGTTCAGCAAACCGATATATGCAGAGACTGTAACAAGGGCGAAATGATTCCAGTGGAACACGAGGGCATATTGGTGTGTAATATGTGTTCGAAAAGTATTCCCTATTTAGTAGAGAATGAAAAACCTTCTTATAAAGAGCCACCCAAAGAAGTGTGTTTTTACGCTTATAAACGCATCAATCATTTTAGAGAAATATTGGCGCAATTTCAGGCGAAAGAAACGACACAAATCCCCGATGAAGTCATTGTAAATATTCATCAACAAATTAAAAAAGAAAGAGTTAAATTATCGCAAATCACCAATAAACGGGCAAAAGAGATTTTGAAAAAATTGGGCTATAATAAATATTATGAACATATACCATTTATTAAAGATAAGTTGGGCATTAAACCGCCTATTATGAGTTCAGAGCTGGAAGATACCTTGTGTAATTTGTTTATGGAAATTCAAGGGCCGTATGCGAAATATTGCCCAGATGACCGAGTGAATTTTTTGAATTATTATTATACCGTTTATAAATTATGTGAACTGTTGGACCAGCACCAGTTTTTACCGTTTTTTCCCATGCTAAAAGACCGTGAAAAAAGGATTGAACAAGATGAGATTTGGCGAAATATATGCGATGAATTGGATTGGGAATATATACCGACCATTTAGAGGGGAGGGGTACACCCCTCTTACACCCCGGGAGGTCACCTAGCGGCGACCTCTGTTGCAAACTATACTACGCAAAGTTATGCAAATAATAGTTAAATAATTATATTTATATATTATTTTACACCTTCGCACATTTAAAACGCCGACGCGTCGGCGATAAATGAATGACGAAGGTAACAGTTACCACGCACTTGAAAAGTGCGAAGGTGTAAGACCGTCGTTGTCGACGCAAGTATAACAGATTGCATTGTCTATTTTAAGACCGCCGATAGGTGGTCTTGCCCCGACCGCAAGCGGAATTGCTTAAAATGCCCTCGGAAATCCCACCAGATTAGCACCAATACCAAAGCCAGCACCCGATCGCGCACTCACACCCATGCTCGGCACATACGTATCCAGAATGCTAAAGGTAGCCGCCGCCGTCAAAGCAATCAAGGTAATCTCATCCAGATTCAACGACCGCTTGGGGATGGCAAACGCAGCGATAGCTACCATCAAACCTTCCACCAAATATTTAATTGCACGCTTCACGAGTTCACTAAAATTCAGAGCGTCGGTAAACATTGTTATAATAATTGTAAAGAAAAAAGCTTTTGAGGAAAAAGCTTTTGAGAAAAAAGCTTTTGAGGAAAAGCTTCGACAAAACCTTCGACAAAACCCATGCCAAAAGTTTGTCGTGGGTTTTGACACACTTTTTTCAAAAGTGAAGTTTGTCGTGGGTTTTGACACACTTTTCTCAAAAGGGGTTTTGCCGAAGCTTTTCTCAAAAGCTTTTTTCTCAAAAGTGGTTGTATATTAATATAAAAAATAACTTAAAACCTATTGAATTAATTAAGTATACAATGTCTACTTTCTCTAAAGATTCTACTTTTACTACGTTGCCTCCGCAAAACACTAAACCAAATGGCGTAGAATTCAGAACATTGGCCGATGGTACTCAAAATCCCCAATATGTGGATTTGCTCGATGAAGACAAGCCGGTGGCCGGCCAACGTTTCGCCTGTATTTCATTTATTTCGCCTGAAAAGATTTTGAAGCAGAGAGAAATGTTTAATTTTCAACACTTTCTAAAGCAGTGGGATATGCACAAGTCGCTCGAAAAGTTTAACCAATTTTTGAGTTTTCTCGCGTATAAATATACGCTAAATTTCGACCATTTGACCAAAGATCTGGTAGAGTTTTGTTCCGAGGAAAAGGAAAATCTATTTACGTCTACTCTAGAAGATGAATTTAAGAATTTTATGGATGTGAATGATTCGCGTCTGGAAGAAGAGTTTAACAAGAAGCATAGTTTTCAGACGAGTACTCGCGGCTTCAAAGTACGCGGCTCTTACCCGAGTCAGTCCGAGGCTGAATTGCGCTGTAAAATGTTGCGCGAAGTCGATCCGAACCATGATGTCTATGTGGGACCGGTTGGTACATGGGTGCCTTTTCACCCGGAAGCCTATAAAACGGGTCGCGTCGAATACTTGGAAGATGAGCTAAATCAGCTCATGCAAGAGAAGAATAAAAACGAAACATATGCGAAAACCGAGTTTGAAAAGCGAGTGCGAGACAGCAAGGAACAAGCAATGAAAGACAATATTAAGAAAGCACAAGAGTCGGGCAATGTGCTGACACAAACGATTAATGAACAGGGACAACTGATTAGCGTGAAGGATATGAATACCACCGAGTCGACGATTAATATTGATGATGGTCCCAGTAGCGGCAGTAGCGTCAGTGCGGCAGATGTGCGCAGAGCACTCTTTGAAGGAGAAAACATTGTGATTGATTATAAGAATTCCGATCACGGTGTAGGGCAACTAAATTCAGTTTCAGAAAAGGGAACCTATGTTCCCTTTGAAACAAAGGGGTATACCCCTTTAAAACCCCATCTAAGTAAATAGGAACCTTATTTGAACCCCCTTTACTAATAATACTTAAATAATAAAAACATATTATTTAAATATAATGATGTGATGTTTGCTAGTAAAAATAAGTGTCATTATGATACTTGTACTAAAAAAGTATCCATGACTGAAATGATTTCCTGTAAAGGGGCACAGCCCCGTGAGGCAAACTAAATGTGAACATATATTATTACCACCCTTTCGTTTACCTCATGGGGTTTGAAAGGGGCAGAGCCCCTTTAGTTTACCTCACGGGGTTTGAAAGGGGCAGAGCCCCTTTACCATTTCGACTTTTTAACATTTATCTTCGGTCCCGCTCCTCTTTTCTTCTGACTATTTGGATCATACGCATCATCTTCATCATCGGAATTCAAATCTTTGGATAAATCCCAAAATTGCTTCGAGCCTAATTTGAAATCCGCATGGGGTTCCGCCTTGTACCAAAATATTTGGTCTTGTAATTTATTCGATTTGGAATTGTTATTAATGACGAGACACTCAAAATTTTCAGTACATTGGTCCATCACTTGACAAAAAGATTCAAAGGTCGGAAACATGCCCGCATAGTTTTCCCAGATACGTCGCCGGTTAGCAATATATGGCTCTCTTAAAATAAACACATAATCAATATTCGTCCGTAAATTAGGGGGAATACCGAGAGGATATTGCATGGTAATAATGAGCATCACTTTCCAGTGCCGACCATTCATAAAAAGCAGACGCATGATTTTATCTTTCGTCCAGGTGGCATCATACAGACAATCGTCTAAAATAACAAACGCTCGAGGATCGATATTACACTTTTTATATTTTTTAATATCGCTTTGCACTTCTTTCATAACCTGCTTTTGTCGCTTTAAAATATTCTCAATGATGGCAGTATTGTACTCATCGTGAATAAAGAGTTTAGGCACATGCGAACTGTAAAAACCGTTGCCCGCTTCTGTTCCGGATATAACAGTACCGATAGGAATATCTTGATGGTAGAAAAGTAAATCTCGGACTAAATAACTCTTACCTGTATCACGCCGACCGATGAGTACAACTACAGGTCCTTTATTTTCATCGGGTTTAAAACTAATATGTCGCATTTCAAATTTTTTCAGTTCTAAAGTCATTTATAATTAACCTTTAAAAACAACCTTTAAAAAAGGTTGGGCCAAAAACCGCAAACAACCTTTAAAACAACCTTTAAAAAAGGTTGGGCCAAAACCCGCAATCAACCTTTAAAACAACCTTTAAAAACAACCTTTAAAAAAGGTTGAGCCATAACCCGCGCAAATTTATAGAGTAAAAAAAACCTACAAGTTCGCATCGGTTTTGCCACGCTTTTAAAACTTGTTTCACGGCGAAAGCGGTGAGTTAAAATATCGTATAATAAATATTAAGCAGAACTAATGGAGTTTTCTTATAAAAAAAACGATAATAAAAAACTATTTACAAGTTTAGTAGATTTACAAGTCTCTCAATGTCAAAATTATATACCTTTATATGAGAAGTTCTTTACTATTAATGATACCAATTGTAACTCTATTCAATTAAATAATGTAAATTCTCTACAAAGCATTCGGTCTAAAGTAACCGATAATATATTTAATGGTACAGTTCTTAACCAAACCACAGGATTGAAAGAAAAAAAAGATATATTTTTTAAGTTTAGCCCTCTGCTCGATCCGATTAAATATTTAATAGGCAAATATGATGTTAGTAATGTAAATCTGCTAAATTTACCGATTTATTCCGTTGCCGCAGATAGAAATGCTGACTCAAAAACTCTAGACAAAAATAACGCTGCCTATGTCGACGGGTTTTTTACCTATTTAACCAGTCAATTGTTACATAATCACGGCTTTAAACATGGTATTGATTTTTACGGTTCTTTTCTAGCGATGAAAAATGATTTTAGCATCGATGTATGTGATGACATTGATTACATGAGTGAATCCGAATTTTTCAATAATAATAAAAATATTTTATATACGATTGACGAATCACAAGCTACTCAATTTAATAACAATAATAATACACGTAATTGCAAACCAAAGTTAAATTTAAATTTAACTACTCTTAACGATCATTCCGATACTATTCTTCTACAATTGTCAGATATTAATGACTTGTCGCATTTGGATACTGTTTTTAATTCAAATACTAATTATAGTACTAACCAATTATCTGATGCTGATATTGTCTATGACAATGTAAAAGAAGGCAACAAAAATAAAAAAGATACAGAAGAAGATAATGATAAAGAAAGTCGGTCGTCTTGTTCATCGCGATTTTCCGATACGGAAGAGGAAGGTGAAAGCGATGGGGAAGCAGATGGGAAAAGTGATAATAATGATAATAATGATGATAATGATAATGATAATAATAATAATGATGATAATAATGATGATAATAAAGAGGAAGATTCCTATAGCGAAACATCCAGTAGTTCATCTTCTTTTTGCGAAGATCAGCTGTTTGTAAAAATTAAAACCTTTCCAGTTCAGGTCATTTCATTAGAATGTTGCGAAGACACACTAGATTCGCTAGTAGAAAATGATGAGGTTCCTTTAAGTGACGACATGTGGGATTCTATAGTCTTACAACTCCTCATGACATTAATTACCTACCAGCAATGCTTTCATTTAACACATAACGATCTACATTCCAATAATATCATGTATATGAAAACCAATGAACCCTTTTTATACTATAAAGTAGATGAGAAATACTATAAAGTACCGACGTATGGACGCATTTTTAAAATTATTGATTTTGGTAGAGCCATCTATAAATTCCGTGGCAATCTAATGTGTAGTGACAGTTATCATAAGGCCGGTGATGCGGCAGGGCTTTATAATATTGAACCCTACTTTAACAGTAAGAAACCACGTCTGGAACCGAATTATAGCTTTGATTTATGTCGTTTGGGTTGTTCTTTGTTTGATGCCATAGTAGACGATATCAGTGATATAGATGAGCTAGAATCGCCAATTTTAAAAATAATAACTGATTGGTGTAAAGATGATAAAGGCAAGAATATTATGTATAAAATGAACGGGGAAGAACGGTATCCGGATTTTAAACTCTACAAAATGATAGCCCGACTAGTCCACCAGCATACACCGCTGAATGTTTTACGTAATAAGCATTTTAATAAATATACAGTGAATAAAAAGACCATGAAGAATGCGAAAGATAAGAATATTGAAGTAATGAATATTGATGAATTGCCGTGTTATATTTAAACACTACTTTTTAGAAAAAAGTAGGACAAAAAGGTACAAACGTAGTAGGTGCAAACGTAGTAGGTGCAAACGTAGTAGGTGCAAACGTAGTAGGTGCAAACGTAGTAGGTGCAAACGTAGTAGGTGCAAACGTAGTAGGTGCAAACGTAGTAGATAGGGCAAAAAGTATTTTATTATATTATTATTTAAATATATAAATAATAATAATAATAATAATAAAAATATAATATAGCATGAAAATTGGTGTACTTATTCCTTCAACATCAAATGGCAGAAATTGGTCAACGTATATGGAAACGTATTTATATTCTATAACACTTAAAACATTTTTATTAACTTGTGACAATGAACATAGTTATACTTTGTATATAGGCATTGATCGTAATGATATAATATTAGATACAAAAGAATTTAAAATAGGAGTAAATACATTTGATAGCATATTTAAAAATGTGAAAATTCAATGTATGTATATGGATGGTATTACAAAAGGGCATTTAACTATTATGTGGAATAGACTATTTGATAAAGCATTACGAGACGGTTGTGATTATTTCTTTCAATGTGGCGATGATATTGAATTCAAAACAAAAGGATGGGTAAATGAATGTATTAGTAAATTACAAGAAAATAATAATATTGGATTAACCGGCCCTATTAATAATAATACGCGAATTTTAACACAATCTTTTGTTTCGCGTAAACATTTTGATTTATTTGGTTGTTATTTTCCAGGACAAATAATAAACTGGTTCTGTGATGATTGGATTAATGAGGTATATCGTGGACTAAATTCCTTTTTTCCACTACATAATCATGTTTGTTTAAATGTTGGCGGGAAACCAAGATATACTGTCAACAATGATCCCAATTGGAATAGTAGTGTAGATAAAATGCGTACTATATGTACCGATCTTGTAAATAAAGATTTAATAAGAATTAAAAAAATTAAAAAGGTGTAATAAATTCTAGTAGTTAACTAATATATATATATAAACTTAAATATATTTATTTATTAAATTAAAATGAAATTACTTATTTATGGACACAAAGGGTGGATTGGTACTCAATTTGTTTCATTCATTAAAAAGGATAATAGTATTGATTATATTTTAGGTCAATCTCGTGTAGACGATACCGAAGTATTGTTAAAAGAATTAGATACTATAACCCCCACACATGTAATTTCATTTATTGGGCGGACACATGGTACAATAGGCGAAAAAGAATATACGACGATTGATTATTTGGAACAACCTGGTAAATTAGTAGAGAATTTGAGAGATAATCTTTTTTCTCCTTTATCATTGGCCATGGCCTGTAAAGAACGTAAACTTCATTATACATATATAGGTACTGGTTGTATTTTTAATTATAAAGATATAGATCAAGAACATTTCGATTTGAATGATAATGGATTTAATGAGAATGATGTACCTAATTTTTTCGGATCGGGTTATTCGATAGTCAAAGGGTTCACGGATCGGTTAATGCATCAGCTATCCGACACTGTTTTAAATTTACGTATTCGTATGCCAATCATAGAAGAAGATTGTCCGCGTAATTTTATTACAAAAATTACCAATTATAGAAACATCTGTTCAGTGCCAAATTCCATGTCGGTTTTGACAGAACTATTACCTATTGCTTTGCGAATGTTGAAATCAGGAATGACTGGTACAATAAATCTAACCAATCCCGGCGTGATATCGCATAATGAAATACTAGAAATGTATAAAGAATATGTAGAGCCTACATTTACATGGGAAAACTTTAGTATAGAAGAACAACGCAAAGTCATAGCATGTGAAAGGTCGAATAATTTATTGGATACGTCACGGTTAGAAGCATTCGCACCAGAAGTAAGACCTATCACTGAAGCAGTTAGAGAGATTATGAAAAATTACAACCCTACAAAAAAACAAGTAACAAAAGTAAAACAAGCTCACACACAACCAAAAATAGATTTTCACGACAACGAAACAACCATTTTATTTGTCACAGGTGGGGCAGGATTTATTGGGTCTAATTTTATTAATGAAATTTATAAGCAGTATAAACGAATCAAAATAATTAATTTTGATGCACTCTATTATTGTGCAAACGAAAAACAAAACATACGCGAAGAAATTAGAAAGGATAAAAACCGCTATACGTTTATTCATGGTAATCTTCAAAGTTTAGATTTATTAAACTATATTTTTCAAATAAATAAAATAACACACGTGATACATTTTGCGGCACAATCACATGTTCAAACCTCTTTTACGGATGCAATTCAATATACAAAAGATAATATTTTAGGCACACATAATTTACTGGAAGCAGTACGATTGTATTGTCCAACCCTTAATAAATTTATTCATGTATCTACAGATGAAGTGTATGGTGAATCGATGTTAGATACAGACGAAAAGCATAAAACAGAACAAACTGTATTGTGTCCGACAAATCCTTATGCGGCAACAAAAGCGGGTGCTGAACTAATCGCCCAAGCATATAATCATTCTTTTAAAATGCCGATTATTATTACCCGTGGGAATAATGTGTATGGCCCCAATCAGTATCCGGAAAAAGTTATTCCACGATTTATACAGCAATTGAGGAATGGTGAAAAGGTCACCATTCAAGGCGATGGCAGTTGTGTGAGAGCATTTCTTCATGCGATAGATACGGCGAATGCTTTTATTAAAATTTTAGAAAAAGGTAGGGTTGGTGAAATCTATAACATTGGTTGTGATGAAGGCATGGAATATAGTATTTTAGAGGTTGCTAAAATACTAATTAAAAATATAAAAGGTACAGACGACTTTGAACAATGGATAACATTCATTGAAGACAGACCCTTTAATGATCAGCGGTATTATATTAGTAATTACAAATTGAAAGAGTTAGGTTGGGAAATTAAAATAAAATTTGAAGATGGGATTGTAACTTTATAAAACGCCGATTATATCCAATGTGTTCTAATTTTTTTATAAATAGCAATATAAGAACAACCATATTCTATTTTATCTATTGAATATTCAAATACATTTTTTGTTTTTTTTATAATTTTAAAAGGGTCTACGCTATAGTCTTTTATTCCACTCATTGAATCAAAACGCCATTGATTTAAATATTTTGTATAGTTAAAAAAGTATTGTAAGTGATTTTCATAATTTAAATCTATAAATGGTGGTGATTTATAACATACAGTATCTTCAACTATATATAATCCATCATCATTTAATAATGGAAATAACAACTCGAAAGACTTTATCACATCTCTATTAACATGTGAACCATCATCAAGAATAATATCAAATGATCCATATTTTTCGGTAATTTTTTTTATAAATGTAGAATCCGTAGCATCTCCTATTTCTATAAATAAATTATTTTCCGCATCCTCATATGTTTTACATCTATTATCAATATCTAAACCTAAAACACAAGTGGAATTGATAAATGCTTCTTTAAATGCTTTTACACTACCTCCATTGTAGACACCGATTTCTAAATATTTAATTGGTTTATCTCTAAACTGGTTTAATAATGTATTATATTGTCTTGTATAATTATGATAACTTGCACATTTGTCAGTATCATATTTATTGAAAATTGATTCAAGTGATTCCATTATATATTTAATTATATATTGTTTATTTATATTATATTATAATAATTAATATATAATATTTCAAAAAAAATGGATATTGTTCTGAAACATTAAATACTTTTGAAAATAGTTCATTTGATATAATTATAGATGATGATGTTAGTTATAAAACGTTTGTAATATATTTTCTATAGAAATATTAATATTTTCTGGATGATATTTTTCAATTCTTGTTGTGTCTAATATTATACTCGGACGAATCGCATGATTAAGTATTTCGTAATTATTATTAATATTATTAATAATGTTATATTTTTTTTTAATATCAACTAAACTAATGGTTCCAGGATTAACAAAATTCATTATTCCTATTTCTTTATTTTCTACTATTGACGATAATAAAGGAAATAAAGAATCAATGCATGTTATAGAAAATTTACTATCAGAAATTTTTGTGAAACATTTTAATTTTGTTAATAAATTTTTTGGATTTGAACAACTAGAAAGAGGATAATTTATTCTTAAATATAAAACATTTGTATAATTTTTAACAATATTTTCAAGATATATTCTACACTCACTGTAGAATTTATCATAATAATCACCAATATCACATTCTTTTTTAACACCAGGTGTATTATATATTCCACCCGAACCAAATATAGTTAAATGTATATTTAATTCTTTACATATATCGCACAATGTTAGTTGATATGTAATATTCGTTTCAATTGTTTGCTCTTTATTATCATCACACCAGTTTATATTTGGTTTTCCGGTTAATCCAGCGGCATTTATAACAAAATTTGGTTTATACAAAGAAAGTTTATTTCTTATAGCAGAAATATCATTTAATCGTTCTGATATTGAAATTACATTTTTCCCTTGTATTTTTAAAATGTTCATAATATGTCCTCCTAGATATCCACTGCTACCAATGACTATATAATCAACTGGTTTAATAAAATTACAGATGTTATCTTTATCAGAAATAATAATAGGACCAAGTAAAGTAGGTAGTTTTAAATTAATATAAGGGTCAAGATAGTGAATATGAGTTGTTTCATCTGATTTAAAAACACTGGAAAAATGATATAAAACAATTGTATTTTCTTCTAATGTTAAAAATCCATGAGCATGATTGGGTGGAATTAATACTTGATTTAATTCATTTAATAATGATAAATTATAATATTGAGGAATTAAATAATTATCAGAGTTAATGTCTAAATTTATTATTACATCTAAAATAGAACCTTGAATACACGTAACGAGTTTTGAAAATGTATTACAATGTAACCCTCTAAATACATTTTTTTTATTTATACTTATAGTACATTCTTGAGGCAAAAATGAACTATTTTTAATAGGAAAATATAATTCACCACGGTTATCTTTAAATGATTGTAACATTATATTATGCGTATTGATATAAAACTATTTTTAATATATATTTTATATTAATGATTATTTTACTTTATGGTTCAACTGGATGGATTGGTAGCCATATTAAAAATTATTTAAATACACATTTTAAAAATATAATTGTACATTTAGGAATTGCTAGGTGTGATGATTTTGACCAACTTTCAAAAGAAATTAACAAAATTGGTCCTGATAGAATTATATGTTCAATAGGGAGAGCATATGGTAAAAATGTATACAATACATCTTATATTGAAGATAAACTTAATATTAATATTAGAGATAATCTAATAGGTCCAATAAATATATCTAATATTTGTATTAAATCGAATATACATTGTACTTTTGTAGGTACAGGTTGTGTTTATAGACAAGATAACAAAATATTTAATGAACTAGATAAACCAACCTTAATTTCTTCAAATCATGCAATTATTAAATCTACAACAGAACAATTAATTCAAACTAATTATACTAATTGTCTTCATATTAAACTTAGTTATCCTATTTCTGGAGACTTTCATCCAAAATGTTTATTTTCAAAAATTATTTCATACGAAAAAATAGTGAATAGTGATATATCTATAAGTTATTTACCTGATATTATACCAATTTTATTAGATATGACCATAAACCATATAACAGGAATATACCATTTAACAAATACAGGATCCATTAATTTATTAGATACAAAATTACAATATAAAATATACAATGACAAAACACTGGATATAACAGAATTTTCAATAGAAGAACATAACACTATTATAGGAGAGCGTTCAAACGTAGTTATTGATAATAAAAAAATTAGCACGTTATATCCTACGATTATGAATACAAATGATGTAGTAAAATTAACACTAGATAATATGAAAAATACATGTCAAGCAATTATAAAATGTATATGTTGTCAAAATGAAAGTTTAAATTGTATTTTAGATTTAAAATACCAGCCATTGGCTAATGATTTTCACTTTAAAAACATAACATCGCATAATTATCCATTAAAATTGATGAATTGTACAAAATGTAACCACTGTCAGTTATCTCATGCAGTTAATCCGGAAATATTATTTAAAAATTATAAATATGTTAGTGGAACATCAAAGACAGGGCATAAATTTTTCAAAGATAATGCAGAGTTGATACAACATTTTAATAATAATAAAAAAGGAAAAATACTGGATATAGCATGTAATGATGGAACACAGTTAGATTATTTTAAAGAACTAGGTTGGGAAACATATGGAGTAGATCCTGCTGAAAATCTTTGTCCAATTGCAAAAGAAAAAGGACATTTCGTCATTTGTAGATTTTGGGATGATAAATGCGTTGAAGAACTACCAATTATGGATGTAATAACTGCGCAAAATGTATTTGCACATACAGCAACTGCTTCAGACAGTTTTTTATTAAACTGTAAAAAAATCATGGATGAAAACAGTAGTTTATATATTCAAACATCACAGAGAGATATGATTATTAATGGAGAATTTGATACAATATATCATGAACATATTTCTTTTTTTAATACAAAGTCGATGAAATTATTAGTGGAAAGATGTGGATTAGAATTGAATAGAGTATTAGAAAATGAAATTCATGGGCGTAGTTATATTTTTGAAATTAAATTAAAAAAAACCAATGAATATAATGTAGATGAAATTATGAATATTGAAGAAAAATTGGGACTGTACACTCCATTTATTTATGAAAAATTTAAATTAAATTCTGATAAATGCGTTAAAACATTATCATTAACTATAGACAAATATAGAAAAACACATAAATGTATTGGATTTGGTGCTGCTGCAAAAGGACAGACTGTCTTATGTTATGGTAATATTGATCTGGATTATATCATTGATGAAAATACATTAAAAACAAACACATTTTCACCAAAACTAGATATACCTATTGTTGATATAGACTATTTTATAAATGATAATTCTAGTGAAAAATTTCTGATTGTTATATTAGCATGGAATTTTGCAAAAGAAATTATTGGAAAAATAAATAAAGTAAAAGGATTAAAAAATATTATTATTATTGAAAAATATTTTCCTGAAATAGTATTTTTTTAAGTTTTATTAAAAAAAAATGTTTTAAATTTGGTTGCTGGTGTGATTGTATGTGTCTCTTTTAGTATATTTGGATTAATAATTATATTTTGTTTTTCATTAAATTGCAGTATTTCTTTATAATAGTCAAAATGTGGAATATCAAATCTATAAATACATATTTCTTTTAACAAAACTGTTATATTAATGTTATTTTTATATAAATCTGTAAAATTATAAGAATTTAAAGTGTTATTTATCGATAAGAATTTTTTAGTTAAATTCATAGATCTATTAACATAATTTAGTGCTGTATCAATTCCATATTCAGTTAATCCATCAAAATTGCAAATTAGATCATATTTTTCGTTAATTGAATTAAAATGATGGGCTGGTATTAAATTTAAAAAACAATTATTATAATTATTTTCACCATATAAAGCAACGTTGTTTTCACCTATAATATTAAAATTATAATGTGCCTGTATTATACTTGTAGTAGGTATATCAACAATAGTATATTTTTTAACACCAAGCTTTGACGCATAGTATGGTATTCTACCACCTCCTCCACCTATTTCTAATATAGATGATTCTTTTATATTTTCAACATATTGTGATATATTCCATACATAATATAACGCATATAACATTCTATGTGATATTTTTCCTCGCGAAGTATTTAAAATATATCCATAAGAATAATCAAACACTTCTGGAAAATCAACTTTAAAGCCAATTTTGTTGTCAATAAATGGAAATAGTGCTTCAATATCTAAAGTATTTGTACCATCAATATATATTGGTATAATATTCATTTCATCTAATAATTTTTTAAGGGTTATAAATATTATTATTGACTTATCTTTAATAGTATCATCCGACGTAATATTTGAATAACACTCGTACCCCCAAGCGTATGGCGTTTTAGAAATATTTTCTAAAGTATGAGAAATCAAATCATTATTATTTGTATTTAACAAACTAATAAAATTATTACAATATGTTGGAATAATAGCGGTATCCCACATTGAATCTTTATTTATATAATAACTTTTTTTGATATTATTATAGTAAGTAATTATTCTATCCATTTTATTATATAAAATAATACATATTATATTATATATTATTATACGCATTACTTCATACAAAGTATTGGTGGGTGTAGGAAATAATTATTTTATACTTTCAGTTTGCTAATTGTTCCATATGGTCCATAATATAAATATCTAGTTAAAAAATTAAATTCTTCTGAAACAATATTATTTTTTAAATATGAAATACAATATTTCCATTTAATTGCGAATGAATATGGATTGTTAATCCATTGATTTAATAATTGAGGATGAAATGATGGACACGGAACATTATGACCTTTCAAGTTTCTATAATCTATAATTGATTTCATTTTATAATTTTTATCTAATAGATATTTTGTAAATGGAATTTCTAATAAATGTATAGCACTTATTGATTTATTTAATAAATTATTCAATACAATATAAACATTTTTTTCAATAAATATTATTACATCATCTATTAAATTAAATTTAAATTCAACTGGTGTGCCGACCAAACATTTTTCAGGAGCATACCAATGACCCCAAAAATCACAACCGTCCCGACTATTTATAACAGAATTCATAAAATTAGTTATACCGTTAATTGGGAATAATAAAGAATCATTAATAAACATTATCCATTCATAATTTAATTTAGTTTCTTTTATTAATTTTAATCCATTTAACCACATTTCCCAATCTGTTCCCGCGCCTTTATTTTTTACATAATGAATTTCAAATGGTAGTATTGACACGTCTATATTATTTATAGATGACGAAGCAGTATAAAATAGAACATCATACCCTATATAAACTAAACTTTTCAACCCTTGGATAACATAATCAGCAATAATATTATTTAAATCATAATGCGCATATAGAACTACACCTTTCATATCATATTTTTTCTTAGGAAATAATATATATTCTTCTGCATATCCATATTTATGGAAAAAATCCTTTTTATTATTTAATGACACATTTAATAAATCATAATTATATTCAACATCTAGACCATCAAATATATTTTTATATTTTAATTGTTTATTGATAAAATTTATACAATAATCATATAATACAGGAATAGATGGATACTGCTGCTCACCAACTCTCCAAATATTTTTAATAAAAATAGTTTGTTTAAGAAATTCATCATTATTTTTATGAAAAAACTCTTCTCTCTCATATAATGGTTCAGATGGTCTATGATTATTTTTATATAAACAACAAATATTGTAACCATTATTTTGTAAAACTCTAGATAGTCCAAATTCTCCGGTTAATATAGAGTCTAGCTTATTCTCTTTTTTCCCCAGTACAGTATTCGTATATCTTCTATATATACTATTAGCTCTATCCGTAGAAATAACAGGTGTTTTTGTTAATAATTTTATAATATCACTATTTATTTTTATCAACGTAAAACTACAAGATAAAGCCGGTAGATCAATCTCATCATTCCCACGTCTAAACATATTAATATAAGGAGAACATGCATTAGCATTATTTTTCACCATTGAATCATAAAATGGACAAAGCCAATGTGAATCAACAGTTGATTCCATAAATGGTCCAAATGTACTTGAATTTATGAGACATAAATAATCGAATTGTTGTTCTAATGGTTTATTATATTTAGTGGACATATAATTAATACCATTAAACCAACCTTCATAGTCACTACAGTTATCTTCTCGAAGAATATGTATATTTTCCTTTTTTGGTATAATAACCTCGCATTGGTGACCATTTATAACAAATATGGTTGTTATATCCATCTTTATCCATTTTGTGTCATCTAGGCCATATTTAATAAAATATGATAAATTTGTTTCATTTTTTTTTTCATTTTTTCTTTCGTAATAAACATATATTATACATATTTTTGATTGCTGTATAGGGTGTTGTATAATATTAGGAACGCTAATAGTTGTATTTTTAATTTGGTTTATATTAGTTCTATTATTAGTTCTATTATTTAATATAAATGGTATCGTTTGTTTAGTGTTGCTAAATATGAATGGCGTTTGTTTAGTGTTGCTAAATATTAATGGCGTTTGTTTATTATCACCAAAATTAAATTTTCTCATATTTAAATTTAATATATATATTTAAATATATTATATAACTATAATTGTTAATATTAAAATTATAATTTGATTATCAGACCAAATGAATTTGTAAACATTTTATTGTTTAATAATCTGGATGCGGGTTGTCTGCGAGTCATACATCTAAACTATTACATAAGGGTTGGAATATAGCATTACGATATTGTTTTAATTTTTTACACCTTCGGACATTATAAATGTCCGAATTAACGTTGCCTTTGTGACCGATAAACCGCCGACTCGTCGGCGTTTTAAATGTCCAAAGGTGTAAAAATGAAATAACTAGTACGTAAAGTACTATTTAAATATTATTTAATAATTATTACTTATATATTAATGAAAACCCTTGTATTATACGTATTTCATGAGTATAATAGTCGTGTAGAAATGTTTATAAAAAATGCTATATTTTTTGATGAAAATATTGATTTTATTGTCATATCTAATAACAAAAATAATAAATTTACAGTTCCCCCATATGTAAAAATACTACCAAGGGATAATATAGGATATGATTTTGGTGGATGGAGTGATGCTTTATTAACAGACAATTTATATATGAATTATGAAAAATTTATTATAGTTAATTCTTCAGTTATTGGACCTTTTCTTCCACCTGAATTTAAAGGAAAATGGACTGATATATTTTTAAATGGATTAAAAAATAATATTAAATTATTTGGTTGTACAATAAATACGTGTAATGATCCTATAAATAAATCTCATATTCAGAATTATGTTTGTGCTATGGATAAAATAACATTAGAATATTTAATTAAATGTGAAATATTTAGTATGACAAATTATGCCAAAACTTATAACGAAGCGGTTTGGAATAAAGAGGTATTAATGTCAAGAAAAATACTTGAAAATGGATGGAATATAGGTTGTTTATTATCTTATTATAAAGATGTTGATTTTACATTTACTACTAAACGTCCTAATCAATATGTTAATCCATTTTTAAATGATATAATGTATCCAAAATATATGAATAAACTATGGAATGCCTATGAATTAGTTTTTATAAAAGGAAATAGACAATAAAATATGTATGGACTTATAACTATAGAATTATAACTATAGAATTATAACTATAGAATTATAACTATATAAATATGAGTTAATTATTATTATTAATATTATACTACATGGATAAACAATATGAACCCTATTGGTCTAATTATTTGAAACAATTTGATATTCCAAATAGTAATTTTAATAAAATATCAATAAATACAAACAAATTTTGTGTAATAGTTGAACCCAGGATTCATATAAATCTAATATTAGTAATTAAAAATTTTATGTATTTATTACAAAATAAAAACTGGGGATTAATAATTTTTCATAGTAGTAAAAATATAAACTACTTGAAAACAAATTTACATGGAATATCTAACATTATTTTTATAAATGTAACTGAAGAAAACTTAACTGTGGGGCAATATAACCAATTATTATATTCTACTACATTTTGGAATAGTTTACAATCATACAATTGTAAACATGCTTTAATTTTTCAAACAGATACATTATTATTCAATGATAATATTGATGATTTTATAAACTATGATTATATAGGAGCGCCTTGGAGCAAAGAACTGGCGTGGAAAAAAAATATATTTGAAAATGTAGACATAGGAAACGGTGGATTATCTTTGCGAAATGTTGATAAAATGATTAAAATATTAGATACTTATCCAAATAATATTATAATGAGATTTAATGAAGATTGTTATTTTAGTTATTTTTGTGTTAAAGACAAATATAATATCCCTTCAGTCGAAGTAGCTATGAAGTTTTCGATTGAAACAATTTATTATGAAAATCCGTGTGGAATACATAAACCGTTGTTATCTATGTTTCCAAATAAAGAATCGTATATTAAATTGCTTAGTAAAAGAGTTGTTATTACATAAAATGATTGGTTACAAGGATTTGTGTTATATGTTTTTTAAAATCCCGGCGCATCCGTAAAAGCCCCAATGACTTTGTTCCCACCCGATTCACTCGGTATGACTTGTTCAATCACATAGATGCCTACAACAATGCTAAAGTAGACCAGCAAAGTATCTTTTACCAACTCTTTCAAGGGTTTACTTTCCTTTAAGACAATTCGCATTTCCGCAAACCGGAGCAGTAGATAAACTACAGCAATAATCCCCGCATTTAAAAATATATTATCCATTTTATACTTTTATAAACTATAAAATGAAAAAGCAAAGCTTTAAACTACGCACAGCAATTCCATCTGTTGCACCTGCGCTTGCGGTCGGGTTATAAAGGGACAATTCCGCTTGCGGTCGGGTTATAAAGGGCGATGCCCCTTTAAGGTTGAACCAAAATCCAGTCTAAAATTTTTGGATTAAATATTAACCTATATTTTAGGGTTGTTTTTGGTACAACCTTTTTCTAAAAGGTTGGTAGTATCTCCACATCCAACATCGGCGGCGGTCTAACGTTCATCGGTTTACTATTCAATTCACTAATATCTGAAAAGTCTAGTTTTATATCATCTCCTATTCTCAATTTATCTTCGTCATCGTCTTCTAAATGCCGTTGTTTTTCAAACGATTGTGCTGAAATGGTCTCTAACCGTTCAATCGTTTTAGGGGCTTCCACTGACGTTTCAATACCTCTAATGTCAATCGCCCGATCTGTATCCGAGAATGTAAGTTTATTATTCGTTGGGGGTGCTGGTGCTGCTGATGTCGTAGGTACTGCTGATGCCGTAGGTACTGCTGATGCCGTAGGTGCTGGCGTAGGTGCTGGTGCTGTTTGCGCTACGGGCATTGATACTGGTTGTTCAACCGGTATAGCAATCTTCTCTTGAACTTCTTTCACATCCACATGCTGCTCTTCCGTCTCATCCATATACGCCCGCAAAATCGCCTCTACCGGTATACTTTCTCTGACCGAGTTCATAATGCATTCGCGAATTATCAATTCCAGTTCCCGATTATGTTTCTGGATTTGAAGCGGGGCTATATTCTTTTCGAACAAATAAATATTCGTATATATTTTGCGTGCCACATTAATGTAGATTTTATGAATAAATGCGTCAACTGACGGTACATCGATATCCACTTTCTTTTGTTTCTGACCCACACGCACACACGACAGTGCTTTCAATTGAATCACATGAACACATGTAATAAGCTCTTCTAGATACACACACCCCGACGATTCACATATTCTTTTTCGCTCTGTCTCAATAATTTCACTGTTCCATTTGGGTACTCGTGTTAAGAACGTCTGAAAGGTCATTAAATATTTATCCAATTCATCATTGTCTTCACATAATTTCCACGCCTCATTAAAAATCGATTTCAACCCTTGAATAATTTCTGGTGTAATGGTATTCACTAAACGGGCGCACCATTCATTTTTAGACTCGGCTAGACTGGTTACTGAATAATCGTCCATTTTTTACTTACATAAATGATATATTTTCTAAATCCAAATCGGAACGAAGAAAATAAAAATTCAAAATAAAAGTCATGAATAGTTTTTCATTTCTAAATTCTTTCTTAACTTTATGAAAGGTGAGTAAGAGTTGGTACTTTGGGGGCTCTGCCATCTGTTGCACTTGCCCCCCGCCCCCGTGTGATTGTTTTGGGGGCTCTGCCCCCCCGCCCCCGTGTGATTGTTTTGGGGGCTCTATACCTGCGGGACTGGGTGATTGTTTTGGAGGCTCTATACCTGCGGGACTGTCCACTGCGTCCCCGGGTGATTGTTTTGGGGGATCTGTATCGTCTGTCTGACTCATATCTATCTTCGCCGTCTGTTCTTGCGTACGGGGGCAAGGGGGCAGAGCCCCCAGCGGAATTGCCTGGATATACTCCATCAAATCCAACCCACTATACCCCTTTTCATATAACTTATCACTTAAATCCAAGAGAGTACAATAATCGATCTTGCTGCCGCTCGCCACAGAAGCATGTAATCCATTTAATGTATTTTTAAGCCAATTCGCCTTCTTTTTATCTAGTTGTGGCCCAAATGTTTTTTGAATACTTAATTTATGTAGATTTACTCTAGTACCATCTTTGTTCGGTTCTGAAACAAATATTTCGCATAAACGCGACAAAATCGGTTTCAATAGTTTATATTTGTCTTCAACAATAATAAAAAACCGGGTGGTATGACAAAATAATTCGATACAGCGGCGTAAAGCCGATTGTGCATCCGTCGTTAAATTATCGGCATTGGATAAAATCACCGTTTTAAAATGCCCCGACCCTTTTATATTAATATGTGTCTTTGCAAAAAACTTTAAATCTTCCCTGACGAATTTAATACCTTTACCATGGGCACAATTCACATTCATCACATAGGCTTTCATCAATTCTTTATTGTTATGGTAGATATCCGACACGAATGTATTGACAATGGTACGTTTGCCGCTGCCACTGGGACCGTGAAATATAATATTTGGTATTTTTTCAGTTTTAAGAAAAAAATTAAGTTTTTCTGTTATAGAGGGGTGATAATCTATAGTAGACATTTTATTTCTATCTATCTCTACTTTTAAAGGTTTAAATTATTTTTAATACATTTTAATACATTTCAATTCAACATTATTTTCTTATTTTCATTATTCAAATCCTCTAGAAAATCTTCATAGGGCACAGTGCCGTTTAAAATAGCTTGAATATAACGTAGCATAAAGCTCCATGATGCGCCACTATGGCTGCCATCGTCTAGTAATGTATTCATTTGCTGTTGAAGTTGTGCTTTTGTAGCATCTTTTTCTATAGTATAACTAAAACCACCAGGTCGTTCATTAAAATTTATAATGTAATTTTTAATGGCCGGGTATTCGGTCAAAATGTCTAGACAGCGTTTAACTTGTGTAAGGCTCATTTTTTTCCTTTCCTTTAATCGTAATTGTATTTTTTAACATATAAAAATGGTAAATCAATTTTTATATATTATACTTTATACTTTATACTTTATACTTTATACTTTATACTTTACGTGTATAACCAACATAAAACAAAAGTAGAGAAACAATAAACATGACAACAGATGAAGTATATAAAAGTATTTTATCGCTGAAATAAGTATTTACAATAGACCCATAATAAGCTCCAAAGAAATAGGCTATAAATAACAACGTACCAATTAAATAATCTATTTCTTTTCGTTTACCATATTCAATCACTGCTAGTAATGAGATGGGCGGCAATATTGAAAATAGCATTGTACCTATTAGCGTGCGATAGTTGGGTATAATATTCGATAAGAGTAAAAGTGGTAACATTAGTGTAGTACCAGCTAAACCCAATGCACCGCCTATAATTCCAACGAGTGTACCAATAACGATGGCTACTATGATACGAAGCATTATACACTATACTTTTAAAAAAAGTATAGCAAAAACTATGGTGTAACTATTTTGCGTAAAACTATGTAATACAAGGGCTTTTTATTATGCCCAACTCTGTAAGGGCTTTTATTATGCCCAACTCTGTAAGCTCTGCGTATACGGGTTATTCTTAAACGCCGTTAATATATCTGGATTAATGCGTTCGCATTCAATACCGGTGTTGCGAGATTGAGGGATTTTAACAGTGCCATAGGATTCCATCGATGGTGTCGATGTAGCAATATGCGTTGATCCTGGGCTGCGTACCCATAAACGATTATTGTCACGATCACAATCTCTTCGATGAATACTAATATTATCTTGTTGATTAAACACTTGTGTGCCGCCTTGATTCGGTCTATTGACAGATGTTTTATTCACATTGTTATGTTGTGCGTAATTAGATTGATAATTCATCGGGGCGGTCATCGCACTAGGCCCGGCATTACCTGAATACGATTTATTCGTAGAGTCGCGTTGTAGATTGACCGGTTGATATTCTTCGACTAAATAACCATTACTGTCTTGCCCTTGTCCTTGAACATTCAAATGGTTAAAATCTAATTTCGCTTCGGTCATTTCACGTATGGTGGTTTTCGTACGGTCAGCCGGGTTATAAATCACACCGTTTTTACCAGCTGCATTGATATTGCCAGTGGGTCTCAAGTTACCAATCACATTTTCTTTTCTCGAGGGTCGTAGTACATCGAGTATAGGCGATACGACAGCTTTCATAATTCCACTGACAATGCCTAAATTTTCCTGCGGTCGCATTGTCGCGCGATTGTTCGGCAGATTGCTATAGCTTTGCGATCCATAATCGGCCACGGTAGGCTGTGCCCGCCCGGCGGCGTTGGGTAATGCCGGTTGACATAGGGGCAATACTGTTCGTTTAACAGGCTCATAGGCACCCGCTACATACGTGGCCTCGCCTTCTTTGGCAGCGCCTGCCCCAAAATATTCGGCCGTTGTGCTCGTGCGATTCACATCTTGTAGCATTTCAATACCCCGCGATGTTTGTGCTTTTTCTAAACCTGTCGTTGTAAACCACCGGTCCGGACCCACTTCATAATAGGTATCCGGTAAATTCTTCTCTACTTTACCCTGTGTTTGTATAGAGCCCGAGTTTTGTACATAGGCTATGGCTGGTCCTTGATGGCCGGCCAGTTCAAAAGATAATTTCGGATTGGTTTCCACTCGCAGTTGGTCTACCGTTCTAGGTAACCATTGTTCTCTGGCTTCCATACCTGAATTGAACCCCGCGCTGCCGTCTGTGCCGAAACCTCTATTTAAGCCAGGCGCTACTTTCTGCTCTTCCCATGGCTTCACATTTGCCATTCGCATTGACGGATTCACCCGTGACTGTAAAAAGTCACTCATGTTAGGCGCCCCATTAGCGAATTGCATATTCTTTTGCGGCTGAAACAAGGGGGCAATTTCCTTTTTATTATATTGCTGTGAACCTTGCCCTTGCAGAGTGTCTAAAATAGTTTCAGAAACATTAAAATCTGTAGAGGCGCCCTTAATTTTCGCGCCGAAGAATGGGACCATGTTAATATGGTTAAAACATTCTTTATCAATCGGCTCACCCGTTAATGAATAACTTTGTTTCGTCGAACCGCCTACACCATAATTTGTATTTTGCTGGTCTACCGTTTTGTATAAATCTTTTTGATAGTATTTATCGGTGGCCTGGTTTGCGTTGGGATAATACTTGACGTTGGATTGATTCACCGCCGCGGTGGTGGGATAGTTAATAGGCGGCGTAGGCGGATTCACACCAGGTAAAGCGTTTCTATCAGGTGTCATGTTGGTAAAGCCTTCTTTTCTATGTATAGACCCCCCTTTTTGATTAGACATAATATACATACCACCTAATGCTAATAAAGGAATTGCTATTTCAGCCATATTATTACTATAACCTTTTAAAAAAAGGTTAGCCACCAACCAACCTTTTGGGAAAAGGTTGTTTTTTAAAGGTTGGTTCTAAAAGGTTGTGCCCATCGGCTTAACAAATGGGTTTACCATCACTGATTCGGATGGTGACGTTGCTGTAAAGCAAGGAACTTGAGTAATGTGTGCATTTTGCTCTAAAAGTCGAGTATTTAAATTGTTTTGAAATCGCATACAGGTATTTTCTTGAGGGTTAAGTGGCAATGTATACCAATTGACTTGTTCTAAATCTCTGGACATCCAGGCTGGGTGTGTAGCCCTTGATTGATCCGTGATAGCTTCGCATGTGGGATAATTTATTTTACTGGTTTTAACCGCTCGTGTTTGGTAGTCGTTTTCACTGGCGCAATCCCGGCTTACAGCCCGTGTGAGACCCATTAAATCGCTTTCTAAATTTCTGGTATTGGTCATTACATTCGCCCCCCATTTTTGCATTCTTATGTGGGGGTCTTCCATAAAGCATGGCTTATCACCATTACCCGGCACATTTAACATATATCTGCCTAAACCTGTTTGTTCTTGTAATTGTTTTTGTATTCTACAAGGGTCGTCGTGAAATCGAGTAGAGGACATTTTTTATGTATATATACAACCTTTAAAAAAAACAAACTTTGCCTTTAATCGTCGACGAGTCGTCAGCGTTTTACAAAAATTGAAATACTTTTTATCGATGGAATGGGTTGTACCCTACGAATTGAAAATGACAACGCCAATAATGCCCTTGTCCGTGTGGCTTCCGACCACCATTGCTCGTTTGCAGCAAAACGATCCAACACTCACCTTAATCGAGCGTATCAATCATATTGATACACTGAATGCTGATTTCATGATTGATGCTGACGGTATTGCGTTGGCCCAGGCCTTACAAGGCAACACACACGTTACATCTATTGATATCGCACGATCCAATATATTGGATGTAGGTGGTGCTGCGATTGTGAATGCACTGAAAGATAATCGATCGGTTACATCGTTGACCTTGCGCGCCAATGGATTTTGGCGTGCCAATGAATTTTGGGGCACAGAATCAGCGATTGTTGCTCTTAAAGAGTTGCTGAAAGTGAACAAAACGATAACAACATTGAACTTGCGTGGCAATCAACTGAACTCCGACGGTATGCTTATCTTGTGTGAAGGTCTAAAAGAAAATACATCAGTTCACACTCTTCATTTGGATAACGTCAGCATGGGTAGTGTTGGTATTATTGCGTTGGGCGAGGTACTAGAAGTCAACCAAACGCTTAAACATCTCACCACAGATGGCAATTATTATACTCTGGCTTCGGCAAATATGTTCATCGTATCGCTGGAAAACAACCGTACATTGACAACATTTGTTGGCGATGGTTGTTTACACCGAGCATGCCATGTCGCAAATATAATGACACGCAATAATAAAGTGGCGTGGTCGTACCGCAACCATGCAGAAGAGGCTTGCCCGGAATTACATACGCTGGTCATGTCGACGTTGATGTCGGCGAACAAGGCCACTACATCTGTCAATAAGGCTACAGGCAAAGCGTTGCCTCGCATGCTACCGGAATTGTGGGAAGGGCATATTTTCCCACATTTCAATACCAATGCGACGTTTTAATAACCCTTTCTTCTCTCTTTACCCCCTTTAATAAAAATAAAAATAAAAATAAAAATAAAAATAAAAAATAAAAAATAAAAAATAAAAAATAAAAAATAAAAAATAAAAATAAAAATAAAAATAAAAAATATACAGGTTCATATTTTTTATTTTTTCTTAAAGGTGTTTGGCGCAACCTTTTCAAAGGTTGAAGGTGTTTGGCACAACCTTTTCAAATGTTGACAAAAGCGGTTTCAAAAATGTACCCGCTGATTATTCTCAATCACCAAAGGCATTGGCATAATAAGTTTCGGCAGCCGATCAAAGTATTTAATTTCCGGTAGGGTTTTTCTTTCAGGCACTACCGGTCGTTGCGGATCTACTAAATTAGTAGAGTTGATACCAAATAAAGCCGTTTCAATATCAATTGAATTGTAAGCAAAATTATCACGCCCCATTGTGCTCGGGTTAAACCCGAATTCCGGTAACCCAGTCGTATAAGCAGGTCCATTGGGTGCATTCGCGTACAGATCATAATCCCTGGCCAAATGTAGACCGCGTTGTTCTAAAACATAGTTTTCTTTTGTATTTTTATTTCGCGTGGCGGCCATTTGAGTATTAAATTATGCCTATATAATTCTTTTCACGTCAAATAAACAAAGTCAAATAAACAAAGTCAAATAAACAAAGTCAAATAAACAAAGTCAACCATCGGTTTTGTCACACTTTTTTCAAAAGTGTTTGTAACAATGCCCTTGTTTCTTCCTTAACTCTACCCTCGCGTAAATATTCCGACAAACATTTATGCGTCATATCAAAAAACTCGTATTTAAATAACAATTCAAATACTAATTTATTATCGTCTCGCTCTTTTTCTTCTTCGTCCGGTTCTTCATAAATAAGGTTTAATAAATTCTCGATTTCTTTATTTTTTCTGCCCGCTTCAATCAGTTCTCTAAATATTGTTACATCTTTCACTATTGCATAGGTGGCATCCATGACCGTAGTTACTTCATCTTCGTCCCATTTGTCTAAACCAAAAGCTTGTAACAGTTGGGCTCTATATAAATAATCTTGCCCAAATTCATCATCCATCAATTTATAAGTACAAATAAAGTCGGTGACATAAGAAGACATTTATCTAAATATATTTTATATAATTAGATACTCTTTAAGTTTAAGATGCTAGATTTATGCAAAAATCATGTATTCAACCTTGCCTGTGTATTGTCACACTTTCTCAAAAGTTGCCACCACACGTTTTTTGACCTTCCGCATATTCCTTATCACGAATCAGCTCACGCGACGGTAAACCACCCCGAATCCACCCGTCCGCCGCTACACCTTCGATTAAATTAGCCGGGTTGGCAACAGTGGCTTGTAGAGAAGGAATCATCGGCGTCGTATGGTAAGGCCCATACGACACTTCCGATAAAGGATTAATGCTCTTTCTATTAAAAGCCATATCCCCCTGCTGCATTTGCGATTCCAATAAAGGATTGTTCATACCACGACCCATATACGGCACCGTTAAAAAAGGCCGCTGTTGTAGACTAATACGGCACGCCGGTTTGGATAAATCCGTTAAGGACAGCTCGGAATTCTCATCTATATTACAACCATTAATACCGACTTGGTGCGAACCGGTAAAATTGACATTGAGCTGACTGGTGGCAAAATCGATCGCATTGCTCATCGGGCATGCCGGCCGGTAATTGCTCAACATATACGTCGATGCGTGTGCGTTTTGAACCGTTTGCTGACTTTTATCACATACGTCATCGCCTAATCGTGTCGTTTGATAGAAATTATAATTGTAAACAGCCGCCATTTATATATACAACCTTTAAAAAAGGTTGTGCCAAAACAACCGTTAATTTATATGCTTTTCTTAAAAGTCAAAAGGTTGGTGTAAATGTTTTTGGTACAACCTTTTTTTTAAAAGGTTGCGCCAAAACAACCGTTAATTTATATGCTTTTCTTAAAAGCCAAAAGGTTGGATAGTAATTGATGTAAACCTTTTTAAATGTTTTTGGTACAATCTGCTTCGCTTGAACATTTTTTAAAGGTTGGTTAGTAGTTAGTCCATCTCGGTGGTGCGTTTCTCGTACAAGCAAAAGCATCGCCTTCCTTACATGAAATCATATCGCCGTAACAAAATTCGGAAAAGGCTTTTTGGTCATTCATCACTCTGGTATTGGGCGTCGCATACCATGTTCGCATGGATTGATCAAATTCATAATTATCGCCTAAATCTTTAAACAGCCGTTCATCAATCGTTGGGTCGTTAAAGTTACTAGCGACGAATTTTTGAGTTTTATCATTCATCTCACTTTCAACAATCGGGTTATACGCTGGTGCGGCTGCGTTTCTATCCGGGTCATCCGCTATATCCGTGAGTAAAACATTCATGGCTGGATTTAATACCGTCGGTTGTGTATAATTATCTTTAATCACATTATAAAGTCCAGGGTTGGTGTTATTATTCATATTCGTAAAGGCTTCTTTTTGACTTATTTTTACTGAAACTCTACTCTGAATCTTGTATAAAATAAGTATTGCTGCTAAAGTTACTGCTCCTGTAATAAGTATTTTAAGTGTTCGTGTGATTAAATAGCCTAATAGCGTTAATAGTAACACTAAACGTGTAATTGAATTTAATTTTTCTTCAGATGTCATCTGTGGTGTAGGCCATATCTGTGTAATACTCTCTTGTTTAAATAAAATAGTTGGATTGCTTAACCAAAATGGTGTTGTCATTATATATATAAATTATGTTATTTTATAATAGGTGTTTCTTGTGTACTTGAGTTTACTTTTTCTTATTCTTATTCTTTTTCTTCTTTGCTGGCTCTACCTGTGCCTGTGCCTGTGCCTGTGCCTGTGCCTGTACCTGTACCGGTTTAGAGCTGCGTTCAACATTTTCCCCTGTACTAAATACTAAATTCTCTACACCATTCTCGTTGCTTACTTTATGAAGTTTTGACTGCTGTTGGGCCTGGGCTTGCATTTGCTGCTGGGCTTGCATTTGCTGCTGGGCTTGCATTTGCTGCTGGGCTTGCATTTGCTGCTGTGCTTGCTGCTGGGCTTGCGCTTGCGCCTGCGCCTGTCTTTTTGCCTCTAATTTACTGCGCATTCGGTCCTTTTGCTGTGATGCTTTCATATTCCTGTTTAAATGCGACTGCATTGCGCCCATATTCATTTTACTGCCACCCGGCATATTCATTCCCATTTTACTCATCATACTCTGTAAATTGTCCATACCTGGCATGTCCTTCATTTTCTGAACCATTTCACTGGCTTCTTTAAGTAATTCGGTTTCACTAATATCACCCGATTTGAGTTTCTCATCTAATTTACTGCCTACACTCTTTACTAAACCCATTAATTTTGTGGGATTCTTAAAGAGTTGCTTAAAAACATCGTTTACTGACCCAGCGTTTTCCATATCCATATTCAAATCCGCAGCGGTTTCAGCAGCAATTTCTTTTGCCAGTTTGCCTAACTTACCGTCTAACATACCAGCCACATGGTCGTGAATATCTTGTGGATTGGGCAAATCGCCCACATTAACATTGTCCGTCTGTTCTTCTGCTGAATTGCCCTCTGCGTTTGTGGCCGGGGCAGAGCCCCCAGCGGAATTGCCCCGTGCCGACCCTTCCCGACCGCAGTCGGAATTGCCAAATAAATTATGCATTTGCTCTATTGTTTCCCCTAATTTAGATTTAAATTCGTCTTCATCAATGGCTTCAAATAGTTTGGCCGTATCACCAAACGATGCCCCGTCTGAAATAGTAGAGACGACTGTAAATAAAACCAATTGAATATATTTCCATATCGTATCACGGGTTTTATCAGTGATGTTTTCATCCCATAATTCCGAAAAATGAATACCAGGTAGAAATTCAGTCGTGGTATATTTTACTTTATCTACAAACAATTCTTGGTTTTGGTAGAGAATTTCAAAGAACCGTTCGGGATATACTTGCTTACAATGATTGTAGACAAAATAGAGCGACGTTTGTTCTGCGTCGTCTACACCCTCTAGTAAATTCTTCAGATGCTCGTTTAATTTCGATTCATATTCTGGAAAAGTAGTCAATATATCTTTGGTAAAGTCTACTATAATCTTTTTAAACTCGGTCAAAGAGGGTTCGGTCGGTTTTTCGTCTACCTTTGAATCAGACATATAGTTGATTTAAAATGTTTAGTTTTAAATCAAAATTATTTTAAGTTGTTTATTATTATATTGTTGTCACTTTTATATAACTTTATATAACTTTATATAAAGATATAAAATGTGGTTTGACACAAAAGATATTATTAAACATGATATCATTCCCGTTGCCGATTTACATGGCTATGTCTTACCGCATGCCAGCACGGAATTTACAGGTGGTATTATATCTCATACATTAAGGTTTCGTCCAGTCAAAAAATTCAATAAGATTTTGATCATCTATTATCCATCCAGTAATAAGCCCGACATTGACAATACCTACTATCACGAATATTATGTACCATGGAAATCGCTAGAAACTGTTTTTGGTACTGCGATTATGTACAAAGGTATTCTGGGTGGATCTACTAGTACTTTATCATTAGATAGCCAAACCCTTGTCGTTGTATCTGCTGATTTTTCACATTTTATGCCTTTTCAAAAAGCGATTGAAATGGAAAATAAAGCCGCTCATGCTCTTATGTTTAGACGAGTTATGGATAATGTAGATTATATAGACGCTGTCGACGATATTCATTCGTTTCGCATGTTATATAAGAGTATCCCTGATAATTGGTTGCTACAATGGATAGGACGCACACGAAGCAGCGGAATAAAAGCAGTCGGGTATTTAACCTTTTTATTAAGAGAAACGCCCCTTAAAATAGATGCTGCAAAAGCGAATAGCATGTTTGTTACTGTTTTTTCAGATAAAATGACGCCTCGCGAATGTTTGGGTGAATGGTTTATTGGGACAAAAAAATGGTCGCCGTCCATAGAAAAAAATCTCATTGATAAAGTACTACGTTTGGGTAGTACAACTAGCCGGTTAACTGGTGGCCTACAATTAAATGTACCATTAACCAATTATACGGTAACTTATTTGTACAAGGAGAATACTACTACCCCTTTTGTACGTGGTTGGCACGGTTTATTACATAATGCGTTTTATTTACCGGAAGTATTTTTAGAGAATACTTTTGAAAATGGTACTTGGATAAAATCCATTAATAAAGAATGGCAGCAGTCAAATAATGGATTTAATATAAGTGAAACTTTAAAAATGTTGGACATTAAATCTGGTGCTGGGACCAGGAGAAGAAAAAGTAAAAGTAAAAGTAAAAAAAATCGGAAATTTATAAAAGGAGGCAACGGAATTACATTATTTACTAGTAAAGTAGCTCATTATACTATTATATAGTTGGTTTCGTTTTCACCGTGTAACAATTTCAAAAAGCGAGGTTATTTGGCACAACCTTTTCTAAAGGTTGAAGGTTAATTTTGGCACAACCTTTTCTAAAGGTTGTTCTAAAGGTTGGTGTACAGCCTACACAATTTACTCAAATTTTGGATATACTTCATCACTTTGGCTTGATCTTCTGCCCCCATATCTCGTACAGGTTGGCGCAAACAATCTATTTTCTCTAAAATCATGTTGCTGGAGCCTACATTCATCAAATCATTTTTATAATCATTATCAATGAAAAAATGTAGATCGCCTTTTTCAATCTGTTCACTATAGGTCCCAATAACATGCTCATTAAATGCCTTGATAATCAATTTGGGATTGACTTTTCTCACCTTGGAAATAGCAGAATGCAATGTCGTGATGTCTGTATTATCAGGGAATACCAATTGAACATCTTCTACAAATTCTGTAAAATGATCATTGAATGCACTTAAAATCTGCGACTTGTCCATAGATAGCGTTATAATTAATTAGTGTAATTTATTTAAGTTATTATTATAATAAATATAGGTTTGTTTGCACTACTTTTTTTTTAATAACAATACTATTATACAAGTATTCTAATTTATATAATACCCTGAAAAATTTACAAAAAAACGTGATTTTCGGAGCCATACGAAAAAACGAAAAATGGACATTTATAAATGTCCAAATCCTGAAAACGGGCCGCCAAAATAAAACACGAAAAGTGAAAAATCCATTTTAGAGCATAATGCTCTCATTTCCGTTTTTTCATAAAAAGTTTGTGACGCTAAATTTTTAATGATTTAATTTAAAAATGATATAAGGGAATTATAATATTTCCATATATTAAGCAACATGTTAACCAAAAGTTGCCCAAAAGTTGCTCGAAAATTTAGTTGCGATAAGTGTGACTATGACACTAGCAAGAAAAGTAGTTATACCAAACATCTAATGACACGTAAACATTTACAGTTAACACCAGTTAACAACGAGTTAACAAATGTTAACTTGGTGCTGATAGAGAATGAGCCATTACATACATGTAGTATATGTACCAAATCTTACAAGTCTAGAGTAGGGTTATGGAAGCATAATAAAGTATGCTTGTGTGATGAAACCATTATACATAATATTATATGTGACGACGATATATCTAGTGGCAACGCCCCCAGTGAAAACATGATCATTTCAACCAATCCCAGTGCAATACTATCCAAATACGAACAACATGAAAAAGACATTACCCAACTTACCCACTTGGTCATTGAAGTAGTGAGAAATAACAGTGAACTACAAAAACAGATGCTAGACATGTGTAAGAACATGCAAAACACCATGACCAACTGCAATAATACCAACAGTCACAACACCACCAACAATTCATTTAATCTTCAAGTGTTCTTAAATGAACATTGCAAAGATGCGATGAACATTAGTGAGTTTATCGATTCGTTCGACTTACAGATTTCCGATTTGGAAAACGTAGGTCGACAAGGCTATATTGAAGGCATGTCTACTATTATTATTAACAAAATAAAAGACATGGATGTGAATAAACGCCCCCTTCATTGTAGTGACTTGAAAAGAGAAGTCATCTATATTAAAGACGATGATGTATGGGAACGGGAAGATGCCAACAATACCAAATTCAGAAAAGTGATTGGTAAAGTGATGCGGAAAAACATTGGTATGTTGACCGGTTGGCGAGACAAGTATCCGGATTGCATGGATATAGAGTCGGAATACAATGATATTTATATCCGTCTGACCAAAGAAGCTATGGGTCCGGATGACACGATTGATAGTGAAAACAAAATAATCAAGCGGGTACTAAAACATATTGTTATTGACAAAAAGGCAATTTGCCCACTACCGACTACCGCATGAGAGTAGAGTTAAATAATTGGTATATAATATTATGTATAAAATCTATATACATAATGGATGAAAACACGATTGAAAATAATATACAAATTACTGAAGATATTATATTCGACTCTGTTGTACAATCAATCACTGATGAGAATTCCGTTTTTAATTTAACTATACCTGAAACTATAACAAAAACAACATATATACCATTATCGATATCGGATAATCACAATCAGGACAATCAGGACAATCAGGACAATCAGGACAATCAGGACAATCAGGACAATCCTAAAAATCCTAAAATAAAAGTTCCTTTCAACGAAACCTATGTCATTTTTCTACCAGAATGTTTTTTTGGTCATTCGTGGTACAGTTATAGCTATTATAGTAAAATTATTAAAAATTTAAGAAACAAAGGAATTAAAGTTATAAATATTATAAAGATTGTTAAATATCAAGAAAATACACAGGATTCGGCATTGTTGTTTGACGATAAGAAATATCCAGATCCGAATATTTTATATATCCACTTATTTAATGGTTTGTATTACAATGATGCGGTCTTTAATAAAAGGAAAATCGAGAAAGAACGAGACATGTTATTATTATTAGCTGGTAAATTAGGTGTTTCTAGTATCAGATTCAGTACTCAAATTACAGAAACGACCTTGGTAAATATCGGTGCGTCCGCATCTGTCAAAGGGTTTGAAAACTCTATTAAATATACGAAAAATAGTAAATCCTATCAAGGCAACAGCGGTATTGAAAAATATGCTAACAGCGGATCCGCCATTTATATTACATCGTCAGACCTTAATGAATTTGACGATAATATAAAACGCACATTAAGTATATTGAAATCAAACATATTCAATTATGAGTATTATAAAAAAAATAGTAAGTTGGAATTATTTGTATATAAGCGATTCGAATATAAGATGTCTTCATTAGAATACACAATAGAAGTAGATGATATATCCGATAAAAGTTTCGCGATTAAATCGTGTTTTATGGATTACGGCCTGGGTATGAATATAGATAAAAGCACCAGTTATACAGAAAAAATTTCATATACGTTTAATTTTTATAATGATAAAGAAATACGAATACAGTATTATGAAAATATAAAAAGAAAAAACGACAAATTTCTAACTATTCGAGAAATATATGATTTCTATACCAATAAAGATATCGCTGTTCATTTTATTTGCGATTATGTTAAGAAAATAGCACGAGATACCATCTATGCGGATTTAAATACAGGTGAACATAACAATTATTACAATAGATTAATGGACATGATTCGAATGAGTCCTGGCGATTTTTATAGCATTTGTCATTTATTTACAAATACAGAACAAATTAGAGAATGGATTATAGAAATTTTATATTGTAAAGAAACGGATAAATTTATAGAAAATCCTATAAATAAATCAAAGTTTGATAAATCTATTGCGTTTAGATAGCATAATGCTATAGAAGTGTTATGGCATATTTTTATAATACATATATAATGACAGACTTTAAATCAATTAAAACCACTTATGATGTAAAAAGAAATACTGATAAAAATAAATTAGTAGATGTATTAAAAACAACTCATTTAGCCAATCAATTACCAAATGAGGTATTAAACATTATCGCCGAGTTTGTTTATCCAGATAAATTACATATAGTGTTTCAGCGTATTGATATAACTACACTTCCTTTATCCATTACAAAAAAATATATAGTTTTTTCGGGTTCAACTTTCAAACTGGAACGTTTATTGAAACAAAAAGATATCGATGTACATGTAAACGCAATAACATGCATTGTCTATGATACAAAGGTTTTATATGACCAACGCTGCGAACAAATAATCAACTCTCGTAACTGGTCTCGTAGTGGGGTAGACACGTATGAAATTATTCGTTTATAAAATAACCAAATAAAAACACTGACGCTACTGTCTACTGCCGCTACTGTCGCTACTGTCGCTACTGCCGTTTACCAGTGACTTCTGCATTGCGTTTTTGCTGTAATTGTTCCATTGAAACCTGACCTACTTTATCGGGGGTATATGTATCCGGTGGCGTTTCAATCATGCCTTGACCATCTAGGGAAGCATAATGATGCTGTTGGCGCATACCGCCATTGCCCTTGGCAGAGAGTGAATCCGCATCTTGATCCAGGAAACTATAATTGTCAGAAACCACACCGAACGATCCACCTGCCATAGAAAATGCTAAAGGTTCGCCATTGGTTTGAACAATATTATTTGTTTGAGCCACATGTTTCGGTTCTAAATGTCTATTGATATCATTGCCAAATAAAACATGATGATTTCTATCTAAAAGTAGCAAAGCAGGGACTTTTGTCACGGTCGGTGGCAAGAGAATTTCTTGTGCATTTTCTAAAACAATATAAGTAGCACCATTATTTTTTTTAACACGCTTATCAATATTTATAAAATGTATATCATTCTTAATATTTGATTTTGATAAAATTTGTAATAGTACTTTACAGTTGTCACAAAAATTACTATAATATAAAATAGAACTCATTATATACAACCTTTTGGAAAAAGGTTGGACCAAAAAACGTAGCACAAAAGGTTGAACTGTAAAAGTTATACATCGGTTTTGCCACGCTTTTCTCAAAAGCGGGAGGAAAATTGATTTATAAATAAACCTATAGTATATATCAATAACAATAAGAATGGCTTCTTCCAGCATGAACCCTAAAGTTTCGCAACTCGCTGTCGTCGATGCAGCTCTTAAATTCACTTTAAGTGGCGTGAATGTTAGCATCGCCAATGCCTTGAGGCGTATTATTCTATCAGAAATACCCACATTAGTATTCCGAACAACACCCCATGATAAAAATTTAGCCACATTTGAAATAAATACATCACGCATGAACAATGAACTCATCAAGCAACGGTTGAGTTGTATACCGATTCATATTACAGATGTTAATTTTGCATTTCAGGATTATATTTTAGAAGTAAATAAGAAGAATGAGTCAGACATGATTCAGTTTGTCACGACAGAAGATTTTAAAATTAAACACGTTAGTACAGATTCCTATTTAACCGATGCACAAACAAAGATTATATTTCCGCCAGACACTATAACCGGCGATTATATTGATTTTGTACGTTTGAGACCGCGCATTTCAGATGATATTCCAGGCGAACATTTGAAACTGTCATGTAAGTTGGATATTGGTACGGCATCGCAAGACAATGCATTTAATGTAGTGTCGACGTGTGCTTATGGTAATACGGCGGATCCTGCTAAAGTACGCGACGCTTGGTTGGAAAAAGAGGCAGAATTGAAAAAAACTGGCATGACCGCTGAAGAGTTGGAATTTGCTAAAAAGGATTGGCATTTTATTGATGGGAAACGTATATTTGTAGAAGATTCATTTGATTTTACGATTGAAAGCGTGGGACCTTTTCCCAACATGTCGATTATGCACAAGGCCGTTGAAATCATGATTACTAAACTGACTAAATTTAAAGATACAATACAGTCGGAACAAGACATTATTGTAGCGTCGGAAAGTACCATACCGAATTGTTATGACATCACACTTAACAATGAAGGGTATACGCTGGGAAAAGTAATTGAATATATTCTATATTCAAACTATTATGGTAAGGCAGTGACCTATTGTGGCTTTCGTAAACCGCATCCGCATATTGATAGTTCTATGATTCGTATCGCATTTAAGGAACCAACAGATAGAATTAGCACTACTAGTTATTTCACTAATGCAGCGAATGAGGCGATTGTATGCTATCAGAAATTGTTGCCGGTTTTTAACGGGGGCTCTGTCCCCTAACCCCCGTGTGATGAAACTTATATGGGGGCTCTGCCCCCTAACCCCCGTGTGATGAAACTGCTGCAGTGATATGTCGAGTGATGAAATTTATATTTTCTATTTGGCGTGTCTCTCATTTTATTCTTTTACTAATATAAGGTAATGGATTTACAACCTATCCAAGAAGTAGATGAAGATGAAAAATTAGAAAAAGTAAGCATTCAATTAGGCGACATTATAACAATACTAGCACCAACGGATCAACTATTAAACAATCGAACCTTTTTTGTTAAATATTTAGATAAAACCAAATTAGAATTAGTAGAGCAAGACGGAAATGAAACAGCCATATCATTTGATACCACTGGTAAATTAGATAATGAATCCATTACAGGTATTGAAATATTAAGCAGAGCCGACAGTGCGAGTTATGCCATTCAGAATAATCTAATGCCGGGTACATGGATAGATGTCTACTTTGGCGGCGATGTACCCGTGATTTTTACAGGTAAAATTACTAATTTGGAAGAAGACATGATTGAAATTACCACCTACCCCGAAAATGATGTTATTTTTATTGATTTTGGATATAAAGGCATACCGCCAGAGTTGCCGATTGAAAAAATAGTAATTCGAGAAGCCCCTGCTGGTAAAATCGGGGAAATTCCAGAACCATCTGTTTTGCCTGTGGTCGTGGCCGAAGGGGCAGAAGGGCTAGAAGCAGAAGGGCTAGCATTGCCCGAAGCAGAAGAGCTAGCATTGCCCGAAGCAGAAGGGCTAGCATTGCCCGAAGCAGAAGGGCTAGCATTGCCCGATGCAGAAGAGCTAGCATTGCCCGAAGCAGAAGGGCTAGCATTGCCCGAAGCAGAGTTTGAAGAAGAATTGATAGAAGAAGAAGAAGTCAGTCCTATCGATTTACGAGCACAACTGCGTGAATTGATTTTAACGGCGGACCAAATTAAAATTGGTACAGAGCTCGAGTCAATTACGCAAGAAGTAGATGTACCTGAATCGGAACAACGGTTTGGCATTGAAAAACAAACCAATGATCTTTTAGATGAATTACTGTCGACTGTGCCCAATAGCCAGCGCACAGAATCCGTCTTGAATGGTATTCATAAAATGATTGAACGGTTTCAACAGCTGCGAGCCGAATTTTCTATCTTCGATATCCATGGCAATGCGTTATTACCGGCGACTCAAGGCGCGGACTACAAACCGTTAGTGGAATCGCTACAAAATTTCAGTCAAAAGTTGTATTGGATATTACCAGTGGTTAAAAATAAGAAAAAAATATATGATGTAGATGATACTGGAGAAGATGTAGAGGCGTTGACATTGGCCGAAAGTAGACTAGGTGAACAAGCTGTGATGGACAGATATAACAGTTCCAATTTTCCAAAAGATGAAAACAGATATGCTTTTCTTATTAATGGCATGAATCCTTATTTGACACCATTTACTGAACCGGCTAGAGACGTCGACGGAATTATTATCAAGACGCCAGTAAATACAAATATTCTGGCTATAGTGGATAATGTCACCAATAATCTAAAAAGCTTTTATTCGTCGGTGGCGAGTGGTGGTAACGAGAAAACACAATCGTCCATTAAACAACGCCGGTTTGTCATTGAACAGTATAATTTAGGGATGAACATGCTGGATATGAATAAAGTGAAAGGCGGCAATATGATAGTAAAACGCAAGCAAATAACTGAAAATGATACTCTTGCTTTAACGTCGATGGTGATGTTACCCGAGGTCACTGTCCGTTTTTCACGTGTGACTATGCCGTCTACAAATGTCTTGATTAAATCCAATTTGAATATAAAGTATTTGAATTATTGGCAATTGTTGAAAAACAATACATCTGTGTCTACCACACTCGTAGATGATTTGGATAAACCGGTGGACTATGATGTGGAAAAATTCTTGGAGGGGATAAAACAGTTTGAATTTGCCGCACCGACGACCACAATCACTAGCGGAATTGCCGCCCCCCCACCGACCGCCAGAGCAGCAGTCGGAATTGCCACCATTGCCGCCCCGCCGACCGCAAGCGGAATTGCCGCAATTGCCTATAAAAAATACCTAGAAGCCATTGTCCCCAAAACCCGCATATTATTTGATCTAGTTAAGCCCTATATAAAAGGCAAATTATCCATCTATAATGTCTTGTCATACCTAGAACCGTTTATGATTTATCAAAGAGATTTATCGTTTAAGCAATACGAAACTATAAATGAATTTATATCAGAAAAAATAGTAGACTTTAAACGGCGCTATTTTGCCAATGCAAAAGAATTTAGTACATTGACCAATAGAGGTGCGTATGACTATGTACCCAATTTGGTAAGATTATTCGAGGCTAGACAAGAATTACGGGAAACAGTGTTGTTAGCGTATGGCATAGATATTTCCTTGGTAAATGTAAGTGACAGCGAATTTCTAAAAAAAATCAATGATGTAGATACTGGTATATTGTATAATAACGCGGTATCGTTGATGGTTAGTTCTCTCTTGGGATCAGGGAATAGTCTGGAAGAGGTTGTGTTACTGAAAACAAAATATGAGAAAAACAAGGTCGCGATCAACGACGCCGCGTCCACCACCAATAATCCATGTGCCAGTTATAAGGTTATTGCAAAACACTATATTGAATTTGATGAATTGGAAGAAGACAATTCTAAAAAAACATACTTTGATAAAAAATACGATACTACCTATTATGACATTCTGAAAGAATACAAGTTTGACTCTACGATGCCAACCGAGGAACGCATAGCCATATTAACTAAAAAATTAGCAGAGAAAAATGGTTTGAGGGAAAAAGAGGCACGTCGTGAAGCTGAAGCGATGGTAAACGGATTCAGAGAAGTGAAAGATGGCGATTATGCGATTTTCGAGTCCAAGTCGCCCGACGGTGAGATAAATTTTTCCTATTTCATTCGTATTAATGATAAATGGCAAGAGGATGAATCCATACCACGTGATTTAATGACCGATTCATCCAAAATGTTTTGTAATTTAAATGAAAAATGTATTCAGGTAAAAGGCGATTGTTATAGTATTGACGGCGAAGCCAGTGAAGCTGCTTTAAAGAATACTAATTTAAAACAGATGATCGACGAAGTAGACCCGTCCAATGAATTTTATAGTAATTTGGAAGAGACTTTAAATAATAAACGTGACCAAATAAAAGAAGAGTTTGATAATGCCGAATTTAGAATTGGCAAAATAACCACGAGTAAAATTGTCCAACTGTTAAAATACGAAGATCAGAAATTTCGTATAGGCGCAACAGCCGCAGATATTATAACAGAAGTGTCACCGTACGCCAGCATGCGAGACCGTATTTTTGGACAAGGCGATTTTATAAAACGGCAAATGGATATTGTTAAATTTGTTAGAATGTTTACACGTCAAGCCGTTGTGAAAAGTTATGTGAATACAGAATCGCCAGGGCCGGAAGAAGACAGTTATTGGTATTATTGTACAAAGACCAATACAAAACTAGTACCGACCTTTTTAGTTGAAATAGCGGACGCAGTGGTTAGAAATGAAAACTTTTCCAAAGTCATTGAACGCATCTGTGCCGAGCAGGGTACGATTAGTGACGATGGTAATAAATGGGTAGATAAACATAGCGGGTATACCATCCGTAGTATCGATTTAAGTACGGAAGAAGATTATACCGAAGAAGGATTCAAAGTGAAAACGCGGGCTGTCATGGAGGTTGATTTGGGCGATACTCTATTTCAACAGGAAAAAGCACAAAAAAAGGCGGAAGATACAGAAGATGCCAAACAAACGGTTATCATAAACAACATTGTCACCACTATGGCACGCAATACGACGATAATGATAGATGAACAAAAGGAATTTATTATACGTAATGTGTTGATTCAACAAGGGCGTGTTATGCCTAGCAAAACGGATTATAATAAATCATTGGCAGCGGCGGCTGCGAAAGGTAAGAAAAATTTAGATGATTACGAAACGGCCAGCAACAAGTCTCTGTTACTTTTAACCTTGTGTTATTTTTTAATTGCGGTACAAATCAGTGTGCCGCCCGTCAAATCGCGTAAAACATTTCCAGGGTGTATTTTACCGCAACGGAATTTTGAGCGGGGGTATCCCTTGGGGGCTATGCAGCAGTCGGAATTGGACCTCACCGCCATTACATATATCGCGTGCGTTGCTAATAAAACCAAAAACAAAATAAAACCATGGAATGCAATTCAAAAAATGAAACCCACGGATATTGTCAGCAGCATGAAAACCATTATAGATAAATTCATTCTGCCAACAGAAGAAGTCAAAGAAGGTATTAAAGTCAAATTAGACTATTTAAATCTCAACCCGCATTTAAAATTCAACCCGGCCGCAGAGGATAATATAAAGTGGTTAACTTTTTTACCGCCGTTACAACCGGTAAAATTATCGGCGACGGCTTTGCAAAATGTGACGGAGGGATTTCAAAAAGAGTTTATAGCCGTCTTACGAAAAGGCTCACCGAAACAACATGAAATGCTCAATATCATTCGCTCAAAAATAATCACTTTTTCGTTGGGCATAATTGAAGCTATACAAAAAACCGTTACTAAAAAGGTAGGTAAAGTAGCAATATTAACCAGTAGCAGCATGGAACCGTTTCTGGAAAATGCGTGTTGTGATGATGGCGACATCAACACATTGCGTTATTTTATTAAGGCTGAACCGGACATTGTCACTTATAATGCTACGGTGGTTAAATTGGCCAATATTATCGATGATATAACACAAACGCAAAAAGCGGGGCTTTTTTATGCGACAGCCGATACCAAATATAAATTTCCAAGTATAAGCGAAGAGTTTTCAGAAGAGGTGATTTACAAGGCGTTTATAGTGTTTTGCAACTATGGAAATGCAATGCCTATTAGTGAAGAGCTAAAAGCAGTATGTATGAACAAACCTGACCGCTTTAATGCGAATGATTCATTAAGCGAGTCTATTCGAATACTAAAACGAGATGGCAAAAATTATTCCGTCGAGTCATTAGACCAGCTGCTGAAAGTAGTAAATACCAATAATACTATTAAAATGAATTTAAATAAACAGGTAGTGTCCAATATTGATGCACTACGTGATTTATTAGGCTCTATGAAACTGCGAAATGTAGACAATCCTTTGAAAAAAGAGTTTATAGATAAATTTTTAGCGATACTTGTCAATTTTGAAAAGGGTAGTTTGTTTGCCGACACCCCTGAAATGCGTGCATTTAAAAATATGTTGGCAAAAGCCAATGAAGCCATGTTGATAGATATTAAAGACCTGGTTAAAAGAGTACCGAGTATAGACGCTGCCGCTATAGATAAATTTAATACCTGTGTAGAGCATATTACAGATTTTGAACAAGAAGCTGGTCAAAAGTCAGGCGATGGTGTGTTTATTGAACGCGAAGATGAGACATTATATAAAATGATTGGGTTTATCAAAAACTCATTGCGTAGTCTAACACGTGAATTTCCCAATATTATTATCAATCAAGTAGATTATGCGGACGTGACAATACCTGCGTATTGGAAATTATCTCAAAAACACAATTCGGATTTAAGTAAAGATATCAATACCCATTATTCGTTATTGTCGAATTATTATGGGGATTCGGACATTAAAATGGTAATGAGAAAAACGAAACAGATGACACGTGACATGGAACAGCTGGCACAGAATACGTTATTTTTTGCGCCGATACAATTGGCCCCGTCCGAATATATGTATTCTGTTTTTGACCGCAGATTAACAATGCTGTTATTTAAATTTTATTTTTATAATGTACTTACAGATATTATATCTCTGAAAAATGACGATGAAATACTTTTGAAAACAGTTTTAAATGAGTTAGAAGACGTCGACGATGAAAATGAATTATTATCGACTGACGCTAGATTTGAAAGACAAAATGGCACCGCGGGTTTAATGGAAATGGAAATTATTCAAGGTAACAAAAAAGAGTTGGCAGAGAAGATTGCCAATATAGTAGTTACCTTTGCCACCATTTTATGTAAAGACAAAGCCGTGATTGATTACAGTTATAAGAGTTTAATGGATAGTGTATTACGTGAAAAAGATAAAGAAAAAGAAGGGATTAAACTTATATTTAACGCATTGCTGGATAATCATGAATTACGCGAATTAGAAAATACATTTAAAAATCTTAAATTAGGCGACTGGAGTAAAGGGCTGAATAAAAGTATATTTGCTTACGATAAAGATACATATGACGAGGAACGCGACGCAATGGACAAACAGGCGACAACGGATATGGCATTGGCTACCAATGCAGCAGTGACGGATATGAACCGTGACATATATCGTCTCGATGCCGCACAAGATGAAGTAGATACAAATGATATGGATAAAGAGGCAACAACCATTAATTACTTGGGCGAAGATGCGGAATACGAGGATGATGATATGGATGGGGATGAACAGTATTAATTTAATTTAATTTACACCTTTTCGCATTGAAAATGCGCAAAGGCAACGTTACTTTTCACTCATTTACGCCCACAAAAGTGGGCGTTTTAAATGAGAAAAGGTGTAATAAAACGTCGTATATTATAATTTATAATTTATAATTTATAATTTAATCAAATGTTAGATTAAATTATAATTCCCTAAATGTGTTCTGTATTTATATTTTTACGCAACATTACACATAATAATATTCTTCAAGCCATAAAAAATCTCGGGTAATACCACGGATAATCGTAATAACCATAATAGCCTCTGCCTCTACCACCATAATATCCTCGACGCCACCCGCCACGCCACCCGCCACGCCATCCACCACGCCATCCACCACTTCTGCCTCTACCGCCACCATACGCTTCCAACATTCGCGGTTTATAATAATAGTAAACCAACACTATTAAAATAACAAATAAAAAAGAATGAACTAGTTTCATTATATATTATACGCTTAAAAAAATTGAAATACTTTTCATAAAGTAATAATAAGTAAATTAAACGAACCAAAGCAAAAAGCTAAAAAGCTAAAAGCTAAAAGGCTAAAAAGCAAAAGACAATAATGGCGGAAAGAGTAGAACGCATGATCGAAGTGTCGGTGGGAATTATGACACAAGTACCGGCAGTAGGCCGGTTTGAATTTGTTGTACATTACACCACCGCCGTTGTTCCAACGCAGCAAGAAGTGCTGGCCGCAATTACACCCACCATTTTATACGCGTTGGGCGGTCAACAAGAGGACTGGATCATCGAAAACCATGCCAATGAGAACCAGGAAAATGAATTTACATACCTGTATTCATTTGGATGGTTACATCTGAATAATAAAGAACGATCAAGTCCAATTATGCGAACCATCACGTTTCGACCACATCGTCATCGCTTTATTGTCCGCATGTAAAAAGGTATAAAAAATAAAAAATAAAAATAAAAACACTACATAGTAAAACCCTTTAAGGACGTAACATAATACAAAACAAAAAAATAAGATGAAATAGCTAAAATAATGGCTAAAAGCCATGCCGGTATAACAGTTTTCCGTCTTAAACCAATGCCAAACTCTCGTAAACTACCATCTAAATTATATAAAAAAGCCGGTTGCAAAGCCACAATTAATCCATATAAAAAAATAAAAATTACTATAGATACTACAATTAAATTATTGCGTATTGTAGTGCGTAACATATATTATAGATTTTTAAAAAAATATATTAAAAATATAGTATAGAATATAGTATAGTATATAGTTTTTTTATCTATTTAGTTATTCAGTCATAGTGTATATCCTCGGTTTAACCCCCTTTTGCGCGTCATGTAATGTATTTGCATTTTCATTATATTTTTTGTCCTTTTGTTTCATATCTTTCAAATTTTGTGAACAACCCGCATTAACTACATAATTATAGCCGACAGACGTAACTAACCCACCCGTCAACAAGTACCACATATATTCGGCTACAATGTCTTTCAGACGAATAAATCCATAGAGCTGTTGTTTTAAATCGCCATTATCGGCAACACCTGATTTGAATAAAGAACTCATATTTGTCCAAAAACGGTCAAAATTACTGGTAGTTATTTCATTAATAAGTAGAGACTTGTCGGAATAAATATGTTCTAAAGCTTCAACCATCACTTTATCCGTTGCAGAAGGTTCCAATTTCGCCTTAAATATTTTATCTAAAAGGTCACTCACGCCCATAAGTCTAGCCACACCATAACCAAAAGTATTTGAAAAAGGGGCTAACCAACCGGGAAAAATCATCAATACTAAATTAAGTATTCCAAAAATGATGACCCATGGAATCAAGGTAACGAGTAAAGCGGTATTCCATTGCCGCGAGCCACACATGGTGTCTGTCAGCGAAAGATTAATAATATATTCCCCAATAATTAAGAGTGTGATGTAGATACCAAAATAAATTTTACTTTGGCTTGAGTCAGTTGTATTGTATTTAATCGCGAAATAAATGGTAGTGATGATTAAAAACCAGAATAATGCCGTAGTGGGTGAAGATGAAGTTGAGGCCATTATAGATATTGAGCATAATTTTTTTCAAAAATATAGATGTATTTATTAATGGAGCAGCGACCATCATTAATTGAACCAGGGGTTAGGTATTTTATTAGTAGTACACTTAAAGAGTGTCGTAAATTTAAGGACCGACACATCAGCTTATTATTTAATACCAGCATGACTTTATTACTATTAATTGTTATTGGTGGATTTTTAATTTACAGATATAAAGGAAAATTGACTGGTAGAGATATTGAAGTTAAAAATAGAAAAACACAAGAGTATATTATATCTAAATTACAGCAGTTGGCTTTGTATAAACAGCAGCATTATCAGAGTGAGAATATGATAACGGATTTACCGGGCTTTTGACGTGGAAAGCCGGGCAAAACCGATGTAATGTTTGCGGGTAATTTGCTTTAATGTCATAATGTAATGCATCACTTTTCTCATATGCCAATTTACATCGGTTTTGCCTAGCTTTTATCAAAAGCTATTATATATATAATATAATGGACGACGAATTCATTGTAGCTATGAAAAAGTATTATAAACTTAAGGAAAAATACGAAACAAATCTACAAAAACAAAAAAATAAAATAATGGATACCGACTTGTCAAAAAAAGAAAAACAAGCACGATTTAAACGGCTAAAACCAAAATGTATAAACTGTAAGAAAGATGGTGGGACTATTTTTACCAATACAAATGCCACGCTAAAAGCGGTATGTGGCAGTGAGGATCCCTGTGATTTAAATATAGAGCTGTTTAAATCTAAATGTATAGACAAGCAAGAAGAAGTACGATTATTTGCTCACGATTTAAACAAGTATAAAACCAGTATAATCATGACGAAATTAGATTTTTTATTTGGGTATCAAAGTGAAGAAGAGACATTGACGCTGTTTGAAGAAAATAGATTAAATATTGCTAGAATAATGGACAAAATGCTACAACTGGAACGTGATATTGACAACATCACCAATAATAAAGAGAAACAGGAATCAATACTATTATTGCAAAAAGTATTATATAATGACATTGCGACCTTGAAACAAATTTATAAAGATAAAAAAGCAGGAGCGTATAAGGATATGGCTGAACTGTATTGTACAAAAATTAAACCGCAAACCAAACTGATACGTGAGTTAACCTATAGCTATACGGGCATTGACTATAATGAAGACGATGACATTTTTAAATTAATCGAATTAACCTTTACCAAAGATAAAATGGAAATGTTTGATAAGAAAAGCGTGATAATCAACAAGGGAACCTAGGTTCCCTTAAAAACCCTCCTTGTGTAAATTATACAGGTCCATATTTTTTTATACTTTTTTTTATACTTTTTACTATACTTTTTAGTATACTTTTTTTTATACTTTTTACTATACTTTTTAGTATACTTTTTTCTATACTTTTTTCTATACTTTTTTTTGCCCTACTTTTTTACTATACTTTTTTACTATACTTTTTTGCCCTACTTTTTTGCTATACTTTTTTTTACTATACTTTTTTTGCTCTACTTTTTTCTAAAAAGTAATTATATAAAAGACTAACACTAGACAATGTTTTTCAAATACATTTCAATCAAGGTTTTTTTAATTAGTCTAGCTCTAGGATTATTATTTGTCTACTTATCCAGTCCAACGCCTACCGTAATAGTAGTTTATCCCACGCCCGATAATGTGGACCGTATCAACTATAAAGATAAAGCGTCCAACTGTTTTAAGTTTAAATCGACCGAAGTAAAATGCCCGTCAGACCATAATTTAATCAAGACAATTCCAGTTCAGAAAAGTAAGAAACATGATGAATGATACATATAATAAATAAATAAATATAAATATAAATAAATATAAATAAATAAATATAAATATAAATAAATATAAATGTTATTAAAAAGTATAATATTTTTCTAATATATATTATTATTTTAGCTAACATGTTGAATAAAGTTTTAAAAATGATTCATACACAAAATGGTAAATTCGCGGTTTCATTTATTCTAGGCATTGGGCTAGCCAGTTTATTTAGAAAGGTATGTAATGATAGAAATTGTATTGTATTCAAGGCACCTGCTTTGGAAGAGGTCACAAGTAACATATACGAATATAACAATAAATGTTATACATTTAAAGAACACGCAGTGAAATGTGGCAGTGCCGAGCAAGAAGTTGATTTTGCGTAAATAATTTAATATATTAAATGAAAGAATATATATATTAAATTATGGATCCAACTATGATTGGGACGACTAGTATTGATGCTTTGCCCATGGCTTCCCCCGGTCAGCAAGGACAGCCCATTCAACAGCAAATGCAGCAGCAGCAGCAACCACAACAAGCACCACAACAAGCGCAGTACCAGCAAGAAAATATTAAATTGGAAATCGATCATAATAAATTTCAACAACAGCGCGACAATGATCCCGCAATAAATCAACAAAATCTAAATCAGTTTGTTACAGGTATACAGCAGGCCAGCGCGGCTGGTATGACTTCTCTACCCGCTCGTGATATTCCACAGAGCCAAGAAGCGTTGACACGAGACCAACAGATGAAACCAAATTATATACCCGTACCCGAAACCACCGATTATATTAGAGAACAACAAAATAATGAGGAAATCATTAAAGAATACGCACGCAGACAACAAAAGACGGATTCATTAGATAACATGTATAATGAGTTACAGATTCCCATTTTACTTGCCGTACTCTACTTTATATTCCAACTGCCAGTAGTGCGAAAAAATGTATTTAAATTTCTACCGTCACTGTTTAGCAAAGATGGCAACCCGAATTTGTCTGGCTATATTATTAATAGTTTAATATTTGCTGCGCTTTATTTCGGTTTAACCAAAGGCATGAAATACTTTGCTATTTAGTTGGCCAGGTGACATAGTTCTGCGTAAAACTATAGAAATCGGTAATAAAATAATCGGTTATAGTATATGCCGACGTGCTTAAAACATATGTATGAAGCTATAAAGAAACATGTGAACAATGAAAATTTGAATCATAATGGCACCACACTACAAAGAATACGTAAGGGAAAATATACTAAAAAACGAATAGGGCGTAAGAAGACAAAGAAGACAAAGAAGACAAAGACCCGGCGCTAAAGATCTAATGTTGTAATATAGATAAAAACAATTTAGTATACAAGTGATATGGCGGCAAACAGCACCGATTCTATATCCAAATCTATAACAATTATTGAACGACCCGAGTTTAATGATATGTATTTAGAAGAGGTAGATTTTTCATATAAAAATTTCAAAGAAGTTAGCTTTAAGGGTGCTAATTTAATAAATGCCAATCTACAATTTGCTATTTTCGAAGGTGCTAATTTATCCGGTGCGAATTTCTATGGCGCTAATCTTCAAAACGCGAACTTTAAGAATGCGAATTTAAGCAATTGTAAAATGTATAAAGCCAATTTATCTGGTGCGAATCTAACAAATACATTTTTAAATAACGCGAATTTATCTGGTGCGAATTTAACGGATGCAATTTTGATGCGTGCGGATTTGACAAATACGAATTTAAAAGCGGCCAACTTAACAAATACAATATTGACAAAAGCCATCCTGTATAAATGTAATTTACAAGAAGCCACATTAGACCATACAAATTTTAACCATGCGGATCTTCGAGGAGCGAATCTAAATAAAACAATTATAAATAATACATTGTTTGAAAATGCTATTTTGAATAGCGTATCGATTCAACAGTCACGTTGTAATAGATTGAATTTTAAAGACGCGCAAATGACTAAAGCAAAACTAAACATGTCTACATTGATGGAAACGAATTTTGTCAATGCAAACTTGGAATATGCGGAATTAAACAATTGTAATTTAATCAATTCTATATTTAATCAGGCAAATCTTACAGGCGCAACTTTACAAAATTCAACTATAAATAATTCCCAATTCATGATTGCTAATCTCAATGAGACTAATTTATCAAATGCAAATTTATCTTGTGCGAATTTAACCGGAGCTAAACTTGTAAATACTAATTTAACGCGGGCTGAATTGATGAATACTATATTAATATCCACTTTAATTTATGATGTGACTGCTACCTATGCGAATTTTACACGTGCTAAATTAGTAGACGCGACGATTAAAATAACCGATTTTAGAAATAGTATTATGGATAATGTGAATGTAACAGGGGCAACCATAGAGGATTGTGAATTCCCCCATTAAACAAAAAAACAAAAAAACAAAAAAACAAAAAAATAAGTTTGGTTAAAACCTTTATAATAAAGATTTTAACTATATAGGATGTCTAATAAGACAAACACAAACACAAAGTCTACTCTTTTAATGCGAGAATATATAAAAGCCTTACTTTTAAATGTTGACCTTAGTAAATTAAAAAAAGAAATAAATTTGATATTTGACGGTGGTGCATTTAATGGCGGTTTCGCCGCAGGTGTTGCCATGTATGTAAAAGCACTGGAAGAACAAGAACTGGTTAAAATCGATAAAGTATCGGGCTGTAGTATCGGATCCGCAATAGCATTATGGTATGTATGCGGGTGTCAAGAGGAAGCTATTCGTTTTTTTGAACAAATGACAATAGATTTTCAAGACACGCTGAACCTTGTTGGGTATCACAAAAATATCAAGGATTTTGTTCATTTTTTATTTCCTGATGGAAATGTGTCTACTCTTAAAGATAAACTCTATATTAATTTTTATGATACGCAAAAACATGCGCAAAATGTAGTATCTGAATTTAAAGATGTAGACCATTTAATAGATTGTATATTACAGTCGAGCCATCTACCTTATATAATAGATGGTAACGCCAGATACAAGGGGCGGTATATCGATGGTATTTTGCCGCATATTTTTAATGGCAGTGGCGGCAGTAGCGGCAGTAGCAGCAGTACAGTCAAAAATGACGGCAGTACAACCGACTCTTTATTTATTAAATTATTAACGTTACATAAATGTTCTAGAGCTATGGTAGTCAAATGCGAAGCCAATATTCATTATAGATTATTATCAGGTATAGCTGACGCGAATGAATTTTTTACCATTGGTTCATCGGATATGTGTAGCTATGTAAGTCAATGGTCTTATTTCAATATTTTACAAATAAGATGTAGAGAAATGGTTATTTTATTTATTATATCTATGATTGAATGGATTATTCTAGTTAAAAATAATATTCCGTCAACCATTAAAAATTCGTTACTTTATAATGGTTGTGTAAATTCGATAAAAGGATTATGCTGTGATGTATTGAGAAGGACGATTATCTAACGGGGGCTCTGCCCCCAAACCCCCGGGGCCTGGGTCCTGTGGTGTTATCCTGTGGTGTTATCCTGTGGTGTTATCCTGTGTTGTTATCCTGCGTTGTTATCCTGTGTTGTTATCCTGTGGTGTTATCCTGTGTTGTTATCCTGTGTTGTTATCCTGTGTTGTTATCCTGTGTTGTTATCCTGTGGTGTTATATTTTTATAGCATATAGTTTATAGCATATTTTATTTTAGTGTACACATTTATATTCAGCCTACGGGCAGAGCCCCCATGTAAGCCTGCGCAGGCACCTGTAAACAAAAATCCAGAGGATAGCCTTGATTTACACATTCATCATAGGATTGATAGCCTTCCACCGTTTTTGTTTTTAATTGTTGATAAACACATACCAAGATAATTATTAAAAATAATATATAATGTTTTACATTTAACTTCATTATATATAACCAAATTTTTTAAAATTGAAAACTTTTATAACAATTATATATAAATGGGTAATAGTAGCAGTTTAGACAAGAATAAACCACAACCACAACAACCACAACAACCACAACAACCAATAATACTAAACCCAGCACAAATACCAATAACAAAAAACAAAGGTAATGAACCTAAACAAGAATTTACAGATGACTATGGTAAATTTTATTTCATTTCATTTTTATCAGCAATTTATTGTCGTATGACATATTTAAATCCACATGATTATTTAAATGTATATAACCAAATTTTCGGCACTATTATACCACTCGCATTAATGCAAGATATGGGGAATACTATAAATTCAAATGGCATTGCTGTGATAATGGATGATACAAAGATGTTTGCGTTGAATAAAAATGAACCAAAATATGGAATGGACATTATCGCAACTGATAAAGATAAATTATCGCTAAAATTTTTGCCAACAGCGAAAGCAGTAAATGTAGTATTGGCGGAGCAACGGATAAACGCAAACGATCCAAATTGTTATATAAACAAAGGTAACACGCCCATTACGGCCAATGACAATTTAATTTTTGTAAATATATCTGGATCAAATTATGGCGATATATATATTGTCGGTGATAAACGGGTTCCTAATATTGTTAATGTCACTTTTCGAGGCACTGCGAATAAAAAATCAATGGGTTCATATATATCACCACGTACCATAGGTGGACCCACTACTATTTTAACATTGACAACGTCAGCCGGCTTTGAAATTAAAATAAAAGTGTTACATGGTATTTATAAAATTTTAAATGAAATCATAAACCTTATTATGAATACGATAGAGTATGTAGCTACAAAATGTAACGAAAACAAGAAAATGGGAGATGAATCTATAAAGATAATTACCACGGGACATTCACTGGGAGGTGCATTGGCTACACTGTTTTCATTGAAATATGTCATTTTTCCTAATAAATATAGAAGTGGAAGAGAGTTTTTGGATAAAAATATTTGTTGTATGTCGCTTGGGTCACCTCAAGTATTGGGTGTAGAGGCATCCGTTCTTTTCTGTTGCCTAATAAAACAGAATGAAGACGAAATAAAGGGATTAGCTGTAAACAACATGCAAATTAAAAATATGGTTGATGTTATTCAAAAATATAACATTATAGGGAGAATAACCTATTTGCGTATTACTACATACAATGATCCTGTAATTAAATTACCTTTAACGTATAGACACCCGTGTTCTTCAAATGAATTAAAAAAATATTATAATGGTCAAAAAACCATTAGAAGAAAGACGAAACAAGATTGTTTAATATTAGTAGAGGAACCATTTAGTACTCGATGTTTATTTAAAAATAAAAAAACACCGCATACGAATAATTATAGTTATCCATTAAATTGTGTTGATGATGACCGGTCATCAAGCTTACTTGATAAATTTAGTACCGCAAAAACAGGCAAATTTTTTACAGATAGATTTGTGTATCATACTCAATATGTAGGCATATCCTTTGCCGGAGCATTAACATTTATTACATTTGGTCGTCTAGACCAAACAGTTGGAACAGAAAATGATATAATTACTAAAAAAGGCGATACCATTGAAAGATTAATAGTGTATCCTAATATTTCCGGCGATACGTTAACCGCTAGTTTATTCTTTTATGATTTGGTTGTGTATAGAAATAAACCAAACGACGATCTGGCAGAAGCCGAAATTAAAGCCGAAGAACCAGTAGAAGTAGATTTAACAGTTGGTGCTGATGCTACTGCCGTTACTGATGCTACTGCCGTTACTGATGTACTGATGCTACTGCCGTTACTGATGCTACTGCCGTTACTGGTGGCGGTACAGGGATTTTGTTTAAAGATAAAATAGGTCAAACCCCTGAAGATTCTAAATTTACAAAAGACGTATTTGTAAACATAATAGAGTATATTCGCAGCAGCAGCAGCAATGGCAAAGAAACTGATACTAGGCCAGTTTATACAAAAATGAATAAATATTATAACTTTATGTATGATATTATAAATACGCGCTTACCACCAGTGAATACACCAACAGTAGACCTCGCCCCACAACAGTTTAATAAATATATGATTAATATGGCGAGAATTCAAAATGTATCAGAATTAAAAGCAGACGAAGCAATGGCAGAAGAAGCAGAAAAAGCAACCGTCGATGAAATTGCCCAATTACAAACAACACCACAATCAGACGAACAAGAACTGGCTTATAAACAAGAAGAGTTACAAAAAATACAACAAATACAAAAGTCAGAACAGCAACAGCCAATAGTAGGTGGAACACGAAAAAAATCAAAGAAGCGTAATACATATAAAAAACGTGCCAGTAAATATAAAAAACGCACATGTAAATGTAAATCTTAAAGGGTTATTTTTGATAACGCATTTTCTACAAATTTGAGTATTCTACCTTTTCGTTTTCTAGTTTTTTTAACATTTATATTTGTTTTTTTTGTTTTTTTTGTTTTTTTAACATTTTTTGTGTTATTCGTTTGTTTTTCAGTTGGGTCATATTTAAAAAAATATTCCATATATTCTTTGCTGTTTCTATTATTTTTTAATTCTTTATGTTTTAGTGATCGGGTTTCGCGAATGGACGCCAGTGTCGTTTCTTTACCATAACAGTCGTTTCCAAACCGTTTCAACAAGCCTTTTTGTTTAAGTTTATTTTTAATTTGTACTTTGAATAAATATTCACACATGCAAAGAATTCTATCATGGTCATAATACGGACGGTCAGCATAGAGAAAGGCTAAAAACAAGTTCAACATGGTATCTATTGTGGCAATTTTAACTTGCTTTTTATCAATCGTAATCGTATTGTAACTATGGCAACCGAGTGGTTCATATAGAAAACAAACAGTATCTTTGTCCACCACTACTTCATAATGATGAGCTATAATTTCCCCGATACCCTTCTTTTCATTTATTTTAATTTTTGTAAATCCGGCTTTTTCCAAGTCCGTTTTAATACGCATAGCTGCGGCTTTCGGGTCCGTGGCTAAAGCATCAAAATCAGGACTATTCTCTACTTTTTTCCTTTCAGTTAAACTCATATATTTTCCATATAAACTACTGGCATAGCCACCAATAAATATTAATCGTTGTTTAATAATTGAATTTTTAACAGTGGTATAGAGAGAATTTTCTATGGCGGGATCACCCTCAAAATCACGCATAAAATCTAGGGTATTACATTTGGGATTTTTAATGGGATAATATTTATTTAATAGATTCAGCCGTTTGTATACCTTTTCCCATCTACTAATATCGCCCGCCGGCCTTGATAACTCTTTATACACATTTAAACGCAAAAAATTAGGCGGGGCATATAAAATACCATGTATATCGATGGCTTCCTTAAGTATAGATTTGAATAATAGGGGTTCCATTTGAGTAATATCAGCAATGGGTATAAACTGAACAAACACTTTATATGTCCCATGGTGTACACCTGACCTAGCTTCTACTGAATCATAGCCAGCCTTGGCATAGATATCCGCCAATTCTTTGGCATCGTTCATAGCATCGGGGGAATAAAAATCATAGTCGGGAATTTCTAGATCTCTGTCGTAAAACTGGTCTTTTTTCGGTAAAATATTATTGATAGCAGTGCCGCCATAACACACTAATTTTTTTCTTTTTAAAAATTGTTCTAGAATAATGACTATATTTTTTACAGTTGGTGATTGGGCTATTTTCATATTGGACGTTTTTTCTAATGAGTCTACTGCGTTACGCAATAGCGCCAGCTCTTTTTCTTCATAAGTTTGTTTTTTATTTATGTTATTACATTTAGACATATCTATATATACGTATTACTATTTTATTTTATTACACCTTTGGACAATTAAAACGCCGACTTGTCGGCGATTAATCGGTCACAAAGGCAACGTTACATTGGACATTTTAAATGTCCAATGGTGTAAAATATGTAGAGAGAGAGAACAGAAATTATTGGTTTTTTCAACAATATAAAATAAAATATTATAGTATAAATGAGTTGGTTCGGGCAAAATGAACCAGCTGATGTTGAAATGCGTGATGCTGAAATGACGGACGACGTACCTGAACCACCTGATGTTGAGATGGGTGATGCAGAAGAAGCAAGAGATTTTAGAGAATTTGTACGTGAACAGGCACGTGACAGAGCAGAACGAATTCGAGCAAACGCAAGAGCAGCAAATACAAGAGGAGCACCGGCGGCAGCACCGGCGGCAGCAGCACCAGTAGGTGCATGTCCATGTAGGAATACTGCTATACCACAAGTAGCAGCAGCTAATGAGGATGATTATAAAATACAAAAAAAGTATTATGTGTTAAAATGTCATCCTGATAAAAATAAAGGATGTACGGATTTGGCAGAAGACCGATTTAAAGCATTCTATACATTAAATCAAAAATATAGTGCTGCTGGTGGCAGAAAATCTAAAAAATCTATTAAAAGAAAATCGAGAAAATCTAAAAAATCTAAAAAAACTATTAAAAGAAAATCTAGAAAATCTAAAAAATCTAGAAAATCGAGAAAATCTAAAAAATCTAGAAAATAAATATTCTTTTCATATTCATATAATAAGCAATTGTTCAAATACTTATTATATAACCAATTCGTTTTCAATCCTTTTTTAAAGATTGGGTTGGTTTTGGCGCAACCTTTTTTAAAGGTTGTTTGGCGCAACCTTTTTTAAAGGTTGGTTGGGTTGGTTTAAATAGTAAACGAATAATAATCCGATTTAATTGGACGTTCTTTATACGAATACGCAGGATTGGGTGGCGGGGGTAGCGGTATTGTAACAGGAATATATCTCAAATAGGCCGGTTTTAATAAAAAAGCCGATCCCGCGGTATCAAACATTTCATCATAGTACTGCATATTCGCATCAAAATTCTGAAATGACATGGCCACCATGTGACACCCGTATTTCATCGCAAGAGAACTAGATACATTTGTTGTTTTATCCGACACGTCCGGTAGACAAATGGACATGTGTTTTTTATTAAACTCAATCAGCTCTTGCATATCCGGTGTATAACGCACATCATGATAACGCAGCGCCCGCATAAAAATAGAATTGCTGGCGATATTCACATATTCGTCTAGTTTCGTATCCTGAAAGAGTGGATTTGTTTTATCTACTACAATAATTACTTTCCCCATTAATTTTTTCAACGATAGTAATCCTAAATTTTTCCCACTGTTTTCATAGCTGTATTTTTTACCCAATAGACGACTTTCCAGAGTAGAGTAAAGTTGTTTGGCCATGTCATCATAAATGGGCTGGTTGTTACTCATGATGCGGAAATGTAGGACCAGCGGGTCACCCGGATTAGGACAGGTGCTGCCTGAAAAAGCATAATCACGAATAAGTTCCATAGCACTGGAAAAAGGTACGCTATTATACGATTCTTTTACATCGAAATTGTCTTGCGAGGATACGGCAATGACCGGTTTATTATCGATGGAATAAATTTCAAAATCCAGACATCGCACACCTTGCCGAATACAGGTTTTCAAAGCACACGTATTTACATAGTCGTTTTTAAAAGTACCGGCAGCACAACAATTATAGGCTGTCTTAATATAATAATCCCGTAGGTTATGACTAAAGTTGGCATTCGCTGGATTTAGTGTTCGTATTAAAGGAAAATCTTTATATAAATTGGTCATTCGTTTACAATTTTTATTTTCCAAGGTTAACTTCCCGTGAATCCATAATACTACTGAAAAAACCATTAATATAACAATCGTCGCACCTACTATTTTAATCATTGTCATGTTATCTTCATTCATTATTACCTTACTTATATACAACCTTTAAAAAAGGTTGAGCCAAAACAATAAATAAAACAAATACCTGTGTTTTGTGTTGCTTCGCTTGAACCTTTTCTTAAAAAAAGTAATTAAATATATAATATAATATTAGACAAGTTAAAATGCCTGGCGGATTATTAAACATTGTTTCTTATGGAAATCAAAATGTAATACTTAATGGCAATCCTTCGAAAACTTTTTTCAAATGCACTTACGCCAAGTATACCAATTTTGGTCTACAAAAATTTCGGCTCGATTTTGAAGGTCAACGCACATTACGTATGACCGAGCCCTCTACTTTTTCATTTAAAGTGCCGCGTTATGCGGATTTATTAATGGATACTTATTTAGTCACCACATTGCCGACTATTTGGAGCCCCATTGTTCCACCCCAAGACTGTTCTGGTCAATGGTTGCCGTATGAATTTAAATGGATTAAAAATTTAGGCACCCAGATGATTAATCAGGTCACTTTTTATATCGGCGGTCAAATTATACAACAATTTTCGGGGCAATATTTGACCAATTTAGTAGAGCGGGATTTTATTAGTACCAAGAAGGCAACCTATTATAACATGACGGGTAATACAGCAGAATTAAATGATCCGGCCAATTCAGGTACGCGTCGTAATGTATACCCCAGTGCCTATTATGACGCATCCCCAGAAGGACCAGAGCCATCTATTCGGGCACGAAAAATCTACACGCCTTTAAATATTTGGTTTACTTTGGCGGCTAAAATGGCATTGCCATTGGTGAGTCTACAATATAATGAACTTTATATTGATATTGAAATCAGACCGGTAAATGAAATGTTTGTGGTGAGAGATGTGACTAGCCCAAATGAAATGTGCTATATTCAATCGAATCAAAACGTGCTAGATTTTCAGTTTTATCGTTTTCTTCAGCCACCGCCAAATGTGGCGCTAAACTATGCGGATGCGGATAAACGTACCAATTGGTCAGCGGATGTTCATCTGATCAGTACCTATACATTTCTTTCGTCGGACGAAGTGGCGGTTTTTGCGGCTCAAGAACAGCAATTTCTGATTAAACAAATCTATGAATATAGTTTTCCTAATGTCACTGGCACAAATAGCGTTTATCTCGACAGTCTGGGTATGGTGGCCGATTGGATGTGGTATTTTCAGCGCAGTGATGCGTATTTACGAAATGAATGGTCGAATTATACCAATTGGCCCTATGATTATTTGCCATATGATTTAGTGGACCCGAGTGGAAACGCAACACCATTAACAACATTAACCTGTGGAAATGTCAACAGTTATACGCCGGACATTGATCCATGGAATACGAGTACCGGCTTACCAAACCAACCCTCTAATATATTTATTACAGGGACCTATAATCCAGCGAATCAAAAAGAGATTATGATGCGTTGGGGGTTGTTGCTGGATGGCAAATATAGAGAAAATAGCTTTGATGCGGGCGTATACAATTATACCGAAAAATATTCTAAATCGCTGGGTAGTTCTCCGGACGGATTATATTGCTATAACTTTTGTTTAAATACAGATCCCTATGATTTTCAACCGAGCGGAGCTATGAATATGAGCAAATTTAAAAACATTCAATTTGAGTTTAGTACGTTTCAGCCGCCACTAGATCCTTCGGCCAGTGTATATGTGATTTGTAATCCAAATGGGGGAGATGTTATAGGTGTTAATAAACCCACATGGAGAATTTATGATTATAATTACGATTTGACTGTTTTTGAAGAACGGTTTAATGTATTAACATTTACATCTGGTAACGCGGCACTAATGTATGCGCGATAAAGTTTTATGCGGTTTGCTTATGCATTTCTTTTTCTTTTTGCTTATCTTGCCACAGTTGAAGATTACGATAAAATTCATTGTCTGACTTTATAGCAGCTTTATTTTTCTCTCTTTTTTCCAACCATTTTTGTAATTTTTGTAGTCCTGTTTCGGATGGATCGCGTACATATTTTACTCCTTTGTATGTTGTTGTCATACTATCCTCAATCTGCTCATTTTTTAATAATGTAGCTTCATCTACTTCATGTATAGGTGTTAATTTTCGTACAAATTTAATTGTTTTAGTTTTACGACCACCGCCATTACGACTGCTACGCTTGTTCTTGTGACTGCTGCGCTTGTGACTGCTGCGCTTGTGACTGCTGCGCTTGTGACTGCTGCGTTTGTGACTGCTGCGCTTGTGACCGCTGCGCTTGTGACTGCTACGCTTGCGGGTTAAATTCATATATAGATTAAAAATATAAAGTTTATATTATATTTTTAAAGAAGGATAGTTTTAATGGTAAGGAGGGTTTAAGGGAACCTGGGTTCCCTTGGTTTAGGCACGGGCAGCCGACGCAGCGGCACCAGCAGCGGCACCAGCGGCGCGCGAGGCGGACGCAGCACGACCAGCCGCAGCGGACGCAGCACGAGCAGCACCAGCCGCACGAGATGCCGAAGCACCACGCGACGCCGACGCAGCTCTAGAGGCAGCCTTGGACGCCGAGCGAGCAGCTCCGGCCGCACGTTTGGCCGCCGCAGCCGCACCACGGGCAGCGGACCGCTTGGCAGTCCGTTTGGCAGCAACAGCACGGCTGCGTTTCATAGAACGAGAAGCAGAACGACGGTGAGTACGATGTCTACGTTGAACCATTTTATATATATATAAAATATAAAAATATAAATTATGACAATAAAATAATCAAATATTTCCTAAACAACCAATCAACCAACTAACATTTTAAAACCAACCTTTTAAAAAAAGGTTGAACCAAAAATATATAAGCAAAAACTTATTATGGTATTTTGGAAAAGGTGTTTGGCTCAACCTTTTTTAAAGGTTGGTGCTACCAAATAGAATCCGTATTATGCCACCACATACCATCCCCCTTTTTAATTTCAAAAATAGCTCTAAATACTGGCAACCGCGATAATGGACAATTCACTCTATATTTTTCTAAAGGATGTGGATTTATTTTTAATTGCGCTTTAATTGCTTTTTTAAATATTTTTTGTTTTCCTTGTATTGCTAAATAAATATACAACTGCCTTAAATTAATATAACGAATAATATCAATATCGTTATTAATGACTGAATAATCTCTCAAGTATTCTTCCACTAAAGACATACCCGAAATATCTGCTAAATCCTCGCCAACACCGATTTCTGCATCGAATACAATCCCATCGCGTTTTGCCACCGTTTCATATTGATTCACCACATCCTTGATCTTTGCTTGAAATATTTTTTTGTCATGATCCGTCCACCAATTATTCAAATTTCCATTTTCATCAAATTTACTGCCATTGTCGTCTAAACAATGCGATAATTCATGGGCAATAGTGTATCCTATAAATGCTAAATTATATTCTAACCCTCTTTCTTTTAAATCTATAAAAGGCGGTTGTAAATACGCTAAAGGAACATAGATGGAATTACTGGTAGGTCTATAATACGCATTTACCATATAAGCTTGTGTACCAGTTAGTTTCATTTCCTGCCAGTCTATCTCGGGTATATCAATTACATCTTTTCCTTCTAGACTAATATATCTTTTATGCTTCCATTGTGTTAATAGCCGTAAATTATACCATGAATCATCTGCTTTATAATCAAATAAAGGATCATAACGTAGTTTATTCGGCGAGCCAACGACCAGTTTTAATTGTTTTAATTTATTTAATGCTGTTTTTTTAGTAGAAGGCGATAGCCATGTATTTCTTTCGATTTTGTAGATAAATAAGGTTTTAAGATCTGTGGCTAAATGCTGTACATAGTCTACATAGAGCGGGTTATAATTGTGTTCTATGTACTGTTCAGTTAAGAAGGTATTAAAACACATTGATAAACCAATAATGGGTCTGATATCATGAGGCATTTCAACGGGTTGACCTTCTAAAATATGTTTAAAAAATATGAAATGTATATGATTATATTTAGGTTCAAAACGTATTATTTGTCTATAATGAATATACAACCAATAGGTCTTCCATTTTGGTGTATTCCATTTTTCTTTTAAAAGTGTCATGGTACATTTTAAAGAATTTAAACTAGATACTATTATTTTTTTAGGCGTTTCTTTATAACCCAATTTTCTAGTAAATTCTGTCCAATCAAATCCATACGTATTTTCTATTTCGTCTGAAGTTACCACATTATAAAAATCTGGATTATCATTTTTCACTGATAGACACCCCATGGCATCAAGCAATTCCAATTCAACATCCCATACATCCTGTGGTTTATACCCGTGGTCTTTATCACCTAAACAGACTTCAAATGTTTCATTTATAAATTTAAAAAAATGATATTTAATATACGATTTATATTTTTTGGTTTCATTGTTATCGGCCGGATCATCGATATAAATTAAATAATCATAAATACTTAATTGAGCAGATGATAAATGACTAATGTATTTTGTAACATCTTTTTCATCTGGTAGAATCTGCCATTGGATTGGTGCTCCCCAAGATATAATTTCGTTACGATTTATATCCGCTAAAGCATCATACACATTTGTAGCTGTGTTTGGATTTATGTAATCATCAAATTCCGATAATATTTCTTTACAATGTTTTAACAACGCTTTTACAGATGTATCTGTGGACAAAGAGTTGTATAAGTTTTTTATGGCTTTGGCTTTTTCTGACGTAGGATGTTGTTTGATGTATTTTTTAATATATTCTATCAATTGATAATATACCTTTTCTTGTACAATTCTAAAGTTATCTACTTGTACGTAAAATTTCGGTTGATCTTCAATAATCGTTTCTTTTGCCCATTGACGATTTACATAATCATAAAAGTTATCTTTAATCATATCTTTATTTGTATTGCTTTTTTTAGTAATATTCCTAAATTTATCAATTAAATATTGCGTACGTTTTTCCATAGGAATTTTAATATGTTTATATTTGGCATATTTATCGTCTATTTGTGTAACGTATGAATTAAATGTTTCAATATTTGCTTTGTTATAAAAATCTTCAGTATATTGACTAAATTTACCAGATTCACATATTTTTGAAATAGATTTATCCGTGGTACAAAACTTTCTGTCTTTGGTTGTTGTTTTGTCGTGAGGTAATTTTATAACTTTATGCCAATGTTTTATTTTTTTAGTGAATGGTTTAATGGTATCACCATTGTTTTTACTACTATTGGTTTTACTAATTTTTTTAGTAAATTTCTTATTCCTTTTTCTCATTTACTAGTGTATTTGTATTTAAATGATATTATATTTTATATATAATGTAGAAACGTTATGGTATAAAATATTATTTTTATTATATTATTAAATACTATAATGAATTCCACACCCGTAATTAGAAGGGCTCTTAATCTTAATACATCACCTATAGATAGAATGGCTAGATCTAGACCTGCGTTAGTAGCTCCTTTAAATATTATGGATGAGCTTGGTGAAGCAGAAGAAGAAGAGCTAGAAGAAGACCAGCCTGAAGAGCCTGAAGAGCCTGAAGAGCCTGAAGAGCCTGAAGAGCCTGAAGAGCCTGAAGAGCCTGAAGAGCCTGAAGAGCCAGAAGAGCCTGAAGAGCCTGAAGAGCCTGAAGAGCCAGAAGAAGATAGGCGGACATCTGAAGAAAGAAAGGCTGCTTATCAATTACTACAAGATCAAATGAAAAAACGCGCAGAAGAAGAAGAAGATGAAACGGATGAGGAAGATGAATATGACTATCGCAAAGCGTCTGAAGATGATCCGCACACATGCTTTTCTGCTTCTGCTACTGTTGCTGGTAGTTATGATATTGGTGCCGATATAAATATTAAAGAATATTTAGATAAACATCCTAATGATAATTTTATTATTGAATATAATACCAAGAGAGAGTGCCAGTCATTGTCAGATTTAAAAAAACAATTTTCGGAAGATGATCCATATGGTATTTATTATGAATGTAGTGCAACACTTCTTGAAAAAATGAAAGATCCAAATTTTCAACCATGGGGGTACGGTATAGATGATTATTATACTGAAACAGAATACGCAAAGGTTGGTTCTACCAATTTTTTTATTATAAAACCTGATTGGATGTTTGACGGACCAGTACCAGAACCAAGATATTTTAATTTAGTGAATACCGGTGAAAGGAAAACACTTGTTAACAAGTCGATAAGTATGGGAATAGCTGACATAGTAAGTGGTATTCATTGTGAGCCACAAGATACGTTTGATATATATAGACTTGAACCTATTATAGATGGAGGCGGACACGCTACTAAAAAAGTGAGCAAAGTGAGAAAGGTGAGAAAGGTGAGCAAAACGAAAAAGGTGAGCAAAATGAGCAAAACAAGAAAGGTTAGAAAAGTGAGAAAGGTGAGCAAAACAAGAAAGGTGAGAAAGGTGAGAAAAGTGAGCAAAGTGAGAAAAATGAGCAAAGTGAGAAAAGTGAGCAAAGTGAGCAAAATGAGCAAAACGAGAACAGTTAGAAAAACAAGAAAAGTGAGCAAAACGAGAAAAGTCAGAAGAGTGAAGTAAACTATAATGTATACACTCAAAGCTATTTTATATATCTTCAATGTATATAGTTATAGTTATGTCTTCTGCTATAGATCAAAGAAAAAATGAAAAACTTAAAGAAGAAAATGGAAAAGAAAAGAAAAGTAATTGGCTGGCGTTTGGTATATCTGTACTACAAAACTTTATATTAACATTACTTATTGGTATATTGGGGGCAAATTTTATTTTTTTAAGCAGTTCAACCACTACATTTTTAGAAACAATAATACCAAAAAATAGGGAAAGTTATTTTAAAGAAAAAGATATGAATAATCCTTATACAGCCGACAATCGTGATGCATCGCCGCCTGCCGCTACTGATACCCGCAATAACGGCGGCGGTGAATATTATATTGGTAGTAAACAAAATAACTGTAATAAAGGTGATAAAAGATCGTCCACGATAGGCATTAATATATTTGATTTTAAAAAGTCAGGTACATGGCCTTATAATTTAAGAGACCCTAATGTAGGTCCTATAAATTATATTCAAAAATTTCTAAATTGGATTTTAGAAACTATGTATGGCGCATATTCAATTAACCGTGATTTTCTACAATCTTGGTTATCTATTTTTTCTAAAAAAAATTCCGGTTTTATTAGCAATGATGCCTTTATAATGTTTATAATAGCACCTCTGACATTAATTGCGTCGCCGATAGCACTTGTTTTTGGGTTTTTCTCATCCTTATTTTCATCCTTTTTTATTGGTTATACCAAAGATAAAGGGGATATACCTGGTTATGGATGGATTTGGGCCCTCATAGGTATATTTTTTGGTTATACTTGGGTATTAACCTCTTCTATTAGTATTTTTCAATTTATACAATATATAGTATTTTTTACTATATTACCTTTGCTGAAAAATTTTAATAAAATTAAAAATATATTACATTGTAATGTTACGACACTAGGTTTATTATTTGGCGCTTTAGTATGTGGGTCAGCGTTGTCACTACTAGATAATACCACATCAATTGTTATGGCTGTAGTGTATATCTTGTTGGCAATTAAGACTTTATGGTAATACTTTTAGAAAAAGTATGGCAAAAAATACTTTTAAAAATACTTTTAGAAAAAGTATGGCAAAAATAAGTATTTAATAAATAATAATATTAAAGAGTGTAAGTATTATTATTATAATGAGTACAAACGATAGTAAAGGTACAAACGATAGTAAAGGTACAAACGATAGTAAAGGTACAAACACAAACACTGTTAAACGCAAAATAAAAGATATTCAATCCACACCTTTTGTAAGTATATGTACACCGACATTTAACCGCCGTCCCTTTATCAAGTATATGATTAAATGTTTTATGAATCAAGATTATCCCAAAGACAGAATGGAATGGATTATTATTGACGACGGAACAGATAAAATTGGTGACCTCGTACAAGACATTCCGCAAGTTAAATATTTTTCGTATGATACTAAAATGTGTCTAGGTGAAAAACGTAATATAATGCACGAGAAAACCCGAGGCGAATTTATTGTGTATATGGATGATGATGATTATTACCCACCTGAACGTGTGTCCCATGCCATTCATACTTTAAAAGCTAACCCTAATGCACTTTGTGCTGGTAGTAGTGAAATGTATATTTATTTTAAACATATTCGCAAAATGTATCAATTTGGTCCCTATGGACCCAATCACGCAACGGCAGCCACATTTGCGTTTCGTAGAGAATTATTAAAGGATTGCCGCTATAACAATCATGCTTCTTTGGCAGAAGAAAAAGCCTTTTTAAAAGATTATACGGTGCCGTTTGTTCAATTGGATCCATTGAAAACCATTTTAGTTTTCTCACATGAACAAAATACGTTTGACAAACGTAAACTGTTGGAAAATCCGAATCCACAATTTGTAAAGGAATCGGACAAAACAGTTGAATTTTTTATTCGAGACGGGGATATGCGTGATTTTTATACTAACCGAATTGTTGGGCTTCTGAAAAAATATGAGCCGGGATTACCTGCTATGAAACCGGATGTTTTGAAACAACTTGCGGCGATAGATCAAGAACGAAAACAGCAACAACAAGGACAAACACCCTCATCTATTATAATACAATCAGCTGATGGTAAACAGGTAGCTCTAACAATGGAACAAGTTGCTAATATGTTGCGTCAACAACAAGCGCAACTACAACAACGAGACGAAATGATTCAAGTATTAAATAACGAGATGAATAGATTGCGGGAACAATTAAAGACACAATAGTACCAATAGCAACAATAAGATATATTTATAACTAATTTAAAGATTAATTATAAATTACACATAATAATAATGACTGAACAAATAATGGATTTAAGTAGATATGATGGTGATGGTTTTGAAAATGTGGTAGTAACTCTTAAATCAATGCGGCGTACGGGACATCGTCGTTATTTTCCATCTAATAAGCAAAATAGTTTTATTGTAAACGCTGAAACTGGTATAGCATATCCTTGGCGTGTTGGATCATATGATTCTCGACGTCTTTTTAAGATGGTGGATACTACTGGTGTATGCGATATAAATGGATTTATGATAGACCGTCATACTGAATCATATCCAAACCGTAATCCAAATCATATTTATTACGATAGCCCTGATCAATTTATGAAACATCATCGCACAACGTTAACACCTCAATTGGTTGAAAATTTTAAGAATCGTATGTCACAATTTTGCTAAATGAAATTATTTAATTAACATTTAATTATAATTATATAAATTATTTATAATTAACTTAACTTAAATACATAACTAATCAATAAATTATATATATTATTATGGAGTTAATAATAAAAGAAAATACTTATAACCCAACAATTTGTTTAAACATGATTGTTAAAGATGAAGAAGCTATTATTGTAGATACATTAAAAAATCTATGTCAACATATAAATTTTGCGTATTGGGTTATTGCTGATACAGGTTCGACTGATAACACTAAAGAACTAATACGTAATTTTTTTGAAGAACGATTTATTCCAGGCGAATTGGTTGAACACGAATGGAAAGATTTTGCATATAATCGAACTAAATCAATGGAATGTGCGTTTAATAAAACAGATTATGTACTTATTTTTGATGCGGATGATAGATTTGTCGGTGATTTTAAATTGCCTGTACCATTTAATAAAGATTTATATGATTTAAAATTGGGAAAAGGATTTGAATGGGTAAGACCGTTATTGTTGACAAATAAAAAAAAATGGTATTTTAAAGGCGTTACGCATGAATATTTATGGGCCCCGAATATGGCAAATATTACTCGTGCTGTTTTACAAGGCGATTATTATATAGAGCCGGGTACATTTGGTTGTAGAAGTAAAAATCCAACTAAATATTACGACGATGCGATTGTTTTGAAAAACGCATTTGAAACAGAAAAGAATGATCCAACTGGTGATGCTTCGCTCGTATGTAGATATGCTTTTTATTGTGCTCAAAGTTATAAAGATGCGGGAGCAGAATATTACCCGGAATCAATACATTGGTATAAAAAAGTGTTGGAGTTAAATAATTGGACACAAGAAAAATATTATTCTTGCTTGAAATTGGGAGAATTATATATTCATTGTAACGATATGGATAATGCATTGAAATATCTTCTAAAAAGTTCAGAATATGATAATGATCGTATAGAAGGCATAGTTGATGCCATGGAAATTTTACGATTAAAAGGTGAGAATATGATGGTAAATATGTTATATCATAAATATAAAAAGTATCGCCAACCGTCTGAATTTATGAATGAAAATAAATTGTTTGTAACCACACATAAATATAATGATTATATTGAATTTATTAATTCCGTTTGCGCTTTTTATACAGACGATAAAGAAAGTGGATATGAATGTTGTAAACAAATAATATCGAACAATAAAATTACACCAGATATAATAGAAGTTACAAAAAGAAATATGGTTTTTTATGAAGAATACATGAATAATAAAAAGGAAAAAGCAGAAAAGGAAAAGGCAGAAAAGGAAAAGGCAGAAAAGGCAGAAAAGGCATTGGAAAAAGAAAAAGAAAAACCAGTTGTTACAATGAAAGAAATAGATGATACTTCTATTAAGAATACGAGTCAACCAAAAAATAATATACGCCTACATTTACCGGCAATACCTTATACCATTACGAATGAATTTTATAGTCATGATGCTTTCACCGGGAAAGTACAACGTTTTGCTCCAATGATGAGAAGTAGAGGATTTGAGGTGTACCATTATGGCGTTGAAACATCTGATGTAGATGCTGATAAAAATATAGAATTATTTACAAAAGCAGAATGGAATGAATTGAGAATTAAAACGTTTATGTTTGTGGATACCAAATTAACATTAGAAGAAGCAACTAAAAAAAATGATGACCCGACCTATCTTGTGAATGGTTTATCCAATTGGAGTTCTCCATTATGTATAGAATTTAATAGACGATTAAGAATTAAATTACAAGAACATTATCGCAGTACAGCAACAGATATTGTGTGTATTCCATTGGGAAGATCCTACGAGGATGCTTTAAGTGGTTTAAATTATGTCGCAGTAGAAACAGGTATTGGTTATTCGGGGTCCTATAAAGATTATAGGATTTTTGAATCCTATTCATGGCTTTCTAGTACACTTGGTCATCAGCAGATTCAACCGCCGAATTATTGGTTTGTTGTTCCTTATTTTTTAGATACAAACGAATTTAAATTAACACTAACTCCTACTTTTAAAAAAGTAGGTTTTTTTGGTAGAATAGAAGGCGTAAAAGGGTTACGCGTTATAGTAGAAATAGCGAAAATATTACCAGATGTACAATTTGTTTTATGCGGTCAAGGCGATCCTAAACCTTTTTTAACTCAACCCAATATTGTCTATAAACCGCCGATACATGGAGCTGAACGATCAGAATTTTTAGGTAGTTGTTGTGCTATATTGTGTCCAAGTCAATACGCAGAACCTTTTTGTGCCGTTGCCGCTGAAGCTCAATTATGCGGCACACCCGTGATATGTAGTGATCACGGAGGGTTAGTTGAATCGGTTGAAAATTTTCGAACAGGATTGCGTTGTCATACCCTAGCTGATTATTGTAAAGGAGTACAAATGGCGGTTGATAATAAGTTTGATAGAACATATATTAGAGAAAGAGCAGTTAACTTATTTGACATGTATAAGCTGGCATATAATTATGAATATATACTAAAAACTATTTTAGATGTTCACACGCCGGGCGTAAATGGTTGGTATGCACAAAAGAGTCATATAAATTTGCCTATTACAAATGCTATAACTGTGCCTGTAACTGTGCCTGTAACTGTGCCTGTAACTGTGCCTGAACAAAAACAAAGAATATACTTGTTTATTGTATATTTTGGAAGTTTTCCCAACTATTTTCAGTTGTATTTGGATTCATTATCAATAAATAAAGATATATTAACAGTATTTCTTGTCACAGATATTTCCAATGTTAATTCTTATTCCCTTCCTTCAAATTTAATTCATATTCATATGACTATACATGAAGTTCGTAAAAGAATATCCGGTCTTTTAGTTGATACCTACCAAAAACAAGTGGAGCCAGAATCATTGGTTCGCACGAATTATAAACTCGTTGATTTTAAGATAGTATATTCATTGCTGTTTAATGATATACTAGTCCAACATAACGTGACAGAAAATGATTTTATTGGTTGGGGCGATTGTGACGTTATATACGGTAAATTATCCAACTTTATTGATTTTAAAGAAAAATACGACATTATTGGTGGATGGCATGGTCATTTTACGGCTATTAAAAATAATGATTCTTTTAAAAATTTATTTAAGAAAATACCCGATTATTTTGACCTCGTTACCGATAATAGTAGAAATTATTTAACTGACGAGATTGCGTATAGAGAACCACTTAAAGCGTACCTGGGCGAAAATAATCTTAAAATGTTTTATATGAATGCTCACTTTTGCGATATTGTACCTGAATGTTTTTATTCTTTATTCAGACCAAACTGGAAACACAACAGCAAAAACTTTTTTAATAGTTCACGTGCTGATAAAAATATAAATCATCTTTTTTTCGATAAAATAAAAGAAACATTAACAACATTTAATGATGATGGAACAAATTATGAAACGACATATTGTCACCTACAAAAAAAACAAATGAATTTACCGTTTCAAATATATAAGACCGGTTTTTATATAAATGAGAATAGTTTTTCACTTGTAGATAAAAATACAAATAAAAATAAAAATAACAATATCGATAGTGATTTAAATACTATACCGCTGAATATATTTCAAACTTGGAATATATTAGAATTACCTATTAAAATGAATGAAAATGTTGAATTATTAAAGAAAGAAAATCCAGAATTTACACATTATTTATTTGATGATACTATGTGTCGTCAGTTTATTTCAGATCATTTTAAAAAAGATGTATTATTTGCGTTTGACAAATTAAAACCCGGAGCTTATAAAGCGGATTTATGGAGATATTGCGTATTGTATATACACGGTGGTGTTTATTTAGATATAAAATTAAAATTTTCTGATGGTTTTAAATTATCAAATTTTATTGGTAAGGAATATTTTGTATCTGACGGTACATACGTTGATGTTAATAATGTACAAAAAAATTCAATTTATAATGCATTTATGGTTAGTAAAAAGAATAATGAAATATTAATGAAATGTATTAATCATATTGTTTTGAATGTTACAACTAATTATTATGGCATATCACCATGGGAAGTTACAGGACCACAATTACTAGGAAATTATTATGACCAATACTATAAACGTAGCGAATTGGTGTTAACCCATTGTTGTTATTCATCAGAAAAAGGAAGAAATAATTGGATTGAAGTGGTTAAATACCAAGATAGAGTAGTATTAGAATTTTATGAAGGTTATAGAGATGAACAGAATTCTATGAATGAACAACATTATACAGATTTATGGAATAGCAACAAAATATATAACGATAACATAATAAGGGTAGCTGTATTAATGTTTTATGATGATAATATAAAAGAATATGGCGATATTAATTATAAAATAAATAAAATTTATTGTGAAAAATATAATATAGATTTAATTGTTTGTAAAGAAAGATTATATAAAAATAGAGCTCCTCATTGGGAAAAATTAGTATTAACACTTAAACATATTACTAAATATGATTATGTAATTTGGATAGACGCTGACGCATTCTTTTATATAGATTCGCCAAATATTACAAATATTATAAATAATAATAATAATGTTAACTTTATTTTTAGTAAAGATATAGCAAATAGTGAAATTACTAAAGGTATAAATAGTGGTTTATTTATTGTAAAAAATACCAAATATAGTATAGACTTTATAAATAAATGGACATATGATGAAGAATTATATATTAAAAATAGCTTAAATCCAACGTTTAACGCTTTTCAGGAACAGAGTGTATTAAATGATATGTATAATAACAATATTTTAGATGTACAAAAAAATAGTATTATGTTAGATTATGGAGTTCTACAACATTTTGAAAGCAATGAATTATTAACTTTATCCTATAAACCTTATGTATATCATATGGCTGGTAAGGATAAAAATATGAGAATTAATACTTCACTTAATTATTATAATAATAATATTAAGATTTAAAACTTGTAATTGTATTAAACAAACAACATTTTAATACGTCTATATTTACACCTTTACAGATTTAAACCCACGCGTTTAGATGAAATTAAAAATTAACAATATTTGCCCTTCACATAGCGTGTAAATTTTGGTTTTCAACTTTTTATTATCAATAAACATATATCTAATTTATTATTTTAATTTTCCATTTACTATTTGTAAGTCATCTTTTCTAGTAGATGAAAACTCTGTATAATCGTCATTAAAAGTTATATTATGTTCTCTGTAACCAAAGTGTGCTATAATATGTTGTTTATCTATGATTGTATAATATCCTTGTCCAAAAGCATCCATTTTAAAATTATCTAAAAATGATATATGTGAATTTTCCCAAGTATATATTTTATTTATGATATCATCAATACTTTTACTAATAAATATCGATTTAAAATTATTTTGCACAATATTCCACAGTAATTTAGAACATAAAGTGTCAGATCCATAGTTTAAACTTCCTAATGTAAATATATTTTTTGAAATATGTGAATGCGGTGTTGTTTTAATTATTGAATTTTTTGAAATAATGCGTAATGTTAAGGCTATCCGAACATTATTATCATTATTTTGTATTATACCTTTTCCATGTGTTAAATAATTTGAAAGCAGATATACATACCCTTTTTTATTTAAGAGTTTGTATACTAAATTAGAATCTATATTTTTTTCATCAAAATTAGTTAATGGAGCAAATTTATTATTTTTATCAATACTATTATATTTATTTTGATAATCAAATAAATGAGTGCCTAATATTGCATGTAAACTATTATTATCATTATTATCTGTTAGTCCTATTTGTAATGTAAAATGAGGATAAGTATAGTCTAAATCAATATAAGGATCTATATGCCAATTTGCTGTGTATTTAAAATCATTATTATTTTGTCTTAAAAAAAATTCTGTATTATAACAAATACATTCATATCCAATATATTTTGTAATTATTTCATTTAAAGTATTATTTAAACATAATTCTTTAATATCATTATTATATTCATGATGTTGTTTCATTTGTGTATAATCATTCAAACTTTTATTTAATAACCAAGTTGATATTGAATCTAATTTATCTTCTTTAATATTTTCTAAAGGAAATGGTCCTACAAAACCATTCATTAAAAATGATATCATATTATTTTCTACAGAACCAATAGGATGTTCTACAAGAAAACAAGTAATAAATTCAATTAAATTTGGAATGGTTTTTTCAATTAGTGAAAATATTTCATCTATTTTAGTTTGATGTAAAATATGATTGGGAGATATTGAACCTTGAATACATTCAACATTTAGTCCTGTACATTTACTTAAAAGAATATACAAAATATTTTGTTTTGATTCATTTGTAATACCACATATGTATTCTAATAATTTTTTGAATATTTTATTTTGATGGATAGGATTATTATCTAATTCACTTAAAAAACAAGCTACACTATATATTTGTATTTTATGTTCTGGATGTTTTATATACCAATTATAATCTGAATAATTAATCATATGAATATTTGGATATGGGAAATATGATAATTTAATAAAATTTAAAAATATTTGGCTTTCTTCAATAATTGAAATTCCTTTTCTAACATTTGATATATAATTTATTTCTTCTATACGACTTGTTTTCCAATTAGATGCTCCTATTTTTTTACATAATTTATTTTCTAATAAATAATTACAAATATTATATATTTTTTCTGGAGATATATTTTCATCATCTCTATGAAACATAAAAGTGTCAGCATATGTAATATTAATTCTTTGAAAAGATGTATATAAATCATTAATGATGTCTTCTTGCGTTATTCTATGTATTATTTGATTTTTATTATAAGAATGATGTCCAGCTTTACAAATAATATGTATATCATTTCTATTAATATTTCTTGATAAAATCCAATCTCCAAAAATATTTTCCGACTTTCCATAACAATTAGCAGTGTCGAAACAATTTATTTTTTTATTAAAATAAACATCATCTAACACATTAAAAGGGTCATTCGTATTTGTAATTCTTAAAAGTCCGTATATCATATATTTATATATATATAAATTGTATTTATATATATATATATACATACAAGAGTTTTTTAAATAATTTTGAACCAAATGTATTACAAAAATTAGTTGTATTTTATCATTATCCATTTTGATTATACAAAATAATATAATTAATATACCTTTGGACAATTAAATTGCCGACGAGTCGGTCATAAAGGCAACGTTACATGGAACATATTAAATGTCCAATGGTGTAATAATAAAATATATCGAGAATATTTAATATCATTCAAATGGTTCAAGTATATAAAATTATTCTTCTCCTATCATTGTTTCTTCAATAAGATCGCCGCTGCTGCTACCGCCATAATGAATATCACCGCCTTTACAATCCTTATCTGTATATTTATCCAAATACCTATAGATACGATTTATATCTAATTTACCAATTTCATAGGATTCAAACATCGTATAAATATCTTCTTCCGAGTGGTTATTTCTCAAATCTAAAAAAAATGAAAATGTATCCTTTTTATCCAAGCCTAATTGTTGACATAAATTCTGAATAAATAAAGAATTATTATATTCCGTACTATATTTTGTCAGCACTTTGGTAAACCTTACTTCTGTCGGGTTAAACTTTGGTTTCTTTTTAAAGGTATCATGGTATATCTTATTACAATGAAATGTTTTAATTAATGAACTCATCTCATTGAACTGCCATATTTGCTTTTGAAAGGTTATTCTATCCATATAATCGGCAAAACAGATATTACCCAATACTTTTGTATAAAAGGGTATCGACTGTTGTTTTGACAGCTTGGAAAAGGTATCGATTATATTTTCATGCCATAACAAGCCTACTATAGTTCGGTCCGTTTCATTCATCATTGTGTTATGTTCTGATAGAGAAAACCGTTGATTCATTAGTTTTTTAGTTATTTCCTTTGTATCCTCATTATATGATTTCGGCTTGAAAATATCCTGAATAATTTCGTTTTTGAGTAGACTAGTGTTGTTTTGATAAATCGTATAAATAGATGCCAGTTTACGCAAGTCCCCTTGTAGATAATTGATAGTATTATTGACCAAGTTGACATCTAATTCCGGCATTAAACTTTTAATTATAAACTGAAGTTGTGGATTGGTCGGACTTTTAAGTTCAAAGGAATTACACACTTTCATCAGTTCTTTTATTTTTTTGTCTACATGATAACTGCTGATACATATAATTGGATTAAAAGTGACTTCTTCATTCTTTTGTTTTTTCGTTTTTTTGGGACGAATAAGACGTATCAGGGAATTAATACCGCCTTTATCACCGTTGTTCATACCGTCAATTTCGTCCATCACTATCGCAATAGGTTTGGCTTTTTTATGCAATAAACTAATGACACTTTTGTCCGCCATGTTATGTTTAGTAATCGCATCAATAATAGATTTATTTCTTATGTCACCGGCGTCATATTTAACAATGTCATAGTTCATCTGCTTTAAAATCTGTATCACAAATTCTGTTTTGCCAGCGCCAGGGGCACCATAGACATATATGCCTCTTTTGAAAGACAAATCATTCTTGTGCTGGTTAAAATGGGTTAGAACATTTTTAATAGAATTTGCCAATTGTTCTCTACCTAAAATATTATTGAAATTTAATTGGTCCATTTATGTATTCGTAGTATGATGTTTTTATATATAAATATAAAAGTATCATATGTAAAAGTAAATTTACCTTCTTGCCTTTTATCCCTCATTACGGACAGAGCATCTCATTACGGCAGAGCCCCCCTAACAAACCATAGTATTATTATTCGTCACGCCATCCCACGTGAGATCACACCGATTGGCCATATTTTTTTTCATACATAGCCCCTTGTCACTAGACCAAAAAGATGCTGAAAAATCTAATTTCTTGGGACATTCTTTCTTTCCTAAATTCTTTGGGTTAACACATATTACACCATCGCCATTGGATTCATCTAGCCAATAATCTGGACAGTTGGCAGCTACCGGCGGATATTGAAACGTTTGTTTATTTCTATACAGAGAAATGCCTATAAAAATTAAAACGATGATTAATACAATGACGGCAATAGACATGACGATGCTTTGGAAATCGGCCATGATTTAATTATATTATATATATACTTTTTAAAAAAAGCTGGTGGGCAAAAATACCATATTTTTTTCTACTTTGTTATTATAAATGAATTCTGATAGAACAAATGGTCGAGTCAATATAATGGGGCCAAATATGGATTTACGATTTGCAATGAGTGACCAAATTCCAGTTAATCAAACGAGTACATTTAGAGATGCCATGACCGGCAATTGGTATGATACAGCTTTATCTAGTGCTTTTTTTAGTTCGGCCAATATGAAAATTGTTCAAAATGGAATACGAGCAGGTGTGTATAAAAAATCCAATGGACAATATGTCATTGGCGAACAAAACGGCGATGAGCTAAAGATTGTAATGCGCAGTATTTTTCTTCAATATTCCAAAAATCTACCCACCAATATACCTGATCAAATACGTGATTTAAATAATATCGTGTTTGATTACTCGGTGAATCAGGTCTATGGTGAAGCGCAAGGTTATATGACTTATAAGAAAGATGTCAGCACATTAGTCGTGCCCATTGCACATCCTATTTTGTCTTATACCAATGATAAACAGTTGGAATTGAAAAGATGGTTTTAACATCAAGTTCAAAAAGGTTGTTTTTAAAGGTTGTTAAAGGTATTACTATATAATAATATAGATAGAATGGCGAAATTAAATGAACAGTATTTATCAGGGCAAATTATTACTTATATGGGCAATAAACGAAAGTTGTTACCTATTATTGGGTCAATTGTAGATAAAATACAAAAAGAATTGGGCAAAGAAGAGTTGATAATGGGTGACGGATTCTCGGGGTCAGGGTGTGTCAGTCGACTGTTTAAAACAAAGGCCGCCAAATTATATACGAATGATTTAGCGGGGTATAGTAAAACATTGAATGAATGTTATTTAGCCACACCAGATGAACAAATGGTAGAGAAGATAAAGAGGTATATTGATACAATTCCGACTGTTGCTCTTGTAGTCGGTGGTCAGAACAGCAGTGGAACAGAACCCCAATCAGAATTGCCCTGTGCCGCCCCGCCCCGACCGCCAGAGCAACAGTCGGAATTGTCCTGTGCCGCCCCGCCCCGACCGCAAGCGGAATTGCCTTGGATTGCCGGCCAATGGTCACCTTCATCCCCCATTATCACCGCTGATGATCGTGTGTATTTCACCTATGAAAACGGTAAACGTATAGACTCTATACGCAATTATATTGACACCATCCCTTTGGCATACCGGTCGTTTGTTTTAGCACCTCTACTCGTCGAATGCTCAATCCATAATAACACCAGTGGCCAATTTTCGGCATTTTATAAAGATGAAACAGCCACGAAAGGTGAATATGGCGGTAAAAAAGGTATTGATATAAAGCGTATTACACAACCGATTACCGTACCTTATCCTATTTTCGATACGCATCCTTGCGACGTCGTTATTTCTCAAATGGATACAAATGTATGGGCGAAAAAAGTGGGGGCAGAAACTGAATTGGATATTGTTTACTATGACCCGCCGTATAATAAGCACCCTTATAACATTTATTATTTTCTACTGGATATTATTAATAATTGGGATAAAACACAAACGATACCTGATACCAATCGCGGTCAGCCCGATGACCGTACCAAATCAGTTTATAATAGCATGTCAAAGGCCAAAGATGCTATGGATGATTTAATCGGTAATACCAAAGCCAAATACATTATATTGTCCTATAATGATGGTGGCATCATTCCAATACCTGTGTTGGATGAACTGCTGGCTAAACACAGTCAGCATGTAGAAAAAATCCCGCTAGACCATAAAACATATAATCGTTTAAAGGGTATAAGTAACTATAAACGCACCACAGAGTATAAAGCGGTGAAAGAGTTTATTTATGTGATAAAAACAACCTGGTGTAAAAAAGGTTGAACCTAATCTACTTTTTATTCTATGCCATTGAATTGTGCTATGCCATTAAAGTTCGGCATTCCAAAACGATAATAATATAATCCAAAGGTTACCATAAATCCATTTATCGATGAATAGAATGAATATCTATGTCGATTGTCATTCGTTAATTCTACACCTAACATTTCTAAAAAAGGATCAATGATTGTAAATTCATCATCTGTAAAGCGGTGTTCTATTTTAGATAGAATACAGCCATGAAATAATAAAAATAGTATAAATACCAGTATATTAAAAAATAGTATTATTTGAAACCACGTTTTTGACCCGATTATCATTATAACTACTGTTATTACAGGCATAATACAATGTAGAGAACGTAGCAACATACATGTACCTTTGTCAGATATTTTTATGCTTCTTATACATTTTTCACAAAAGTCTACAAATTGATCACCTTCATCTTTGAACATTTAACTTGTAACTTTTAATACATGTCGAAAATAAAAATGAAACAATAACGTAATTATAGATTTATATTGTTAAATGATTACCAATCACACTATTTATTTATTTATATAAGTATTATTATTTATATAAATTATTGTTTAGCCGCCGCCGCCTTTGTTACTTTTATTACTTTTTTAGTCTTTACGACTGTTTTTGCTTTTGCTTTTGCTTTTGCTGGTTCGACAACGGCAATACTTTTATTATATTCCGTCTTCAATGCCGCCAATTCATGTAACCATAGTTGTGTTTCTGTAGTGGATTTGAGTGTTTCCAATTCAACCTGTTTGGCATCTCGCTCATTCAGAATCTTTTTCACATTTTCTTCGGTAACGCTATCCATCGGTAATTTGACCAGATATTTATAATCTTCGTCATCATCCATCACATCATACTTTTTATCTTTTAAAAGTTGCGAAACAACCGCGGTTTTCTTCTTCCGCAAATCAATCGTTTCATCTAATATTTCTGTAATGAACCGAGCTTTATTCGATAATACTAGTGCTGTTTTTGCCAATGCGTCCACCTGATACGCCTTGCGTTTGACATACAAGTCCATTCGCACTTTTATAAAATGATCAATGATTTCTTTAACATTGGAATATTTAATCAGTTTTTCATTCTCATCAAACATGTGCATATTGGTGGTGGATTGTGTAGTGGTCAATTTCAATAATTTTTCCAGACCATTACATCCATGGTCGCCTTCTGTAGCGACAAGTTTACTTATTTCTCCTGGCGCGAATGTAATTGTAAAATCTACGACAACATCTGTACTCATGTCAATGTAATCTTTAATGGGGGCTCTGCCCCCCAACCCCCGGAGGCCAGAATTGAGAGAGGATATTTTATCTTTTTTTGCTTTGCCTTTATTCGCGTCGGGGGTAATAGACTTTTTACTTTTTTTTGCGTCAGTTGCCGCTTCCGGTACAAGCAACAATTCTTCCAACAAGTTTTTAAAATCCTGTGTCCACATACCAATAGGCAACTCGGTCACTCGCACTTGTTTATCATTCACAATCTCATATTTACCTTTGAACAAATATTTACTTTCGGTCAAAGGAATTATTTCGCCTTTAAAGCCTTGGTAATAGGGATGTAAAGCAATTCCATCTGTTGCAATTCCGCTTGCGGTCGGGGGCAGGGGTGCCGTAGGTATAGCGCCACCAACTAGACTGGCTGAAATATACTCTATCAGGTCGAGCGGGTTATAACACATAATATCGGTGCTGAAACCCGTGCCAATGCCCTTACTGCCATTGACCAGAAGCATTGGTATGATCGGCGCATAAAACATCGGTTCCACCGGTGTGCCATCATCATCCAAATAAGTCAACACGTGATCATCCGCTTCAGGAAAGATATAACGCGTTAGCGGATTCAACAAAGTAAAGATATACCTTTCCGATGCCGAATCTTCGCCACCTTGTAGTCGTGTACCAAATTGACCATTGGGAATCAGCAAATTAATATTATTTGAACCTACGAAATTCTGTGCCATGTTTACAATCGTCTGATTCAAACTGGCTTCACCATGATGGTAGCGACTCAGTTCGGAAACAGACCCACTAAATTGGGCCACTTTAATTTCGCTCGTCAGATTGCGTTTAAAAGCAGTGTACACTATTTTGCGTTGACTCGTCTTGTTGCCATCAACTAAATTCGGCAGATTGCGTTCGCAATCATAAATCGAGAAATGAATAAACTCGTGATTAATAAATTCGCTATAACTCGCTTCTTTTTTGGTCGTGTCCAAATTCAATTCACGATTATACTGCTTTAACCAGTCTTTGCGGTCGCTTGCCCGTTTTTTATTAAATGCCATATCAATCGCATCTTTACATGTTGGACCAGTACAAACAAACTCGACTGTTTTCTTATTGGCGAAATATTCTTTAAACTCTTTTGCTGTGCTGGTACCCAGTCCCTTGTAATATTTAATGGACCAACCTTTTGCTGCCGTTGGCTCACTTTCGTGCCATAGTTTATATTCGCTTTCATTGTAAAAGAGCAATTCTTTGGTACCTTTTTTAGCCTTGATAATAGGCGTATTCATAAACCCGAGAAAACCAGGAATATTCAACAGCTCTTCCCATTCCCAATGAATGACATTTATGCCCAGACCTTTAATATGACTGCCGTCCAAATCTTGATCCGTCATAAAGACCACCTTGCCATACCGCAAGAGTGCTTTGGCCGATTCAGGTGTATATTTTTTACCCGTTTCAAAGCCCATAATTCGTTTAATTTCATTGATTTCTTTATTTTCCATGATACGTGATGTTGTCTCGCCGCGTACATTCAACATTTTCCCACGCATAGGATACACGCCAATAGTATTACGGTCTTCTGTCGACAAGCCACTAATCACCCCGGCCTTGGCTGAATCGCCTTCACACAAGATTAAAATACATTGATGACTTTTATCCGTGCCGGCCCAGTTCGCGTCAGTCAATTTGGGAATACCGCGTACACTTTTGGTCTTGGACCCATCGGTTTTTTTGGCTGCTTTGTTTTCCTTAACTTCAGTCAGTGCACACGCGGCATCCATCACACCCATCTTGGCAATCTTTTCAATAAACTTGTCACTGACTTCACATGCCGACCCAAATGACGCCACCGGTGTATTCATATAATCTTTGGTCTGGCTGTCAAACGCCGGATTTTCAATATCGCACCGGACAAACAGCATGATTTGCTCTTTAATTGTGGTGGGTTTGACATCCACCTTTTTCTTCAGTTTGATATAGACGGTCAGCTTACGAACGATTTGATTGATAATATAATCCACATGCTTGCCGCCCTTGCCGGTGAATATACCATTGACGAAGGAAATTTGTGTAAACTCTTCTTTGGGGGCGAGAGCCACGACATATTCCCAGCGTTCATTGGCTTCTTCGTAAATACGGGGCTCTGCCCCCTTGCCCCCGCCCCCGACCACAAGCGGAATTGTTTTTGCCCCGATATACAAATCCACATACTGCTGAAAATGTTTCACGGGTATCACCTCCCCGTTGTATTTCACTTTGATATTTTTATCTGTGACGGCCGCAATATCATAGATGCGCCGCTTTAACAAACTTAACATATCTGGTGAAAGCGCAGTGATGCCGAGCCGCGCATAATCGGGCTTGAACGTGATTTTCGTATAAGGCTTTTTCGCACACTTTTTAATAACAGGTTTTTTGATAATGTTGAGATTATCAGCAAACTCTTGTGTGTAGATAAGACCGCGTGTATGATCGACAGTTTCAACCTTACCGTATTTAGACCAGATAAGCACTAACTTAAACCCGAACCCATTTTTACCGCCAGTGATTTTCTTTTGTGTCTTGTCATAATTGGTGGATGTACGCAAATGACCGAAAATCATCTCGGGGATCCAAATGTCTTCTTCGGGATGTTTGGCAATATCAATGCCATTGCCATCATTGGTCATTGTAATGGTCCCATCTTCAGCAATACCAATATCAATATAGGTCACGGGGATAGGCTTTTTATCGGTGTTGCCGTCTACTTCCTTATATAATCCCATTGCTTGCGCCATTCTCACACAATGATCCCGACAATTCACCACGCCTTCATCAAACAATTTATACAAGCCCGGAATGATGGAAATATGTTTAGCCACAATGGTGTTGGTTTCATCGTTGTAAACATAAGTATCATAATCGGTCATTTCCATGGAGCCAGTATAGGTATCTGGATTATCCAACACATGCTGCTTGTCAGTCTTCTTCTGATACTTTTGAGAAAGCTCTTGGGCTTCGGCAGCTGTGCTTGCGCTTTGTACTGCTGCGCTTGCGCTTTGTACTGCTGCGCTTGTGCTTTGTACTGCTGCGCTTGCCATTTTAGTTGTTATAGGTATATTTATCATTATTATTTTATCATTAAATTGTTTTCAATTTTATAGTACAAAAATAGAAAAAGAAAAAGATAGTATTTATTATACAATAATGTCATTTACTTTTAATACATCTGGTCAGTATATACACAAAGTAAATTCCAATGTTAAATCTATTAATATTATTGCACTGGGTGGTGGGGGGGGCGGAGGTGGAGATGTGGGTGGAAATGGTGGTGTAGTAGATACTACATTTAATTTTTTGACTGGATTATCTACATTTGATTTAACGATAACAGTAGGAGGAGGAGGAGGAGGAATAGGAGTAGGAGTAGGAAGAAGCAATTACACTATGGGTGGCGGGGGTGGATTTACCTCAATTATCAATACACAACATAATATTTTTATAATTGGTGGAGGTGGTGGCGGTGGAGGATATAATTTTAAAGGCGGTGATGGCGGTGGTTCAAACGGTTATGGCAGAGGTGGTAAAAATAATGGTGAAGATGGAA